>JACLAB010007645.1_pt1 | contig 26024 bp, 18 predicted proteins | sample 8027921 | NCBI WGS metagenome assembly JACLAB01 (sample SAMN15725117, study PRJNA655200) | protist metagenome | isolation source: fluorescence activated cell sorting (FACS) single amplified genomes of... | place: USA: West Boothbay Harbor, Gulf of Maine | collected 2000-07-19
AGGCTCTTGCGCCCGCCACGCTTCGTCGCCACCGGGCCAATCTTTCGGCCCGTACCGTCGATCGAGGTCGTTGTGCAAATACATGGCGTCGGGAGGCGCGAGCTTTCTAAAGTACATCCTCGCGTCGTCAATCAAACGCTCCTCATACTCATTAATCGTCACCGCCGTCGTTGTGTGACGAGATATAACATTTACCGTACCTTCACGCACGCCCGTCTCCGCGATTGCGCGCTCGATGTGCGGCGACAAATCAATAAAGTGTGTCCCGCGCAACGTCATGCCCAAATCAATCGTTCTGTAGTCAAACACCATGGCGCCCTCCGCGTCGGCCGCCGCCGCGCACCGCACCGCGCGCGCGCGCGACGGCGCGTGTTTTTTCGCGTTCTTCTTCGCGCGCTCCACGCGCGCGGGCGTCGCGAAAGACGTCGATGCGTACATCGCGAGGCGCACTCTGCAGAGGGAGCCTGGTGTGGATAGAATCACCACTTTCACGCGCGCGCCATCGCCATCGACGGAGGCGCGAACCGCAATCGCGCGCGCGAACGACGCATAGGGTAATCTGTCGTCGATTGCGCGCGCGTTCGGGGACGTGAGCGCGCGGAGTCGTGCGTGCAAGGGGTGTGAACGCGAGGCGATTCCATGGCGTCGGGCGCGCTCGCGCGACAGTTAGTCGGCATTGACGCGCGACGCGCGACGCGTGCGACGCGCGCGAGTCGTGCGTCGACGGTACGCATGGGAGTGGTGACGCGCGCGAGTGTGCGCGGGAATGAGGGCGCGCGCGAGCGGCAGGGGATGACTAGGGGTCGTCGAGGCGAAGACGCCGACGCGAGCTCCGGGACGTCGCGCCGGTCGATGATAAAGTCGGCGGCGAGCGAGGCGCAAAGGCGCGGAGTCGTCGTGCGGTCGATCGGTGCAAGCACGTACGATGGTTCAGAGCTCACAAAGGTGGAGTTGAGGCAAAAATTATCGGTGTTTTGTGTCATGCTTGCGGTATTTTTACACTTGCTCGGATTTACGGTGACGGGCCCGATTACTCCGGGATTGGTGTCGCATTTCTCCCTCGCTGCGGAGAACGTCGGGTATTTGACCAGCGCGTATCCGCTAGGGATGTTTGGTGCGCTGTTTCTCTGGCCTCGATTAAGCGACAAGGTTGGGAGAAAACCGATATTGGTGTTGAGTCTCATGGGCGTCGGTCTCGGGTTGATTTTACAAGGATTGTGCGTCAAATCTGGATGGTCGTTGCAAACGTTTTTACTCTTACGCGTGCTGAGCGGCGCGTTCGCAGGCGCGAGTCCAGTGGTAAAAGCATATTTAGCCGACGCCGCGACGCCAGAATTTTTACCGCAGCTCATGGCGTGGCGTGAGGCGTCGTGTACGTTGGCGTTTATCGTCGGGCCGACGTTGGGTGGGTTGTTATTCGCGGGATACAATTTGTCAGCCGCGATTAGCGTCACTGGATGGGCGTCTATCGCCGCAGCCGCGCTTGTGGCGGTATTCATGACGTCTCCGGCGATGATGCGCCAGAGTATGGCTGAAACTTTAGAAGCGGCAAAGGCTGAAGCTAGCCCCAACGCTGGTGCGAGCGCGGCGAAACCATCAAAGCCCGCGCCGGGCGTGTACGACCCAGACGCTCTGAGCTGTCCACTCGGGCGCGAGTACTTGCCCGCGGTGGCGACGATTTGTTTCACGAGTTTTCTGTACAACGCTGGGCAATCGACGTTTGATTCCTTCTTCCCACTCTTGTTGTCAAAGAAGCTCGAAATGTCGCCGACGCAAATTGGTGCGTTGCTCACGACTTTATCCGTTATTTCTTTTACGGTGAGCGCTACGCTCTTTGCACCGGTGCAAAAATTATTAGGTTTGACAAAAACCACCGTGATTGGTTTATTATTCGTTGCCATAGGCTTGGTGGCTATCGGTCAAGCGAACGTCGCGGCGTTTGTGCCGCCAGCGGCCATCGTGTACGTCGCCGGTTTGCCGCTCTTCACGCCAGCCATTCCGATTTTACTCATGCAATGCGTACCGCCGACGAAACGCGGTGCCGTCATGGGTATCGATTCCGCCATCAATTCCATGGCGCGTATCTTATCGCCGCTGGTATTCGGGCGCATTTTCGCCACCGATCCCGCGTTGTGTTTCGGCATGGCTGGAGCCATCGTCTTTGTCGCATCCGTTGTTGTCATGGCTCGACGTTTCATCGTCCGCAAAAGCGTGCCCATTATTTAACATCTGGGTGCGTACGTTTAGTTTCTCTTCAGTACTGTAGCATTTTCCATCTTTCGTGTTGTTTTCATAATTCAAAACGCATTTCAACTTTCAACAAACAAAACGACGCTCGGCGCCGACGCCGACGCCACACCATGGTGCTGCACGAATTTCGCACCTTCACCACCCCTAGCTTTGCCCCGCGCACGATCGTGCTCGCCCTCGAGCACGACACCGAAAACGTGCCGCTGCGCACCGGTTGCCGCCTCTGGTCGTCGTCCTACGCGCTCGTCGAACATCTCGCATCGTCTGACGACGCGCCGGCGTGCGTTCGAGGCAAACACGTCCTCGAGCTCGGTGCGGGCATCGGCGCGGGCGGGCTCGCCGCCGCGGCGCTCGGCGCGGCAAGCGTGTGCGTGACCGATCGTGACGATGCAGTTCTGGCGCTGGCGCACGCGAACGCGCTGAGGAATGGGTGGTATGGCGCGCGCGCTGCGGAGTGCGAAGTCAGCGTGCGCGCCGTCGACTGGGCGGATGACGACACGTACGTCGAAATCGATGGAGGTTACGACGTGATAATTGCGGCGGATATGTTGTATTTAGAAGAACACGCCGAGGCGCTGGCGCGGTGCATTGATTTGCATTTAGCACGAGATGGAATTTTCATCGCCGCGTTTGGCGTGCGGCGGCTGGAACTAGCGCAGGCGTTTGAGCGAGCGTTGGACGCGCGCCAATTTGATGTTCAAACGCGAGCTTTGGATTACGTGAATGAAGACATGGTGTCTACGGCCAAGGAGTATGCACATGACGATGAAATTACGAGCTCAAAGTTTGGGTATCGATTGATTGAGTGTTGCAGACGAAAAGTGCCGGTTGAGGATGCCGACGCTCTAGCTGATTTCGCTGCAGAGTTTGCCGAAGCCTCGTTGGAGGATGTGCCTCGCATGCGAGCGTTGAACACCACTAGTGATGACGACGACGACGATGATGATGATGGTGACGGTGCTGGTTGGTTTGATGTAGACCGCGCATGTGCATATACCTTGAACGTGAGTGTGCAAGAAATCGAAAGCGGAGCACCGAATGACGAAACTGCTTCGAGCGCCGCCGAAAGTCTGCGCCAGCACGGTTTCGTCATTTTACAGCCACTCGTCGTTGGTAACTTGTCCATAATTTCTCGCGAAGACGTCGTTGCGTTGAATGATGCAGGAGAGACGTACTTGAACGAATTACTCGACGGCGTCAAGGCAAAAGGCATTGACCCATCGCGCGACATTTTTCGATTTTCAGAAATTTGCTCTCGAGCCCGGGCGGGTTTGCGATACGACTACACGCGACCTGAGCATGAGGATGTCAAGGCACGCGTGACATCGAACGGTTCGCGTGCGATTATCCAATGGCAGGCGCTAGAAAAATTGGTCGCGCCATGGGTGGAGCCGATTCTAGCGCGTGCGTACGTTGATGAAACGTTTACAGTGAAATCCGTCGGATGCGTCACGTCCGAGCCTGGTGCCCCCGAGCAACACTTTCACGCTGATGGAAGAATATTTGGCATCGTGAACGTATTCGTGCCGCTAGTGGCGACATCAGCCGATGCGGCTCAGGGTACGGCATTTATTCATGGTTCGCATCGTTGGGATCACGACGCGGCGTACGTGACGTCAAAGGAAGCGCGAAAACAAGCGGCTGCCCCGCGATGTCTGCCGGAGATGCCCACGCCTGGATCATTGTTGCTATACGATTATCGTGTCATGCACAAAGGAGGGGCTAATCATTCGCGTAAGCGTCGCCCACTGGCGTACGTCATGTATGGCGCAAAGGACGCCGCCGACAGCTGGAATTTCCCACACAACGACTCGGTGTGGGATGAAAACTCGACGGGTGTGCTGTAGTAGACAATAAATAGGTTACTTTTTAGAGAAAAGTTATAGAACTTTGTTATAGCAGATGTAGCAGTAGTAGTACGGTAGTAGATCTAAGGGCTAAACGGATCTTGGACTCGAGCTCACCGAGGCGTACGTCAGAGTAAGTTGTGCGTTATTCCACTTCCTCCAAGTAATCAGCAACTTCGGCGGCGGTCAAAATTCTAAATATTCTGTCGGAGCCAATCACACCTATCTCAATGTTCTCCGCCGAAATTTGTCCATCGAACCCTTCCTTGAGGGTAAGAATCGCGGTATGAATCGCGTCTTCAAGTTCCATGTCGTCGCTGTAGCGCTTTTCCAAAAACGTCTTCGCGTTCACCATATTCTTCCCAATCGCGCTCGCCTTCCACGCAAAGTACGACCCACTTGGGTCGACTTGGAACAAGCTCGGACCTGCATCATCAAAGCCAGCCATCAAGAGCGACACCCCGAACGGTCGAACACCCCCTTGTTGCGTGAACTCTTGCATCGTCGTCGCCGTTTCCCGAACCAGTTGCGACGCCGGGATGGTCTCGTGATACGTCCTGTAATACGTTTGCGTCTCCTTTCTCGCCATGCGCGTGAGCACTCTAAAATCCGGTCCCATCCCAGAGTACGTCACCCCGATAGAATCCGTCAACGTTGCAATCTTCTTCACCGTAGACGCGTCCACGAGCGCGCTCGGAAGCTTCTTCTCCGTCGCCAACACCACGCCATCTTTCGCCTTAATCCCCAACGACGTCGCCCCCGAGTTAATCGCCGCCAACGCGTGTTTAATCTGCACCAACTCCCCCGACGGCGAGAACGTCGTCAGCGAAAACGAATACCGTCCGTCCGACATGGCGAGGCGACCAACGCGCGCGCGATTGTGATCTCAGTGTTTGCGTGTGCGTCGACCGTCACGCGTCGTCGTCGTCGTCGTCGCGATTCGTCGTCGCGATTCGCCGTCGGTGTCCTCGATCGCGGACCCGTTCAATGCACGTTCGCGGTCGGCGGCGGCGTCTCGCGCGTTGTCGCGCGGTGTCGCGAGGCGCGCAGTGTGGCGATCTCGCGCTCGGGTCGTTGACTCCACTCGACGCCTCAGACGACGCCTCAGACGCCTCAGACGACGACGATGGGGTGTGGCGTTCGTCCGGGGACGCGGGCGATGGGTGCGTGATGAGGGTACGCGGCGACGCGGTCGTCGTCGTCTGAGGCGTCGTCGTCGTCGTCGTCGCGGTGGTTGGCGCGGCGGTCGACGTCGAGGTTTTGTGTGTGTGTGCGCTGTTGTTCAAGGTGCGTGTGTCGTATCGCGTGTGCGTCGTTGACGTCGCGTGTCGAGGGCGAGGGTGATGAGTATGCGTAAATAGCTAATCTTCTCACCGAGGAACCGATGCGTCGGGCGTACTCGTACGTTGGCGCGGAGGTGCTGGGGAAAACTCTGCACAGTGTCATTCTTACTCTGACTCGTTTGGTTTTCGCGTGGCGGCGACGGCGACGCGGCTTTGTTTTTCTATTCGCTTTTTTATGATGGTGATGATGATGATTCGTTCGCGGAGAGGGATGAGATGGATGGGATAAGGCGACTTGATACCTCGCCAGTACGTTCATCTCATCTGTACGCAGTACACTTCGCAACATTAACAAACCGGTCGGACATAATCGGAGTTCCCGTCTAACCTTTGACGAGGTTCTGTGAGCAATCCCCGGGATATTTCGATTTATTTCGATTTTTATTTTTAGTTTTGGCTTGTGCGCGCTGATTCATTGCGCCACACCACGCGCGAGTGGGACGGGCTCTTTGGGATAGGGTGACTTGATACCTCACCTGTACTTCGAGCTATCATTTTATTTTAACTCGCAACATTAACATCCGGTCGGACATAATCGGAGTTCCCGTCTAACCTTTGACGAGGTTCTGTGAGCAATCCCCGGGATATTTTGATTTTTATTTCAATTTTTGTTTTTCAAAATCGTCGCTCATTCTCAAATGAGAAGATGTGTACTGACGACGATGTTTTCACGCGAAGGTTTGAAGGAAGTAGAAAGTGTTGTAAAATCAGATGTATCAGTTGTAAAATCAGAAGTGCGAGAGACGTGTAAAAGTGACTATGACTAATATAACTACGACTAGTGCTACTACCCTAGTGGTGTCTACTCGGTAAATTTTACCGTCGTGACGTAGCGAGTGAACATGTCGCGCAAATATCGCGTCGTCACGTCGTTTTCAATCATCCAGTAGATGAGCTCGTTGAGCGCGTTCGCGACGGTTTCACTCGCCTTTAAATCACCCGTGACTTTGTCTCGTACTGTTCGTGCCGAGCTTAAGATATTTTTTGGATCAATATCGTAGCAAAACTCCCCGTCGATTAAACCGCCCGCGATGAAATCCGTAAAGACATTGATTCGCACCATCGCGGCTCGCGCCTCAGCAACAAGCAACTGCCTATGAAATGAATGCGCGTTACCATCGATATCAAGCAAGAACCGATAATTGTCGAACTCTGCTTTTTGCATTTGTGGTTTCATAAACTTGCTCACCGAGGCGCTATTGAAACCTTGAATCACCGCCGTAAATCCGACATCGAAACCAGGCTCGTCGGCGAGAACAGCGATGCTGCGCGCGCGCATGTTCGTTTGCGCATCACCCTTACCAGTGGTCGAGCCACGAAATGTGATATTTCCTTCGCGTTCATTCCATGATTTCGAGGTTTCCGGTCTTCTCTTCTTCGTGTGTCCAACCCAATCGGGGAACGGAATGAGCAAGTCTTTGAAACATCCGCGAACCGTCGACATGCTCCACAGTGGGACGTTGTCCTCCTCTTTCACGACGCCTGGCATTATATTCCCATGAAGACGCGCGAGCTCTTGCAAGTCTGGACATTTGCCTAAGAGTTGTGGCTCATCAAAGTTGTTTATGATAAAATACGCCTCATTAAATGAACTCGGCAAGTCTCGCGCGATTTCATTCACGTGCTCTCGTACGTATCCGTGCAAATCATTCGTCGACCAAAAACTCGTCGTCCCAGCTATGGGCGTCCAAGAGAACGTCGTCGCAGACGTACGTTTAAGCATGTACAAGGACAGCTTAGGCCCACCGCGGCGCACGACGCTAATCATATTCGCCTTGCTCACCGTAGCTCCTTTGTACGCGTCGATGTCTTTCATCGCGTCGGCGAAAAACGCGCGGTAAAACGCATCCTTATCCCGTGCAAACGTGTCTCGCGTCGCGCGCACGCTCGACCTATCGTCGAACGACGCCACAGCCTCCCTCGTTAGCGTCTTATCATCATCACCACCACCACCATCTGTCGTCGTCGGCGGCGGCGGCGGCGGCGTGGTCGCGTCTCCAACCGCGAGCCCGGGCGTGCGCGCGAACACCACCGGCGCGCGCTCCACCGCACGCTTAACGTCGAGACCGCCGCTATCGAGCGCGCGCGCATGCAAAACATCGTCAGGCGCACCACCGACGCTCTCACGCACGCGCGCGACGTACCACGACGACGATAACGCTGGTCGATTCATCACCATCGCGATAACCATCAACGCGCCAACGACCGCGAACACGTGCCGCGCCTTGACGCGCGCCACCCACGCGCGTCTCGCGCCGACGCCACCGCGCGCGATGCCGACGACATCGCGAGGCGCATCGGACGATCGCGCCGTCGCCGCGTCCGCCATCGCGCCGTCGCTGCGCGCGCGCGAGGCGACGTGTGACCGTCACACGGTGACGTGGCTGACACATCTTATTGTCCCCTACGCCGAACGCGCGCGCGCGGCATTGCGAGTCGCGCGCGGTATGGTGGGCAGAATCGCGCATAAGGTGGCGATTGTGTTCGCTGTCGTGTGCGCGTGCGTGGCGTTGCGTGGCGCGGTGCGCACGCGCGGGGTGGATGTGAGCAAACGTGCGGCTCCGGTGTTCCGGAACACCTCAGCGGATGGCGTCGAGGCGTCGCGCGCGCGCGTGCGGGCGGTGCGCGCGCCGTCCGTACGATTTATGAGTAGCGAAGATGTTCACGGTGGTGACAGTCGCGATCAAAAGGGCGGTGACGGCGGTGCGTTGGATGTGGTGATGGACGACGACGCTGGAGGAAGCGCGACTCCGACGCCGATGGCGTCGCGACCGACAGGCGAGCCTGTGTTTATGACGTTCTCTGATCGCGTCACCGATGGGGCGTGTTTAGGATTGGAAACCGCGGCAATGGCTGGGATGGACTTAAAGCTGATTGGCGTCGACGGCGGAGTGGATGGGCAGTTTGATTATTCGTACGTGAAAAACGTTAAAACGAAAAAATTGTTTGGATGGATAAAAGTACTCACTGAGCTAGGCGATGAATACGGGATTCGCGATGATACCCTCGTCGTGCTCGCCGATGCGACGGATGTTTTGTATTTGCAGTCAGCCGATGTGGTGCTGTCAAAGTATCTCGCGCTCATGGACGCTATTCAACCGACGCGCGACTTGGTGATCGTTTCAGCCGAACGCAACTGTTGGCCGTACATGGATGGCCAGCGCGAGCTACAGCCTGGTGGGCGTGAACACTGCGCCAAGTTTCCAGATGGTAATGGATCTAGTTATAAGTACCTGAATTCCGGATCGTTTTGCGGACCGGCAAGAGCGCTGGCGCAGATGTTAACCGACATCAAGAATAAAATGGAGACGGTCAACGACGACGACCAGCACTGCCTCCAAGAGGCGTACATGCGAGAAATCGAGGGACATGGTTCGGACAAATACACGATTGCCCTGGACCACAAGCAGCAATTATTTCAAACGGGATGGGGAAGCCGATTAGAGACTTCGGCGTACGCATTATACGACACAAAGGGAGCGTATTACAACACGACGCGAGGCGTCATAGTGAATACCGAGCACAACGTGGAGCCCGCTTTGGTGCACTTTAACGGCGCAAAGCCCGCGCATGTGCCTATAGCAAAGCATTACGTGAGCTTTCACGCGAAGAAGGATAATAAGTCGGCAGAAGCGCACGAGCGCCTAAAGTTGCAATACCCGTGGTTTGCGGCGAAATGTTCGTCGGTGCTGAACATGAACAATGTGGCTGCTACTGCTGCTGCCGCTACGTAGGATATCTAATGTATTAAAAACTAATTAGGCTGCATCTTCTTTATGCTCAAAATATCGCTCCTGAATGTCTAAGCTCGAGGCGTGCTGCGTGATTGGCAACGCGGGAGCGATGGCGTTTCGCAAATCAAAATCCTCCCCATCTTCTTCGCGCTGCCGACGCTCATCCGCACTTAATCTCGCACCTTTATGCACGCCTAACGAATATCCTATAGCCTTGTCAACCATGCCCGCCACTCTGCTCACGGTGTCCTCGTCTTCGATTGCCAGTGGGATAAAACGAACCAAACCAAAGTCTTCGATGACCTCACACAAGCTCGCGGTCAGCTTTTTGTACGGCGCCATCTTTGGGTCAGCGCTAATGTGCTCTACTAAATATTCTAAATCCATCACGTCCGTGTAGTAATCAAGGTTGAACGCCAAGTCACCATACTGTTCTAGCATGTCTACTTTGCTCAACACGCTCACGTGCGGGGTTTCCAAGTGCAGCATCGACTGCAACGTAACCAGCAACGCCGACACGTACTTGCCTGGGTCGCAACAAAGGTGCGAGTCACTCAAGTGCACCGTGCACAATCTGTAATGCCACTCATTCATCATGGTGTGAATGATGTTTCGAAAACACCCGTGCACGTTGAATAACTCGAGCTGTCCGGGGCAGTCGAATATAAAGTAGTGCGTCTCTGAGAGCGGCTTGAGGCGTTCCAGAAGCCAGTCAAGATTCTTTTCCAAGTACTCTACGCAGTACACCATGGCGCCGTTCGGACCCAACCCAAACTCTTCCATGACTTCATCGACGGAGATGAGTTCGTCGAACGATACCGCGGCGTCGTACGGCGCCGTGTCGTTCGCCGGATCGAGGTTAATGAGTGCCACTCGTCGTCCCTGAAGCTCAAAGTAGTGCTTCATGCCGACGCAATACGTGGTTTTCCCGGCGCCCGGTGGACCGGTGACGAGCTGACCGAACATATCTACGCTTCGGCGCGGCGTCTCGCCGAAAAACACAACCAGCGGCGGCGAAAAGAGACGGGAGGAGGCGACGAATGAGGTTGGTTGTCGGCGCGAGAAACACTACTACATATTACACGTGCGCGCCACCAAGCTAGGCTAAACTTTGGTGCTGCTCGAAATCACAAAACTCACAAAAGCCATCGCAAGAAGAAAAATCCAAACACCATGCCTCCCACGACTTTCCAAAAGTACCCCGCCTTTCGCGCGTTGTCAATCACTTGCTGAAACGCCATAGCGGATTCGCGCAACGCCGTCTTCATTCTCGCCATATCATCCGACGTATCATTAATTAACCGATGATGTCCCTCAACTTCATCGTGAATATCCACCGTTATCTGCTTCAACGCCGAAACGCGATCGCTCATGTGCGAGATCGACCGGTCGTTCTCGCGCTCCAAGCCATCAATCTGCGAGCTCGAATTCCTACCCCCACCACCGCCATCAGCGCGCGCGCACCCGTTCGTCAGTCACCACCATTCGTTCATCATCACGCGCACCATGGCGTCATCACTCGACGCCACGCCACGCACGCACACACACACACATCGCACGCACACGAATCAAAATCATCACGCACATCCACGCCACGGACCACGTTGCGAATGTCAACGCACACCCGCCCCGTCGTCCATCGTCGTCGTCGTCACCCCCACGCGCGCGCGTACCTGGTATAACTCATCCTCACCACGTCGTCGTGTCGCGCCACGTCGTCGTCACCACGTCGTCGTCACCACGTCGCTCTGTCGTCACCCAGTCCCCCGACGCGCCGAGACATGGTGGTGTGTACCGGGGTACATGCATAGCACGACCCGTCGGACGCCGTTGCGCCGCGCACCAGTCGCGCGCGCGTCGACGGGCGATGACGACGACGACCAGGGGTGGTGGTGGTGGTGGTGGTGACGACGACGACAGTGGCGACATCGACGGTGAGGCGTGCGCGGCGGTATCGTTCGTGCCCGAGGACGTTCGGGCGAGGTTGCTCGGCGTCGCGCGCGCGTTGACTCGCGACGGGAGACGCGATGATGAAGACGACGACGTTGACGACGACGTTGACGACGACGACGATGACGACGAGATTGGTGAGATGATGAGGATGTTTATAGGAACGATTGAGATGTATAGAGAACAAGCGACGTTATTGGATCCGTTGTTGGAGGCGCTGATTACGCCGCTGGCGGTGGATGTGTTGGAACGGGAAGCGCGGCGCGGAGGCGAGCGCGGCGCGGGCGGGCGGCGGTGTTTGTATTCGAGTAGGCGACTTGGTCGAGCGTGTGTGATTCTTGATGCGTTATCGAGCGTTCGTGGGTGGAAGACGTGCATTAGGTTTTATCCAAACGCCGCGCGTGATTTAGAACCGGCGGTTAAATTGTTGGCGTGGACGTCGACGGAGGCGTCGGCGGTTGGTTGGGAGACGCGGCGCGTGGTGTTGTCCTGGATTTCTATGCTCGCATTGACGCCGTTTGATTTAGTGTCGATCGACAGTGCGACGAGCGTGACGGTGGCGAGTGAGCATGATGCAGTTCCGCTCGTCGTGCGCGAGCTCGTGACGGAATGTAAACGATGCTTGGGCGATTCGGGCGCGACGCGCGACGCGGCGGCGGCGACATTGGCAAAATTGTTGACTCGACCAGACATGTCCGAGGCTTTAATTTCGTTTTTCGACTGGGCCGGCCGTGCGCTCAAAGGACTTGTTTCGAACGATAGACAAGAGCTTAGTTTTTTAATACCTGGCGTTCTGCGAGCTTTGGCGGGTATTTATAAAAGTGGCGCAAGAGACGTATTGCTCGCGCACGCCGAGCGCACGTGGCGAGACGTGAGCGAAACATTTCAATCTGAATACGCCAAGAGTTCTACTTTAGTTCGACAACTCAGCGTCAAACTAGCCACGCGAGTCGGCTTAGTGTTTATGAAACCGCGGGTGGTGTCATGGCGATACAACAGAGGTTCAAGATGTTTGCAAGATAATTTAACAAGCGCTGAGAAGAAGCCGAATAGCGATGGCGCCGCTGGCAACTCACAGACGTCCACATCCATTGCGTCGGGCGTGGCGTCTCAGGGTGACTCGGACTTTGTCGATGAAGCAGTAGACGACATTGTGGAGATGTTTCTAGTAGGTTTGCGTGATACAGATACTGTTGTCCGATGGAGCGCGGCGAAGGGTCTCGGGCGCATTGCTTCAAGACTTCCTCGTGATTTTGGTGACGAAGTCGTAGGCGCCGTTTTGGAGTGTTTATCAATCACTGAAAGCGATTCTACTTGGCATGGCGCATGCCTCGCGCTCGCTGAACTCGCGCGCCGAGGATTGCTACTTCCATCGCGGCTTGCGGAGACCATTCCTCTCGTCGTTGAAGCGTTGACTTACGACGTGCGCCGTGGGCCTCATTCTGTAGGGTCGCACGTGAGAGACGCAGCGTGTTATGTATGCTGGGCATTTGCACGTGCATATGCCCCAGACGTATTGACACCTTACGTCAACGAAATAGCCCCGACGCTTCTTATGGTTGCATGTTTTGATCGCGAGGTGAACTGTCGGCGAGCGGCATCGGCGGCGTTTCAAGAATCCGTTGGTCGACTCGGCCAGTTTCCACATGGCATCGATATCGTTACCATTGCGGATTACTTTTCTCTGGGTGCAAAGGTGCACGCGTCGCTTACTGTTGCTCCGTACATTTGTCGTTTTGACGAGTACAGAGTACCGATGCTGGAGCACATTCTTGATGCAAAGCTGACGCATTGGGAACACTCGAGCCGCTCGCTGGCCACACAAACAGTCGGTGTTTTAGGAGATTTAGATCCGCATTGGATTTTAGACATTGGTTTACCAACCGTCCTCGATCGAGCGTGCCATTCTGATTTACCCACGCGTCATGGCGCTATTTTGGCTATCGGCGAGATGATTCTGGTGGCGCATCGAGCGAATTTGACGCCGTGTTTGGAGGCGCGCAAAAAAGTCGCAGACGTCATACCAAACATACAGCGTCACAAGTTATTTCGAGGAAAAGGAAGCGAGCTCATGCGAGGGGCAACTTGTAGGCTGATTGAATGCATTGCCAAAAGCGCTCGATCGATGCCCGTAGACCATTCGACGCGTGAAATTCTTCTCAGTTCCGCGGAAGAGAGCCTTAGATGCTCCAATGTTGACATTCAAATCGCGGCGGCGAATGCTATCACTGCGTATGCACATGCATATTACAATGAGGATGACGATGTTGCCGATATAGGTGTCTCCAGAGTTCTCGCTGTGCACTCAAAAATCATTACTAAGGATCCACTGGGTGTTATTCGCCGCGGATCGGCTTTACTGTTGGGCGCGTTGCCTGAACGAATGTTGTTCGCTCCAGTTGAGGGTGGCACACCGGCGTGGAGTATCGCACTGAACGCACTTATTTCGGCTACAGTCCCTGAGTTGGACGCTGAAATGAGAGATGCTGAAACACGCGTTAATGCGACCATGAGCCTCACCGAATTGGCAATCACGCTGCTCAATTTGCAGTCCACTCGAGATGGGGAAAAAGCAGTGTTGATATCTATTGCCACACGCGTTATCGATGCGTTGCTTGATTGTATGTTGGACTACAGCGTTGACAATCGTGGCGACGTCGGTTCATGGGTTCGAGAAGCGGCGATGGGGAGTTTGCCGCTCGTCGTTGCGGCTATGCAAAAGTTCATTTCAGGGACGCCGTTAGATGATGTGCGCACGACGCGCATGTTTTCAAGTATTTTGAAGCAATGTGCGGAAAAAATTGATCGCACGCGAATCCAGGCGATGCGATCATTAGTGCTTTTTGTACGCGGGGGTGAAGTGAACAAACTTGGCGCGTTACAAGTGGCAAACGTTGGCGTAATGTCACTCGCTGCTCTCGATAACTGCATCGCGTTCCAGACGCTGTGCTCCATTGTACCTGAATCGCTTGAGCGCGTTCCAGACGCATCTCGACCTAAGGTTATCTTCGATGCAATTGCCGCACCATTGCTCAAAGAAAGCGCGTATGCATTTGACATTCTTAACGGTTGGTTTGTGAGTGCCGGGGGTATCGCTGACGGTTTAGCCCACTTTTCGTCAAACGCGCTCGTGAGCGCCATGAGCGATTCACCAAATGTTGCAAACGTCGTGATTCATTCCCTCGTGCGTGTGATGACGGAAAATAAGCACAACGACCGTCTGACACTACCGACGTTACGCGTATGTGACTTTTTAATCTCTCGTGGCTGCTTACCCCAGTCGCACGAGATTGCCTTAGCACTGGTTGAAAGCATTCGCAGCGAATGTTTTTCAAGTCGCGATATTTCAAAACTGACTGTAGGTGCTTCATGCTTGGCGCATTTTATACGCGCACAAGCAGAGGAAGTGCATAAATCGTCAGCCACTGGATTGCTAGCGCTCATGGTGAATAGATATCCTCGCGTCCGCCGTGAAGCTGCAGAGCAAATGTACATGGGTCTGATTGCTCTCGATGAACCAAGCGGTGACGACGAGCGTGCGAGCGAGCTCCTGTCATCGAATTCATGGGACGTCCCAGCGAGTGCAACAAAGAACATACGTATAGAGCTATACAAGCTTTTGCGGCTTGATTTGCCGGCATTCGTGCTTAAAGATATCAAGGCGTCGGCATCCATTCAACATCATGTGAACGTATTGGATGAACACGGCACGTACGCCTCCCTCGTTGAAAACGCGGGATACTAACCACTGTAGATGATTAGTTCGTAGGTTAAACTCCCAGTTTCTAGAGCACAGATGAGTGCGCGGCATTGATTGTAAACATATCGATTGTATCTATATGCTGTAAGTACTTACTGTTACAATGGTACTTTAAAGGTGCGCGTCAGCCATGTCGCGCAACGTAGCGCCTAAACGCGGCAAGTCGTTGTCAAACGCCACATGAGACAGAAAGCGAGTTGTTGAAGGTGATGCGCTATGTGCAAGCGCCCGGCCAACTGCGTGCAAAAACAGAGTTGTGGAATCACTCAGATGCACGCAACTAAATCTATCGTTCAGCTCATTCTTTACGTCCAAGTCGTTTGTAGCTATGATTGGAAATCCAAAAGACATGCATTCGCCAATAATTTGTATGACCAGGTGCCCGACGCAATCAACGCTGCATGAAGACGTGTCCAAAATAAAAGACGTGTGCTCGAGTGGTTCCTGGTCAATTGACGATGACGCCGCATCACGAGTGATCGCAGTATCACTCAGCGCATACTCTATATGCGGCGTGATGATATCAAGATGTCGCATTTTCCGCGCCGAAGACGATTCCACCGGGAACGAGCTACTTCCAACCCGAACGTACACCCTTGAACGGTGAAACCCACGTCCGTAGAGGTGAATGGAGTTGACAGAGCCCGTCACAATGGCAATCATGTTCGAGTAACATACCGCAGACTTGTGAGGGCTAGCTGCACGCTCTCTTGTTTGTATAACTTTAAGCGGGCCATTGACGCGAGCGAAATACTCTACAAGAAGAGGAGTATCAACCTGCAGTTGCACCTTGGTAGCGACTTGGCCGGCATCATTAAACGTACCCAAGCCGTCATATACTTTTCGCAGTCTGCTTGCGGAGTCCTTGTTGGCATCACGACTGGTTGTCCAAGCCCAGATTTCTTCAGAATCTAGATCCATGTATACCTTTGGCTTGTGCTTGAAAATGCGAAGCACATTCACACTGTAACACGTTGCGGCGTTGCGTAATAAGCTGTGCTGATACGATGTCTTTCGGCGTCCCAAGACTCGCCATATTAGACTGAGAACTGAGTTCGTTGAACCAGTAGATGGATTTTCAGCGGAAATTCTAATACGAGCCCCGTGTAAGTCCGTCATCAACGCTGCTTCGGTTGTCTCAAATGCGCTGGCAATTTGTTCGCATGAGAGGTTAATTTGGTTCGTGCATCTCGCCCTACTCGAGTCCTCGCCACAAAGTAGGCGCGCAGCCCAGCTTCTATTAAGGCTGAATCCATCCAGCGCATGAGCACGGAATAACGTCCGTCGGCCTCGTTCGCTACCGTTAAATACATATTCTTTCGCCGCCGCAAAAACCCAACACGCTGGGCTCATGAACGTTACCACGGCCCATCCTTTGAGGGACACGTGTGAGCGCCCATACGAGGTGTATACGGGCAGCGTATCCGACAAAAATACCGAATATATTGGGTAAATGATAAAGTTGATGAGTGACACAATGACTTGTGACGTGAAATTTTCAAACAACTTGAGACGATTCATCACAAATGTCGGCCCGGCGAGCAGCACGACGATTTGCTTTGCCCCAAACGTATGACCAGGATGCGTGTACCCAACAATTCGTAGAGTCATAGCGGGGTGACGCATAATCGACTTGAGTAAATGTCGCAGTATGAATCCAACGTCCTCCAACCATGCTATTTGTCTACCACCCGCATCGACGCAAACAAACTGAGCAAGCACGACGACGTCGATGAAAATCGCCAATGGCACGTATCGCGTGTACAAACCTCGGACGAAAAGTTTTGGATCGTCCGCATCACTCAGACGCTGCCACTTCACTGGCTCATTCGATCCTGTCGACTCTACTTGAACACCTCGTAGCATTAAGAAGTTCTCAAGAACGAGGGAGAAAATAATGTACGCCGTGAGGGCGAGTCTCCGCGCGTTCACGACGTGATTGAGATTTTGAGACGACACCCCCGCAACTCGCGACACGTGACGGTACTCTCGTTTGAAAAGCGCGAAAATATCATCAATTATCCCATGCTTTTTATCGCTCATCCTTTCACTCTCGGATTCTCGTCGCAATGTCAAGTACTCATCCACCTGCTCAGGCTTAAGAAAACGCTTGGGCGCGCCGCTCGCGCGCGTGCCGTCATCCCTCGTGCGCCACTCGCTACCGCTCGCGCGCACAGTCGCACGATCATCTACATCTTTCCCACCTTCCCCGCGCCCGCGCGTATTTGTGTGAGCCTTCCCTTTATCCTCCGCGTCGCCTCGTCGTCTCGCCCCTCCGCCGCGCGACGTCGACCTCGACGCCGCGCGTCGCCTCAACCCATCGCCTCCACTCCTCGCCCTCGTCCTCCGCGTCGTCGGCGGCGTCGTCGTCGTCGGCGGCGGCGTCGTCATCGAACTCTTCGCGCACGCGCACGCGCACGCACGCACGCTCTGCGCACGCTCTGCGCGCGTGTGATCCAGCGCACGCCGATGACGTGGATTGATTGATTGATTGGTTCCCGCGAGAGCCCGAACACGCCGCCGCCGATGTTCGGCCTCGCCTACGTCGTCGTCACGCGCGTCACGCACGTCACGCGCGTCACGCACCCTCGCGACGACGACTGGCGACGCGCGACGACGACGCTTCGCGCGCCCGCGGCCCGCGCAGCCGCGTCGTCGTCGACACACCCGGGTGTAGCGGACGCGGCCCGGTCGTCCAGTCTCTAAACCCTTAGGGTTTAAGCCATGTGTACTCTGGAGCCAGGAGCCGCGCCAGAACACGACGACGACCGACGACGAAGATGAAGACGACGACGGTGCTCATCACGGGCGCGGCGGGGCAGATAGGCTATGCGCTCGCGCCGTTAGTGTGCGGAGGACACGCCACGGGACGAGACACGCGGGTGAAGCTGCGGTTGCTCGACATCGCGCCCGCGGCTGAGGCGTTGGATGGGGTGAAGATGGAGCTGGAAGACGCGGCGTACGAGTTGGTGGAGAGCGTGGAGACGTTCGTGGATGCGGACGAGGCGTGTGATGGAGTGGATGTGGCGATTATGGTTGGTGGGTTTCCTCGTAAAGAGGGCATGGAGCGTAAAGATGTCATGGGGAAGAATGTCGCCATTTACAAGGCGCAGGCAAGCGCGTTGGCGACCAAGGCGTCCCCCGAGGTGAAGATTGTTGTCGTGGCGAATCCGGCGAATACCAACGCCGGAATTTTGATGCGTTCTGCGCCTGGGATACCAAAAGAAAATATCACGTGCTTGACGAGATTGGATCACAACCGCGCGCTCGCGCAATTGGCGCTTCGCTCAAACACGCCGACGCGCGACGTGCGCAACGCGATTATTTGGGGCAATCACTCGAGCTCGCAGTATCCCGACGTGAACCACGCCACGATTTGTGGTAAGCCCGCGCGTGAGGTGATTGCAGATGATGTGTTTTTAGATGGCGAGTTTGTGGACGTCGTGCGTAAGCGCGGTGCGGCAATTATCAAAGCGAGAAAGCTGTCAAGCGCGTTGAGCGCGGCGTCCTCCGTCTGCGACCACGTGTACGATTGGTTGAATGGCACCGCAGAAGGCGTGACGACGTCCATGGGCGTCGTTTCTGACGGCTCTTACGGCATTCCCGAAGGCATCGTGTACTCGTATCCGGTAACGTGCTCTGGAGGCAAGTGGAGCATCGTGCAAGGGTTGACCATCGACGACCGATCGCGACGTTTAATGGATGAATCCGCGACGGAACTCGTTGAAGAACTCGAGATGGCGACGCAATGCCTCGCTGAATCAACGTAGAACTTTGATCGTTTTGAAATAAGAATTGCATTCATTACCACTTGGTGGTGGATCTAATTAAAGCGACACGTGCGCGGCGATGCCGATTTGTGCCCCATCGCGAACGCGGTCGCTCGCCCCGGCGCGAATCGCGCGACCGTAATTAAACTCGATTTGTCCCACGGGTAAAGGCCAAACGATACCGACGCCTACGGATGCGCGTGTGGCGTCGCGAATCACCTTTGCCGCATCTTTCGGAGAACCCGCGATGGAGCCAATGGGTAGAAGCGTGCCGGCGCTCGCAAACGCATGAAAGTGAATACCCGCTTCGCGCATCGCGGCAAACTTTTCCCCGGGGACATCCATTTGAATCGCTGCTGTGGCGCTCCATACGAAATCTCCTCCCAATGCATCACGCGTGATAACTTCGACTGTCGCGCTCGGCGCGCCATCAGCATCTTTCGCTACCGAAGCGTCCTTGCTCGAGGCACGACGTTCATCGCTCGGTCCGGCGCCATTGTTTTCAAATTGTCGCAAGCACCCCACGCCACCGAGGAAGAATCGATCGGCGATGCATGAGCTCACACCACCACTGGAGTTATCGTGCGCGCCACTGGTATCATCACCACCTGCCATGCGTGCGGATGCCCCGAATGGAAGCAAGAGTCCGAATCGTCCAGACACTGACGCAGTGATTCCTCGCGAAGCGTCGAGCGTCTCCACGGCGTGCGCGGTGACTTCGCTCTTGACAAATTTCGTGGACATTGGATCGCTCAACCCGATCCCCGCGAGTTCACTTCTAATTTTCCACAAATATCCCGACATCGGTCGCACCGGTCGATCGAGATGGTCGCTCACGTACGTGTGAGACACCGACGATTTCAAAGAGTATCCGAGTTGGCGACGCACGGCGCGCGACGCCAAGCGCGTGGGATCCTGTACATCGCGCCAAGCAATGTTGTACTCAAGCGTGCCCGGGCCATTACCACTCAAACCCACGCTCGCCCCGCGGCTGGTTACGTCGAACGAGCTCAGCTTTTTAAAACATTCGAGCGACTGAAAGACGCGCGTTTCGGCGTTGACATCCGACCCAAACACCTTGGGTTGTTCCCAAAGCGCAGAATACGTCGAGCTTTGCCCGACGCCGCGAACGACTTCGAATTCTACGCGTTCACCAAACCCAAGCGGGTTCCGCAATCCTACCGCGGCTTCAGCCTCGCCCTCGCCCCGTCTCGACATGAACGTCCCGGCTTTAAAGTTGAACACGTCTCGCTCTTCGACGTTGACGACAATCTTCGCCCCCGGAACGTCACCTTCCCCCAGCGCTCGCTCGCCGTGGCGGTCACTATCGGCATCGATCACCATCGCAACGTCTTTAAATATCCCATACTCATACAACGCTCGATTAGCTTCAAATAACGCATCTTTAATCCCATCCAACGTCTTCGCCTCGTACACCCGACGAAGCTCGCGCTCGATGAGCGCGCTCTTCGTTCGCTCGTTCCCGCGAATCTCAATCGACGTCACCACGCACGCATCCTGGCGAATCGCATCGTAACGCGCGCGAAAATCATGCCCACCTTCCGACGCCGGCGCCGGGGCGGCGCTCGCAGTCTCGCTCGCACCCTCGCCCGAGGCCGAGGCCGAGGCCGAGGCCGAGGACGTCGATGGCGTCCTCGGCTCCTCGCGCGCCTCCTCGCGCGCCTCCATCGCGTGCGCGATTTTTGAACGCACTCACGCGTGGATGACACGATACGCGTCCGTCGTCCGTCGTCGCGGTGTGTCGACCGCGCGCCCCTGACGACGCGCGAGCGGCACACCCAGAACGCGCACCACCACCACACACAAAAAATCGTTGAAAAACACTGGGACGGGCGTCATAACGATACGCGACGACTATTACGACGACGACGACGACGACTATTACGACGACGATGGATAGGTATGTGATTGTGCGCGATTTGCGTAATGGTTACGCGCCATCGCGTCGTCATCGCGCGCGACGTATCGTTCGCATTCGTATCGTTCGCGCCGCGGTCGAGGAGGGGAACCTGGGCGAGCTGTTGATTGATGCACGGGCGACGACGCGCGGTGTGGTGTATTGGACGACGAACGCGTGGTAGAGTGACGAGACTGACGAGGTGTGTGTTATTGTGGTATAGGTCTTTGATGTATGATGATCACGTCACGCCGTTGAGGGTGATGACGAACGCGGGAACGGTGCGTGCGAGGATGACGTTTGAATTGGTTCAACAGTCGCGCTTCGCGGCTGACGCGCGCGCGCGCGACGCACGACGATGGATCCAAATGACTAACGTGTGATGTGTGTTGCGATGTGTAGGAGTTACGTACGCCGACGCCGTTGAGAAGCGTGATGAAGAAGGGTACGTCGATCGCGCCTCGCTCGTAACGCGATGCGCCTACGCGACGGGCGCGCGCCTTGAATCGCGCACTGACGCGTGCGTTGCCTCATCGATGTCGGTTGCGACATACACACACAGGTGGTTTAAGCAAAAGCCGCGTCGTCGTTGATAGCGATGGGTTCAAGTACAAAAAGCGAAAGAGCACCAAGAATGGGTTGGGCGTGACCATCGTCGAGCCGCGGCGCGAGGTGGAGCGCTACGACTCGTCGTACGGCGCTGGCGCATCAGCGAGCGACGACGCACGCGGGCGTGAGGATTTCCATGAAAAGCTCCCAAATAATATGCCCGAGGATGAGCGTATGCAAATGCTTTGTGAATCTATTTGTGCCGCGGAAAGTGCGGCGGTGATTCCCGCGCTCAAAGGCGAAGACGCGTTTGCGGCCAACGCCGTAACTGATGCTCTGCAAGAGTTTCAGTTGCGCATTGAGCAGTTGTTGATTGACGAAGAGGTGAAGTTTGAGCAAGGTCCGCAAACAATGGCAGCGAAAATTGAGGCGCGAAAGGCGCAGTTGCGTATGTTGCGCGACTCTTTAGAGCAGGAATCCACACAATGGTCGTGCATGCTAGAAGGCAGTGCGGTGCCCGTCGCCGCGGAGACGCCAGTCGTCGATGCCTCCGAGCTTGGCCCGAGTGAGGCTGGTTCATTGGCTGAAGCGTGTGAATACACGCAAAGGCGATTAATTTTACAAGCCGAAGGCGCGCGTGGGCTCGTTGAAGGCATAGAAAGTTTGTGCGTCCGCTCTGAACGCGCGTGCAGCGTCTTTGCCTCCGCCATAGCCGCGAATGATTTCCGCTCGCTCCCCGCCTATCAATCCCCGCATCGTTTGATTTCGAGTTTGATTGGTGGTGGTCGATAGATATTTTCGAATCTCTCATTCTAGCGCGTCCTCCCTCATACGGCGGTTGTAATATCTCACACTTTATACCTCGTCATCGACGCGGCTCGTCCCCTCCCGCCTCTGCGCGCGCACCCGCATCTGCACCCGAGCGGGTGGGCGGCGGCATGATTGATACGCGTATACTACAAACCCATAGGATGATGCGCCCGCGACACCCCGGCGGCGGATGCGCCCCACGCCTCACTGCGCGTCGTGCGTGAGGAGGAGGAGGACGACGACGACGACGCGACGCGTGTCGATTATCGGTCAGGGGCGATAGTTGCGCGAACGGCAATCATCGCACACCGTCGTCTGCAGCGTCGTCGTCGTCATGTTCCAAATCGCCACGCTCGAAGACGGGGCGGTGAAAGTTCCACCAGCCAACTTGGGGAAGAGCACGTTAGAGGCGGTGACGCAAGAGCTCGAGTCGTTGTACGTGGATAAAATCCTACCCGAGTGCGGAGGTATGTGCGTGACGTTGTATGAAATCACAAAAATCACCGGAGGCACGGTGCTCGCCGGGGAAGGATGCGTGTGTTTCGAAGTCACGTTTAGAGTGGTCATTTTCAAGCCATTCATTGGCGAAGTTTTAGAAGGCACGCTGACGTCGGCGGATCGATACGGTGCGAATGTGTCGATTGGATTCTTTGGTGATATTTTCATTCCAGCGCGAATGATGCAAGACCCATCAGACTACGATGAAAGCGAAAAAGTTTGGGTTTGGAACTACAACGGCGAGCGCTTGTTTTTAGACGAAGGCAAAAAAGTGCGCGTAAAAGTGGCGCAAGTCAAATTCCCCACGCATCCAAAGACTGCGGAAGAACTAGAAAATTTAATCCCTGAATCAGGAGCGAAATCGGATGGATCATTCGCTCCGATGGTAGTCATAGCGGACATAAACCTCGATGGACTCGGGTCATGTTCTTGGTGGGACGACGATGCCGCGCTCGTCGAGCAGTGAGCCGTCGCGCGTCGCGTCGCGAGCCACATCACGACGTCCATCGACGTCTCGTAGCGTTAGACATCTTCCAGTGTGTTGTAATCACCATTCTAGATTGTGATTTTGCCCTGTTCACATCGATCGTCGCGTACGTACACATACGAGTATCTACAATCAGTCGCCCGCGCCCGTCGCGAGATATTTTCCCACCCCAGACCGCGTAATTTTCAGTGAAAACGCGTGAAGCGCATTCCGTTGGCCACACACACGCGCACGCGCAAACTAACTTTACGCAACATGGCTGGTAAGAAGACCCCGACGAAGGCTGCGAAGAAGACCGCCACCAAGGGTGGTAAGGTGAAGAAGGTCAAGGACCCGAACGCCCCCAAGCGCCCGCTCTCGGCGTACATGTTCTTTGGCCAAGCCATGCGATCGAAGATTGTCGCGGCGAACCCGCAAATGAAGGCGACGGAAATCATGCAACAACTCGGTGTTGAATGGAAGAAGTGCAGCGACAAGGATAAGGCGAAGTACGAAGCGCAAGCCGCCGCGGACAAGACGCGTTACGACAACGCCATGAAGAAGTACAAGGCCAAGTAAATTCAATTCTTGGTGGTGGATGCGCGCGCGACGATCTTGGCATTTGCAAAATTAATTCTCGCACGCGCGTGTGATGATTGTAGGAGCGCGTCGTTTCGTCGACCGCCAGTCTGCTTGTTATATACATACTGAACCATACGCTTTATTTTCATACATGTACATTTACGTCGTCGTCGTCGTCGCGTGTTATCGTGCTATTCTTCTAATCGTCGCCTCGCGCGCAATTCCGACTGCTGCGCTCCTCCCCCCCAAAACTCGCCACGTGTCACGTGGCCAATTCCGACGTTGCGATGGCGTTCTCCTGAGTGCTCGCGTATTGCGCGCTTTGCTTTAACATGGCAGCCTTTGTCGCGGCGGTGACCGAAGGTGCGGTGTTAAATAAACGTAATATCGCGTGATGCGTGCCATATTCACCTTTACCCGATGCGGCGTCCCACGCGAAAGCGGTGCGTTCGTCGCACACCTCGACGACGTCGACTGCCGTCGTCGCGAGCGGGTGCTTCGGACCTTTTTGCGCGCGAACGCCCACGCGCAGGTGTTTATTCCCAACGTTGAGCGACAAGTGACGCTTTCGAGCAAAGTCACGCAAAATCCAGTAGCGTTCACGCACGACGTCGTCCACGTTTGTGGTGCGAGCGTCGAAAACGACGTCGCCCAACGGCAACCATCGAGACGCCGCGTCGTCCTCGTCGTCGTCTCGCTTCTTGGCGAGCAAGAAAAATTCCACCGCGTCCGCGCCATCGGGCATGTGCGCTATAGAAATAGGCCCGAGCGCACCCGCGAGAGAACCCGAGGTTTGACGCGCGCCGCCGCCGCCGCCGAGCACGAGTTCGCTCGACGCATCTTCCGCCCGGCGCTGTCCTTTGCGCTTGCCTTTGCCCGCGTACACCACCACCGCCGTCGCGCGCCGTCGCGCGCCGCCGCCGCATCGTCCACGGGCGACATCGACATCGCGACGCGTCGTCATCGTCGTCGTCGTCATCGTCGTCATCGTCGTCGTCGTCGTCGTTCCAAATACACCACGCGTCGCCCGCGTCGTGGCGTGTCGACGGCGGCGTCTGCAGTGGTCACGCGTCCTCCTCGAGTGTGGCGTCATGTGTGTACCTCACCTGGACATGGGGTACACACACACACACGACGCATAACCGTCGCCAGCCCAAATCCATCCACCGTGGAGAATGTTGACACGACACCGCGTCGCGACGGGACGACGACAATCGATGGGTGGCGTACGAGTGACGCACGAGGAGGACGATGGTACTGGTGGAACGATGAGGACGACGACGACGACGACGACGACGACGGGGATGGGATCGGTCACGCGCGGTCGGTGTCAACGATGCGCGGACAAAGACGGTGGATTAGTGCGCGCGCATTTGCTCAGGAGACGAGAACGACGGCGAGGAGTGAGTGGTGATGAAGATGACGATAGATATCGGTATCGATCGATGCGTCGCATGGCGGGGTTCGTGGCGTGTGCGCTGATGATGGGGCTGAATGCGCGCGAGGCGGCGGGCGCGAATGTCATCGGCGCCGGCGCGTCGTTTCCCGCGCTGGCGATTGCGGAGGCGATTGACGCGTACGTCGCGACGGGGGTGGATGCGACGGTGACATACGTGTCCATGGGCTCTGACGCAGGTGTGTGTAGGATAGAAGACTATAATAGCGAGTGCTTGTCGGATACATACGGGACGGAGAACATTGATTTCGCCGTGTCAGAGACGCTCCTGGACGGCCCGGAATACACGAATTATCCTGATTTACAAATGTATCCGATTCTCGCGGGGGCGATTGTGGCGGTGTACAATCTACCAAACATTGGAGATGGCGTAGTGTTCGACGCAGCGACGTTGAGTGGGGTTTTTGAGGGTACAATTACCGACTGGGACGACGCGGCGATACAAGCGTTGAATCCTACGTTGACGCTACCAAATCAAAATATCAACGTCGTGGTAAGAGAAGATGCGAGCGGCACGACGATGATGTGGACGCAAGGATTGAGCGCAATGTCGGTTTCATTTTCAGCCAATGTGGGAACAGATAGCGACCTAAGTTGGGCGTTTACAAGGCCTTACGAGAAGCGCGTGCGAGGCATAAGCGTGGCGTCGTACGTGCGCGCGACGAGTTATAGTTTAGGTTACGTCATTCATGCGGACGCGCTCGCCATGAACGTCTCAGTCGCATCATTCAAACACAGTGGGAGCACTGAGGTGGTGGCGCCGTCGGCGGAATCGATTACAGAAGCCGTCACGACGAGAGGTTTGCAGTTTGGCAACAACGGCGACGACGCGTCGCGGTTAACTGTGGATATCACGCCAGTGACCACAAATGCACGTGCATGGCCATTCACGACGTACTCGTACGTGATTTTACGAACGGGCATGAGTGGTACGAGCGCGATTGATCGTTTACGGTCTGGCGCGACGTGTGAGAATGTCGCCGCGACTGTGGCATTTTGGCAATGGTTTCTCGAGAGCGACCAAGCCAAAAACATCGCGAGTCAATACGGATTCGTGCCCTTGCAGAGTGAGATAGGCGACTTGGTTATCG
>JACLAB010000033.1_pt1 | contig 26009 bp, 19 predicted proteins | sample 8027921 | NCBI WGS metagenome assembly JACLAB01 (sample SAMN15725117, study PRJNA655200) | protist metagenome | isolation source: fluorescence activated cell sorting (FACS) single amplified genomes of... | place: USA: West Boothbay Harbor, Gulf of Maine | collected 2000-07-19
AAAGAGTCCAAATTAAAAACACTAAACAAAAACTGTTCATATTCTTACTCCTAAACCCTAAGAGTTGCTTATGGCCAAAAAGAATTATCCGAAGAAAATCTGAAGATCGAGGGTTCGATCCCCTCCTCAGTCAGTCAAATATTAATGGCTGTGTGGCCTAGTGGATACGGCGTCAGACTTCGACTCCATTTTTTTTGCTCGCGCGTGGTGTTGTTGTTGGTTTGTCGTTCGCTGGTTTAAAGTTTATTCTCGCTGCCAGATTATGGCTGCTGCTGATTTCTTTTTTCTTTCCGAGCGAACAAACCTTTTTTTCATCCAGATTTCAAAATAAATTTCGCGAAAACCCCTCAAGTCCATCCGCCGTCCGTGTGTAGTGGTGGTATACAATATATAATACCCACACACATTCCATCAACAACACAACAACAACAACAACATGTCGGACAACGAAGGTGGCGGTGCCGCTGCTGATGTCGACTTCAACGACGATTTATTCACCTGTGCAAACGTGCGTTTTATTCAATGTTATCGTATCGCGCGTAAATTCTCGATTTTGTTCTTGTTGTGTGTGTTGATATTTTTCTTTGAGACAACAACGAACCAGAGCATCATCATCATCATCATCTTCATCACTAACGCTTCTACTTCTCATGAAAAACAATTTGAAACACACAGTCAGATGTTGTCACCAAGTACAAGATTGCTGCCGATTGCGTGAATGGTACGTTTTTATTAAACTCTTCTTTTTTCTTCTCGTCTTTGTTTCGTGAGGAGGACCGATTCGAAATACTTTTCAGCCGCCCTTTTCAGACGAAGAGAGAAAACAATACTCTGCGTAAAACTCTTGACTGACAACACATGCACGCTGTATTATTAATGAAAAAACAAACAGCTGCACTCACGGAAGTGATAAAGATGATCGTTCCGGGTAAGAAAATCGTGGACATTTGCGTCGCCGGTGATAAGCACTTGGAAACGGAGTGCGCGAAATATTACAACAAGAAAGTCGAAGGTGCTAAAGTGGAGAAAGGCGTCGCGATACCGACGTGCGTTTCTGTGAATGAACAAGTGTCGTACAACTGCCCAGAGGTGGAGAATAAAGACGTCCTCGAGGAAGGACAGGCTGTCAAAATCGATTTGGGAGCGCACATCGACGGCTACGTCGCGCACCAAGCGGTTACCATCGTGTGCCAGAAAGAAGGCGGCAACGAAAAAATCACCGGGAAACAAGCGGACGTCATTAAAGCGTGCATTGTTGCTCAAGAAGTTGCGGGGAGAGTTTTGAGACCGGGTAAGACGACAACGGATATTTCGAACGCGATTACGAAAGTAGCCGAAGATTTTGGAGTTCACTTGGTCGAAGGCGTGCTTTCGCACAACATGAAGCGCTTCGCCATCGACGGCAACAAGGTTGTGTTGCTGAAGAAAACTCCAGAAACGAAAGCAGACGATCACGAGATTGCTTTGTATGACGTTTTCGGCCTCGATATTGTGATGACTACGGGTGAAGGTAAACTCAGCCAAAAGGATGAAAAAGAGACGCAGGTATACAAGAGAGCGTTGGAGAAGTCGTACTCTCTTAAAATGAAAGCGTCTCGCGGCGTGTTCTCCGATATTTGCAACAGATTTCCTTCTTTTCCTTTTGCGGCGAGATACCTCGAAGGTTTGAGCGCCAAGGCTGGTTTACCCGAGTGCTTGAAACACGATTTGTTGGTTCCGTACCCGGTGTTGTACGAAAAGACTGGTGAATACGTGGCGCACGTCAAAACGACCATCTTAGTCATGGGTAAAGGGAACGACAGAATTACGAAAGCGGTTGAAATGATGCAACAAGACGTTTCGAGCGAAAAATCACTCCAAGATGCGGAATTAGTCGAATTAATCGCGCAGCCGCTGAAACCGCCGGCAAAGCCGAGAAAGAAGAAGTAAATAATAAAGCAAGTGAGAAGTAATAAGAATACGAATATTTGAAAAGTACGTTTTAGAGTCCGTCGGTGGAGAGAGACACAACCAAGTGAGAGCGAGAGGCTTCCCGCTCACTTTCGACGAGCGTTTATTTTTCTTCATGGTTTTGATTGATTGTTTTATTGTTTTAAATGCTTATTGTTTGTTCATTTGTTCATTCCTTACACGTCGTGTTTTGAAACACAGCTAAAACCTATGATATGGTCAACCTTGTTTACTTTTCCTCTTCTGTATTTATTTATATTTTTTATATACATATGTATATATTCATCCGATTGGCGCATCTGTCGTCATTCCATCGCCCCCTGCCGATGGAGCTCTGATTGCAACGACAACTCTCCCCAAAACCGTCAAAGACGCGCCACTCTTTTCCATCTGTAATACTTCCGCCCCGGATTGAATGGCGACGGTTTCCGATTCGCCCGCACCGCTCAAAACGACAGAGGATTTCTTCGCGAGTAAATAATAATGCGCAGGCGAAGCCGAAGTGCTCCCTCGATCGATAATGAGCATAGCAGCTTCCGACTTGTTACTTAAACCATCGATGTTTGGCAACTCTTTCGCGGTGTTCCCAACGAATGTGGCGATCGGTTCCTTCGAGTTCTCCAACGCCTCCCAGTTCGGCACCGCCATCCAGTCTGAAGTTCCTTGCGGTCTAAACGTTTTAAATATGTTACTGGGATCGTTCGTCCCGACTTTTTCCACCACTTGCGCGAGCTTGATTGCTTTTGTCGTCAACTTACTGTACGCACCCACGACTGCAACTGGTCTAAACTCGACCTCTTCAAAGTCCAATCGCACGGAGGACACCGGTTGCACCGCCATTAATCGGCTTTCCGCATTCGCAGCTTTCGCCGCCGCGAGATTACTAACTTCACCAGTAGCTTCCATTCTGAACATTTCTGTCGCGGATTCCAATCTTCCTTTCGATTTATCCGTCTCTGCGTATTGCAAACCGCGGTCGCGCATCGATTCCGCTTTGTCCACGCCTTCGTATCTTTGCAACTCTTGAATATCTCTCCAAATTTTGAACGCCAAGCACTCCCCGGGTGATTTTCCGAAATCTTTCGCGATTGCAGCCATACCGTCGCGAATTTCGTACGCTCTCACCAATTCTCGCGACTGTTCTTCTGTGAACTCTCTCCTGGCGATGAACTCGGCAGCCGCGTCTCTTTTACCGCTCGGTAAAAAGTTGATCTGACTCAAGCACGGAGAGCCTGAATATTCCGTTTCAAAGTACGGAAGCAATTCGCTCGGAAAATCTTTAGATGCTTTCAAAGACGCATACGTTGACAGCCACGTTTGCCACAGCACTTGTTCTTTGTTTTCAATGCCAGTTTCGTCAAAAATTTGGTCTGGGATGTATCCCGCTTTTTGCAACGCTGGAATATACTTTGCCAACTGGAACCAATGTCCAGCGCGTTGACGAAGCATCATGATCATCTGATTCGTATCCAACTCATCGGTTACTTTTTGCTCTTCAAACGTCGGTGGCGGTTTATACTGCTGCTCGTAAGAACCCGCCATTTCTTGCCCGGGAGCTAAATACGTTGGTTTCGAGCCGCCGCCTCCGCTGTCGTTCGTACCAAACTTGACGCCTCCCATCGGCGTGTCTGGGTTCAAAGCACCGGTTTCTGCGTCGTATTCGTTACCACCGGCAGGCGGTGATCTGCCAAACTGTTGCTGTCCTGGTTGGCTTCCAGGCATGGATATGACTTGGCCTTGTTTGCCCCCGCCTCCGGCGTACCCTCCGGGCGCAGACATTCCTGGTATCACATCCGTGGGGAAATCTTCCATGCCGGGGATGATTAAACCGCCTCCTGGTTTCTTTCCAGGACCAGAGGATGCCGACGACGGTGGTGATTGTGGTCGACCAGGTGGCCCTCCCGGACTTCTGTTTGGACCTCTCGGCGGTTGCGGTGGAGGTAAAGCGTGCACTTTTGTTTTCGTCGCGCGCTTTTTATCTCCTTCTTTTTGTTGGTGGAATTGTTTTTTCGTTGGCGGCTGCTTCTTCTTCTGTTGATGACGAAACGAGCAGGATGCGCTCGGCATCATCGCAATAGAGGACGACGACATGATGTGATGTTGTTTAATTCGTTTCTGTTTCTTCTTTTCAATGCTATTCACGCGTGCGTCGTCGTTCAAGCACCAAACAAAAGTATGGAGAGAATTCTATCTGAATTAAATAAAAAGCTCTCTGGAGGTTTGTGGTTGGGCCACCTGTGCGGGCCGTCCCCTCTCGAAAAAAAAAAGTGAAAAAAAACTCCTTCTTTGCAAACCTCCTCCTGCCTGCATCATAGTTTTGACGCGAACGTACATTATGGCCGTCGGAAAGAATAAAAGACTCTCGAAAGGGAAGAAAGGCTCGAAGAAGAAAGCGTAAGTTACCATTAGCTCGTGTTGTCTCGGATAGAAATATCGCGAGTTGCCCTTTTTCTTCGAAAGCGGGTTTACGCGTTCGTTTTTTTTTCTGTGCGCGTTGGTGCGCGATGGGGTGCTCTTTGGGAGGAAAGCGTGAAAAACGCGCTCGAACGACGAGGATGCGCGCATCCGCGAAGAATCTGGTTGAGATGTGCGTCTGCACTGAGTAATTACTCGCGTGTTGCGCGCGTTTTTACCCGATTGGGTTCTTCGCACGATGTCTGTGAGCGCGTGCATTTACGTTTTTCAAGACGAGAGGGCTTGTTAACTGCGCGAAACACACGGGAGGAGAGAGAAAAGGAAGAAAAAATTCTCTTTTCGTCGTCGTCGTCGCGCGCGCGCGTAGAATACAGACGAACGGACGGTTTCCGAAACGGGTGAATTCTATTCATCGTGTGTTGCCCGATGCCTTTCGAGCGTTTGCAGTCACGCGTTACCTTCGCACCATCGCGGTTTCTTTTCTCTCTCTCAGAGAAATTTACGCGCGCGTTCTCATCAGTTTTTAGCCCTTTTTTCTTCCTCTGCTCTCTTTTCTTTCCAATTTACTAACCGCATATTTTGCTCTTCTTCTCTCTTCTTATTTTCGCGTATTTGAACAATAAACAGTGTCGATCCGTTCTCCAAGAAGGATTGGTATGACATCAAGGCTCCGTCCATGTTTACCGTTCGCAACGTCGGTAAGACGCCGCAAACGAGAACGCAAGGTACGAAGATTGCCTCGGATGGTTTGAAGGGGAGAATCTTTGAGTGCTCGTTGGCGGACTTGAACCAAGACGAGGATCAAGCGTTCCGCAAAATGTTCTTGAAGTGCGAGGACGTTCAGGGTAAGAACGTTTTGACGAACTTCTACGGTATGGACTTCACCACGGATAAAATCCGCTCCTTAGTCAGAAAATGGTTTTCTTTGATTGAGTGCTTCGTCGACGTGAAGACGACGGATGGGTACACGATGCGCGTGTTTTGCATCGGTTTCACCAAGCGTCGCGTAGACCAAACGAAGAGAACTTGTTACGCTCAATCCGCGCAAATCCGTAAGATTCGCGCGAAGATGGTTGAAATTATCAAGAGAGAGTGCGAATCGTGTGACTTGAAGGAGTTGGTTTTGAAATTTATCCCGGAAGTTATCGGTAAAGAGATTGAAAAGTCGTGCTCGGGTATCTACCCGTTGCAAAACGTCTATTTGAGAAAGGTGAAAATGTTGAAGACGCCGAAGTTCGACGTAACGAAGTTGATGGAAGTTCACGGCGATTACTCTGGCGAGGAGGTTGGTCAACAAATTCCGAGAGCTGAGGAAGCGAAGCCGGAAGCCGCCGCTGCCGAGGAATAAAAAACTAATAAGATAACTAATAAAAATTGGTGGGTGTTCGAGAAGAGAGAGAGAGAGAGAAAGGAGAGAGAAGATGTGAGGAGGCTGGAGAGAAAATAGATTAAACAACTGGTAGTGTTTATGATCGCATAAGCACGAGCTTAAAATAGTAGAATTTTAATTGAAACAAAAGTACAACAAACGGTACAACCAAACGACAATAAAACGCGTTGAAAGCACACACTTTTACGAAATTCCGCGTTTGAAGAAGAGGTACTTTTATATTATATATTATACGTATCAAATCGAAAATTAGAACATGGCTCTGACGGTTTCGAATCGCGCAGCGCCGGCGATATCGCCGGACAAGCACAGCGTCGGATTTGATTTTAACATTTGCGCGGCTACTTCTGACAAATCTTGCTTCGTCAACTTGCTCACTTCGGCGATGAACTCTTCCGGCGATTTTCTGTGGTTATACGTCAACATTTGTCTTCCAATGTCTTCGGCGACGACAGCTTTGGATTCCAAGTTCATCAAAATTGAAGAAATCGTCGCGTTCTTCGCTCTCTCGACTTCTTCGTCCGTGATTTGACTCGCGTTCGCAACCGCGGATAACTCCTCGGCCATAACGGCGATCATATCGTTGACGTGTTGTCCATCCGTCATGGCGGAAATCCCTACGATGCCGGTGTCGTTGTAAATCGAGTGAAATGCCGTGCAGTTTTGAGCCCATCCGTATCTATTGAGCACACGCGTGTACAATCTAGAGTACATTCCTTTTCCCGGACCACCCGCGGAGAAGGATCCACCACCTCCAAGCAGCATGGATAAAACAGTCACCGCCGTGGATCGCTTCGCGTCTCTCCATCCTCCTTGGAATTCAAAACCTAAAATTAAACTCGTGAGTGGAGATTCATTCTTCACTCGAAAGTCACCGCCCATATATTTCGACGGAATTTCTTTGCCCGTCGTCGTCGCCGAACCTTTACTGACAGTCTCCAACATTGGACTCGCGATGGACACCAACTCTTGGTGATCCGCGCCCGAAGCCGCCAAGACCATTCTCGGTGCGACGTAATTTTCGGCGATGAATTCGCGCAAAGCGTCGCCGTCAATCGCGTCTATAGATTCTTGCGAGGCTAAAAGTGCGTTTCCTAATCCTCCGTCGTACGCCGTCGAGTGCACAGCCTCCATCAACATAGCCTGTGGATTCGTTTTGAGCTCTTCGATTTCTTTCTTCAAGTCTTTCGCCATCTTCGCGACTTCGTGGTTAGCGAGCTTCGGATTCAAAGCCGAATCGCAAAGCAACTCCACTGCCTCTGGTAAATGCGTTTTTAACGCATCCACGGTGTAAGACATTTGTTCTCTCGACGCCGCGGCTAATAAACTCGCGCTCATCACTTCCGCCTCTTTCGTAATTCGAAAGTTCGTTCTGTTCGTCGTCGCTTTGAAAGCCATTCTTTCGAGCATGTGCGAAGCGCCTGACATGTACGGCTGCTCGTACTTACTTCCACTTTCCAAGTATAAACCGACGGCCATGGTCGCCCCGGGAGTGTTTTCTGAGGCAATCGTGGCCCCGTTTGAAAGCGTCGTGACCAAAGTTTTTGGCGCTTCTTTCGGGTAGATCGGGCTTTCGGGAATGATAACATTCGGCATAGGTTCGTCCATCGGCGGTTGCTTCGTCGCCGATCCACCGAAGATTTGGGAGAAAATGGACGGTTTCGTCGTTGCTGCCGCCGCCGATCGCTCTTTCAAAGCCGGCAACGACTGCGCGAAAGAGGAGGAGGTTTTCAAACCTCGTCGTAAAACGTTTCGACTGCTCATTGTGTGTGTGATGATTGTGATGATCGGAAAGAGAGTCTCAGTTCGTAGAAAACACAGACAAAACAAAAATTCGACTCTTTTTGGTTTTAAAAGACGACTTAAAAAAAAATATCTCTTTCTTCTCCCCTCCTCAAATAACACAATTCGCATCAAAAGTGAAAACGCGACGAACGACAACGAGTGAAGAGACGAAGAACGTCTCTGATCTTCTTTGCGTCTGCGATCTTCTTTCTCAGAAGATCGGAAGATAAGAGATAGATCGATACATATCGATCGATCGTTTTATTCGTCCACAAAGCATTCACAGATAGATACGCTTTAAATTTTATTTCAAAATGAAAATGCAAATTCGAAGTGTTTGGAGTTTACCCGTCGGAAGCAGAACAACCGATGGAAGCGGAAGAAGCGCGAAGAAGAAGAAGAAAGCGGATACGAAATCGTCGTCGTCGTCGCCGTCTTTATCGTCGAAGAAGAACGAGTTCGTGCCTTCGTTTCGAGAAGCGATGAAAGTCAAGGTGAAAATAATCGATATTGATATTCTCAAGCGGTTCACCGGAGAACGACGAGAAGAAGAAAGGAAGAAGAAGAAGAAGGAGAAGAAAGAGACGAAGAAGAAGAATACGACGACGAATACGAAGCAGAAGGATGCGAAAGCAGTCATATCCGTATCTTCTTCTCGCGATCAATCACCACCACCAACTCCCTCTTCCACTTGGCTTTCGTATTGCGCGTTCGGCGCGACGGTGGTCACCACAGTCGCCGCGGGAGCGTTCTTCTCCACATTCGCAAAGAAAAGAGGAGAAAGGGGTAAACGAGAAGAGAACGGCGATGATGCATCTCTCCAACCGATCACGTTTGCATTCGATACCCCGCAAACCGCGGCGGTTAGAAATAAATCGCCAAGACCTCCTAGACGGAGCGAAGACCAGCACCAGCGGGAACAACAAGAAATTTTACGACGGAGAGAAGAGGAAGAAGTCAACCCGTTTTTGAAACAGATGGAAGATTCAAACGTCGCGTTCTCTTCTCAGCAGATTAAAAGTAACATCATTCCGCGACCATCATCATCACCTCCACCTCAGCGGTTGTTCGAAACTGAACCGTCGTCTGGGAAATCATCATCACCCCGTCCTTCTTCTTCGACAGGCTATGTGGTGCCTAAACAAGTCGAAGCGATGCAAACGAGAGAAACATCTTCGACAGCGGCTGCAGTTTTTGATGGAAAAAAAGTGGACGAATTAAAGAAAGAGTTCAATCAGTGGGCGTTAAGTTACGACGATGAGTTACACCCGTGGGATCGAGCGTTAGACAACAAGAGGTACGATGCGATTGCTACACCGTTATCATCATCATCCACTGTAGAGGAAGAAAGCACCAATAATAGTAGCAGTAGCAGTAGCAGTGATGCACTGAACCCCGAATCGGAGAAACGAGAAAAGGAAACGAAAGTCAGAGAAGTTGCGCGACGACGTCGAAATAGCTACTTCGCCGCCATCTCTTCAAAACGGTACGCGCCGACGACGATAGAACAACTCGCTCTCGAAGAGAAAGTTAGAGAACGCTTAGCATCAAGCACCCCTGTATTTGATACTGAGGGTACATTTTTTGCAAAAGAAAGTAAAAAAGAAGCGATGGCGTTGTACGGTACCGCCTTGGGAAAGCTCTTTTACGAGAAGTCTCCAACCACAATTGTTGGCGAAGGTACATTTTCGGACGTATTTTCAGCGCAGAAAGATGCCGCAAGCAATTTATCATCGCTCGCGTTGAGTAAAACGGACTTCTTTACGCAGGGTGAATCTGTTTTGAAGTGTTCTGCGCCTTTTCCGGGCCGAGACGCTTTCGATGCTCCTCAAGGAGACGGGTACGGGTTTGGGAAAGTCGAAACGGCCGTGTTAGCTACGCTACCGAAACATCCAGCGATTGTTGAAGTTATTGCGGCCTTTCTCGAATCCGATAGGAACGAATCGTACTTGTTGTTGAAAGATCACGGAGAAAATGCGCATGAGGCGAGAAAATTAGGACGATTGACGCCGAGAGAGTGCCGCGCGATGGCCCGTCGTATTTTGCACGCGTTGAAACATTGTCACGAACGTAACGTAATTCATCGCGACATCAAGTCTGGCAACATTCTCATCAGAGGTAGAGAAGGCGCAGAGGATTTCAATCGAAAAGCAACCATCATAGATTTCGGTGTCGCGCATTCACAAACGGCGTGTGAGTTGTACTTTTCGGAAATCGTTCCCACAACGAACGAAGAAGAGGACGGGGGTTCATTTCAAAGCGGCGGGAAAAAAAATATGGTCTGTTCTATCGAGTACGATCCAAGCAGCGGAACGCCTGGGTATCAAGCTCCAGAAGTTTTGCTCGGGAAATACGAATTACCTGCGACCTCGTCCGACGGCGAAAGAATCAACGACAACGACGGCGAACAGGTATCGATGGAAACGTATGCGAAAATTGACATCTTTGCATTTGCCATTGCGATGTACTTTCTTTGCACGGGAAAAGAAATCTTCGCGGACTCTTTAGATGCCGGAGAGAACATGACGACAAAATCGAAGCAGAAAGCGATGGCGATGTCCGAAACCGAATTAAATCGCTTGAACCAAACCGAGCTCGAACTCGATGCGAAAATTCTCACACAGATGCTCACTTATCCTGACTTTCGTCTCGCGCCTTCGCAAGAAAAAAATATGCGAGAACGCTACGGCGACTTGGTGAAGAATCAAAACGAAATCATCCAATCGACGACGCTTACGGAGAAGATCATCGAAGATTTATCTGGTCGTCAACCCGTGGCGTTTTGCAAACTCATCGCGAAGTGTTTAAGCGTCGATCCGAGTAAAAGACCGAGTGCGGTCGAAGCGCTCGCTTGGGAGAATGCCTTTGTCGGCACCGATGAAGACGAAGACATTTTGGCATATGAAAAAGCGTCGACCCCGACGATGACGAGATGACGAGGGGTAGACAATAGCACTCGCACAGAGAGTTACATACGGTAGATTGCGCGAATGAATGTATAATTATTACATTATTTATTTTGTACCAGTTTTCCAGTGGTACCCAAAATACGTCCTATTCTTCTTCTTCATTCGTCGCAACAAAATCACATCAAATAAAAAGCACAAGTTTGAATTCCTCAAACAAAAAGAGCAAAAGTGATAGTATCATCCAGACAAACACTCTCTTCGTCGTCGTCGTCGTAAAAGTCTTCTTCTCCTTTCATCTGTTGCGTTTGTGTTGAACGGACCTAAAGGAGCGAGAAAGAATCGTTCTTCGTGTTAAGGAGAAGTCTTGCGTCGGTTCGTGAGTATATTGAGATCTCCAATCTCATCATCATCATCATCATCATCGTCAAAAACGACGGAGCGGAAAATTATGGACAACACCACCAACCATCAGCCTTCTTCTTCTTCTCTGCTTCTCTCTTCGTTAAAAGATTTACTTCCAGAAAAGAACTCGGTGATTATATTCTCAAACAGAATGAAAGGTTTGCTCGCGAAATCAGACGGGAAGGATAAAACCTTGGCGTTGTTGCAGTATTTAGCCATGTTTACGTCCAACGGAACGCCCGGGAACGCGTTGAATTTGCAAAAATCGTTTGGGAGCGCGAGGAAACCGTTTCGGATTTTCAAAGAGGTGGAGTTTTTACTCCCGGTGATTGAAAATCCACCGGTTGGGAATCAAGCGAAAGTGTTAGTGGCGTACTCAAAAGCGATTGGAATGTCGGCGTACATGGCTTTCGATCACATCGTATTCTTAGGCGCGACCGGTTTAGTCACGAACAAGCAAATAACTGAACTGTGTCAAAAGCTCTCATATTACGGGTGGTTCGTCGGGTCAGTAGCTGGGTTGTACCAAAGCGCGAACGAGTTAGGAAAATGTGTGAGAGATGTCGCGGAAGCGGACGACGACGAGGATAGAAAACAAGAAATCGCAAAGGTTGCCAAGCCAGTGTTTACCGCCATCACGACCAACACCTTGCAAGCGTTGTTAGCGTTGGCGCTTTTGGAGAAAATTCCGATGAAGAAGAGGAACGTAGGAGCCTTAGGGGTCATTTTGAGCATGTTGAACGTGTACTCTATGTTTCCGCCGCCACCACCGCCAGATGCCAAAGACAAAGGAGAGTAGATGTATAAAACAATTTGAAAAAACAGAAGTAGATAGTCATACAAAAAAGTATTTATCAGTACTCTTGTACCTCGCGCCTCGTTTATTATATTATTATTATATTTCTATAGTACAGTAGTATGTGGGAATCAATGATCGTTCAGATGTTTCGCAACATCTTTCATAAACTCTCTTTCCTCTGCGCGTTCAGTTTACAAATTTTCCTGCGACGGAGGAGTCTCGTCGAACTTTGTCGCTTTCCTCTTCTTTGGATCCGGTTGCGTTTGCGTGAAGCCTCCGAGATCCCAATATCCAGCCGGATCTTTCGGAGGAACGTACTTCGCGCGATGACGGGAATTTTCCAGGTTTCTTGGCGGTGCCCCGTTATTCGTGTTATTATTCAAAGCGTTACTTCCGTGTTCGCACGCCCTTCGATCGAGTTGACCGGCGACGGCGTAAAACCTTTCGCATTCTTGGCACGCGTACCCGATGAGCTCTTTTCGCGCCTCTTTCCCACGAACAACTTCTTGGTACTTCACCTCTCGCAGTGGTTTGTCAACAGGTAAACATTTATTCGATTTTTGCTGATGATCTTCGCGGAGTTCTTGCTTCGTGCGTTTCACTTCTTTCTCTTCTTTCTCTTCTTCTTCTTGGGTGTTCTTGATGACCAAAACTTCCTCTTCTCCCGGCGTGTTCTCGTTGATTTGCGCTTCGTTCGTTTTAGGCGTTTCGAACATAGCGCCCGATCGCGGTGGCGGTGGTGTCTTCGTATCGCTAATCGTCGTCGTTTTCTTCTTCATGGCATCGTTCCACAAACCCCGAACTTTCTTCGAAACGCCTTTCTTTGCTGCTGTTGAAGCCGCCGCGGTGCCTTTTTTACTCGCCCCTTCTAAACTTGCTCTCTTCGACATTATCATCATCTTCGACGCGTCGACGTGCTTCTTCGGCTTTGGTTTATCTGTTTGATGATGTTGTTGTTGTTGTTGTTGTTGTTGTTGTCGCTGCGGATTTACGAATGCGTTAGATTTTATCGTCGTTTCGTTCTTCTTATCAAACGCCCAAAAGTCTTCCGTTCTGTTGAACGAAAAAGATTTTTCGTCGTCGTCGGTTTTCTTATCGTTCTTCTTTCTAGCGCTATACTCGTCGTCGACATCGTTCATCTCGTCCCGGTGTCGAAGAGAGTGTTGTTGTTCCCGTCGTCGTCGTTGTCGTTTTTCTCTCTCTTCCTCGTCGTCTTTTCCTCGTCGTCTGTTCCCAATCTCTTCGAGCTCTTCGTCTTTGGTCGTGTAAACTTCGCCGGCGAACACGGCGTACTTCGAAGCCGGAGAGTGCGGCCGCTTTCTCTTCGCAGTATTCTCTTCTTTTCCTCCTCCTCGCTTTTGTTGTCGTTGTTGCTGCTGTTGTTGTTGTTTTCTTTCGTACTTTTCTAATTTTGAAAGCGCCACCTCTTTCTCCTTTCGATACTTTGCCGCCGCTTCGCGATAAATCATCAACTCGGCTTGTAATTTTTGAAATCGCGCTCGCGATACGAGAGTTTGAGTATCCTCGTTGTTTTTACCACCGTCGTCGTCAAAAGAATACTCTTCTTCTTCTTCTTTAAATTCGTCGTCGTCGTTAATTTCAGCGTTAGTATCGTAAAAATCGTCTCTTTCGTCTCTCTTTCCTTCTTTGATGTGTAAAGAAGGAAAACGTAACAACTTCTCTCCCATCGCCTTCTCTCGAAACGAGTCTCTTTCTTTCGTCATCAACGTTAAACTTTTCATCAAATCGTCCTTAATTTTCGTTAAACGCTCGATTGAATCTCTCATCTTCTCTTTCTCTTTCACGTTCTCCTCGTGTTCTCGTTTGAAGTTCAGTTGCAGTTGAGTGCACTGCGCGTTCATTTCTCGTTGCATTTCTGAAATCATAAACGGCACGTTTCCTTCTTCGTTTCCACCTTTCACTTCTTTCCCACCATTTCCACCTTTACCACTCTGTTCTTCAGTCGTCATATTTAATACTACTACTATAATACTCAGTATTATTTTAAACGCTGTAAGAAGAAGGGAGTAAAAGAGATTATATATATGCAGAAGAAGCGTAGTACTATTATGACGACTGACGGTGAACGTGTGTGTGTTTGATGAGAGTGACTTATGATGAGTTGTGGAGGAAATGTGTCTCTCTCTTCGTTTGAAGAAAAATTTGATGAGAGGAGGAACACAACTACTTTTTGTCATCAGAAGACGGAAGAAGAAGAAGGTGCAAAAAAGAATGATGATGGAATCTCAACACAGGAAAATTGAGGAAAAATTCTCGTTTAGGGGTTCGGGTTCTCTACCAAAAAAAAAGGTCCATTCACAGCATCTTCACAAGAAAGAACAACAAAGCGCGCGCTCGAGGGTGTTCGTGTGTGTGTGTGTCTGTGTAGATTTAGAGCGACTTCTAGAGTAAACAACACATACACACACACAGACAGAAATGGCGCCAAACTGGTTGTTTGGTGGAGGAGACCCCGCCGAGAGTAGTACTATCAGTAACACCAAAAGAAATCATCACCTTTTGAGCAAAAACAAAAACAGTCAAGGTGAGCGCGCGTCAACAAATGTGCTTTCCGCGCAAGGCTACGTCAAAGACGAACGAGACGATCCACACTATTCGCAAAAAGCGAGGAGAGGGAGAGAGAAAGTCGCCGAACAGCTTCTGAGAGATATGCAGAAAGAAGAATCTCACTCGGGAGAGAGAAAGAGCAGGCGGCACCACCATCGACACGGAGGAGGAGGAGCGCAAAATGAGGCCGCGGAATTCAATACTGGATTTCCCCGAGGGAGAAGCGCAACCACGCCTTCGTACGGGAGCAACAGCGAGTATCATCAGTATCAACACGACGGATTGAACACATCTGCGACAATGACTTCGTCAACATCGTATTCTCGATTGGTTGGTGGGTGTTTGATCGCCGGTTCCGTTGCCATGGTCTGTACGGCATCTTCGGACTCAGTGCTTGGACACTTGCTCCTTTCGTCTTCAAGCGCGAAAGACGACTTTAACATCAACGCTTCGAACAATCGAGGCGGCGTCGCGTCCGGGTCTAAACGAAAATCTGCATCATCCAGAGGAGGAGGAGGAGGAGGTGATGGACGAGGAGGAATATCAGGATGGTCGAACGAATACGCCACGAACTTTCTCGGCGCGGTGACGAAGAACGCGGACGATAACGAGGACGACAAACTTTTTGAAGGAGACTCGAGCAACGCTGCCATCGCTTTGGCAAACGGCGAAACCTTACTCGAGAAATTCGATGCCGACGCGTTTGAGAGGGATCTCGCGTCAACCTCGGGAGATTTTGATGACGAAGAGAAGAGAGACGTGCAGTTATCCGACGACGATCTGCTCACGACGTGCGAAACGTGGAGAGTGCAAATTAAAAACGACGCGACGATGTTTCAAGCTCGACTGTTGAAACTTTCGGCTATTTTAGACGCAACGAGTGATGATTCGAACAGGTTGCCGCACGACGATGTTGTCAATTCGATCAAAAGTGTCCGTAAGTGGCACACGACTACGGACGTGGACGCCACCGCGAAAGTGAAGGAGTTGACACGCAGAGCGAAAATGGAGAAAGCCGACGACGGTAACAAGTCTTTGCGAAGAAAGAAGCTCGAGGCTGAAGCCATAAAAGTCGAAGAGCTCGCGTCGACGTCTTTGCCCAAGCTTGAAAATGCTTTGAACGAAATCGAGGAGAAGTTTATCCCGGCTTCGGCGCAATCGGAACCAGTCCGACAAAGAGCTGAACTTGGTGCTGCACCGACGCGATCTTCGTGGTTATCGAGTCTTTTTGGTGGCGTAAAACAACCTAAGAGAATGGCACAACTCGGGGCGGCTACAAATTTGGACGCGAGCGCTGAATTAGGTGCCGGGTACGGCGGCGATCCCTGGGGGGCGCACAGTAAATTCGACGATGAACTCGACATGGAAGAGGAGCGCGATGTCAAGAATGAACGCAGGAAAAACGTAGCTTCTCTTCACGAACGTCAACGACTACAAAAGGAAAAAGAACGATTCGGGTTAGTGGATGAAAAAGTCGTTGAATCCCCCGTTCGTGCAACCTCGTTCGCGAAAGGACTTTCGAACCGGCGAAGCCGTCGCGTAGGTCCATTTTATGACGCGATGGAAAATAGCGAGCAACAACAACAACAACAACGGCGGCAAATTACGCCTTCTTCTATCACTCCTTCAACACCGGGCGGACGTATTTCTGAAGCAGATATAGAGAGAAGAGCGCAAGAGCTTGTGGATGAAGCGCACGGTGGCATCGAAGAAGGAGAGGAAGAGCGAGTCAACGAAGGAGAAGAAGTTTTCGACGACGATGAAGTCGCGGACGCAGAAGCAGAAGAGCAATCAGAAGACGAACAGCTCGTAGAAGAAGATGAAGAAAAAGAAGAATTGGTGAGGTCGTCGCGAGTGAAGAAATCGCGCGGACTTACGGATCGAATTTCAGATACCGTACGAAGAGCCTTTGGATACGCAGACCCGGGAGAAGAGTTTCTAGAAGAGGCGAGCGAAGATATCCAAGAAGAAGAAATGGAAGAAGAGACGAAACAAGCTCAGCGCGCGCAACAAAGATCTTCCAGAAACGGGAGAAGAAGTGGCAACATCAACAGCAAGAAGAAGGGATCATCATCTTCTTCATCGTCGCCCTCTGCCTCGACGACTGGGACGACAACGTCGAAAGAGAGAAGGCAGCAGGAAAAGAGAGGGTCAGCGGCGACGACGGCGAGTATTGCCACGGACGAGAAGACAAAGAAAAGCTCGAGCTTTGAAAATGCGTCGACGAAGCAATCTTCGAAATCCAACAACAAGGACGACAACACAGAGCCCGTGGACACGTTCGCCGCTCGCATGAAGGCTGCCAAGAAATTGAAGGAAGTGAAAGAAGGCGGCACGGCGACAAAATCGTGGAACTCGGCTGGGGAAGCTCACCAGATGAAGTTTAAACCAGGTCAAAAGCTCATCGTTCAAGAGGATGGTACTTTTGCGTTTGCCGACGAAGATGACGTCAACTCGAAGGATTCCGACGCCGGTTTGCAAAAAAGAAACGAGGAAACCTCGAAAGTCTTGCGCTCGCTCTCGGAGGAGCAAGGTTCGTCGTCGTCGTCGTCGAGCGACGTGACTGACAAAGAAGTTCAATCCCCACCTCCGGCTATCTCACCACCTCCGCCATCTCCATCGCCTCCTCCGCCAAACGCGCCAGTTGCTCAACCCGCTGTAGTTCAACCTGCCGCAATCGATCCGACCCAGACGGCGCAAATGTTGTACCAACAAAATATTGCCGCCATGAACAATCAGATGATGATGAATGCTGCGGCGGCTGGCACTAATAACAACAACAACAACGCGAACTCGAACGCAAACGTGGGAAATAATTTTAAGTTGACGTCGGAGAATCTAGATGCTGTCGCTATGGCAAAGCTCGAACACGATACGGCGAACAGAAACGCTTTGGAACTGTATGACATCTCCAACCAAAATCGGGACGCGGCTGAGTTGGCGAGATCGGAGCACGAAACTGCTATGCACTGGAGACAAGAAGCACAAAAGAATCTTGAACGCTTAGAAGCAACTGCCGCGAAAAAGGCCATTTCGGAAGAAAACGCGGCCCAGCAACAAGAAAAGTTACAGAATTTGAACGCTTTAGTCTCTGAATTTAAAAAGGCTCTGGTGGAAGAAACCGCGTTGCGACGCAAAGCTGACATCGAGAAGGAAAATTTGGCCCGCGATTACGAACAAAAGAAGATCGAAATTGCCACGAAAGCATCCGAAGCTCAAGGTCGTTTAATTGAGCACGCCAAAGACAAGATCTTGGAGGCTCGCCGCACTGCCGCGTTGGCGACGCAACAAGCGAACGAGTATTTGGAACAGGCGAAGAGAGAAGCGATAGCGAGGAGAAGAATCGGCGAGTTTGCCAAAAGGTCAAACTCAAAAATGAGCGAGGATAAGAAAGCTTTAGCTGAGCGATTGCATGCTGAGAAGGATGAAATCTCGCAAGCCGCGAAAGAGGTTCAAAAATCTGCCGAGGAAGCGTTGATGAGGTTGAACTCTGCCAACTCGCAAGCGCAAAAGGAAAGGGATCTCGCTTTGAGCGATCGTCAGCAAGCGATAGAAGAGGCTAAACAAGCCGTCGATACGGCCAAAATGAGTTTAGATGGTATGAAGGAAATGTCGAAGAAAGCGCAAAAGTACAAGAGACGTCAAGAAGAGACGGTGGATTCGGTTAAAGAGTATATAAAAAACGACGGAGAGGGCAAGTTTGACAAGTTGGATAAATTGTTGCGCAAAGCCGAAGCCGAAGACTTCTCTTCTGATTCTGGTGGAAAGAAGTCTAAATCTTCCTCATCGTCTAGCAAGAAGAAGAAAACGAGCAGCGACAAGAAAAGTGAAAACGACGACGACGACGACGACAACGATGCAATGAGCGACGAAGAAGCGGCGGCGGAGAAAGTGAAGAAGCTCTTGGGCAGCGGCGGCGGCGCAGAAATTCCGGACGACGTTTCCAACGACGCGGATGATACAGTGGAAGGAGCGACAGTAGAGGACGATGCAATCTTGGAACCAATGACGGATGATGTCGATTCTATTTTAGCTAACGCGGGAAAGAACGGCGAATCGAGTGAAAACAACTCTGAAGTTTCCACTGCGGAAGACGTCCGATCTTCGGTTGAAAATTCTGCCGCCCTCACGGATGCGGAAGCGGAGAAGAATCTCGCCGCATACTTCGGAGAGACGACCCCGTCACCAACGACTTCTTCTTCAGACGATGATGAGAAGAAAAGCGACGCCAACATCGACGAGAAAACTTCCACTGAAGAAAGCGAAGAAGCGAAAGAAGAAAAAGAGGAAGAGGCGGAGCGAGGCGATACCGACGCCGAAACGACGCGAGCGCAAAACGACGCCGACGACGAGAACGCCTCGGATCCGTCTTCTTTGATTACTTTGGACGACCAGGAAGTTAAAAACATCCCCAGGACTGGAGTCGTCGCCTCTTTAGGCTTTCCGAGCATAACTCGGATCGCGTTTGGTGAGCCGGAACAAAAAGCGTTTAAAGAGGTGTTCTTCGCCTACTTACGAGAGCAAGCTCCAGACTCGTGCGCGAATGTAGACGATATGGAAACGTACGTGCAAGAGCGAACGAAAAAGACTGGCACCAAAGCTGAGCATTTGCGCGTGACTTTAGTGTGCGCCTCGGCGACTTCCGAAGCGGACACTTTGAAAGCGCAGCAAGTCGTCCGCGCCGGCGTTTCGGACGGGTCCCTCTTGAAAAAACTCAACGCTTCCGGCATGAAGAGCCGCGTATTTATGGACGACTACGTCGAGGACAAAGAAGACAAAGACGAAGACGAAGTTGCTGTTAACGCTGATATTGCTACGACGAAAGGACTAAAAGTAGAAGAAAAAGTAGTAGAAGAAAAAGAAGAGGTGAAGGAAGACGAATAATAATAGTAAAATATTAGTTCCGAGTATCGGAAAAGGCGTTTTGTATTTATTAATGTATAAATGCAAAACAACAACTCTTTCTGTGCCCTTTCCCTGCCTGTTAAAATGTATAACTGACATCTGTTGGACAGGAATTTAAAAAATTTTCTCGCCTCTTGACTCGCGTCATAATAAGCCCAAATAATACTATTTCATCACAAAAGAAGACATACTATAATAATGGCTACTTATTGCGTCGGCGATCTCGCCTTCATGGTCGATGGTACCAACTCGCAAGGTGAGCAATTTCGAAATCATCTATATCGTCTGATTTTTCTTCTCCGTCGTCGTTTTCTTTTTCTCTCTCGTCGTCTCAATGAGTGATGAGATTTCCCGGTCTTCTTCGCCGCAAATAATTATTGGATAATAATTGGGGGGTGGGGGGTCTCAATTCTCTCTTGGAAAAAGGCGACATCAAATTCTCTTCTTGAGATACCGAACGAACGAGACAGACAGACAGAGAAATAGAGAGGACATACGTCTGTCTGTCTGTCTGTCTGTCTGTCTGTTTTTCCGGTCTTCGTCGCCAATTATTGGATAATAATTGGAGGGGGGTCTCAATTCTCTCTCAGGAAAAAGGAGTCATCAAATTCTCGTCTTGAGATACCAAACGAACGAGACAGAGAGAGAGACAGAGACATACGTCTGTCTGTCTGTCTCTCTGTCTCTCTGTTTTTCTGTCTCTCTGTCTGTCTTTTACCGGGATGAGATGAGTTTGATGAAAAGCGACAACAAATACCAGAGAGAGAGAGAGAGAGAAAGAGAGAATTCCCCTGAACGAATTCGTCGAAGAATTTCCGTACTTTTGAAAAGTCGCCCGTTTTGTTGAACCAAAAAAAAGTTCCTCTCTCGGAACAGACATTTTAATTATTTTTTGGAGGAGTGGAGGGAAAAAATGTCACACACAAAATAATAATATAATACTGACCAACGAGTTCTTGTCTTCTCTCTCTCCGCTCTCTTTTTACTCTATTAATATAAACAGAGGATCTCTGCAAAGTGTTATCCGGTATCGCTACCATCACGGGCTCCTCGGACAACCAATTTTTGTTGTCGTCCGCGTACCTCGTGTTCTTTATGCAAGCCGGATTCGCGATGTTATGCGCCGGTTCGGTGAGATCTAAAAATACCAAGAACATTTTGATCAAGAACGTCTTGGACGCGTGCGTCGGGGCGATTGCGTTCTTCATCTTTGGCTTCGGCTTCGCATACGGGACGAAAGAAGGCAAATCAACGAATGAATTTATCGGAAACTGGAACTTTGGCTTGCAAGATTTCACCGATTGGGCTGGTTTCTTGTTTCAATGGGCGTTCTCTGCGGCAGCGGCGACGATTGTTTCCGGTTCCGTCGCGGAAAGAACGGCATTCCAAGCCTATTTGGGCTACTCTTTCTTTCTCACCGCGTTCGTCTACCCAGTCGTCGTTCACTGGGTCTGGGATGGAAATGGATGGCTCAATGGTTTCAAAACCACCGATAAACTCTTTGACTGTGGTATGTATGACTTCGCCGGCTCTGGTGTCGTTCACATGACTGGTGGCGTCGCCGGTTTGATGGGTGCTATGATCGTAGGCCCGAGAACTGGTAGATTCGGCCCGGATGGTCGCGTCGTCGCTATGCCGGGACACAACGCCTCGTTAGTTGTCTTGGGTACGTTTATTCTTTGGGTCGGATGGTACGGTTTTAACCCGGGATCACAGTTGGCAATCATTGGTGCGGAAACCATCGTCGCTAGAACCGCCGTCTCGACTACTTTATCCGCCGCCGCCGGCGGCGTGACTGCCATGGCCATCAACTATGGATTATATCACGTTTGGGACTTGATTGCCGTGTGCAACGGTGTTTTGGCTGGTTTAGTCGGCATCACCGCCGGTTGCTCCGTCACCGAACCGTGGACTGCTATCGTTTGCGGCTTTATCTCCGCGTGGGTCATCCACGGCGCTGGTAAATTGCTCTTGAAGCTTAAGATTGACGATCCTTTGGAAGCGGCACCGATGCACGGCGCGTGCGGCGCCTTTGGCGTCGTCTGGGTCGGTCTCATGGCAAAGAAAGAATACGTTGTCGAAGTCTACGGCGGCGCCGAGAAGTGCGCGGGTGTCTTTTATGGCGGCGACGGCAGTATGCTCGGCGCCCAAGTCGTTGGCGTCATCTGCATTTTCCTCTGGGTCGGCGGTTTGCTCGGTCTCTTCTTCTTGGCGTTGAAGAAAATGAACATGTTGAGAACGTCTCCGGAAGAAGAACAGTTGGGTTTGGATGAGTCCAAGCACGGTGGTTCGGCGTACAACATGGAGTTGGTCGCTCCAATGCCGACGGAAATGTAAGAAAGACGACGAAAGAAGAGGAAGGAGTAAGTTTGGCGAAGAAGGAATAAAATACACGGATCAGCTATAAAAAGTGGCGTTCGGTGGTGAAATATAATAAAACGAACACAAACATACAAAGACGGCGGCGGATGTTTGAAGAGGGTTCATAAAATACGGGACAAAAACGAATACTTATAATAATTGAAGATAACTCTCAGATCCACAAAGGCGTCTTTCAATAATCCTATACTATAATAAACTAGTAGAAAGCGTTTTATAAACAATACTGGTACAGAGTAACGATCATCATCAAACATGTTCTCCAACCTCTTCGTCTAGTTCCACGAGAACTTTGCGATTGTACACGTAGGAGATGCAACTTTATATTTCTCGCACATCGCTTCGAGAGCGGCTTCGAACTCGGACTCGTCTCCGTCGCCTCCCGACGCGGACGAAGAAGAAAAATCAAGCTCCTCCGCGTGGATGCCCGTTTCGACGATGAAACAACTCTTCGCGTTGACAGATTGCGCGCCTTTTATGTCGTGTTCTAAAGAATCCCCGACGCACAAACATTTAGAGAAAAACGTTTGTGCATTTTTTTCCTCCTTTTCGTCGTCGCTGTGTTCATTATTCCTACTTCTACTTCTACCACTAATCTCTTCGCAAAGCGTAGTGTATATTATTGGCGCCGGTTTACCGAGCTTGACGACGTATTCGTCCGCGTTGAACGCGCCGCCGCCGCTTACTTCTCCTTTTTTTTGAAAGACCTCGTTCAAAATGTCTCGATACCAGAGGCTAATCGTTCCCGGCATGACTTCTAACGCGTCGCCGTTGACGGTGACAAAATCCGGATTCGCCAACAACATCTTCGGCGGCAAGTCACCGTTTTCTTCGCACCTTTTCGCGATCCCAGTCAACACCTCTTTAATCTCCTCGTGCGTCAGACGTTGAATATTTTGCACTTGTCTGTCGTAACTCCCCAGCGTCGTCCCCGGAACGGACATACTCTCGCATCCAGAGGCGACTATGTGCGTCGTCTTTTCAATCGCTTCTTCTTTACTTTGCGGTAAGACGCATCCAGACGGCAACGAAACCGCGCCTCTTTCCCCCCAGTTCAAGTGCAAGAAAGTAAACGACGACGACGACGACGACGACGAATTCGCGCAGGTATTTAAAATATCCTTTTCGATGAATTTGTGACAGACTTCACCACTCGTCATCGCCGATTGGAACCACTCGTCTTCAAATCCCATCCGTTTCAATTTTCTCAGCGTGGACGTCCGACGTCTGCTCGAGTTTGAGAGTACGTGCACTCTCACGTCTGGATATTTGTGATGGATTCTTCGTAAACACTCTATCGCTTCCGGGAATGCGTTCTTGCCGTCGTGTAAAACGCCAAACTGGTCGAGAAAAATATCTGTTATCTCGTGTTCGTGCAAGATCGATTCCATGTTGTTGTTGTTATGAGTGTTGTTATTATTATTTTTAAATGATGACGATGAAATCTTCCTTCTTTGTCTTCTTTGTCTTCTCGGTGTCGTTCTCGTCGTCTTTATCGTCGTCGTCGTCTTGAGAAAGACCTTTGAGGAGGACATTATGATGCACTTTTTTTGTGAAGAAAGAGGAGACTTAAACAACAACAACAACAACACACGGAACAGAACGAAGACGATGTTTGTAGTATTAAATGTGATGACAATAACGATATAATTATTCGTATTACTTTGAAGAACCTTCCAAATATTCCATGGAATCTTCATTCTCTAACTCGACCATGCACCCGTCGATCTCGCTCGCGTCTCCGGATAAAATCGCAGACATGCAATCGTCCACGATTCTCGCAGCTGCGATTTCCTTCACCTTTTTTTTCCAAAACACATCCGGCGCGGCTTGTTCGAGTTTCTTGCTCAGTTTTTGCACTTTCTTATCGGACTCGATTTGTAACAAACAAGATTCGAGCATTTCTTCGTCGCCATCCGCGATGGCGCCTAAACACTGGTCGAAAATACGTTCCGCTTTAAACCGGTCGTTTTGTTCGTCCCAATCGATTGAATCTTTTTTTGTTGCTCGTAATGTTGTTGTCGATGTTGTTGTTGTTCTTAGTATTGGTCTTCTTCCAAATCTTCGAACAGACGAAGACGTGTGCGTTGTTGTTGTTGTTGTTGTTGTCGCGACGAGTGACAAAACTCGCTGATGATGATGACAGCAGATCATTTTCTCTTTTACTGTGATATCTTTGTTGAGTGCAGAGAACACAGTACGAGTGTATTACTTTTGACGACGACGCGAAAAGGAAAGAGAGAGATCGGAATCGGAAAAGAAAGATGACGACAGACAGATATTTTTTTTTTGACTCATTTTTTTTTGACTGGATTTTTTTATTTGTGATGAAAGAGCAGAACTTTCTTCGTCCGTGTTTTTGTTGTTCTTTTTTTCATCATCATCGAGCGTATATGGAATTTTGGGTGGACGAGAGGAGAGACAGAAAAAAAAAATTGCGAAAGAACGAAACGAAACGTCATAACTGTGTGTGTGATTGATTGTGATACGAAGAATACACAATGTTTTGGGGGAGGAAGAAGAAAGAAGAAGAAAAACAACAACAACCAAAAAAGAAGAAAATCTGTTGCGCGTGTCCAGAGACGAAAGAACCGAGAGATCAGTGCGTGGGAGAATTCGGCGCGGAGGACGAGAGATGCAAGAAATTAGTGGAAGCGCACTTGGTGTGTTTACGAAAGGAAGGATTTGACGTGTGATTTATAGTAACACACTGATGATGATTTTGTTAGAAGAGAGCGCTGCATAAACACGTAGAAATAGCAAGCTTTTAAAACTTCACAACTTTTAAAAGTTTACGACGTACTCCACCTCTGCTTCTTCGTTGGTATTTTTCTCTCGCTCTGCTAAACTGTCCAGCTCTATTTTCTTCTCATCTAATGTTTTCTCGTCGCACGCTATTGGGGTGTATAATTTGCTCGAATACTCGCACCGGCTCGGTTCTTGAACGTCGAACAAAGATTCCGTACTTCCGCAAACTAATTCAACCGTCATGGACCTTTTCGGTCCGTTCCAACACTTTTCGCCGTTTTCGAATTTCGCGAAACGTTTACCCGACGAGTCGTCAAAGGTAATCTCGCTTTTCATGTCGCCTAATCGCACGTGGTTGTCTTGCTTTGATTGGCCAAAGAGGCAAATTTCGTACGTGTATTTATCCGCTTTTGTAGAAAAACACTGGTCGGACAACGCGCCGAGGAGCAGCTTCGTGGTTTCGTCGTCAGTCTCGGACGAGAGTCGTTCTATTTTCGCATTGAATGCCGATAACTTCGCGTTGGATTCCTCGAACTTTTCCCTCGCCTCGTTTGCTTTCCTCGACGCTTCGTTTTTTACTTTCCGAGCGTCTTCGAGCGCGCGTTCTTCCTCTCCCATTTTGTTGTCGTCCTCGTTGTCAGATCCGCCGCCTCTCGCTTTCTTCTTTGCTTTCTTGTTGCCCATTACCATTTGTTTCACGCGTCCAAACATTCCAACTTTTTCCTTCTTCGATGCTTCCACATCTCTTTCCTCCCCGATGTTGTTGTCGTCGTCGTCGTCGTCAAAGTCGTCGTCGTCGTCGTCGTGAGGGGGATAGTGACCATCTTCGTCGTAGTCATCCTCTTCTTCGTAGGGATCGTGATGTCCATAATCGCCATCGATGAAATCTTCCTCCTCTTCATTTTCTCCTTCACGATGATCGTTGTCGTCTCCGTGCACCCACTGCTCGGCAATCCGTCGTCCTCTCTCTTCGTCCGTCTCCTCTCTTTTTATATCTTCTTCTCCCTCTTTTTCGTCGTTGTTATCGCTCGCGGCCACTTTCGCCGCTGCTCGATCCACCTCGCCTTCCTCTCGCTCGATTTCCCGCATCTCCTCTTCCATCTCTCTCATCTCTCGTTCCTCTTTGCTCTCGTCGTCTGGATGATGATGTCTCTTCTCTTCTTCCTCCACCTTTTCCTTTTCCTCCTCCTGTTTCTTCTTTCTCTCCTCCTCTTCTTCTCTCTCTTCTTTCAACTTCTCCTTTTCTCGAAAGACTTCGTTCGCCTTCTCCTCTTCCGCCTCGTTCTTTTCTTTTTCTTCCCGCAACTGTTCGACGGCTTTTTGCAATCGAACAACTTCTTTCTCCGCTTCTTTTTTCGCGTTTTCCATCTTCTTCGCGTATTCGTTTCGCTTCTTTCGAATGCCAATCTCGAAATCTCGAACCTCTTCTCGTAACGATTCCATCGTCCTCATACCGTCTTTCGAACACGTATTTTCGCAGTGTTTTTTCGTGTTGAATTTTTCATCCGAACCGTCGCAACAATCGCAAACGTTGTCGTTCACGAAGGAGCTTTTGATCAGTTTCGCAGTCGAGCCGAGATTTTGACAGTAAAAGCCGTGCGAGTGTATCGCGTGACTGCACGCGTTCGTGCCCGGTTCGTCCGAGCCGTCTTCGCGGCAGTCGCAAAAGTTGTCGTTTACTTTTGTAAAATCGATGATTGTTTTCCCGTCGTTGCACGCGAATTTTTTTTCATCGTCATCGTCATCAAAGGAGTATTTG
>JACLAB010015541.1_pt1 | contig 26002 bp, 21 predicted proteins | sample 8027921 | NCBI WGS metagenome assembly JACLAB01 (sample SAMN15725117, study PRJNA655200) | protist metagenome | isolation source: fluorescence activated cell sorting (FACS) single amplified genomes of... | place: USA: West Boothbay Harbor, Gulf of Maine | collected 2000-07-19
ATAAACAAGAGCGTATTGCCGCCACCGTCGACGGTTTCAGCAACGTGCGCGACGTCGTTCGTAACGAAATCGAACACTTTGACGAATAGCGGCTGTTGGTGTCGAAACAGTCCAGTGCGCGTGATCAAACCAGGTCCGAAAGCATTGACGCTGACTTTGGAGCCGCGAGCTTGCAATCGTCGCTCGAGCTCGTACGTGAACAACATGTTGCACAACTTTGAGTCTTTATATGCTTTATCCGCGTCGAATGCCTCGCCACTAACCATTTCAAACGCCTTGCCATCTCGCGTCAAGCCTTCGAGATCTCCCAACGTTGCACCTTTGCCTACGCTCCCGCCGGGACTCGAAGGGTCGTGCACTTCAGACGAAGTCACGACAACTCGAGGGTGCTCAAATTTCTCACTCGCCTCCAATCTTGGCAGCAACAAGTTAGCTAATAAGAAGTGACCAAGATGATTGACGCCAATCGTCTCTTCGAATCCATCCACGGTGCGATGCACGACGGGGTCGCCGCTGTATTCCACGCCCGCGTTGAGACACAAAGCGTCAACCGGCGCACCGTCAGCCAAAACATCCTTTGCAAACGCGCGCACCGAGCTCAAATCCCCCAAGTCACACGCGTAGCACTCAATATCGTTCGCGTTTACGTCCGGAAACTCTTGCATAATATCAGCCTTGGCTTGCTCGGCTTTCGCTCGAGTGCGGCACGCCAAGACGACGACCCACTTCCCGCTCGTTGCCAACTTCGTCGCCGCGTCGCGCCCAATCCCAGAGTTACTTCCCGTGATCACCACTCGAGGCTTCGAATACATCACCGCCGTCGGCCTCGCCTCAGCGCTGGCGTCCTCAGCGTCGGCGCGCGCCACACCGGCGCCGATGAGCTCGGTCCCGATGAGTCCAGTCATCACGAGCGCGAGCGCGTCGCGGCGACCGTACGCGCCGTCGCGCGCGCTCGCGCGCACGCGCGCGTTCCTGCGCGACCGCGACGGGCGCGGTCGATGCGTCACCGCCGACGCGGCCGCGATGGATGCCATGCCGATCGCGCTCGAGCGATGCAGTGGCGCGCTCGCGCATCCGCTGACGTCACTCTACGGATGCTCGCGACGCACCAATTCACCCGCACCGCCGTCACCAACTTCGTGTGCGCGCGCCGACGCATGGGAGCGACGACATCGCGCGCGATGAACGGTCAGACTCGCGCATTCTTGGATAACGCCAACATTCCGGGCGTGAGCGCCGGGTGCAAGGGCGCACCGGTGGATGAGACCAAGGCCAACTTGCCAATCGTGTGCGGCGAGGAGGTGATGTCGCAAAAGGCGCACGGGACGAGCGACAAGCCGGTGCAAGACAAGTTACTTTACGGCTGCGACGTGTCGTTGGCGGATCGTATTTGCAACTTTAACCGTCATTACGCAGAGCACGCCGGGTACGCGTGGTCGACGCCTTGGTTGTCCCAAGTCGACCGCACGAAGGAGACGACGTATTACGATAGCGTGACCGGGAAGCCGCTATTCATCGCGCCGCGTGGTCGTTCGTTCGAGGAATTCGAAAAAGAAAGCCGCGCGCACGGCTGGCCGAGCTTCCGCGACGAAGAAGTTGTGTGGGAAAACGTCCGGTGCCTGAGAGACGGCGAATGCGTCAGCACCACGGGCACGCATTTGGGACATTGCTTACCCGACCGCAGCGGCAACAGATACTGTATCAACTTGGTGTCCGTGGCGGGCTCCCCGGTTGAGGAAAAATAGACAATTTCTTTCAGGTTTACAATATGATTTACAACGCCCGCGCGCACTTCCACCCAAAACGAATCAAACAATTTCTACACCGCGTGCGCCACCACCGCCTAGCCAGCAAAGTCTAACAACAACTGCGGCAAAACGCGCTCAAGATGCGAACCATCCACGGCGCGTTCGTCTTCGAGCTTTGCTAACGCGCACGCCCTAGCCGTGGCTTCGCGCACGAAGGCTTCGACGAGCTCCGCGCACGCCTGCAAGGCCTCTGGCTTGGCGCTCGGATCAAACTCGCGCGCGTCAAATGCGCCGGCTTTCTTATCGTCGTTGTCCCACGTTTCGCGAAATACTGCGAGGATGAGCTCGATTGGGAATCCCGACGAGGCCTCGGAGGACATCTTTCGCGAGCGCAGCTGTGAGGACAGACGAGACGCGTTTGAACTTTACAGCGCGCGGTACCTCTATGGTTTTCGTGTTAATCATTACAAATCTAATCCACGCAACATGCTGACGTACCGAGTGAGTTGAGACGTTCAATTAAATCCAGTCACCTTCCGCGAGTTTCAAAGGCAAGTAGACTTCGCTCAAGTATTGAAACCCGTAAGAGGACAACGCCTGAATCTCCGCCTTGGTTTTTGTTTCAAGCATGATGTTGATTTCCTTCACCCATTCTGGGTTGCTCTTGATAAAATCTTCATTCAACATGTGATGACCGGTTTCAATATCCTTTGCGGTCATTTCAAGACGACATTGCTCGGGAATTTTAAACTTTTCTAAATCGCTCGGGCGAACGCCGAGCCATTTGATATCTGGCGTGGTTAAATTTGCACTGTCAAACGCCATGTTTTTCGAGCCCTGCATGTATACTGAGATGATTTTCAACCCATATGGATCGGCATCCACCAAGGCTAGTACTGGAATGCGCAAGTCTCGTTTCAGCTTGCTTAAGAATAAGCGCGAGGCGACATCGGGCTGACCTTTGGCGGTGAGGATGATGCAAGGATACTTGTTGTAAAAGCGGTCTTCCGCCAAACGCATGAACGCGGCATCCTTCTCAACGAGTAACACAAACTTTGCATCCGAACGCATGTTGGTGACTTTATCGATATTACTCGGAATAGCCTTACCACCGACGCCCATGCGCGTGCAGTCGATTTCGTCGCCATCCTCTTGGTATTGCAACCGTCCGACGACGACACCTTTCTCGGAAGCCACCACGTGCAACGAGTTTCGTGTACACCCGAGCATGCACGAAATATCATCTAACACAGCGTCACTATCTTTCTGGTCCTTGAACAACTTGACATCGGTGTAGAACAAATCCCGCTTGGTGACGTGGATGCCGCGACTCAGCACCCCGTGCACGAGCTGCATGACGCGCGTCAGAATCGTCACCTTCCTCACGCTCGACACCGACGCGAAGTTAGCCTGCGTGGTTTTATTCTTCAACACAATTCGATCGAGTTCATCCAAATACACCTGATCCGTCGCCCCTCTCGACGGCATCGTATACTGAAAACCGTCGCCGCGTAAGATGCTCTTACTCGCCGCAATCATCACCTGCTCAATCGCCGCCGCAATCTCCCCACTATCACGATCGACAACCTCGCGGTATTCATCCGCCATCTTCAAATCCTCCAACGTCGTCCGCCGCGCCGCACCGCGCTTCACCGCAGCCTCCAACGCCTTGACTTTCTGCAGCACCTCCTCCAAACTCCCTGGTCGTCCATCTTGCCCATCGCGCAGGCGTTTCAGCGCAAAGTTCACGCCCTCGTCCGGCGTCGCCTTTTTGCGCTTCGAAGTCGTCGGCGCTTTGGTCGCCATGCCGCGTTTAGGCGTGTCGCGCGGGCGGCGCGTCGCGAATTGTCGCGAGCTGTCGCGCGCACTGATTCAAATCCGCGACTCGCGAGACAAGCGACACCGCGATAACTTACATGGGTCAAATCCATGATGAATACGTCATGGGTCAGGGTTTAGGTCGACATTCGATATTACATAGTCCAAAACTTAGCTTAATACTGAGTGACGTCACGACTGGAAAAAGTGCGCGAGCGCGCGCGCGGCAGAGCGCGACGACGGCACGACGACGACGACGACGACGACGGCGGCGGTAGCGCGTGGACAGAGACCAATGTTATCGACGACGTCTCGCGCGTGCGCGGCGCGAACGGCGTTGGCGCGCGCGACGACGGCGCGATGCGCGGGGTTGAGGTTTAGCGGTGGTTGTGCACCCGGGGCGAAGAAAGCCGTCGAGGGCGCGTCGAGGGCGCGCGCGGGTGGGGTGATGACGATGGTGCGACGACGATGCGCGACGATGACGGTGCGCGCGGCGCAACCGACGTTTGTGACGACGCCGATTTATTATGTGAATGATCAACCGCACATCGGGCACGTGTACACGTCGACGGTGGCGGATACGTACGCGAGGTACAGACGAGCGAAAGGGGATGATGTGTTCTTCTTGACGGGGACTGATGAGCATGGGTTGAAGGTCGAGCAAAGTGCGGCGAAGCGTGGGGTGGATCCGCAGGCGTTGGCGGATGAGAATAGCGAAAAGTTCCGCGCCGTCATGCAGGCGTACGATATTTCATTCGATGAGTTTATTCGCACTACGGATGACTACCACGAGCGCCAGGTGAAGAATTTCGTAAAGCTCTTGCAAGATAAAGACGCGGTGTACCTTGGGAAATTCGAAGGGTGGTATGACGAAGGTCAAGAGGAGTACTACACAGAAACTAAGGCGAAGGATTTGGACTACAAGAGTCCAATCAGCGGCAAAGACATGGTGCGCTCGAGCGAAGAGAACTACTACTTCCGCTTGTCGGCGTACCAAAGCCAACTAGAAGCGCTGCACGCGGAGAATGAGCAATTTTTGACTCCGAGTGCGCGACGTAATGAAATGATTCAACGCTTAAACGAAGGCTTGAATGACGTTCCAATCTCGCGCACCAACTTTTCGTGGGGTATTCCCATGCCCAACGACGAAAAGCACGTCATCTACGTGTGGATTGACGCTTTGATGAACTATATCACCGCTATTGGTTTGGGCGATGGCACAGACTCAGAGTTGCTCGCCAAGCGTGAAAAGTATTGGCCGGCGAGCGTGCACATCATGGCCAAGGAAATTTCATGGTTTCACTCGGTGATTTGGCCGGCGCTCCTCATGGCACTTGATTTGCCTCTTCCGCAGCGCGTGCATGCGCACGGTTTTTGGATTCGTGAAGGGCGCAAAATGTCCAAGTCTCTCGGTAACTTTGTTGACTTGGACTGCATGAATAGGTTCAAAGAGCACTACGGTTTGGATGCGATGAGATACTATCTCGCAGTCGAGGGACCTATCGGCGCACAAGACGCCAACTTTAGCGCCGAACGCGTGCAAGAAGTGTACTCGAGCGATTTAGTCAACACCATGGGCAATAGCGTCAGTCGTACGACGGCAATGATCAACAAGTACTTTGACGGCGTCGTGCCGTCGGAGGGCGACGTCAAGTTTGACAACTGGAACATGACTGAGCGCACGAGTGAGCAAGTGCAACTTGCCTTGGCTGCTTACGAAGCATTGGATTTGCCCCGCGCCGCGGCTGCTGCCAAAAACATCATCATGGATGTTGATTTGTTCATTTCTGAAACCGAGCCATTCCGTATGGCCAAGGATGAGAGCAAGCGCGACCAGTTGAACGCGTGCCTGTACCAATGTCTCGAATCATTACGCATCGCTGCCGTGCTCTTAGAACCGTTAATGCCCAACAAAATGGCCGAGTTCGATGCTGGCGTGGGCTTGGGCGCGGGCACGATCGACGAGCGCACGAAGTGGGGTGGTTTGAAATCAGGGACAAAGGTGCAAAAGCTTGCGCTGTTCCCGCGTTGCGAAGGTTTAGATGAAAATGGAGAGCCCATCAAAGCGTAGAAGCAGATTCTTTATAATATTTTAGCTGTCATATACTTTACAATAGTGCGTGTGTTGTGCTATAACTGAATATGTCGTCTCTAACGAAAGCCCATCTGTTGCTTGTAGCTCAACTCCTCCTTGAGAGTGAGTCTGTCGTGCGACCAATTACTACTACTTCGGCGGCGATCGTGACCTGGTTTCTTGAAGATTTTGCCCAAGCTACACGTCAAACTTGGGTTAGGGAAGATATCATCCGGGTCTACGTACGACTGCGCTTTCAGCTGAGGTACGAGCGCGGCACCACGAGCCCAACTCGGAATCACTTTGCGAGGCTTGTCGTCGTCTTCGTCGTCACTACTCGCGTACGGAGAAATGACGTAAGACTCATCGTTCGTCTGATTGTACGACGAATACGTCGAAGACGAAGCAAAGTTTGTCTTGAAGATCGAGCGCGTAGGCGTTCGCATGACCGAAGATTGCTGCTGAGCATAGGCAGTCGCCGACGGCGACGGAGCCGCGTGGTGACCGTGGATAGCCGCCTGCGCGTTTTCGAGCAAGCGTCTACGCTTTTCGGCGTCGGATGAGGCGTACTGATATCCACTTTGCGTATCAAATGGTCGCTTAAGTGAATTCGAGCTCGTCAATGCCTTCATGCGCTTCTGCTCTTCCAGCATTTGGTTGAACTTGTTCTTTTCGAGCGCAGCCTTGCGTTGAATCTCCTCCTCTGCAGAGCGAATCTCCATGAGACGCTGCTGACGCAAACGTCGTTCTTCGAGCTCACGAGCCTCGTTACTCGCCTGCAATGCTTTTCTTGCATTCATCTCTTGCTCACGAAGTCTCCGTTCTTCTTCCTTCTGGCGTAATTGCGACTCTAATCGACGTTTGTTCTCTTCATCTGCCCGCGAACGCGCCTCCATGGCGCGCTTCAATCTGCTCATGACATCACTCGCCTCGCTAATGCCCACGGGTGCAATACTCGTGGGTAATCGACCCTTTTGACGCTCCACTAATGTCTCTCCCGATGGTGTGTGCAGGCGCAGCGATTCAATCGCCTTGATTTGAGATGGCGTCGGCGCCGCCGCTGGCGTCACGCGCGGCGCAAACGGCACTGGAACAGCTGAAGCCGGCGCATTAATCTCTGGCTGGATCATAAATGACTCCATCAAGCTACGCTGATCAACGGGTTGTTGCTTTGGCGCAGAATCACTCGCTTGCGTTGGTTGCTGCGGCGCTGCAACAGTGTTACGTGCTTGCGCTTGCGCCTCGAGCGCCTTTGCTTCCTCCTTCGCCTTGCGCGCCGCGAGCGTGCGAGGTGAAATCTTCAACTCTGTCGACACAATTTCACCTCCAGCTGTCGTAGCATTGATAGTCAATGCTGGAATATCAGCCTTGAGGAATGCCAAACCGTTCGCCCGCGCCTTGGCGCGCTTCTTCTTATCTACGCTAGAGCTCTGCGCGATTTGCGCATCCTTCACCAGCGCTGCATCTTCCGACGCTTTCTCAGCGTTCGCCTTCGCCACGGAGGCGGGCACACCGGCCCGCTTCACACTTCTAGAGGACTTTCTCGTCACTCGCTCGATTGATCCATCCGCAGTTTGCCATGCGATCTTCTTCACATCCTTTGGCGTTTGCGCGTCGGCGTAGTCGCGCGTCTGCGATTTCCGCGCGCTCGCGTCGGCATCCCCGTCGCCACTCTTCACCGCAGACTTCTCCAGCGCGTCACTCACGTCTACATCTCTTTTATCGTCACGCTCACCACCCACATTCGCACCGCTCACACCCTGACCGTCTCGAGATTCGCTTGCGCGCGCGTCGAGGGGAACTTTCGCGCGCGCCGGCGTCTTCGCCTCCGCCGCGACCTCCTTCTCCAAAGCTCCACTACCCCCATCAACGCTCACGCTCGCCGCACGCGTGACTCCACTCTTCCTCGCCACACTCTCCTTCGGCTTTCGCGCACTCAATCCTTTCTTTCCCGTCGATGGCGTCGCGCTCGCTCGTCCGCCACTATTCGCGCGCGAAAATACTCTCTACGTCAATCACCCGTACTCGCGCTCACACGATCGCACTCGCGGTTCGCACGCGTCGTCCAGCACACACACACAGCGCAACACAAACGCATCAACACACGCATCGCGCTTCACGCGCTTTACGCGGAGCATCGCACGAATCAAACGCGGTTAAACCACCCGCGCGCGAATGGACAAACGCTCTAACGACTCTACGCACCTCGCCCCATCGGCTTTCCCACGCGCGCGCGGATCGTTCTCCTTCCCCCCACCGCCGTCGCGCGAGCTCACCATTGGCGTCGCCGTCGTCGTCGCCCCACGCCGCGCGCTCGCCACGGCGCGCGCGACGTCCCGCGCGACGCGCGCGCGCTCGTCATCGAGCCGCGCCGCGCACCCATCGGCGGTCTCGCGCACGCGCGTCGTGGCATCGCGCGCGCTCGCGCGCAGCGTGCCGAGCGTGGCGATCACGCGAGAGAATGCATTGACGCGCGCACCGCCACCGCGGTCGCCGCGCGAAGCCATCGAAGCTGCGGCGTCGTCGCGCTCTGGCGCGCGCTCGAGCGACGCCATCGCGGCTCGTCCCCCTGCGGCAGATAAACCATCGTGACGGATTTCACTTATTGTATTTAAGAATATACACATATCGATCTCATATATGGATAGTACGATATATGTAACCCTTGGAGATGGTGTATAAATATATATATCACGTGCAATGCCGTTTATGCTATATATATTATAAGAGGTATGCAATACGGTGTGGATGCGAACCGGTTTTTTCGCGGGCCACCCGCGCGATCGCGTCTGACACCACAACACGTGCGGCGCGAACGACGAATCAGGACTCTGTACAAGGGGGACTCCGTGCGCGAAAGGTCGCCAAGGGGTCGACACACACGATTGTGAATTGTTTGAAAGTGACCTAGTGGCGGCAGAGCATCTCTCGCGCGCTCGCGTGCGCATACTCGCCGAACGTCGCGGGTAATAGCCGACGTACGCGCTCTAGTACTCGCGCGTGTTGGATCACAGTAACACGCATTCGCCATGGCGGTTGATTCTGGGAACACGGCGTTCGTCCTCGTCAGCATGGCGCTGGTGAATTTAATGACGCCTGGGTTGGCATTCTTCTACGGTGGTCTCGTGCGATCGTCGAATGTGTTGACTATTATGATGCAAAACTACGCATCGATGGGTTTGGTGACCATTATTTGGATCATGTGGGGTTATTCGTTGTGCTTTGGCACGAGCAAAGGGTCTGGGTTCATCGGCGCGCCGGCGGATCACTACTTTTTGGAAGACACAATGGGTGAATTCGAAACTAGCGATGGCAACACCATCCCTGAAATCGTCTTCGCGGGTTTCCAGGGTATGTTTGCCGTGATTGCGCCGTCCCTCATGACTGGTGCGTTCGCCGATCGCGTGCGCTTTGTGCCGTACCTCATCTTCATCGCCGTCTGGGTGCACTTGGTGTACTTCCCGTTCTGCCACTGGGTGTGGGGTGGCGGCTGGATGGCGCGCCACGGTGTTAAGGATTTCGCCGGTGGTATCGTCGTTCACACGACTGCTGGTTTCTCCGCGCTCGCGACTGTTGTTGCTTTGCCGAACCGCCAGAAGATGGAGGGCGCCGAAGTGGACAAGTCGCCGCACAACATTCCGTTCGTCGCTCTCGGTACGGGCTTGCTCTGGTTCGGCTGGTTCGGTTTCAACGGCGGTTCTGCTCTTGAAGCTAACTCAACCGCCGCGTTAGCCGCGATGAACTCTGAAATTTCCGCCTCTGCCGCTTTGTTCTTCTGGATGTTACTCGAGTGGAAGCTCGAAGGCAAGCCGACGCTCGTCGGCGCGTGCGTCGGCGCCATCGCGGGTTTGGCCACTATCACCCCTGCCGCTGCCTATGTCAAGCCGTGGGCTGCCTTGGTCATCGGTATCCTCTGCGTGCCGTGGTGCTACGCGTGCATCGAAATCACCAAGAAGTATGAACTCGACGACGCGCTCGACGTCTGGGCCGTCCACGGTATGGGTGGTCTCTTCGGTACCCTTTGCATTGGCATCTTTGCCAACAATGACGTCGCTGGCTTCGAAGCTGGTGGTAAATTGTTCGGCAAGCAACTCCTTGCCGTCACTGGCTGCGCCGTGTACTCGTTCATCATCGGCTACGCCACCATCAAGGCTATCGGCAAGTTTATGCCGGTTGTTCCGGGTCAAGATGACCTCAAGCTTGGTTTGGACATCTCCATGCACGGCGCCAAGGCGTACTCTGGTGAAGACCACTCTGGCTCGGTCAAGAAAGGCCGCGACTTTGCCAACCATGTCTAGGCTTGTCTCAACGAGGCACACATAATAATCGTTCAGTCTTCGTATTCGCCCGCGCACGCGCTGTGAAAGCGCGCGGTTGGTTTTATTTATAATATCCTTCCGTTAATATCGGAAATAATATTTTGCAGCCACGTCATGTAATCTTCAATATCTTGCACCGTTGTCTCAACTTCCTCACTCATTCACGCTCTCATCTAGTACGCGCGTCTGGCGGCGCCAACAATATGGCAGCGAGAGTAACCCCAGAAATTGGACCACAGCGATCGGCATTGTCCCACACGCCCAACCTTTAGTCGCGCGCGTGAACGATCGGTATCGCTTTAGAACACTCAGAACACACGCTTCCACGCGAGAGTTTGAGTGAAATCACGCGCGATGCGTATCCAAATCAAAGGCGGCGCCTGGAAAAACACCGAAGATGAGATCCTTAAAGCGGCAGTCATGAAGTACGGTAAAAACCAATGGAGCCGTATCGCGTCGCTGTTGAACCGGAAAAGCTCTAAACAGTGTAAGGCTCGTTGGTATGAGTGGCTCGATCCGTCCATTAAGAAGACGGAATGGACCAGAGAGGAGGATGAGAAGTTGCTACACTTGGCCAAATTGATGCCCACGCAGTGGAGAACCATCGCTCCCGTGGTCGGGCGTACGCCGTCGCAATGTTTACAGCGTTACGAAAAGTTGCTCGACGCGGCGTGTTCGCGAGATGAAGAGTACGACCCGGCAGATGACCCGAGACGGCTGAGACCTGGGGAAATTGACCCCAATCCAGAAACCAAGCCGGCGAAGCCCGACGCGGTGGACATGGATGAAGATGAAAAGGAAATGTTGGCCGAGGCACGTGCGAGATTGGCAAACACAAAGGGTAAAAAGGCGAAAAGAAAAGCCCGCGAGAAGCAGCTCGAAGAGGCGCGACGGTTGGCCGAATTACAAAAGAAGAGAGAGTTGAAGGCTGCGGGAATCGCGCACGTGCGTCGCGCAAAGCAAGTACGGGGTGTAGATTACAACGCCGAAATCGCCTTTGAACGCAAACCTGATGCGGTTTTATACGATACGAGAGAAGAAGACGAAGAATTTCACAAAGCTCAAGCGGCTAAGGTGTTTAAACCGGTGTCCTTAGCTGATCTCGAGGGCAAGAAGAGCGCCGCTGAAATTGCCGAGGAGAACAAAAAGGCGGCGTCGGCGCGAGCAAAAATGCATGAGCGACGAGATATGCCGGGTGCAGTGAATCAGGCACTGAAAGTCAATGATGCATCATTTGTTCGCCGTTCGAAGCTCATGCTTCCAACGCCACAAGTAAGCGATAGAGAGCTCGAAGACATCGCAAAGATGGGCAAGGGTGGCGTCGGTTTACTTGACGGCGGCGCGACGCCGGCGTCTGGGCTCTTGGGTTCGTACGCGCAGACGCCCGCTTCGTCTTCGGGATTAGCTCATCGCACGCCCATGCGAACTCCCCAAGTCGAAGGTGACGCCATTTTGCGCGAAGCGCAGCAGCAGGCGGCGAGACGCAGGCAACAGTCCACGCTCTTTGGCGGCGGCGAAGAAGCGGCCGCGGTGATGCCATCTGACTTTGCCGGCGCCACACCGAGCCAAGCGAAAGCGGCACCAACGCCTTCACGTAGTGATATGAGTTCGCAAATGGGTGCTACACCCGCATTCGGTCAAACGCCGATGCGAGACGAATTGCACATCAACGATCAGTACGCGGCGCACTTTGGTGAGCTGAGCGCCCGCGAGCGACGAGCACAAAGCGCGTCGACCAGCGCGTCGTTAAAGAGTTCCTTCATGTCTCTTCCGAAACCACAAAACGAGTATCAAATCGATCTTCCTGATGCGCTGGAAGACGAAGACATGGTTGACGTGACGGTTGAAGATGAGGCGGACGTTCGCGCGAGAGAGGCGGCTGCTTTGGCGGAGTATCAAGCGAAGCAAATGCGCAAGCGCTCACAAGCCGTGCAACGGGACTTACCGCGACCGGATGAACCAAACGGTGCGGTTGAGTCTCTTGCTGCTGATGAAATTTCCGTGCTCGTCAACGAAGAAGCCCTCATCTTACTCGCGCATGACATTTCCAAGTATGGCAAAAAGCCAAAATCAACGCCGGCGATCGAGGACTTCGAGGAGTCAGCCATTGTTGCCGCGCGAGGGCTCATTGACGCCGAGACAGATGAGATGTTACGAGAACAAAAGCTGACTCGAGAAGAATTCGCCGATATGTACTCCCAAGCGTTAGACATTGAACGTACGAGGATGATTTTCGTTCCTAGTTTGAACGCAAACGTAAACGTCAAGGACGCAACCAAGGACCAACAACTCGAAGCCGCGAAAGCGGCTTTTGAAAACGTTCGCAGTGAGATGGAAAAGGATGCTAAACGCGCGGCCAAGTTGGAGCAAAAGTGTAGTTTGCTCACTGCAGGTCTCCAAAAGCGCAATGGTGAGCTGTGCAAAAAGCTCACGAATGCTGTCGCCGAGCTCAAGACGCTCATCACGGAGGCAAACTCGTACGCCATTTTACACGTGCAAGAACAACGCGCGGCGCCGAATCGCATCGAGTCTTGGCTCGAGCTCGTTGAAAACGCTCGTGAGCGTGAAAAGAAGTTGCAAGATAAATTTGAAGCGCTCTCACGGCAAGTGGCGCAACAACAATCGAAATAGACGACTAGACGACTAAAATTTGTAGAGGTGATATTAAAAATTCATTCCTTGACGCGATAATACTGTTCGAGGCTCTTTCCGTGCGCCGAACGCACCGCAGCTTCAGACATGATATCCCACACCGCAACAGTACCTTTTGAGCCAGCAGTGGCGACGAGGTAAGGCACGGATGGCGAGAACCCACATGAAAAGATGGCACCAACTTGAGGCGAGTGTTGAGACAAAATCGCCGGTTTACCGCCGTTAAGATCCCACAACTTGACAGTTTTATCAGTGGAACACGTCACGAGCAAGCCCGCTGCGCCAGCACACATGCTCAAACCAGTTGTTGCCTTGTCGTGTGCTTGTAAATTGAATACACAATCCGAATTAGATCCCATGCGCGTATCAAAGCACATTACCATGCCGTCTTCGTTTGAGACGAGGAATTGCGTCGGCTCAGAAGTGTGCCAAATCGCGCTCTCAACGTCCGCGCTCACCGTCCACTTCAGCGACGCACCATCAGGCGTACGAACGTCTACAACTTGAGCAGTCTTGTCGTACGAACCAGTGAGTAAAACGGTCGCCTCTGAAGGATTCCATTCGCACGCTTGCACTTTATCCTTGTGATGGTTGAGCGTGTTCTTTGCCGTCTCGGTGGCGATATCCCAAATTTTCACAGTTTTATCAGCGCTCGCCGACGCAAGAACGTTTCGGAATTGACGATTCCACGATAGTCCCATGACTGCATCTTCGTGCGAGCCACCCTTCAAGGCTTTAGATTCCTTGCCCTTCTTCTTTTTCCCAGCGCTTTTGATTGTTTCGTCTGAATATCCACCGAGCGTCGTCACTGGCTCTACGGCATCCACGCAATCCAAGTCCCAAATCTCGATTCCTGGGTACATCGTACCAATAGCCGCACAATTCACCTCCTCCGTACCACTTTTGGGCGAGCAATTCATCCACGCCACGCATAAAGGAAAAGCCGGGAGCAACACGTCATGGTGCACGTATAAATTCGTCTCTTCGTTCCCAGTGACCCCCGCTTCTTCGTACACCCAAACCTCCAAATGCGACACATCCTCGTCCGTTCTCGCCGCTAAAATCACCAAATCTGTATCACGCATCGTCATATCATCTGGCTCTTCCTCCTCATCGTCATCGCTATCTTTAATCGTCATGTACGGATCCTCTTCGTTGCCTTCGTAGTGCGTCAACTTACCGCCGCCAAACAACCGACCCGTAGCCGCCTCATCGTCGTCTTCGTCGTCATACGCATCCATATTCAACTCTGCCAAGTCGTCCACCATACCTTTCGCCGCTTTACTCACCGCCAGCGCCTTGGCGACAGCTCTAGACGTCGTTTCTTTTGCGTCTTCGAAATCCGCCGCCATTTCGTCCAAATCCTCATCCTCCGCGTCGGCTTCGACTTCCTCCCAATCCGACCCACTCTCCTCATCCTCGTCGTCGTCGTCGTCGATTAAATCATCGTCATCCTCGTCGTCGTCATCGGTGTCCGACCCAGACCCACGCCCGCGGCGCGCGGCGACGCGCGCGCGCGCCTTTTCCGCCAGCGCCTCGAGCTCGTGTTCGGGAACATCCGCGTACTTTGGCACCGCCGCGCTCGCGCCCGGAGGCACCCACGCCAGGGATGAAATCATCTCTCGTCACCCTACCGTCCACGGGCGCCAGGCGCGCGATGCGATGCGATGCGTCGCGAAATGGCGTCGCGGACGTGACGCGCCGCCGCCAGCCGGTTGGCGGCAACCTCAAAGATGCGCCGGCGCACGGCGCTCGTGGCGTGCGTCGTACAAAACGACCCGGGCGCGCGCACGAAGCGAGAGAATCTCGCGCGCGTCTCCGCCATCGTCGAGCGCGCGTTGGACGACGTCGAGGGCGGTGGCGGCGACGTTGGTGTAGTGGTGTGCGCCGAGTGCTTTGCGCACGAGTACGCGCTCACGGCGGAACGCGCGCGGGCGCTGAGCGAGAATGGCGCGGGCGAGCGCGATGGCGAGTGCGTGACGTGGGCACGAGCTCTAGCCACGCGCGTGCGGTGCGTCGTGGTGGTTGGGTACGTGCGCGCGGTTGGGCGGTCGCTGTTCAACGCGCAGACGATGGTTGACTCGGCGGGCGACGTCGCGGCGCACCACCATAAAGCGCACTTGTATGACATGGATGAGGCGTGGGCGGACGAAGGTGAAGGATTTACGACGAGTGTGGTGAAGATGAGGACGGTCGTGCGCGAAGAGAGCGCGAGTGGCGCTCGAGTGGTGGCTCGGGGTACGGCAAACGTGCTGTGCACGCAAGGCATTTGCATGGATATTAATCCGTACCAGTTTAAAGCGCCGTGGGATGCGTACGAGCTCGCGAATGCGGTCCGCAAAGTGGCAAAAGAAGTGAATGACGATGGTACAAAATTGCACCAGTTGCTACTGTTTTCGTCGGCGTGGACGAATGCGCATCCGAATGACGCGGATGAGTTGAAGCGCGCGCCGGTCGATGCGGCGGACGTGGTGAACTATTGGTTCGCGCGTCTTGAGCCTTTGAGAGGAACCAAGGCGCATTTCGTGTGCTCGAATCGCATCGGTGAAGAAAATTTGATCAAATTTTGCGGATGCTCGTGTGTGATTGACATGCATGCGCAAAAGGTTCTTACATTTATTCCGCCTGGGAGCGAAGGCGCGACGTTGGTGCACATCGTGTTCGACGAGGACGAGGGCGAGGACGACCAAGACGATTTAGAGCACGACTAACGATCGCGCGGCGCGCGAGTTGAAATGTGTTGTGTGTAAATGTAAACGCTATACGCTAGAATTGTTGTATTAAAATCAATATGTGTACCGAAAACGCTCACTTAGCGTTTATCAGACGCTTAAACTCAAACAACTTTTGCGCGTCATCCCCAGCCTCCTCAATCGCGCGCTCGGTAAGCACGAGCTTAATCCTCGCCATTGATTTCCGCACTTTTGTCATCCGATGCGGCGCGCGCATGGGCTCCCGATTCACCTTGGCCAAGTGCTTCTCCGTAAGCAACATGTTTCGCTCCGTCAACAACACGTACCAAAGCTCGTGTAAATCCTTAAACGACTTCCTCCTCAGCTCCTCCGCGCGCCACTCGCGACCGACAAAGGTCTTATCGTCTCGGTTCGCGTCCACGAACGCGTCTAAACCGTGCGCGGCGTGCGACGACGACGCCGTGGTCCCGATCGAGCGCACCGCACCCGCGCACGGAAACGACGCGCACTGCGACGTCGACGCGACGATGCGCGCGGTGAGACGGGTCAAGAACGACATGTCGCGTCTCGGTTCGCGCGTTCTACGCGTGCGTGTTCGATCGACGATCGCGACGGGCGCGCTGTGGCGCGTAAGAGTGTGCAATGGCTCGATGTTGCCCTAAAATTTCGCGCGTTTGCGAGCGCAAACGCAGCGGTCGGCTAAAGATATGTCTAATCTATTCGTATGGATCGCCATCGGAATCGCCGCCGCCGAGGATTTCATACACGCCAGCGGCGGTGTCCGCGGCTGCGGCATCGATGTCCGCATCAGGGAGCATTTCGGCGTCGTCTTCGTCGGCGTCGTCTTCGTCGAGCTCGTGGTGGAAATCTTCGTGGTCGATGCCGGCGAACGCTTCGTCGTTGGCGATTGGGTCTTGGTCATCCATGAGTGATTGAAATCCGCGCACGATGGCGTGCTGGACTTTGCGATGGAGTGCGGGGGAGAGCCATCCGCGGCGTTCGTCGCATGCGGTCGGGGTGGATGGGGCATCGGCGGCGAGCGCGGCGTCGATGATGGCGCGCACGCTCGGCAACGCCAAATCTGCGAGCACGAAGGACGCGTGTCGGGTGTCTGGAAACGCTCGGAACGTATGCATAAGCCGATGGTGATCGGCATTTGAATGCGAGCACGCGGCGTTGGCTTTACGCTTCACACCGCGCTCGTCGTCGTCGCGAAACCATTCACCTGGAAAGCGAACCGTCACCGTTTGATACGGTAAATACTTGCGGTCAAATCGCGGGTCAACACCTACGGCCACCCATTGCTTCTTATACGGCCCGGATGAAAACGTATACATTTTTGTCACGTGCAAACGCTTGATGATGACCTCGTCCGCGAGGGCATTCGGCATCGCCGCGAGCGCCGCCGCGGGTGCCCAAATTGGACGTTGCTCGAGCAACCTGTCCAGCGCTCGCATGGCACTTTCGGATCCATCCACGCCCACGCCCTGCGCCGGCACTGCAATTTCGTGAAAGTCCACGTCACGCGTCGTCTTCGCTCCGGTGTCGTGTTGCGCGAAATAATCACGTACTGGAATATCGTCTCGCGTGAACAACGGCGGCTTGAGCGACGCCGTCGGTTGGCCGCCGACGCCCGGCTCCGCTTCGATAGCTAATTCAAACGGATCACTCGCCGGCCCCTTGGCTTCTTTCACCATCACGGCGTCCGCCGCTGTCGAGTGCGCACTACGCGCGTTTTCGATGTCACCATCGCCCGCTCGCGCCGACGCCGCCGATGAAACGCTTACAAAGTCGCACGCGCCTCGAAACGCAAACGTCCGCCTGGCGACGCCCACCGCGCTCACATCTGTGCGCAGAACGGTCGCGCCATCGCTCGATGAGTACTGCGATAACTTTAACACCACGCTTCGCGTCTCTCTTCGTTCCCCATACACAGCGTGCGCGCGATTCGACGTCGACGTCGTCTCGACGCCGTCGTCGTCGGTTGACTCGAGCGGCGCTCTAAACCGTAGCTCCAAACGCCCTTTCGCCCGCCTCGCCGCCGCATCTTCCGCACCCAAGCGTGCATCCGCGTCGTCATCGGCATTGTCGTCATCTACGCCCGCGCCTGCGTCGGCGGCGCGCGCGCGGCGCGCGCTCTCGCGTGGAAAACACGCGCGAGCGAGCGCTCTTCGACCACCACACATGCGCTCCACCTCGCGCACGCCGTCTGCGGTGACGTACCCGGGGAATTCTATGAGCGACACGCGCGCGTGACGCGGAACTATGACGTCATCGCGCCGCACGACGGGCGTCGGCGATGGCGCCGGTGACGGCGGCGACATTGCACGAAATGCGCGCGCGCGGCGTCGAATGTCGTCATTAATCAGCATGGGCGCACCTCAAAAAGATGCCGCCGTGGGCGACGACGACGACGACGCGCTGAAGATAAAAGACGTGTACGATCACGGTGCGATGCGTCGCATGTATGACGACGCGACGGTGCAGGCTGTCTTCGACGCGGGCTACGCCGAGGATACGCGAACGATTGATGTGAAGATTACTTTGAGCGTGTGCGCGATAATCGTCGCCTTGGTGGCGCATTTCACGAAGAATTCAGCGAGCACGCGCGCGCAATGGGTGATGGTGGTCGCATATGTTATTTTAGGTGCGGGTGTGAGTGCGGTGGTGGCGTTCGTGGAGCGTGATGCGTTGGTGTTGACGCGCGCGCGGAGCGCGGGCGAGGCGAAAAACGCGAGACCACGCGGGGCGAAGAACGCATCGAGCGCGGCGTCGACGCGCGCCCCGCATGGATTGTGTGTGAAGTTGAAGTGTAAACGATTTGATAGCGTGCTTTCGCTCGTGGTGACGAGAAAAGAGGATAAGTTATCGCGAGCGAAAGACGCGTTGAGAGTGGACGTGTATTGCGGCGACTACATCAGCGAGGATGGGACGTTTCACGAAGACGCCTACGAGGCGTTGGTTTGGGATGTTCTCGATGCATACGAGCGTGGGAAAGGTCGCGGGTCGGGCGTTGCGCTCGATTCGAGAAAATTGAAGTGAAGCGCTGAAGTGCAGCGCCGCCATAGAATTTAGAACAATTGAATTTCAACATTTGAAGCTACGTTGAAAACGTTTGACGTCTTCGAGCTATGTGCGGACCGGCGGTTCAATCGCGCGCGGGATCATCCGCTCGCGGATCTTGGTGATCAGGCGCGCGCGCGCGCTCAGCTCGCGGCGTCGGCGAGCGACCGCGACGTGCGTCGTCGTCATCAGAATACGATCGACCGCGACTGGGCGAGCGGCTGCGGCGTTCAGACGCGCCGCCGCGAGGACTACGGCTGCGACTGCGACTGCGACTGCGACTGCGACTGCGTCCACGATCACGGCTGCGACTACGGCTGCGCCCGCGACCGTAGTCATCCCGCCGACGACGGTCATCGTCTCTATAGTATCGTCTCGGCTCTCGTCGAATCACTCGAATGTACGATTTGCCGCCGTTTGACTCAAATTCCGTGTCATCAAACTTATCCACGGCATATCGCGCATCAGAACTATTCGAAAAGTGTACTTCCGAGCACGTGCGCCCATCACGGTTGACAAACACGTTCGCATACGTCACTTCACCGGCTCTTCTAAACGCGTCTTTCACGTCGCGCCAATCGCACCCACCCGGCAGATCCTCCACGAGTACGTGATAATCTGTCTTTCGCGTCTGCGTGCGACGACCTCCACCGCCATTGTCGTACGGCTTGCTTGAACGATACCCACCATCGTCTCTATCGTCGCCCTGGCGCATCGGTCCGTGCTCTCGATCGTCATACCCGCCGCCTCGAGCGCCCACGCCGCCGCTTCGAGCGTCGTCCCGCCGCCCGCGCGAAATCTCCACCCGAATGCGCCCACCGTCAAAATCGTACCCGTCCCGCCCACGCACCGCATCCTCGGCATCGCGTTCATCGTCAAATTCCACGAACGCATACGCCGGTGGCGCGCGCGGCGTCTTCACGAGGATTTTCGTAATCCGCCCAAACTTGGCAAACAAATCCTCAACCTCGCGCTCGCGGATATCAAACGGTAAATTCCCCACGTACACCGTACGCGACGGCGACATGACGCGCGCGGTGCGTCACACACGCGCGTGCACGTGCGTGTGCGCGCGCGGAAGGCGTGCGAGTGCGTGCGTCGCAACCTATGCGGCGTCGAATGACGACGATCAGCGCCAACACATCCTCAGAGCTTCGCGCGTCGTTCGTTTCGCGCCGACGCTCGCACGCCCGGCACGGCAGCGCGCTCGATGACGATGCGCATAGAACTGGTGTCGACATTCGCGCGCGCGTCGTCGTCGTCGGTGGCGTGCGCGCCGCGCGGCGTCGCGGGGCAGCGATGTCGCGCCGGGACCCGAGCGGTGTTGCCGCGAGGGTGTCGCCGCCGCAGCGCGACGGTGCCGGCGGCGATGCGCCAGAACGGCACGGGTTGTGAGGACGATGCGGCGGCGGCCTCGCGCGCGGTGGTCGATCCGTCGATGACGGCGCTGGCGATAGCGACCGCGGTGGCGCTCGAGACGGCGACGGAGGCGACCGTCGCGTACGCCGGGTTGTACGACTCCGTCGGCGTGCCCACGGAAGAAGCCACGCCGTTACAGAATTTATTTGGCGTGTTGTTTACTGGATTTTCATTTTGGTATTTCGTGCGCGCGGTGAAGCGACGAAGTGGAAAGGCGCGGGAGTTTCGCGTGGCGAACCAGCTTCCAGAGGAGGAGCGAAAGCGGATAGACAAGGAACGCGCGGCGAAAACCAAGGCGTTGTCCCCCATGCAATCGTTCACGGGCGGTGCGACGGGGATAGGGATATCGATTGTGTTGTATATGTTTGCCTCGAAAATCACTGGGTCGTTTGATGGCAAGGCGTTGCCAGAGAGCGAGACGGTGAGACAGATTTCCATCACGGTAAGAACAATCGTGGAAGGTTTAGCGTACTTGGCGACCTTCGTGTACGCGGCGAACGGGGTGGGGTTAATCGCGCTCGGCGTGCAAAAGACGTTGGATTATTCCTCTGGGGTTGATTTAATCGACCAAGCGAACAAGGAATTCGAGCAAAATTACTTGAAGAAGCAGCGCGAAGAAGAAGAAGCCGCGGAAAAGGCAAAGGGTGAAGATTCCGCGGAAGACTACTACTAGTAAGACTACTACTATTAAGCATTGTAACGTCACGTAGCAGAATTCATTTTAATGTGCTTCAGTGTGTGTATTAATGTTGCTAGTTTGCCGCGGCTGCCGCCAAGTGTCGGTCAAAGAATTCGTGCCACTCGTCGTCGCGCCAACTCGACGACGAGTCCACCGCGAGACCGTGTAAATACGTCGAAGGCGATACGTGCACACCAGTCTGACGACCCAACTTGATGTAAAACTTCAGCTCTTGCGTGATTAGATTGCCCGGATTCTTTTCGCCTCGCTTCAACGCCGCGGCGTCCAAGCCGAGTATCTCGCGCACCTTTACCTCGTCCTCATCCGTGACGCGCAACGACCCCCCAGCCTTTCGCCCAACCTCAATCAACGAATCATAAATGTCCATCTTGGTCTTATTCTCCACCTCGACATCCGTCATACACGCGCTCTGGGTGTCCGCATCGAACAACGCGTCGCTAAAACTCACAAACGCCCCCTCGCCCTTCACCCGGCAAAACGCCAACGCCACCTCGTGCGCGAGCGTGGATTGAAAGTGCCACGGCTGCACTTGATGGTAACACACCAATTGCACCTTGTTGCCGTATTTCGCCGCGCCCGAGCGCACGTGGCGCCAAAAACGACCGCTAAATGGGCACGCGTAATCGAGCCAAAATTCCAATCGCACCGCGCTCGCATCGTCGCCCTGAATCACGTGCCCGAGCGCGCGCGAGGGCATGGGCGGGCCCGCCATGGCGACCACGGCGCGAGCGCGCGGTGCGTGTGCGCGCGCGGCGCGGCGCGGCGACGCTGGTGGCACGCGGACGTCGACGTTCGCGAGGCGTGATGACGACGCGAGCGCCATTGTGACGAGCGCATGCGCGCCGCGCCGCCGGGCGATGACGGCGCGGGCGCGCGCGACGACGATGACGCCAACGATGATGATGCGGTCGTCGTCGACGCGTCGGCGATGGTGGAGGAGGCGCGGCGACGCGCGGCGGCGTTGTTGGCGGGCGCGGTGGTGAACCAACCACCCGCGGGGTTGGATGACGGCGCGGCGCGCGACGGCGACGGCGACGGCGACGCGGGGCGGACGGTGTGGGTACCGCCGCCGCCATCGATGTCGTCGCCCGCACCACCGGCGTGGCGCGCGCGACCGCCGCGATGGAGAGACGCGAGCGAGATTCAACTGGAGGGTGACATCGTCGGAGCGTCGACGTCGGAGGCGTGGCGCGTGGGCGACGCGTACGCGAGCGCCGCGTCTCGAGATGCCGAGAACCATCGAGCGAGAGCGATGTTATCGGTTGGTTGCATTCCCGAGCTCGTGCGTCGGGCGAATTGCGGGGTGTTAGGGGTGTACGCGCCTATAGAACCGCGCGCGACTGCGCCGGATGTTCGGCCTCGCGCCTACATCGAGGCGCGATTCGCGCGTTTCGAGCGCGATTTATCCGGCTACGACGCTGGAACGAGTGCACGGAAAATCATGGAAACTCGCATTTTGCCTCGACCGAACGCACCGTCTCTCGCGGCGACGAATACGCCCGCGAACGCGAACGCGGAGCCCATCCAAAGCGGCTACGACGCCGCCGCTCGACCGGGTCTCGGTTCGCGCATCACCGATGACTCGCGCGCCGACGATGAATACGCAAAATTTAGAGCACATAGAAGCTATACAAGTCGCACGCGATGAACGCGCGCGGTGTTGTACGAATGAGAATGTCACAAAATGTCCCAAAAAGTGGAAAAAGCATCCTGAACCCACCTCGGTCCACGGGCGATTATGCGCGTTGTGTCGCCCGCATACCACCGCGCGCGAACGTTCACGTTCACGCACGAACGCTCGATCGTTAGTGTCTAATACCACCAACTTCGCGCGCGCGTCCGAGACGCACACGCAGTCGTTTCGCGCCCTCACTCGTCCGTTGAACGCGACGTGACCGACGAAGGATAACATGTCGACGTCATGCATGAATACGCGCGTGTGCGCGCCTGTGCGCGCGTCCGCGGCGTCATCCAAGGCGACGAAGCGCGTGCAAAGAACTGTGAGAGCGAATGCGAGCGCGTCTGAGGATGGTGAACGCAAGGCGAGCGCGTTTGCGAAGGGTTTGATGGCGATCGCGGCGAGCGCGTGCGTCGCGGCGCCGACGTTCGAAGCGTTCGCGGCGCCGGCGCCGCAAATGATCACCGAACTCGCAGGTTTGGAGGCAAATCCGATTACAAATGCAAAGGCGTTGTTGCGTAACGCGTTGCCGGTGGAAAACAAGGCGATTCGCGCGATTCAGAAGAAGTTGGAATCGATTAGCGACGACTTGCGCGTGCCGGGCGTGAAATTCAGCGGTGTTGAATCGAGCGTGAACGGATCGTTGAAGATTGTGAAGGAGCAAAAAGATAAGATCGTCGCCGACTTGGCGCCGGAAAAGAAGGCTGATGGCGAAAAGGCGTTGAAGGAGCTCGAAAGCGTGTTGACGGATTTCCAAGTCGTCGTCCAGCAAAAGGACAAGCAAGAGGTGCCTCTCCAGCAACAAAAGGCCCTCGCCTTGGTCGGCCGCATCGAGGAAGACATGATTAGTGGCTTCCCGTACGAAGTCCCGGCTCAATTTGCGGACAGACCGCTTTTGAAGGGTCGTGCGACTATTGACATGACTGTGCGCATCAAGGATAACGCCAACACCAACGGCGGTGTCATGACCATCGTCGTCGATGGCTATAACGCCCCGGTGACGTCTGGTAACTTTGTTGACTTGATCAACCAAGGTTTCTATGACAACATGGAAATCCAGCGCTCTGACGGTTTCGTTGTGCAAAGCGGTAAGCCGAAGAAGGGTGATGGCTTCCAAATTGATGGCAAGGAACGCACCTTGCCGTTAGAGATTATGGTCCAAGGCGACAAGGTTCCGGAGTACGAGTTTACGCTCGAAGATCTCGGTCGCTACCGCGCGCAACCGGTGTTGCCGTTCAACGCCTTCGGTACGCTTTCCATGGCTCGCCGTGAATCTGAGCCGAACAGCGCTTCGTCCCAATTCTTCTTCCTCCTTCGCGAGGCCGAGCTCACGCCGTCCGGTACGAACATTTTGGATGGTCGCTACTCCACTTTCGGCTACGTCATCGAAAACCAAGAGCTCTTGCGCGATCTCAAGGTTGACGACATGATCGTGTCCATGAAGGTTGTGCAAGGCGGGGAGAATCTCGTCAACGCCGCCAAGAAGTCGGCGCCCGTGGAGCCCGAAGCCGCCGCGGAAGCGCCCGCCCAAGAGTAAAAAAATAGTAGAGAAAGAGATTCAATAACAAATTCGCGCCATTCGCTCAAAAGCCACGCACGGTCACGCACGTTCGCCACCTATTCACTCAATAATGAACGCCTCATTGTCCCGAGCTTGTTCTGTTGTTTATCCACTTTTCAAAAAACAAAACGAGCTCTCGTCACAAGCGCGCGCGCCGGAACTCAACGTTGACAGACGCACGCACGCGACAACCCATGAGCGCGACATCCGCTGTCGCCCGCGCCGTCGCCACCGCGGTGACTCGCGGCGACTTTGTCATCACCGCCCAAGAACTCGCCGAGCTTCAGGATGCCGACGGCGCCACCTCGCTCGGGGACGTGCTTCAAACCATCGTGGAGTGCGTCAAAGCGCACGCGCGACCGCCGACAAGTGGATTTAACGTCGGTGCCGCCGCTCTCGGTGCGTCAGGTGCGGTATACTTGGGAGTTAACGTCGAGATCAATGCGGTGCCGTTGAATCATTCCATCCACGCTGAGCAGTTTGCGCTCGTCACCGCCATGGCGAGCGACGAGCGAAAGATTGTCATGATATCGACGACGGCGGCGCCCTGTGGACACTGTAGACAATTTATGAATGAATTACGGGATGCAAGTGAATTACGATGCGTCATGCCGAGTGGTTCGTGGACATTAGCAGAATTATTGCCACATTCGTTTGGGCCGTTGGATTTGCTCGACGAAACGTCGGCGTCTCGCGAAGGATTGCTGTTGGAGGAGCGTTCCTCTAACGTGCGAGATGGCGTGACGGTGTGGGACATGCGTGCGTGTATAAGTGGTGATGATATTCCCGAAGAAGCGGTGCCGAGACGTGTAGATGAAATCCTGGAATCGAACGCATCGCTTCGCGCGCTCGCGGAACAGAGTCACGCGGCGTTTGCCAAGGCGTACGCGCCGTATTCCAAATCTCCGGCTGGAATTTGCGCACGCACGAGTTGCGGCGAAGAATTCACAGGATGGTCGTTGGAGAGTGCGGCGTATAATCCTAGCATGTCGCCGTTTCAGTGTTTAACCGCGCGAATGGTCGCTCGAGGTAAGGATTTAGCGAGCATCGAGCGCGTCGTCTTAACTGAACTTCATGGTGCTCCCGTGAAATACGAGTGCACGGTGCGTTTAGCTCTGGCTCAAGTCGCCCCGAACGCGCGATTGGTCGTGGTGAATTATCACGACGCGCAGTGATTTTCGTTGTGTAATGTGTATTTATTGTATAATTCAAGAATGCGGCGTTCAACAATGTTCCGCTACTACACCGGAAGCGTCATGCTCGACTCACCAGTCGCCCAAGACTGAATGTAATAGTAACAAAAGTCAGCTAAAATCCCCGTCTGAACAACCTCGGACGTTAAAACCATCAAGGGCCAAATTCCTTTCCCGAGCGCGGTTTGCAAGTACGACGTACCTTCGAATACTTGCAAAATCCAGTGCGCACACGAAAAAAATCGCGCCACGCCGAGCGCAAAGACATAGTTGGCCGTAAACCTCTCCACCACTCGCGCTTTTTGCATCATCCTCAACTGCGGCAACACACTCACAGCTTCCAAATACACGCATGTGGCCCACGCTACGCGATTAACCCACGCATGTCTCGTCGTTGGATGCGCAATGATGGCCAAGGCCACGCACGGCCCGACGACGAGCGCCAAAGGCGTTTCATCCAACGCCGCCGTATACGTCGCCCTCGTTGTCGTCTGCATCGTCTTACACACCCACAGCGTCGCACCAAGCGTAAGTGCATCTAATAACGTGTGCCAGTCGTATTCCATCACCAACGAACAGTACAAACGTATGCCTAAAAACATCGCCGTGAGCTGTTGCGACTTCAAGCTCACTCCGGCGCAGTTCTCATGCTTAATCAACTTGTACGCCAGAAAACCAATCCCCACGCAGTGCACGAACTCGGCTATTAAGAAGAGCACATCGTGATCGGTAATCAGGAACTTCATGACGCATAAAATCGCGCACACGGCGCTTACGGAGACGCCTATGCGGGTGCGTTTGCTCGAGTGCTTGTACATGCGATTGAGCTTGCGCGCCACTTCGTCGGTGTTTGCGCGACGGAACGACGACGGGGCGGGCGGAGGAGCGTACATGTCTACGCGCACGGAGCTATTGCTACGTCTTGACGAGGCGCACGCGTGCGCTCGCGCGGACGGCGAGGTGCGCAGTTGTGTGGAGGTGGTGATGTGGTTGGTGATTATATTGTGTTTTTTCGACGCGACGAGACGGGACGCGCGATGTTTTCTCGTTTTCGAGCGACGAAAAATGAACGCAGATTTAATCA
>JACLAB010001169.1_pt1 | contig 25982 bp, 19 predicted proteins | sample 8027921 | NCBI WGS metagenome assembly JACLAB01 (sample SAMN15725117, study PRJNA655200) | protist metagenome | isolation source: fluorescence activated cell sorting (FACS) single amplified genomes of... | place: USA: West Boothbay Harbor, Gulf of Maine | collected 2000-07-19
GACGCGCTCGCGCCCGCGCCGCCGACGACGAACGGATCGAACGTGTCCCCCGCGCGCCGCCGATCGAGCGCGCCGTCGTCGCTCGGCAGGACGCGCGCGGTGAAGAGGATGACGACGGCGTCGTGCGCGAACACCTCGGGTCCGTCGCCGACGCGCGCGTCGCGGAACCGCACGCCGTCCCTGGTCGGCGCGAACGTCGGCGCCGGCGCCGCGCGCGCGCGTCGCGGTCGCGCGAGCGCGCCGGCGCTCAGCGCGGCGCTCAGGAGGGCGTCGCGGCGCGCGAGCATGGGGCGTCAGTCCTCGACGCGACGACGAATGACGTCGCGCGCGCGCGGCGACGCGGGCGCACGCGCGGCGGTCGCGCGCGAGACGCTGGTGCCGGAGCGCGCGACGCGCGCGCGCGCGCTCGAGGACGCGCGCGAGGACCGCGAGGCGTGGGAGGCGCTCGAGGCGAAGCTGTCGCGGTTGCGAGAGGACGGCGACGGCGGCGGTTTCGACGCGCTGGTGGACGTGGGAGGGGAGATACGCGCGCGCGCGCGGGCGCACGACGCGCGCACGGTGTTTGTGGACGTGGGACTGGGGTTCATGGCGGAGATGACGGTGGACGAGGGACTGGGGAGGGCGCGAGACGCGAGGCGGGACGCGGCGACGCGAGAGGTCGAGGCGGCGAACGCGCTGCGAGAAGTCGAGACGTCGCTCGCGGAGATCGAGCGAGGGATCAGGGAACTGTTAGAGTTAGAGTTAGCGGAGCGCGCGGTGTAGCGCGTCGTGTTGTGACACGCATTAGGCTACGTCGTACGTCGCTTCGCGTCGCGTCACGTCTCGCGGCTGCGTTGAAACTGCGGAAGACGAGACGTGTACGGCAAAATCCCCATCTGCCGCGCCGTTTTGATCGCGCGCGCGATCTTCCGCTGCGCCTTCGCGCTCACCCCTAACCGTCGCTTCGGGTAAATCTTCCCCGTATCGCTCACGAACTGCGTCAAAAACCTCGCGTCTTCGTACGCCGCGCGTTCGAGCAGCGTCGCCTCCACCGCCTTCCCTCGCATCGGATTCTTCACCGTCTTCCCCGCCGCCGTGTGTCGCACCGGCGCCGTTCTCGCCGTCTGCGCCGCTAAATCGCTCGGCTCGTAGTTCTGTCCCGGATAATACAACCGATCTCGACTCAACCGCGCCGGTCGCTCGACCTCGCGCGTCCCGCTCGCCGCGCTCGCCAGCCTCGACGCCGTCTCGTCCGCGCCGTCCTCCGCGCGCGCGCGTCCGCGCGCGCGCGTCGTCGTCGTCGTCGTCGACGTCGACGCCGTCGCGTCCGCGTCCGCGTCCGCGCCGTCGCTCGATCGCGCGCGCGCCGTCGCCTTCGTCGCCGTCGCCGTCGCCGTCGCCGCGCCGCCCTCGCGCTCGATCGCGCGCGCGACGCGCGACGCGCGAAGCGCCGCCGTCGCGCGCGATCGAGCGATCGCGAGCATCCCGCGCCGCGCCGCGCGCTCGCCGCGCGCGTCGCGCGTCGCGCGCGTCGTCGTGTGCCGACGCGCCCGTCGCGACACCTCGACGCGACGACGCGACGACGACGCGACGCGACGCGACGCGCGACGCGACGCGCGCCGACGCGATGCCCGCCGCGGCGCCCGACGCCGGGACGGCGTACCTGGACGCCGCGATCGACGCCGCGCGCGCGATCGACGACGAGACGCGCGAGCTGTTGATCGAGATCGGCGATTTGCGAACGAAAAAGCTGTGGCACGAGCTGACGCTGGCGATCGAGCGCGCGGTGGCGGCGCCGATGAACGCGCGCGTGGCGCTTCTCCCGGGAGGCCTGCGAGGGATGTACGACGGCGTGGTGAGGGAGGCGGAGACGAGGTTTAATCCGTTGAAGACGGCGCACGTGGCGGTGGCGGTGAGCGACGCGTTGACCGGGGAAGAAGCGGTGGAATTCCTGACGGAGACGAGCGCGAGGTTGGTGGCGGCGCACGGGGACGATGCGAGGGAACCGGGGGTGTACGTCGCGGCGCACGTGACGCTGTTGAGATTGGTGGCGGGGGATTTAGAGTACGCCAAACGCGCGGTAACGGAGGGCGATAAAGAAGCGTTGGAGGCGTTGCCGGCGCCGGATCCGAGCGTCAGCGCGGCGTATCATTACGTCGCGAGTCGGTATTACAAGGTGCGGGAAAATTACGCCGAGTTTTACAAGTCGGGCATGTTGTATTTGGCGTACGTGTCGTGCGAATTGTTGCCCGCGGAGACGCGCGCGGCGTTGAGCGTCGACTTGTGTCTCGCCGCTTTGCTCGGGGAGAACGTGTACAATTTCGCCGAGCTTCTCGCGCATCCGATAGTGGAGAGTTTGAATGATGGGCCTTTCGCGTGGTTGATGGACGTCGTCAAGGCGTTCAACGAGGGCGATTTACACGAGTACGATCAGTTGTGCGTCAAGCACGCCGCGGCTTTGAACGCCCAACCCGCGCTCGTGGCGAACGAGCGCAGGCTTCGGGAGAAGATTACGATCTTGTCCCTGTTGCAAATCATATTCAAACTTCCCGCCGAGCATCGAGAGATTTCTTTGAGCGACATCGCGGTGAAGACGAAGCTGACCACGGACGGCGTGGAGTACTTGCTCATGAAGGCGCTGAGCGTACACTTGATCGAAGGCATCATCGACCAGGTCGAGAGCAAGGTCATCGTGACGTGGGTCCAACCTCGCGTCTTGTTACGCTCGCAAATCGCCGAACTCGCCGGGCGTTTAGATGGATGGATTGAGAAAGTGAGCGCGGTCGAAAGCAATCTCACGGACGAGATCGCCGTCGCGGCGTGACTTTAAGGGCGAATCGCTCAAACTTGCTATACAATTTCTACACTAGATCGTAACCATCGGTCCCCGCGCCCGACGCTTTGTTCATCGGGTCCTCGAATGCGCGCTTTTTCATCCTATACGCCTCCATGTCTTCCGCCGTGACTTGCAAATCGTGCGTGACGTTGTACCCGCGCTTGTTCTTCCCGTCGCCGCCGCGCTTGAGCGCTTCCTCGCGTTCGTCTTGCCGCTTCAAGGCTTCGAGGAGCTTTTGAGGATCGATCTCGACGTCATCCTTGACATCACCACCCCACAGATCGCTCGGTTTCGTCGTCGCGTTGAGCTGCGACTTCGCTCGCGCTTCGTTCGCCTCGTCCATCGCGCGCTTGTTCTCCATGTTGTCCACCATGAGTTGCTCGCTCGCGAGCGCGGCTTCGACGCCGCGCTCGCCCGTGCAATACGAGTTCTTCACCATGCTTTGACAACACGCGTAACCCCACTGACCGGCGTTCCAGTACGAGCCCCAAACCTTGGTGTGATTTTGCAAAAGGACATCCTCCTCGTAACAACTCTTCACCGTGGCTTTTTCGGTTCCCTTGATGAGACGGCCAGCGCGGTCGTACTCGACGTATTGCTCCGTTTGACCGAGCGCCAAACCGTCGGGAAGCTCTTTGCCCGCGCTCGCGTCGCCGTACTTTTCCATGATGTTCTTTTTATTCATTCCCGCGAGCTTTTCCTTCTTTTCTTTGAATTGCTTGTACAGCGCCTCGGCTTGCGACGGCGCGCCTTGCATGTGAATGGCGCTCGCGCCGCCGGCTTCCGCCTGCTCCCATGCGTGACGATTCAAACGCTCAAACTCCACCACTTGCCCGTCATTTCGCGCCGCGTTATCACCGCGGAAGAAGTTGTCTTTGGGATCGGCGTTCGGCGTCGGATTCTCGCGCATCGAGCGCGTCTTCGGGTCGTAGTACGCCGAATCCACATCCAGGTTGCGCAAATATTTCGCCGTGTCTTCGCGAAGACGCAAGTTACGCACCGTGCCGGAAGCGCCCCCTCCGGGCGCGCGCACCGCGCGTTTGATGTTTGCAAACCCCGTCGCCGCCTTATCCGCAACCTTCGCGTCGTCGTCGTCGTCGTCGTCGGAGCTCGTATCGTCCGAATCCGAGTCGCTCGCCGCGTCGTCCTCCTTTTTATTCGCCCGCCGAAACGCGCGTTCCAACTCTTTTTGCTTGGCCAATTTTTGCTTCATCGCGTCCGCCGCCTCGTATCGCTCCACCACCTTGACGTAATCATCCGCATCGAATCCGTTATACCGATCGCGCTTACTCTCAAACCCAAGCTTCAACTCCGGTTGCACGTACTCGTCCGCCGCGATGTCCTTTTGCGTCTTGCTCGCGCCTCTCGCGCGCGGCCGCTCCATGCAATCCTTCTTCTTGTGCGTCATCGCTCCGCAATTCTCGCACGCCCCCTTACGAAATTTCGTCGCCTTCGTCGTCGTCACGCCTCTCTTGTACCACTCCGCGCTCTCTTCGGCTTTTTTCGGCGCCTTTTGATGTTTCAATCCCGGCCCGTCTTGCTTCAGGTACCACGGCGCCGCCGCCATGAATTGAGGAATGTGCGGGTTGATCGCGTTCCCGTCCTCATCGATCTCGTGCGGGATCAACCCAGCCTGGAGCGCGCGCGAACGCGTCGTCGCCGTCAGTCCACCGCCGTCGCGCGCGTCGCGTCGCGTCGAGGCGCGACGAAACGAATGTCGCGAGGAATGGCGGGCGGCGCGCGACGAAATCGTCCTCGCGCGTCGTCCGCGCGTCGCTCGCGCGACGCGTCGACGCGCTCGGCGCGCGAGCGCGCGCGCACCTTTCGACCCTCCTCCAACTCGCGCGCCTTTCGACGCGCCTCGCGCGCGCTCGTCCCATCGGTCGCGCCCATGTCGACCGCGCGTCGCGCTCTGACGCCATTTCTCGACCCATGTCGCGCCGCGACGCCGTCGCGAACGGCGCCTTCGTCGCGGAGGACGGCGAAGAGTTCGATCTCGTCTGCGGCGCCGACTACGCGAGCGAACGCGTCGAGCTGCTGGAGGTTGACGAGGAAATCTTGAGCGAGATTCTTTCAAACGACGGCGTCATCGCGTTCAAGGGCGAGCCCGACGACGTCGCCGTGGTGTGCACGCGGTCGAAGACGTATCAGGTGACGCGCGTGGAATCGTCGAATCAGTGCCTGATCGTCGGACCGGCGTTGGGGGGCGAGGAGGACGAGACGGAGGCGATGGAGGAGGAGGAGGACGGGCCGCGGCGCGCGACGGTTCGAGCGCAGACGAGCTCGCATTTGGATTTGACGGAGATCGCGCCGCGGTTGGATCGGTTGCGAGAGATGATGGCGAGCGTGGCGTACGCCGGGACGGCGGAGGCGATGGACGCGGACGAGGGCGAGGGCGAGGGCGTGGGATTCGGGTTCGACGAGTTGAACGCGCGCGTGCAGGCGAGCGAGTTGGAGATTTTAAAGTGCTTGCAAGAGGAAATCGTCGCCATCGAGATCGATGGGAAGTGGCGCGGCGTGGACGCGGAGTACAGGTTACATGCGTTGGCGATGATGACGGCGAGCGCGTTCGGGAACGGATGGTCGACGAGCGCGTTGCCGACGGACGCCGTCGTGGACGCGATGGCGAGCGACGGGTTCGCGCCGGAGATGGCGAGAAACACGCTTCACGCGTTCGCGACGAAACACGATGTCGACGACACGTGGGCGCTAGACGAAGAAGCCGTTTGTCGAGCGTTGGCGCAGCGCGTGCTGCGCGACGGCGCTGGATTGAAGGCGTGGCGTCTGGTGGAAATGATGGACCAGTGGCGCGAAAAGCTGAGCGAGTTCAATCTCGGGCACGTCGAGGCCAAGGAAGAGTATCTATCGGGCTTGGCGCTCATCGATCGACCCGAGCGCGCGGCGGAGGCGTTCGTGCGCACGCTCATCGCGAGCGATTTACCGAGGGAGCCGGGCGATCGATTCGCCGCGCTCTGGGCGGTGAAACCGCGATGGACGCTGAGCGAGCTCGATCCGTATTTGAAAGGCCAGGCGCGGCCGGGGCAAAACATCGAGGCGCAGTTACTGAAGTATTGTCGCGTCACGCAGGGCAACCCGCCGACGTACTCGAAGCGTTGATAAAAATCTGGAATTTAATATCCACACAGCGCGTATTGCGTCTACACTAAAAAAATCGTTGCTGCGTATTCGTTACAAGTGTGTTCGTTCTCTCTCGAGCGGCGGAAAGTCGTTACGCCGCGTACTGCTCTTGTAAGTAGTTGACGATGTCCTTCGATTCGAACATGGCGATGCCGGTGTTGGGGTCCTCGATGTACGGCACTTGAAACGTGCCGCGCTTGTCGAACAACTCTTGACGCTTGGGCGAGCCTCGTCCGCACGACCGCTGCAGGTAAGGCAGCTCCAACTCGCACAACTTTTCCGCCACTAAAACGCAAAACGGACTACCCTCGTAGCCGTAAAACACGATCGGTTGCATGTTTTCCGGCTTCTTCGACGGCGCGTACGCCGACCCTTTCCCGAGTCTCGGCAACAGCGCCAAACCCGCCGTGACGGAGGTCAGCATTCCGCTCGTCAACGCCGGACCGATGTTTGCCTTGCCCGGTCCGTATTTTTCGTACATGTACGCGATGATGTCGTCGCTTTCGTACATTTTCGTCCCGGTGTTGTCGTCGACGAGATACGGAAACTGCGCGCGTCCGCCCTCGGCGCGCACGAATTCGCGATATTCCGGCCCGTCTCTCGGGCACGGGTAGTAAATCACGTCCAAATCCAACGAAATCACCGCCTCGCGAACCTTCTTACAAAACGGACATCCCTGAAACTGGTACATCTTCAGCGGCTTCTCCGGGCGAGGAAACTTCGCGACGTCCGACGTCTCCCGCACCGCCTTCCCGCTCCCCGACCACACCGCGTACTCGCCCTCGCCGACCTCGCCGTCCACGACCTTCGCCTCGTACCCGTGACACATCAATCCGCTCGTCCATCGCAGCGCGATCGGCGCCGCCGCCGTCGCCACGTTCAGAAGCTCGCCGTCCGCCACCGCGAATCTCTTCGGCGTCGTCGTCTGCCGCAGCTCGTATTCGCCCTCCGCGCGCGTCTCGACGCGAATCACCTCCGACGTCGCGTCCGGCGTCGTCGTCGCCGTCGTCGGTTCGCGTATCGCGCTCGGTTCGACGATCTCCGGTTCGCTCGACGCGTCCTCGTCGTCGTCGCGCACAGCCCGCGTCGTCGTCGTCGTCGTCGTCGTCGTCGTCGTCTTCGTCATCTTCATCGGCATCTTCATCGCGCGCGCGCCGGACGCCCGCGCGCCGCGCCCCGCGCGCGCCGTCGCCGCCATCGCGCGCGTCGTCCTCGCCATCGTCGCCGTCGAGCGCGTCGCCGTCGCCGTCGCCATCGCCATCGTCGTCGTCGTCGTCGTCGTCGTCGTCGTCGAGATGTGTCGTGACGTCACGCGTCGGACCCGTAACACGAAACCGGTTCGCCGATTCGCGCGCGCGACTGCACGTTTCTACCGCTGTGACCGTTTATGGTCGAGTTTAATGTTTCGTTTGGTCATTTTTTCGTCGCGCGCGCGCGTTTTCCCCTGATTTCGCGCCACGCACGTCGTGATTCCTGATTTCAGGGTTTAGGGTTTAGGGCGTCGGCGTCGACCGACCGTCGACGCGTCGATCGTGCGTCATCGCGCGTCGCGCGACGACGCGACGCACCGTCGACGTCGACGACGCGACGCGATGCGCGCGGCGCTGGAGGCGCGTCGACGCGCGCGCGCGTCGACGCCCGCGCGCGACGCGACGACGATGCAGACGCCGACGACGTCGTCGCGGTCGGACGGCGCGCGCGACGACGGCGAGCGACACCGCGCGTCGACGGCGAGCGCGACGCGCGCGCACGCGCCGCGACGACGACGTGCGTCGCGGCACGCGACGAGGGAGGCGCGCGGGCGCTCGGCGGCGCGCGCGAGCGCGCGAGAGGCGATGGACGCGTGGACGCGGGACGCGATGGGACGCGGCGAGAAGAGACGCGGCGACGCGGCGACGCGGTGGCGGACGTTCGTGGACGACGCGAGCGAGCTGGAGGGCGCGACGGAGGTAGAGAGGCGTGGGTTCGCGCGCGCGGCGCTCGCGGCGTACGCGCGGGAGGCGGTGGGGAGGGCGCGAGAGGGACGGGGCGACGAGGACGACGAGGCGGACGACGAGGAATTCGCGGCGCGCGCGGTGCGCGCGTGCGTCGAGGCGTCGATCGAGGAGGGCGAGGGCGAAGACGACGACGCGTGGGATTTTGCGGACGTGTGTCGCGGTTTGAGCGAGCTTTGGTGTCGAGGGCGCGCGCGCGGGGCGGACGGGCGGACGGTGGCGGAGGCGCTCGGACGCGCGCGCGACGTCGCGATGGCGCGCGCGCAGAGCGAGGCGGTGATCACGCCGCAGGATGCGTGTTACTTGCGAGTGTGCTTGAAGCTGAAGGCGTACGACGCGCTCGCGGCGAGCGATGGCATTCTCGCCGCGCCGGCGATGGACGTCGCCCCGGCGCTGGACGCGACGGACTTTTTGCTGCGGTGCTACTACGGCGGTCGCGCGCTCTTGGCGTTGCGACGATATCCCGAAGCCGCGCGGTGGTTTCAAAACGCGCTGAGCGCGCCCGCGACGGCGCTCAGCGCCATCGCGGTGGCGGCGTATAAAAAGTACGCGCTGGCGACGCTGTTGGCGGACGCCGTCGCCGACGCGTCGACGTTCTCGTCGCCGGCGAAGAAGTACTCCACGTCGCGCGAGTGCGACGCGTACGCGTCGCTGCTCGCGGCTGCGAAGAAACGCGACGCCGCGAAGGAGCTGGCCGACGTCGTCGAGCGACACGAGGCGACGTACGAGCTCGACGGAAACGCCGGATTGGTCGCGCTCGTGCGCGATCGAGCCGTCGCGGCGAAAGCGCGTTCGCTCGCGAAGACGTACTCGACGCTTCGCTTGGGGGATTTCGCGAGCGCGATCGGGTTCTCAGACGTCGAAGCCGCGGAAAGAGTGTTGTACGGTATGATTGTGCGAGGCGAAATAGCCGCGCGCATCGACGGCGTCGACGGCGTCGTGCGTTTCTCGGAGGGCGACGAATCGTCGGCGACGATCGAAGACATCGCAGAGGCGTTGAAGCGGGGACTGCGCGCGGTGAGCGTTCTAGACGCGCGCGTGCGAGAAGAAAGCGACGCGCTCTCGCGACACAAAAAGTTTGCCTCGCACGCGTTGACAGAAGAGCGAAGAGCCGCGGCGTTGGCGCACGTTGAGACGGAGAGTTGATTGTAAAATGAACATGAAATGTACGTGAGCGAGCGAGCGATTCTAGAACTCACGCCTCTAAAACAGCATCGATAAGCGTCGGACCGTCGGCGTCGAGCGCGCGCGCGAACGCGTCTGCAAATTCCTCGCAGGTAGTGGTGCGGACGCCGCGAACACCGTACCCTTCGGCGAGTTTGCACCAGTCGATCGAGGGGTCGTCGAGTTTCGTGAGCGAGTCGCACGCGCCTCCGGACGCGCGAACGCCCTGGATAGCGCACTCGACGCGGAGAATTTGATACTTGGAGTTGTTCATGATCACGGTGACGACGTTGAGTTTCTCGCGCGCCTGCGTCCAAAGGGCCTGGACGGTGTATTGAGCCGAACCGTCGCCGACGAGCGCGATCGTTTGTCTCTCGGGCGCGGCCAAAGCGACCCCGACCGCCGCGGCGTTCGCGAAACCGATGGAACCGCCGGTGAGCGTCATGTGCGTAAAACGCGCCGACGATTCGCTGTCCTTCCAGTACGTCGATCCAGAGGTGAGCGATTCGTCCACGACGATCGCGCCGGCTGGTTGCATGCCGGCTATGATTCGACACACCTTGGCACCGTTCAAGGCGCCCGTCGGTGAATCGCATCGCACTTGGACGTATTCACCCTCGAGCGTGGACTTTGGGCTGGCGTCTACGTCCTTCGGTGCGATCGCAGTCTTCGGTGATTCGTCTGCGATGCCGAGCTTTGTCGCGACGGCGTTCGTGAGCGCGTTGATCGAATTGTGATTGAACACAATCGTCGATTGTAACTTGATGTCGAACTCTTTGCACAGTTTGTCGTGCACGCTCACTGCCTTCGTGCTCGTCATCCCGTAGTTCCACAAACTATCCTCCTTGTCCTCGACCGATTTCGCGAGCGCTTCGGAAACGACGTGCTCAACAACGGCGGCGACGTCTGACATCTTCGGCGCGCATTGAACGCCGATATTCACTTCCATCGCGAGCGCGCGCAAGACGTCAAGCATCATCGCGTTTCCGGGAGGATCGACAAACCACATGTCGTCGTCGTTCTGTGCGAATAACTTCGTCGGAGAATCGCGGTAGCCGAACATCGCCGTTGGCGGTCGCGGCACGTCGAGAAAAATGACGACTTTGTACTTGGCGAACGCGTTCGCCGCGTCTTTCGGAAAGTAAGGCGCGCGCTGCACTTTGGGCATATCGCCACCGCGTTCGATGCAAGAAAAGAAGCACTCACACACCACGTCCGCACCGAGCGCTTCCGCGACGTCGCCGACGATCCGCAGTTCTTCCTCGCCGCACGCATCGCCTCCGATGTAAAAGAGAACTTCGCCGCGCGCCAACGGTTTCGCGCGAGCGAGCATTTCACGCAGAAAAGCGCGAACGGCATCAGTGACGACCACGTCTTCGGCGCCGTCTCTTCTATTGCGAACGTTTTCGGCGCGCGCGATGGCGTCGCTCAGTCTGCCACTGTCCAACACGCGAGACCAAGTCAAATCGTGCGGCACGATTTGCGTGGCAACGCCGCGGTGTCGAAGCGCCGCTTCGATCGCGTCCGCAGCATCACTCGCGATCGCATCCACCGCCGCACTCGTGTGCACGTATTTCGTCGACACCGTCCGCGCGAGCGACTCGATATCGTTCTCCAACAGGGCTTCGTTACCTCGATGAAACGTGCTCATCTCGCCGACGACGTTGAGAATGGAGCTCCGGCCGCGGCTCGCGTTGTGCAAGTTCGAAAGTCCGTTCATCAAGCCAGGGGCGAGATGCAAAAGAGTCATCGCCATCGCGTTTCGATCGCGGTTGACGTCGCGCTTGACGCGAGAGTACCCGTCCGCCGCGCCCGTGGCGACGTTTTCGTGGAGAACGAGGACGCTGCGAATATCCGCGCACTCGGCCAGCGCGCCGACGACGTGCATCTCTGAAGTCCCGGGATTAGCGAAGCACACCTCGACGCCTCCGGCCGCGGCGACTTTGCAGAGCGCAGTGGCGCCTGTGATTTCTTTCGGTTCTTCCGACATGCTGCTTCACGCGTCGAGGTGTCGCGCTCACGGCCCCTCGCGCCTCGATTTTCCAAATAATGACGCGACTGCGCGAGAGATGAACGAACCGCCACCATCCGGCGGTTGTCGCGCGACGTTCGCGTCGGCATTCGACGATGCGTCGCCACCGTCCGTTTTCGTATTGAAAATACCCTTGAACGCCGCCGATGTCGCCCGCTCGCGATCACGAATCGCCGCGTCGATCTCTCGCAACGCCTTGACGACGTTCGCGTCGACGAGGCCCGCGGCTTCGGTAATTTTCTTAGCCTTTAAAAAATCTTCTCTCGCGGCGTCCTCCTGCCCTAAACCCGCTCGCGCCTTACCGCGCCTGTAATACGCCTTTGCGTTGTTCTCGTCCACCTTCAAGACGTACCCGACGTGCGTCACCGCGTCTTCGAACGCGCCCAATCGCAAATACGCCGCCGCCAAATTCCCGTGCGCGGCGACGAACTCCTCGTGCGCCTCGACCTCGTACTTATCGAACAACTGCATCATAAAATCTTCCGTCAAGTACGTCAACGCCATCGAGTATTCGCGCACGGCCTCGCGCGCGCGCCCCCCCGCGAACGCCGCGTTCCCGTTCGATCGATGCGCGCGCACGCGCTCCACCCGTTGCTCGTACGTCATGTCCCTCTGTCGCATCTCCGGCGCCGCCGCGCTCCCGCGCGCGCCCAATATCTCCAAATCCAACACCACCGCCCTGTCTTTCCCCACCGCCGGGAACGAAAAGTTCCCCTCCTTCCCGTACGCCAGCTCCGCCCCGCACTCAAACGTCGCCCGCTCGCCCACGCGCATCGTCATCGCGCACGCGTCCAGCGCCTCCGCGCGCGCCCCCGCGTCGCGCGTCCTTCCCTCCTCGTCCGCGATTCCCGTCCGCGCGCTCAGCGTGAACTGAATCGGTTCCATGTCTTCCCTCGTGTCGCGCAGCGTCTCGCCCGTCGTCGCGTCCCGAAGCGAAAAGTGCGCGTGCACCGCGCATCCGAGCGCGAGCGCGTCGGCGTCGTCGTCGCCGCGCGTCAGGATGGTTTTCCGAACCGGCGTCTTCGAGCGTCCCACGCGCTCGACCGTCGACGCCATGCCGCGTCGACGAGTGGCGCGGCACTTCGGGACGCATCCATGGCGACGCGCTCGCGCGGATTCCCGCCCGCGGCGCGGCCCGACGTCGTGCGCGCGGCGCAAAAGGACGAGACGTACGCCGCGGTGCGTCCACCGGACGCGCGCGCGACGCGCGACGACGCGACGACGCGACGACGCGACGACGCGATGACGTAACGACTTTGACGACTGACGCGACGCGACGCGACGCGACGCGCGCGCAGGCGACGGCCGAGCGACTGCACGACGCGTGCGCGCGCGCGCTCGGACCTCGACTGTCGGTGCGGTGGAATCGCGCGCTGCGGGCGTGCGGGCGGGCGGCGTACCCGGCGCTGACGTACCTGAGCGGACGCGCGACGCTCGGCGAGGAGTACTGCGACTTGGCGAGCGGGGACGCGCGGGGAAGGAAATCGAGCGCGCGGGCGCTCTGGACGCGGTTCGTGATCGATGCGTTCGGCGAGGAGATCGCGCGCGAGCTGCGGGGGTGCGTGGTGCGAAATCACGAACGCGGCGTCGGGCTGGGGGGCGGGGAGACGAGCGCGGCGACGCGAGCGATGGACGCGAGCGCGAGGACGGCGCTGGCGCTCGTGGGACGACGCGTCGAGCGCGGGATGGGGGATGCGACGACGTCGCACGGGCAGGCGATGATCGACGCGCGAGGTGGGTTCGCGAACGCGGCGCATTTGGCGCTGTTTTACGCGAACGGGGAGTATTACGATTGGAGCTGCCGAGCGAGCGGGACGAGACGCGCGTTCACGGGGGCGTACGCGGGCGAGGAACGGCCGAGTTACGCGCTGTTAGGCGTGTTCGTGGCGTTTCAACTCGCCGTCGTGACGTGCGAAAACGTCGCGAGCTTCGCGCGCGGGGGCGGGTCGAGCGAGACGTCGGGGGCGCCGTCCGTCGGCGCGCGCGTGCTCGAATCCGACGGCTCGCCGGCGATCGAAGCCGCGATCGTCGCATCGCCGCGGCTCGACGTCTTCGGTAATCCCGTCGACGAAGGCGCGTCGGCGTCTCGAAAATCGAAATCCACGTCGCCTTTGATCGCCGCCAAGTGCGCGCTCTGCCTCTCGCCTCGCGAATCGCCGACGGCGACGCCGTGCGGTCACGTCTTTTGCTGGCGCTGCATCGCGGGGTGGGCGAGCAAAAAGCCCGAGTGTCCGCTGTGTCGAGCGCCGACCACGCCTCAAAGTCTGGTTCCCCTGAGTAACCTCGCCTAGATCGACGTGTCATTAGCAAGCGTCGTAGTTCGCCACTCGTCGCCGCGTCGAACCGCAGACGTCGCCGCGCGATGGGTCTCTTCGGCGCCGTCTTCTCTTTTCTTCCGTTCGTGCGCGCGCGACGCGACAAGCGACGAGACGAAAATCCCGATCGGCGTCGGCGCGGCGAGCGCGCCGCGCTGCTCGTCAAGCCAGACGCGGCGACGACGACGACCGAGGGCTGGGTGTTACGCGTCGTCACGCTCGCGCTCGTGCTCGCGTGCGGCGTCGTTTGGGCGTCGTTCGCGAGCGAGTTGCAAGAGCTGTCGATCGGGGCGCGCGCGGGGGACGACGTCGCGGGATTGGGGGCGGACGTGGACGTCGAGGCGTGGATGGCGACGCGCTGGCGCTGGATGATGGTTTAGCTCACGGGACGAAACGAAACGAATTCGGTGTTGTATTGATAGAATGTATAGCGTAGCTAAACGATGACTAGAGGTGCGAATAACGCTTTCCAGTCGCGCTCGGCGGCGGCGGCGCCGTTGGAGACTTCGAACTCGAGAGATTCGCCGGGCTTCGGCGGACGCGTGAGCGCACGAGCGCACACTTCTGCCAAATCCTCCATGCTCACCTCCCCCGTGAGCGTGTCGCCCTGTCCAAATCTTATCTCTCGACCTTGCGACGGTGATGATTTCACGCTGCACGGTCGAATGATGGTGAGCGCGACGCCGCTTCGCTTGGCCAGCTCTTCTCTCGTTTTATCTCGTCGAGCCTTTTCGTTGGCGCTCGGAAACAACCCGCCGCCCGCGCTCTTCGCGCTCGACACCAGCACGACGTGTTTCACCCCTCTCCGCACGCATGCCGCTAATAAATCCTCCTCCAGCGCGTCCGTCACCACCATCGCGCGCACGCCGTTCAACCGCGCTCCCGCGCTCATCGAGTTCGACACCACGTTTACGTACGGACCGAACCGCGTCTCCGCGCCGACGATCTGTTCCGCCTCGCACGCCGCCACCACGCTCGCCTTGGCCAATATCAATTGCACCACGATGGATTCTCCGAGCGCGCCGTCCGCGTTCGTGACCAAAATGCTCGTCTTGGGTAGGTTCAACTCGACGTCGTCGTCGTCCTCGTCGGCGTCGCCGTACGCCGCGGTCTCGTCGCCGTTATCGTCGCCCGACGCTCCGGTGCCGTCGCCGACGGAGCTATCGGAACCGTACCAACGGCGCAGTTTAGGGCCACCCTCCATGACGTCCAGCATCTCTGCGTCGCGCGCGCGCGCGGCGTCGTCAGTCTCGGTCGCGTGACGTCTGTGCGCTCTGACGCACCTTCGAATATTGAACGCTTCTTACCGGCGCGCGCGGCGATCGCGCGCGACGCGCGCGCGCGGAACGCGCTCGGGGACGTCGTCGGGCGTCGCGACGCGGACGCGGGGGCGACGAGGCGCGCGCTCGCGAGCATGGCGTGCGTCTTTGAGTGAGGCTCGGGACGAGACGGTTCCGGAGCGAACGCCGACGCCGTCGGTATCACAATCGATCGCGCGAGCGATCGCGCTCGTGTCTCGCCGCTAAAAAACTAAGACGCCGCGCTCGCGAGGGACGGGTCGGCGAAAGTGAGCGGGACGAGGGCGACGTCGCCGTTGGCGAAGGCGACGGCGAGCGTCGCGCGGAGTCTGCCGGCGGCGACGGCGAGCGGGGTGGATATTTTAACCGCTTGCGCCGGTACGCGCGCGCCGGTATCGTCATCCGCGGTGTCGAAGTATCCGATCAGACTGCTGCTGACGATGTTTGTCGTGCGCGTGGCGTAGAGGGCGACGACACCGTCTCTGTCGCCGCCGCGCAACGCGAGCGCGAGGCGCGAGCTCGACGCGTCCCAAACCATGTCCGCGACGTCGTGCTCGCTCGTCCCAGATCGCGAGGCGTCGCCGCCGACGATGTCCGGGAGTTCTAAGGGTAACACGTGAGCCGCAATCTCGTTCACGCAATCCCTGGGCGAAAGATGCACGGCGGAGAGCTTCGCCGAACCGCGCGTGGCTATCAACGCCACCGGAGCGTCTCCCTGCTTCCCTTGCACGTTGCCCCATGCCGTCGCGGTCACCTCGCGCCCGTTCGTGCTCCACTTTCTACACGTCATCGTGTCGCACTGCCAAACGCTAAAGCCCTCGCCCACGTGCGCGGCGAGAAGGTAACCTCCGCACGCGCTGAAGGCGACTCTGGAGATGCCCGCGCCGCCGCCGCCCAAAGGCGTGTACGTCCCCGCGCTCACGTCCCAGCAATGAATCACGCGACACCTTCGCGAGCACGCCACGAGTAAAAGTCCATCTGGTCTCCACGCTACGCACTCCGACGCGCATATCCCGCCCGGCGGCGCCGTCGGCCCCGCCTCGTGCGCTCCGCGCTCGTTGTAAATCGTAAGCCTCCAACGGTACCCGCTCGTCTTCCCGCTCGTCCCACGCTGCGCCAGCGCTCGCACTTTCGCCGCATCGACCGGGCTTAGCGCTCCTGTTTCGCTCGCAACCGCGCTCGACGCGCGCGTCGCGCGTCGCTCTCGCGTCCAAACGCACACGCCCGACGCGCCCGCGAGCGCGAGCGCTCGTCCCCGTCTCGGCCGCCACGCCATCGCCGCGCACCGTCCGTGCGCGCGATGCCGCAGCGTCGTCACCTCGTCCTCGCACTCGCTCTCGTCGTCGCTCGCGCGTTTCCGCGCCCGCACCGCGCCTTTATCATCCATCGCCGCGTCGCGCGTCGCGCACCGACCGCCGTCATCCGTCGTCGCCAAGATTTCCTTCGTCGGGTGCCACGCCAGCGCGGCTTTCGGCGCCGCGCCGTCGCGCGTCGACTGCGACAGCGCGCGGGTGATCTCCGTGAGCGCGCCGTTCGAGAGCGCGGCGTCGCGGACCGCGCGCGCGAGCGACGGTTTCGCTGAATCAGACTGTTGACGCGAGGCGTCGCGCGGGTGCGCGTCGCTCGTCGCGCACGCGCCGCGAACGGCGACGGGACATCGCACGACGTCGCCGAGGGCGCGTTCGACGCGCGCGCCGCCGGGGCCGATGAACTCGCAGTCGACCTCTTCGAGCGCGGGCATGGCGAAGAGGCGGCGAGTGCGCCGAGGCGCGAAGACGAAGCGAGGGCGTTTCTACGTATGGAGACACATTCGTGTTACAATGAAGAGTGAGGAGTAGTGTGGTAATGTAAATCGGATCATCGTCGTCGTCGTCGTCGTCGGTTGGTTTCGCGCGCGTTCGTCAGAAGAATGCTTCGGCGGAACGCTTGACGCCGTTGGAGAGCTTTGTTTTGGTCTGCTTCGGCGGCGCGCTGTGGGTCTTGCCGTGAATCGGACGGAAGATGGTCTTCGTCGGCGTCAGACGAAGATTTTGCTTGCCACGTTTCGTGTTGATCGGACCCCGGAGGTCCGGGGATGAATACGTGATGCCTTCGTCGTTCCACATCAAGCGTTTCGATCTCGGGGACATGGACGGGGAGTCGAGCGAGTCGAGCGACGGCGTCGGCGACGCGGAGTTTCCGCGGTCCACGACGGCGCGCATGGCGACCAGCTTCGATCCACTCCTCTCTGGCGCGTCTGACGATTTTGCCGTCGCGGCATCATCGGATGACTTTGAGCTTGACTTTTTCTTCTTCTTCTTCTTAGCGCTTCGCTCTTCCTCTGCTTCTCGCGCGGCGAGCTCCTTTGCCAGGCGACGTTCGCGCTTACGACGTTTCTTTTCTTTCTTCGCGGCCTCTTCGTCGACGGGCTCGTCGACTTCGTCGACTTTGCGTTTCGTCTTCTTCTTTTTCTTCTCAGTCGAACCGTTGACGAGTCCGGCGCTCTCTTGCGAGACGCCGTTCTGCTTACGCTTTTTCGGTGGCGACGCGACGTCCTCCGCCTCTGGATCCTCACCACGCGCCTCGGCGTCCTTCTTGATCTTGCTCGCGCCTTTCTTCAACATCGCGTGTAACTCGTATAACGACTCTCTGCACGCATCGTCGACGCCGTGCTCGGCACCGAGCGTGATGGCGCGCTCGTAAAGTTTCTTCAAAGCACTCGGTGTCAAACGCGGCGCGCGCGGATCCTCGCTCGCTCGCGACGCATCCGTCAGTGGTTCGAACACATCGGTGCGGATGCGCTTGAGCAACACATTGCTCTCCTCCTTCTGCATGGCGTTGATGAAAACGACCACCAACGCCGCGAGTGCGCCGCTCGGAATTGGCGTCGGAGCGCCCGCCTCGATTTCCTCCTCCCCGTCGTCCATCGCCAAACCCGTCTCACCCTTACACACCGCCTCAACCTCCCTCAAAAACACCTCCGCCACGTGCAACTTGAACCCGATACCCTCCAACTGCGCCGATTTCGGCGCCCCAAATATCGCCTCCGCCATCGTGCGTCCGATATCATCCGCCATATCCCATCCTCGTTCGCCCGCGAATCGAAACCCGTGGTGCAACACGCGTCGCGTCAACAAGCAATACTTATCCATCCTGTGCTTATCTATCCCACCCCACTCCGTGCGCATCGTCCACAACGCCGCTTCCAAGTACACCATCGCCACCTCGCGATTCAGCACGTGCACGAGCGCTCCCATCTTATTCGCCACCTCCAGCTGCGTCGCTCTCCCGTCGGCGTGCCAATACGAGTAAAACAACCCGCGCCACAGCTTCTTCCCATCGATCGCCGTCAGCGTCTCGCGACTGGCCAGCCACTTCGACACGTTCACGAACGTCTTATCGCGCACGCGTTTATCGCTGTCCGCGAGCTTTTTCGCGAACGACGAGCTCATGACGACGATTTCGGCGTCGGCGGCGGCGGCGCTTCACGCGCTCGAGACGGCGCGTCGGCGCGCGCGACGGCGTCGCGTCGGCGTCGATCGCGCGGAGTCGACGCTTTGACGCTCGCCGTCGGCCGCGACGCGCGCCAGCTCGCCGCGCGGGCGTGTGCGGCGCGCGATGATGTCGCGCGGCGGCGCGCGGCGAACGCGCGAAAAAGACCAGCCGTTGGCGAAATGTCAATGTGGGCGCCAACAGTCGGCGAGCGCGCCTTCGACGACGCCGAGGGAACGCCTGCGCGCTAAAAACGCGGCTTCGAACGCGCACACGGTCGACGCGTACGTTTGCCACGCGCGGTCGACGTCGCTGGTCGCGTCGGCGCGACGGGCGAGCGATTGCGCGGCGCGCACGGCGAAGTCGGCGGTGGCGCGAAGCTTGGCGAGCCGGCCGACGTGACGCTTGATGAGACGACGCTTGGAGGCGTCGATGGGTTGGGGTAAGGGTGGATTCGGGGGATTTGGTGCGCGTGACGCGCCGGTCGCGATGGATGGTGCGGTGCGATGGACCGCGGTCGGCGCCGGGGGACGGCGCGCGTCGGTGGCGCATTTCTGAAGCCAGCGATCGACGACGGCGGCGGCCATGCTCCAGGCGTGCGCCACGAGCGCGAGCGAGCTGACGAGTCGAATTGAATTCGACGCGACTTTTGGTGGCGATGGTCCTGTATGCGGTCGAAGCGGCGTTACGACGTCGGAGGCTTTGGAAACTCCCGATCGCTCGAGTTCGCGCGAGGCGACGTGGACGAAGCACTCGAGCGTGACGAAATCTTGCGTCGAGGCATCTCGCCGAGCGATGTCAGCAGCGACGCGATCAATCATGTCGTCGTCGTTCAGCATCGCACGCGCGATCGCACCCGCGCTCTTGAACGCTTCGCTGAGTGTTTTCACGAGCGCCGGGTGATGCGCCAAGGTTCCATACGGATGCCGCTTGGCGAACGTCGCTGCGATGGCCTCGCGCGCGAATGTCCGCGCACGCACAATACCGACGAGCCCCCTTTCTATGACGAGCGCGAATGAGACGCGCGATATTCCGTTTCGATGCGTCGCACTTCGCCGGATGACGTCGACGTCTTCCGTCGACGGAGCCGCTTCGCCAAGAACGGGAGCCAGCAAGTGTGCCAGCGAACGCGTCGCCTCTTCAACGCCTAATATCGGCGCAGTTTGCGGTGACTCAATCAATACATGCTGTGTGAATCGAATGGTCGACATCACTCGCTCGAGTTCGAACGCGTCGAACTCTTTGAATCGTGTGAAAGTCTGCACCCACTCGCTCTGCGCGTTGATCGTCGCGAGCGCCTTCGTGAACATTTGGTGGTGTTTGTCACCGAGAGTCCGCGAGCCGTGTCGCTTGTAAAAGAACTCGCGAACACGATGCGAAACGTCCATGCTTGAGTCATAGCTCAGAGCTAACTCAATCGCTATGAGTGTCGCCAAACGATGTGTCGTCGGCGAATCCAACGCCTCCGTATCGGCGAAGAACCGCGCGTCGTCGTCATCAACGTGTCGATCGCGTCCCGCGACCGCAGTCCCGGTTTCACCGCCACCACATTCCCGATTTAAGTCTGTGACGAATACGGGAAGGCTCGCGACCACGTCTGCGTCCCCTAAAGATGACGCTACCTCGCTCAGTTCGCGTTCGGTACGCGGCGACGCGCTCGCGCATTCGCTAGACGACTGCGACGCGCGCCGCACGCGCGAATCGTCGTCGTCGTCGGTGTGCCCTAGACCATTCGAGTCATCAGACGCCGTAATACGACTCGCGCCGTCTACATCAACGCACGTCGACGCCGTGCGCGCGCATTCCAAATCGCATCGCAACTCTCGCGCGTCCGTCTCCGCCTTTACGCTCCGCCGCGTCTCCCTCGCGAGTTCCTCACGTAGCTCCTTCGCCCGCGCGCGCTCTCGCTTCACCGAGCGCATCGCCGAGTTCACTTCCTCCTTCGCGCTCGACACCACGAGATCTACGGCGCGAAGCGCATCCTCCACCGCCGCGCGTCGTTCTTCGTCGTCGCCGTTCGCCGCGCGAAGCGCCGCCACCTTCGCCACCGCCCGCGTCGTCGCCGCGTCCAGCACGCTTCGCGACATCGCCTCCGACGACGCGTTCCACTCGCACCGCTCGATTCCGTCCTCGTTCGCGACGTCGCGGGCCCGTCGAAACCCGAGAGACGTCGCGCGCCCGCGCGTCCGTCTCGCCGTTCCAGCCGACGCGAGCGATGTCCCGCGCGGCTCTCCGAGCGCGCGGCGACGCGCGGCGTCGCGCGCGCCGACGACCGGCGCTCGACGACGGCGTCTCGCGCCATCGCGCGCGCGCGCGGCCGCCGCGCGCCCGCGGCGCGCGCGCGCGCGCGCTCTTTAAAAATAGGACGCACCGCGCAAAGTGACGCTTCGTCTCGCGCGCGCGCGCACTGTCGGACGTTCGAACCGATGCGCGCTTCGCCGATCGGCGCGCGCGCGGCGACTCGCGCGGCGCCGCGACGCGAGCGACGCCGCGACGCGAAACGGTCGGCCGCGGCGCGCGCGCGCGGGAGCGACGACGCGCGCGCGGGAGCGACGACGACTCGACGACGCTTTGCGCGAGGTTTACAGTTGAGTTTGCTCCCGCTGCTCGCGAAAGACGCGCGAGCGCGCGACGAGGGCGACGCGACGAAGGAAACGCGGACGTTTAGCGTGGAGACGCGCTCGTTTCGCGTCGGTAACGTGCCGGAGTACTTCGAAGAGATCGATCTGGGGGACAGCGCCTCGGGCAAGACGTACGAGACGCTGCTGCGGGACAAACGTTTTGGGTTGGCGGGGAACACGATCACGCTGAGTAAGCAGACCGCCTCGAGCGGCGGGCCGCGGAGTTTGCGCGACATAGGTTCGATCGAGGACGTGGCGGCGCGTTTGGTGGATTCTGAAAATAAAAAGTCGCGCGGCAAGGCGAACGCCAAACTGCGCGTGTTCGCCGAACGTCGAAAAGATTCGATCGAGTACTACGACATCGTGTACGAAAAGAACGTGCTGGGCGTCAGGCGCGTGATTCAGTGCACGTTAGCCCTGGACGTGGACGACGCTGGATCGAGCACGCTTTACACGTTGACCGTGGAGGAGGACGCCGAACGATACGACGACGCCGAAGCAGAAATGCGCGCGGTCGCCGACGGCTTTAAAATCTTCCGTTGATCACGTGGCGTCACATCACGACATAATTAATTTTACTTCACACGTGCGCGCTTTTCGATCGCTCTTTGATTCGGCCTCGACGTCGCCGCGCGGTCCTCGAGCGCCGTCCCGCTCGCGCTTCACAATTCACCGCGTCCCGCTCGACATGGTCAAGGCGTACCTGCGCTACGAGCAAGCCGCAGCGTGGGGTGTCGTCGCGACGGGTATCTCGGACACCGCCGGCGCGCTCACGTACGTCCCAGCGTCGACGTCGCGCGGAAATGATGATTTTTCCGACGCGCAACCGGCGGCGGCGGCGGCGCGAGAACGCCTCGCCGTCGTCGCGCTCGAACGCGTGGGGATCTGGGACTTGAAGCGCGGCGTCCGCGATACGTCGTTGATTCCACAGCCGCAGCCAGACGATCACGGGGTGACGAAGGCGACGCCGAGGGTGACGTGCGTCGCGAGGTCGCCGAACGGCGACGTCGTCGCGTGCGGGGCGAGCGACGGAAGCATCAGACTCTGGTCGTTGAGTGATTTAGACTGCGACGTGACTTTTAGAGGACATAAACGCGACGTGACCGCGCTACGATTTTCGCAGGACGGGAGCTTGCTGGTGTCCGGTGGGCGAGACGCCGACGTTGTGGTTTGGGACGTAGTCGCCGAGAGCGGGCTGACGCGGTTGCGAGGACATCGCGATCAAATCACGGACGTGGTCATCATCGATGGGAAAATGCACAAGAGCGCTGAGCTATTCGGGCGAAAGGTGGTGTCGACGAGTAAGGATGGCTACGTGAAAGTTTGGGATTTGGGGACGAGAGCGTGCACGCAGACGTGCACGGGGTTCGAGGGCGAGACGTGGAGTTTAGACGTCAACCCAACGCAGACGCGATGCGTGATCGGAACGTGGGATGATAAGCTACATGTGTATGACTGCGATGAGTCAAGAGATGGGTACGATCAAGAGTCGCCGTTGGTGCGAATGGGAACGGTGACGCGCGCCGCAAAGGGACGAGCGATGACGGTGCGGTTTCATCAAACTGGGAACTATCTAGGCGTGCAAGGCGCGGGTCGCGGCCTCGAAATATACCGCGTGCGCGGCGATAAAGAAGCGATGAAGAAACAAAAGCGCCGGTTGAAGCGCAAACGCGAAAAGATGGAAGCGAAAGCGCGCGAAGCTGAGGAACTCGGCGACTTGGATGCGGCGAAGGAAGCCCGAGAGGAGCACGATGAAGAGGGCGCACGAAGCGCGGGGGATGAGCTGGAACTCGCATCAACGGTCACGACCAAAACTAAAATGCGCGGCTTCGCGTTCGCGACGGAAGCGCCGAAGCGGACGGATGTGATGTGCAAAGTTGCCGTGTTGCTCGACGACAACTCGGTGCAAGAGTGGGAAATCATCGAAGAAGAAGAGCCAGAAAAATTACACGCCATCGAGAACCCCGGGCATCGCTCTGATGTTCGTGCCGTAGCACTCTCGCCGGATGATGAAACCGTGCTTTCGTGCTCGAGTAACGGCTGCAAGCTGTGGAATGTCGCCGACGGCGCGTGTTTGAGAACCGTTAAGGGTGGATACGGGTTGTGTGCGTCGTTCGCCCCGGGCGGTCGGCACGCCATCATTGGTACCAAGCAAGGCGCGATCGAGCTCGTTGATGTGAACGCCGGAACCCAGCTCACTGTACCCGACGAGGCGCACGAAGGCGCGGTGTGGGCGTTCGCCATGCTTCCCGACGACAGTGGTTTCGTCTCCGCTTCGGCGGACAAGACGGTGCGATTCTGGGAATGGACATTAGAGAAAGGCGAAAACGGTTTGCGCACTCTTAGTTTCAACCACATGCGCACGTTGCAAATGGCGGAAGATGTGTTGAGCTGCCAAATCAGTCCCGATGGGAAGCTGCTCTCGGTGTCGCTCCTTGACAACACGCTCAAGGTCTTCTTCGTGGACAGCCTGAAGTTCAACCTGTCGCTGTATGGCCACAGACTTCCGGCGTTGTGCCACGACATATCCAGTGATTCGCAGTTGCTCGCGTCGGCAGGCGCGGACAAGAACATTCGTATCTGGGGATTGGACTTTGGCGATTGTCACAGGTCAATTTTTGCCCATCAAGACTCTGTTATGGCGTTGAAGTTTGTGCCAAAGACGCATTACTTGTTCTCGGTTGGTAAGGATAAATTAGTGAAATATTGGGACGCCGACAAATTTGATCCTCTGCTCACGCTTGAGGCGCATCACGGCCCGGTGTGGTGCCTGGCGGTGAGCACGCGAGGAAACTTTGTCATCACCGGCAGCGGCGATCGCTCAATTCGCATGTGGGAGCGCACCGATGAGCCCTTCTTCGTTGACGAAGAACAGGAAAAGCGATTGGAATCTATGCTCGACGAAGGCATTGATGACGAGCGAGTGCGCCCAAACACCGATCTTCCCGCTGAAGGCGAGGCTGGCATGGCGGGTCGCAAAACTTTGGAGACGTTGACCGCCGCCGACGCCATCGTCGAGGCGCTCGAGCTCGCTGAGCACGAAACCAAGCGCCTTGCCGAACACGCTGCGGACAGCGCCAAATCCGGCGGAAAGCTCGCACCGATACAGCCAAATCCTTTACTGTTAGGGCAGTCACCGGAAACGTACGCTCTGAACGCCATCGCAAAGATTCGCCCGAGCGAACTCGAGCAAGCCATCCTGTGCATCCCCTTCGATTTCGCCCACGAAATCCTCAACCATCTCACAACCTGGCTCAACGCCGGCCAAAAAGTCGAACTGACGTGCAAGATCGCCGCCCTAGTCATGCGATTACACGCCAACTCGTTCGGACGCACGCCAGAGACGAGACGCACCCTCGTGAAGCTCAGACCGCTCCTTCGCGCGCGCGCCAAGGAGGCGCGCGATTTGATGGGCTTCAATCTCGCCGGTCTCAACGTCCTCGACGCTTTCATACGCGACAACGAAGAAGTCAAAGACGATTTAGTCGACGACGACGCTGGACTTTAGCGTGTAGTGCGAATTTCTCATAGCCACCGTCTCGCCGCCGCGCGTCGCCGCACAACGCGCCTTCGGCGTTCGCTCGCGTAGCGCCATGTCCGCGCCATCGCCCGCTCCGCTCCCCAACTTCGCCCGCGCCGCGTCGCGAAGAGCGTTCCTCACCGCCTCCGCGCTCGGGATCTCCGCGATCACGCGCGTCGGCGGTGCGCACGCGCGCGCCGTCGCCGCGAACCCGCGAACGGCGACGAAATCTGAACTCGACGGCCCGCGCACGCGCGTCGCGCTCAACGGCCGACGCCTGATCGCCATCGGAGACCTGCACGGTGACTTTTTGGCCATGGTGAAATCGCTCGAGCTCGCGCAGGTGATCGATGGGAACGGGAAGTGGAACGGCGGCGACGCCGTCGTCGTCCAAGTCGGCGACGTGCTGGACCGAGGCGATAGTGAAATCGCCATCCTGCGTAAACTACGATCGCTGGCGAAGCAAGCGAAGGAAGCGGGTGGAGACTTGATCACGATGAATGGGAATCACGAGATCATGAACGTGATGGGGGATTTTCGATACGCCACGCCGGGGGCGTTCGAGGAGTGTCGGCGATACGCGGAGAAGAAACGAGCCAAGGAGAACGCGAAGGAGGGTAAAGGAGAGGAAGCGAGCGCGACGCGAGGCGACGAAGATGAAGCGACGGCGGGCATTCGCGCGAGGCAACAGTTGTTCAAGCCGGGTGGAGAGATTGCCAAGTGGTTGGCGAAGCAACCGACGGTGCTCGTCGTCGACGACGGTACTGTGTTCGCGCACGCCGGGATTGATTTATCGCACGTCGAGTACGGCTTTGAACGCATAAATAAAGAAGTCGCGATGTGGATGGAGGGTAAGACGAAAATGCCTCCAAAGCAAGTGCTCGAATCGGACGGCGTGGTGTGGACGAGGGACTACGGCGGAAAAGACGCGGGCATCCAATACGAAGCGCAGAGTTGCCGACGCCTCGCATCCGCGCTCGAAGCCGCGGATGCGAAACGACTCGTCATTGGACACACCCCGCAAACGACCGGGGTGACGAGTGGGTGCAAAGGCACGGTCTGGCGCGTCGACGTGGGTGCGTCAAGAGGCATTTACGGTAACTCGGCGCAAGTCATAGAAATTATCGGCGGAAAGGTGCGCGTGCTCGCGTGAGTAAAATGATTCATTCCAGATGTGTGTGTGTGTTAATTATTAATCCCTATTGTTCACTAATCTTTCTAATCGCTAAGATTTCGCGCACGTTCGACTTGCCGTCCGAAATCGTCTTCACGCGCTCGACGCGGAGCGCGCCGAAGTACGTCTCGCAGTACGACGCGAACGCGTTCGTACCACCGCCGACGCCGAAGTAATAACTCTTCGCCGCGAGCAAACACACCCCGCGCGGGCTCAACGCGTGCGCGATGAACGCGCACAGACTCCCGTACTGCGACGCGTCGTAAATCGATTCGCTCGTCAACAACAAATCCACTCCGTCCGCCTCCACGAACGCGTCGTACCCCGACCAATCTCCGCACAACAGCCGCAATCTCCCCGGCGTCGCCTCTCCCTCGCTCTCCATCAGCGCGAACGTCGCCAGCGCGTTCGGCGCCGTGACTTCCTCCACGACGTCTCGA
>JACLAB010006952.1_pt1 | contig 25979 bp, 19 predicted proteins | sample 8027921 | NCBI WGS metagenome assembly JACLAB01 (sample SAMN15725117, study PRJNA655200) | protist metagenome | isolation source: fluorescence activated cell sorting (FACS) single amplified genomes of... | place: USA: West Boothbay Harbor, Gulf of Maine | collected 2000-07-19
ATTTGATCATGGACTTGCAAACGAAAGTTCAAGTGCTCGAGGAAGACAGAATTGCCAAAGAGGACGTCGCTCGCATGACTCGCGGTGCGAAGAAAAATAGCAACAAATCGGCTCGCAAACCGCCCAAAGGAGGAAGCGCGCCGAGTTTAGCCTCGGTGGAAGAAGATAACATCTTGGACCCGATTTCGCCGTCTGTCATAGATAAGAGTAAAAAACTCGTCTCTGACTGGGATATCTCCGGCGCAACAGGCGAAGGTGCCCCGTCCGGCGCGAAATATTCCTTTGAGATTTTATGTCCGGACGGCTCCATCATGGAAATCAATCGAGAACGACAAACGCTCGGTCGCGGCGTCGCGGGCATTTCGTCCAAGAAAATCTCCCGCGAACAGTGCATGGTATCCGTCGATTTCAAAACCGGCGAAGTAGAAATTGAGACGCTCGGTAAGAATCCAATGGCGAGTAAAAAGCCGGGCATGTCCGTCTGGGAAGCCTTAGATTGCGGCAAGCGAAGGGACCTCACCAGCCAAGATAAATTTATGTTGCTCAGCCCAGACGCGATGTTACGCGAAGGCATCGAAGAAGAAACCGCGTTCGTGTTTACTCTCAAGGTTTCGAAAAACCCACTGAGACAGGTGTTTGGCGCGGATTCGACGGATAGACCTCCTTTACCGCCGTCGCAATCGCCGAGCCCTTCGCCCTCGCCGCTCTCTAGTTAATACTACTACTACTACTAAGAAGAACCAACAACAACTACGACGACACGAAGAGAGAAAAGGAAGAAGAGTTTTTTATGTAAATAGCGCGTTTATATATACATATACCACCACTGTGTAACATCAAATCCACAAAGTTACTTTAAAATCGTAATAAAAGTAGAAATACCATTCCGACAACGCAGCGCGCGATACGAGGACCACCGCTCGCGCTTTGGCACTCTCGCTTCTCGTACAAATTTTTTTCCCGCCAAAATTTTCCTTTTTTTAACAACCTCTGTCTCATCACACAACGAACTCAATACACTCGACACACCGCAGACGCACGCCTTTAAAGCTTCGTGAGCTTTTGGCCTTGAAAGAGGAGGAGGACGTCTCTCCTTTTGTCGTCGTCGCGGATATAAGAGAATTGCAACTTTTTGCGACGACGACGTGTACTACGACGACGGAGGAAACGGACTTTACTACTACTACTACTAAAGCGAAGTTGATGAGAACGACGACGACGGAGATGATGTCGTCGCAAAATCATCATCATCGAAAGTCGAAAAAACGCCTCGACTCCGCGGGGAGGACATCTTTTTGCGACCACCTCGGCTTAGCCGAACAAATCCACCGAAAATCTCTGGACGTGAAAGAAATGCATCAGCTATTAGTGGAACGGTTGAAAGGGATGAACCATCATTATCACCATCGAGAGGAGAAGGAAGAAGAAGAGATGGGAGGAGAAGAGATGGAAGGAGACGATCGGCTTTTCTCAGGAGCCGCTTCTTGGCCAGAAAATGGTCGAAAAGAGCAGAACGCCGAGGAGGAGGAAAATTTTCCAGCGTCTATCCGTTCTTCTTCTTCTTCTTCTCTGTTCATGCACTCGCCGATGACGAGTTTAAGCAACGCCGGAAGACGACAGAGCAGCAACCGAACAACGGGTTTTAGCGCTGAAGAAAGAATAGAAGAAGATAATAATACTAATACCACCACGCGCGAGGAACAAGAAATGATCAAGATGTTGCGAGAGTCGAAAGCGCAAAGGAGCGCGGCGGAGTTGATGATGTTAGAGGAAGAGGAGGAGGAGGAGGAGGAAAAGGAGGAGGAAGATATTTTCGCGACGAACCACCTGAGGATGGAGGAGGAGGGAAAAACGATGGCGACGACGACTGTGATGTCTACGAGTAGTAACGGTACCGCCACTCCTACCACCAAGAAGAAAAAATCCGCCGCCACGGAAACGGATTACTTAATCGACATCGAAAATTTGAAGAAAGAACGCAACGCGTTAAAGCGAGAACTCGCAGAGCTCGGGGAAGATGTGGAATATCATCGAATGGCCTCGGCGGCGAGCAGAATCGAGTGCGATAACAACGAAGACGAAAAGCAACGGTTGGAAATTGAGGTGCAAGATTTAGAAATAGAAATAAGAGAGGTGGAGAATCGATTGGCGCAAGCGAGAGTGGAAATGCAACACGCGGACCAAGAGGCGAGTTGTAAGATTTCGTTTTTGAAAGAGTTGGACCACGAGCAAGGTGAAGCGGAGAGAGAGTTGGAGCATTTGAAGGAGAGTTGTTTAGAGGAAGAGCGGAAGATGGAGGAAAAACTCGCTGAGAGAGAAGCGGTGGAGGAAGCGTTGCACAGTTTGAGAGGAGAGTTGGAGGAGGAGAAGATGTGGAAGGCACAGTTTGTAGACGAAGTGAGAGAGGCGGAAAGACAAGCCGAAGAGGCGACGACGGCAATGAAAAACGCGAACGAAAAGACGCGAATAGAGAGGAAGAATTGCCAGTTGTTGGATCAAAAGAGACGAGCGTTGGCGAAAGAGTGCGAGAAATTGTTGGAGATGAAGAAAGATTTCGAGAATTTTTTGGAAGTGAAGACGAGAGAAGACGTGTTATTGCTCGATGAAACAGAAGAAGATTTTCCAGTCGTGAACGACGAAGAAAAAGATCAAGAAGAGGAGGAGGAGGAGGAAGAAGAGGACGACGCGCCGAATGGATCGCCGTCCTCAACATTTTCGACGCCGGGAAAAGATTCGGATTACACGCAATACTCTCCAGACTCGCCGTTACCTCCGCAACATCAAAAAAAGTACTCCTTTAAGGAAGAACAAGAAGCGTTTACGCCGGGTGGATCTGTGAAAACGTCCCCACGCGTAACCGCGCTCATCGAGAAGGCGGCGAAATCGCCTCTCAGAGCAAACGTAGGAAACGGAATAGTAGTAGAAGAAGAAGAAGAAGAAGAAGAAGAAAGAAGGGTAAACGTTCGACGAAGACAACAACCACAACCACAACCACAACAACAAGATCACCTCCTCTCCCCGTGGTTGATGACGTTCGAGGACACGCCTCCAGAAAAGAAACGAAACTTGATCGATTTGAAAACGCCTCCGGCTCCTCGGGAGGAGTCGTACGAGTCGGTTCGATTACAAGCCGAGTTTATCAAAATGCAGCAAAACGCAGCCGCCTTGGAACGGAAAAAGCAAAGTAGAAGTAGCGGTAAACCAAAGAAAGTAAACAACAGCGACGACGCCGAAGACCAAAAAGAACAAGAGCTCTTCGCTTTACGCGAAAAGCTCGAAACGCAAGAGCGGCGCTTGCGCCAACTCGAAGCCGTCACCGCGAAGAGCGCCTCCTCTTTGACCGTACCAAAACAACATCGCTCTCGACAACAACAACAACAACAACAACAACGCGCGACGACGACGACGAAAATAAATCGCGAAAACGAGGAAAAGAAAATCGAAGCTCGAGTTCGTTTACTCCAAGCTTTGCGAATATAGTTTATTATTAGTAAAAACAGAGGATATAGACACGTTGTAGTATTGGGGTAGAGAGTAATCTTATTAAAATATCAAAAACTCTGATGTTCCCGACGTTTCGTATCATCATGTTCGAACGTTAGAGAGACAAAATTGCTCCTTTTTACAGCGATTTTTCGCCAGCAAGAAAGAACAAAAAAAACAAAAAGAAGAGATCACCACACGGACGCGCAAGTAATCGTTTAAACGACGAATACTATATTATTCCTCTTAAACTCCTCCGTTTGATCTTTCCGAGAAGAAGAGTGAACACTCACACACATAAACACAGAACACTTTATTAAACGCGCGCGCGCTTTCGAGTATATATATAAACACTACGATAAGAAGAAGAAGAATGTTCGGAGGACGGAAAAATTCCGCGAGCAACTCGGAAGCCTCCGAGTCCGATTTTCAGTCCGCCGACGATGCGAGATCGCAATCGCAATCCCGGTCGATTATGTCCGCGAAATCCGCGCAAAGTTCGAAATACGACGACGCGGACGAAGCGTTCGACGCCGCGAAAATGAAGAAAGGGAAAGGGAAAGCGGTGAAAGCCGATCCGGGGTTGATGGACGAAGAAGAGAACATGAGCGATAAGAGTTCGCAGTCGTCGCAGCAAGAGAAGCGAGGAGGCGTGGCTGGATTGTTTCAAAATCCGTTCCGAAGGCGCCCGTCGGTGGACGGACCGCCTCCGAATACTACCACCAGTAATAACAACAACAATCCGTTCCAAACGAGCGAGGCGATGGCTGCGCTTAACGCGGCCATGTCGGACGACTTTACCGCCGAAGAGAAGAAAAAGTTCCGCGAGCAGTTCAAGGAGAATTCGAAATACAAACCGCCCGAGGACAGCGAGGACCCGACGGTGAACGAACAAATCGCCAGGGAGGTTTTAGCGAAGGCAACGTCGAAGAGAGCCGCGCAGAAAGCGAAGCAAAACGCGAAAGCGAACCCGACGATGGACATGATGATTAGAGACGCGTTGGTGAAAGGTTTCGACGTGGATACCATGCGACGATTGCCGCCTCCGCAAGAGTTGGGCATCATCAAAGGTTTCATCGTCGTCGACGACACCAAGAGCAAAAAGTATCCGATTTATAAATATTACGTTCACGACGAGCAAGGAAAATACGATAAATTGGTCATGTGCTGCCAAGAGGAGCAAACGTTAGCGAAAGTGAAAATTGGTAAGAGATACATCTTTTCGACGTGCACGAACTTTAAAGCGGAAGGGGAAGATTACCTCGGGAAAATGTCAGGGAACTTTTTAGGCTCTCGATTTACCGCGTACGACCAAGGCGAGAAGAAAAGCGACGAGGTCGAGGAGGAGTATGAGCGCAGAGTCGTCACGGCGATCGTGTACGAACCGACTATTTTTACTCTGGGCGGAAGCTACCGAAAGATGACGTGCCTCGTCCCAACCTTATACAAACAAGACAAGAATGGAAAAGCGCGATTGGAAAAGTGGGAAGCGATGAGAGATATGAGACACATGCGATTATTAATGTCCAAGGTCCCGGAGTATAGAATGTTTGACGGGCAGTGGCATTTCTGCTACAAGTACGGCGGCCGCGTAAAGATCCCGAGTAAGAGGAACTTCCAGTTGGTCCGAGACAACAACGAAGACGAAGTAGTCATGTTGTTTGGTAAATTGGCGCACAACGTGTGGGCGTGCGATTACTCGCACCCGTTGAATGCCTACCAAACCTTCTGCATAGCGATGAGCGCAATGTCCGAAAAGTTAGCTACGAAGTGGTAAGAAGAAGTGAGGAGAAGAGTGAATATCTTTGCGGTTCGAGAACGAAGAGCGAAGAGCGGCGAAGATCATCTATGCTTATACCATAACCACACGCGAACACACACACACACACAGACATCTTGTATTATTTTAATAAGAACATATATACCATTATATATACCTGGTACACACATACATACATGCTCGGTAACTAAAAAAGCCTCCCGCGTTCTTTCTTTCTTTCTTTACTTTTTCCACTGCTCGAATTTCTTACATCGAATAAAGACGCACACGAGGAAGTGAGCGAGCGAGAGAGAGTGTGTGCGTGCGCGTGCGCGCGTGTGGGAGAGAAACAGAGAAGAGTCTGAATTCATCATGTCCACCTCCCTCTCTCGCGTCAAGTCTCTCCTCTTCCCGCCAGTGACGAGCAAAACCATCTTCCTCTACGCGTTCGTCGTTCGCCTCGCACTCGTACTCTTCGGGCGAGTCCAAGACGCGCACCCGGCGTTCTTCTCTGGCGTTCGGTACACGGATGTCGATTACGACGTGTTTACGGATGCCGCGAGATACGTGTGCAACAACCAATCGCCGTACGAAAGAAACACGTACAGGTACACGCCTTTACTCGCGTGGATGTTGACACCGAACGTGTTCTGGTTCGCAGAGTTTGGGAAGGTTTTGTTCAGTCTGTGCGACGTGTACTGCGGGAAACTGGTGCACGAAATCTTGCGAAAACGAAAATGTTCGGAGAGTTTTACCATTCAAATGACCGCGCTGTATCTGTTTAATCCTCTGACGATGGCGATTAGCACGAGAGGGTCGTGCGACGCCGTCGCGAACGCTTTAGTGTTGTTCTCGTTGAAGAGTTTGATGTTTGGGACGATATTGAATTCCGCGGTGAGTTTTGGGTTGGCGGTACATTTTCGGATGTATCCTATTATATACATTGTGCCTCTGATTGTGGCTCTGGACGTACAGTATCACGTGAATTGGAACTATTACGGCGGAGGAAGTGGAGCGAAGTTGGAGAGAAGCGGGTGTAAGAGTAAAAGAGAAAGATTGCCGTCGTCCGGAGTAGGAGATGATCAAGAGCTACAGCAGCAGCAACAGCAACAACAAAATAAAGTAGCAGCAAAAAACAATAGCGATCGCCAATCGATGGCGATAGAAACAAAAGAAACCAGACGACTGCGAAGAGCGCGCGCGTTAGCTTCGAAAAGTGCATTCGGCGCCAACGGATTGTTCAACATCGCTCGACTCTTGTTTGCGGGCATCTCCTTCACCGCTTTCGCGTTCTCAACGTTCGCGTGCTACTGGAAATACGGCCAAGCATACCTGAACGAGGCCATCTTGTACCACTTCTCTCGAAAAGATCCGAGACACAACTTCGCGCCGAACTTCTTCAGCGTTTACCTGGACACCGCCATCGAAGACGCCGAATCCGATTTCGGCGCCTACATCCTCTCCAGATCTCTCACCAAAGCGTACGCCTTGGCGAGCAAAATCACCCAATACGGCTTAACCGTCCTCATCGGCATCGCGTTCGCGTACGACCTTCCTTTCGCGATGTTCGCGCAAACCTTCGCGTTCGTCGCGTTCAACTCGGTGATCACCTCGCAATACTTCGCCTGGTGGTGCGCTTTACTCCCGATCAGCCTCGCCACCTTCGACTACTCCAACCGCGACTCCGCCGCGCGCGTCATGAGCGCAACGATCACTTGGATCGTCAGCAAACTCGTCTGGTTAAAAAACGCGCACGCTTTGGAAATGTCGGGCGAAGAAAACGGCCACTTCAACGCATGGGCGGCGAGTTGCGGCTTCCTCTTCGCCAGCGCGAACGCGTTGCGCGCTCTCGTATCAGAGCAGAGAACGAAGCGAGTCTTCGTCAGAGGAAAAGTATACACGTTGGAGAAAGAACCACGAGTAGGAGGAGGAGAAGATCATCATCATCACGACCACCAATCCTTCAACGCGGGTTTTGGTGGTACCACCGCTCCAGAAGGTAGTATTTATACGTAGTTTTTAGTTATTAAAGTAAAGCAGACTTCTTGGTTTTAGACTGTCCAAGAAGATAAAAACTTCTTCACAAAATTACGCACAAAACACTTTACTTTCCTCCTCTTTAAATGTCGTCGTTACTCTTATCCGCATCGTCGACGACGAGTTTCAGAGCCTCCTCGGCGTATACTTCTTCATCCTCTGGACGTCAACTTCTTTACGCGTCGTCGTTTAAGAAGAAAGTGACTCACGTTGTTGTTCCAATCGAAGCCGCCAAGGCGAAAGAACAACTCGCGCCGAAAGCTTCGAACAAGAAGAAACAACAATCGTCCTCCTCGAAAATGGCAATCGATAGTGGTGCAACAACACAAACGCCGGATTTCTTACACGTTTCCAACGCGGTCGTCTCTTCGCAACCGTTCGCGTTCGTGGTTGGTTTTGTCGGCGCGATTGCGATTGTCAAAGCGCACAAAAGAGACAAAACGAACGCGTTGCGCAAGACGAAAGCGGTTCTGAGATACTTCGACGCGAAAGGCGCGGCGGAGGTGATTCGAACGTTATTTGCAGCCGCGGAGTGCGATTACGAGGATTTTAGATACAAATTTAACATGGTGGAGAACAAGCCGACGATTGAAAAGCAACATCCGTTGGATAAAGAACGCGGGTTGTTTAAGCAAAATCTGGATAGGTTGCCGATTTTAGAACACTCTGGGATGTCTGTGGGACAATCGAAAACGATCGAACGGTACGTGGCGAGAGATTTAGGTTTGTACGGTAAAAACATGGCGGAGAGTTGGAGAATCGACGCGTTTGCAGAGCACGTGAGAGATGTTAAAGACGCGTGGGCGAAAGTGAGAGGGAACCCGTTCGCGCCGCCGGACGACGACCAGATTGCAAAGAAGGAGAAATGGTACAACGAAGACATGACAAAATGGTGCGAACGACTAGAAAAAGTGATTGAAAATGGTGAGGAAGGGTTTGTGGTTGGTGATAAAGTGTCATTGGCGGATGTGGTTTTGTACGTGACGATGACGCAAACGTTCGACGACGCCGCCAGAGCGGAGAAAGCGAGAGAGAGTTGCCCGAAGATGAATAAAGTGATTGAAAACGTGGAGAATTTGCCAGGCATTCAGACGTGGTTGGCGAGTCGACCGGAGAACCGATTTTAACGATGCGTAGACGACGATGGTTGTGCCGAGGGTGAGAGCGAGAGAGAGCACGAGTATCACCAGATTATTTATTTCTTCTGTTTTAACGCACGTTCAACTCAGGTATTTTTATTACTTTTAAATAGATTCTCTTTAATAATCAACATCCAACGACCCGCCTAAATCTCCAGACCCACCCATGTGATCGCAATCATCGTCGTCGTCATCGTCGTACCCCCAACTACCTTTTGGTTTCTTCGGCGCGACTTTCGCGGCGTCCACGATGGCGTTGATCTCCTCCAGCGATTGCAGCTCCTTCAACATGTCCCCATCTGCAGGCCCGGGTTGCGTGTTTCCAAGCGGCACATTCGGCGACAAATCGTGCCGAAACCACGGGTGCATATAAATATCCTCAATCGACGCTCTCTTTTTCGGATCGGTCACGAAAATCTTCCCCATCAAATCCTTACACTCTTCGCTCAAAGAACTCGGAATCTCCGTCGTGCCGCTCAACACTCTTTGCATCATCTTATGACTACTCCCGGGATCTTTCGGATCTTGAAACGGATATCTCCCAACCAACGTCACGTACAACAACACCCCGCACGCCCACACGTCACTTGCCTGTCCATCGTACGGTTGCACTCCGGCGTACACCTCGGGCGCGATGTACGCCGGCGTCCCGATTTGCGTCTTTGGCTGCGAATCAAACCCACCTTTACTAAACCCAAAATCGCAGATCTTCAGCGTCGGCGTCTCGTTCAAATCCACCAGAGTGTTTTCTAGCTTCAAATCTCTGTGTGAAATCCTCATGTTGTGTAAATACTCCACTCCGCTGATGAGATGTTGGAAAAAATACCTCGCCTGCGACTCGTTAAACTTCCCTTGCTGTTGGACGTAACTGAACAGTTCGCCTCCGCCGACGGCTTCCATCGCGACCGCTAAATGCGTCGGCGTGAGTAAACACTGCCTGAATTTCACCACGTTTGGATGGTTCAAGTTTCTGTGGTTCACAATTTCTCGTCTCACGTGTTCGGTGATCTTATCGCCTCGTTCGATGTATTTAATCGCGTATTGTTTGCCCGTAGATTTTTCCCTCATGAGTTTCGTCAACCCGTACGAGCCGGATCCGAGAAGTTTATCGTTCACGGGTTCGTACGTGGAGTCGTGGAGGTTTTCGTTTATTTTGTTGTTAGTATACGTGTTGTACGAGGTTGACGTCATCTTCTTTATCTTTTCTTTATCTCTTCTTTCTCTTCTTTATCAGCGCGCAGCTCTTCGATATTCTTCTTCTCGCAGGAGTAGGGGATTTTTGTTGTCTGATGTCCCACCAAATGCTTTCCTCTATCGATGAGAGAAGAAGAAGAAGAAGAACAACACTCTCGAGAACAACAACAACAACAACAACAAAAGGAGAGCGAGAGAGAGCGTGGGAGGAAGTACCCGCTGAGAGAGCGAGCAAACGCGAGCGAGAGAGTTTAGAGCGAGAGAAAGAGAGAGAGCGCTTTTTTAATGGAGAAAGTACTTTTGTGTTACCAAAACAAAAGGGGGCAAAATACGAGAGACAAAATGCCTAAACACCAGACAGAGAGACAGACAACAGACATGACAGAGAACAGAATAAAAGAAGAGGAAAAAGAGGGATTTCAATAATTTCTCTCTGCTGTGTCTCTTCTCTCTTTCTTTTTTAGAAAGAATTTTTTTTCTTTTTCAACTGTTTTCGAAGAGGACAAACTTCTTTTTCCAACGTTTTTTTTTTAAAAAGGTGGTTTTGTGCAAATTACATGCGCAATTTCTTTACATTTAGGCGCGCGCGCTTTATCGAGCGACGACACTTTACCAGAGAGAGAGAGGGAAAGATGAGCAGCACCAGCGCGTCCTCCGAGGAAAGCGCGGGTGGTGGTGGTCGTGGTCATTACGGGGGTGCAAACATATCCTCCCCTGCGTCAGCGACGCCGTATTATTCTCACCAATCGCATATTTTGCAGCACCAAGTCGGAGTTGACTTTCTCTCGTCGTTTCAGCTTCAGCAAACGCAGACGCAGCAAAACCCCGCGGCGCAACAAACGCGAGGGGAACAATCTTCGACGAAACTTTCTTCTCCTTCTTCGCTCTCGTTGAGTGGTGGTCAAGGTGGTGGTTCCGGGCAGCAACACGCGCAGTCGTCATCATCGCCGCAACTGCAGCAACAACAGCAACAGAAGGCGACGACGACGACGACGCAACAACAGTCTCAACAATTCTTTTCGCACGTGGTAGCCGCTGGGTGGTGCGCGCAAGCCGCGGAGAATAATCAAATCATGGGCGTGCTCGGGATGCGAGCGTATTTTAACCCGTACGGTATCGCCTTGTCCGGGTGGGATATCGATCATCCTTCGCACGAAAGTCAAGAAATAGAGCCTTCGAGGTTGAACGAGTTCGCTTCGATCGATGACGTGCACACGTCCTCGGAACAAGAAGGAGGATATAACATGCGGTTCCACCCAGATCCAGACGCGAGAGAGGCGTATGGTGGAGCGATGTCGCTGAGAGAACTGTCCGATGCGATCGATTGGCACGACTGGAACTGCCGGGACGTGTCGCTCGCGGCGAAGGACCGGTCGTTTACGCCGCCGTATTTAGGATTGTTGAGAGGGTATTTGAACGCGTATTTCTTACGGTTAGTGGAAATTGGAAGAGTCATTCAGTGCTTTTCCGACGAAGGAAGAGCGGTGTTCGTAGCTTTCCACACCGGGTTGTTGACGAAGAAGGAGAAGAACGAGTTGTATTGCGTGTTGCAAGCGAGAGAGGTTTTGGGAGTTGCGAGCGGTCAAACGCAGCGCTATCAACAACATCCGTACGAGCTCGTCGCGTTTGTGACGAAAGATCGATTGAGAGATCCAAACATGCCGTGGAATTACATCGAGCCTTTGATGCGCGCGCCAGATCCGGCTATCTTTTACGACGATCCTTTAGATTTGGTCTACGACGCGCACGCCGCGTTGGACGTGGACGCCTCTTTTTGGGAACAGTTGGACGATTTATCGTTGGTGAGTTCATTTTTGCCGAAGAATCTTTTGAACTCGCAGTATTTGCGAAGAATATCGGCGAAAGAGGCGATCAATCGAGCCGAAAGAATTTGCAAGTTGGATCCGAAGCAAGCTGCTTTGACGTTTACGAGATTATACGGGCCTCGGCAACCGGGGGAGACGCGCATGGTCCTTCCTTTGACATTTATCGATCACGAAAGCTATAACGCTTTGAGTAGCGATGGTGATAAAAGCGCGTCTTCGACATCAATTGTTCCTTCTTCTTCTTCCGGAACATCTTCTCTTCAAATTGGAAACTGCGCTTTGATTTGTACGTTCATGAAGTCAAAGCGCGGCGTGAATCGCGCGTATCGAGCCATCGGCTTGCAATCTTTAGAAAGCGCCTTCATGGAAGCGCGGATTATCGGTTCTGTCGATCAGCCATGGTTACGTCGAGACGGCCCGAAAGCACCGTCATCGCAACTGCAACGACCGAGAACGGCGACGGGCGGGGCGGAAGAATACAGCGCGCAATTCGAAGCGACGTTGAAACAGTTGCAAGCCGTGCAAACTTCGCGCGCCGCCGCCGCCGTCGCGGTCACCGCCTCTTCGAAGCATAAAAAGCGAGATCAACGGCCAATGTCTCCGGGGACACCAGATGGGCAGCACATTTCGTATTCGTACAAGTATGGCGCGAAGAGATCTCCGGTATCTCCGGTTGAGATTGAAGAAGACGAAGAAGCGAGAAAAGAAAGAGAAGAAGAAGAAGAGGAAGAGGAAGAGTATGTCGCTCGATCGAGCGAAAGAAGAGCGGAGATGGCCTACGCGAATGCGTTAGTTCCAGTTACTCCTGGAACTGGGAAACCACCTTTATATGGCACCGTGGTGGCGGCAGCGGCAAAGCAAGCGAAAATGCACGAATGGATCGAGCCGCGCAGTGCGATTAAGAAGCAACAGCAACAGCAAAAGAAACGCGCCGCGGCGCCGGACGAGGAAGATGTAAAGGTGAAGGGTAAGAAAACATCAACCTCTCGCGTGGCCACCTCTGCCGCGACCGCTCCATCGTCTGGAGGGTTTACATACGAAGGGCCGAAAGTGAACATTCCGAATTTGCCCGAGAACGTCTTAGATGAGGTCTACCAAGCCGCTGGTTTGGACGTATCGTATTCAGATATCAGAGACGTGAAGGAGATGCCGGAGAAAGATCGACTGGACTACCTGAAGCGCCAAAAGAACGCGCATAAACTTGCGGAAGAGATTGTTTTAAAAGAGTTAGCGCCGTTCGGAGAAATTATCGACGTTACCGTCAGGCCGACTAAACACGCGGCGGATCAAATGTATGCGGTCGTGACGTTTAAGAAATGGTACGATCTCGAGGCCAAGGAGACCATCGAGAGCGGCGGCTTATTCACGGTTGAAAATTTTTTCAACAACGAAGGAAAAATTGTCATGCGCAAGAGCGAACGAGATTTTGGCGCGCCGGCGAAGAAGAAGATTGACATTTCTCCCGCGGGTGCTGTATTGGGTGAATTTATGGGTACTAAGAAGATGCTCGACGCCGATGAAGATGTGCGACCGCCGGTGGAGCCCAGATCGGGATGGACGAAAACGAAGCACTCGAGTATTTCTGGCCAGCGCTTGTATCAAGGGAACTGTGGAAAATGCGAAAAGACATGCTTTGTGCCCTTCATGCCAATAGCTTCTATGCCCATTCCAAAGTGTTCGCAGTGCATGAACGAAGAGATGCGAAAGAAGTAAACAGAGAGAAAGAGAGAGAGATTTACGCTTGCGGCGGAAGGCTCAAGCTCAGAGTGAGAGAGGAGGACGGGAAGAAAAAGAAGAAAAAAAAAGTTTTCATAAAAAGTAGTTACACATATACACATACAACAGCATCTATTCGCGCGCGCAAATCCAACACCACCACACACTCATCCATACATTTATATCATTATTATGTTTTTCTATCGGCTCAAGTTCTCTTGAACTTCTTCTTTCGAGACTTCAACCTCTTTAATCTCTTCGTGCACGTCGTCGTCTAATTTCATTTGTGCCTCGGGCACTATCGTGCTCTGCACGGACTCACCGGGGACGATGCATTCCGTCCGCACGTCTTCGCACTCGTCGTCTTCTTCGGGATAGTACCTATCTTTGCCAATTTGCTTGACGAATCGATTGAATAATTTCACCACCGCGACATCCGGCGTCAACAGTTTAATCGCCAACGATTTCTTCCCTCGCGAATTCCCGAGCTCAGTTTTGATCTTCCTCACCACCCCGGAAGCGGCCACATCGGCCGGTTCTGCCAACGCGTTGACGAACATTCGCCCTTGCTTGCCAAACGCGTACCTCCCACTGGAAATTAAATCCGTAAACACCATCCCTGGACTGACCGTGTGCACTTTAATCATTTTATCTTTCATCTTTTCGTTCGAACTCATCTCTTTGTTTAACGTTTTCGTCAGTTGGCTCAATCCGGCTTTGGTGAATCCATACGCGGCGTATTTTCTCGTTTCCATCCCATCCGATCCCGCTCCTTCCATGTTAAATATGTGATATCCAATAATATTCTCATCCTTCTGTGCCGCCATCGTTCTCATCGCTTCTCGACAACACAGCAACGTCCCAAGCGCGTTCGTCTTCACCACCTCTTCGATCGTGCTCGGATCCTGATCGATGATATCGTTGTACTCGTACCCGTTCGTCCCGGCGTTGTTGATCCAAAAATCAATCCCACCAAAGTTTTCTACGCAATATCTCGAGAGTTCTGATACTTGTTCGTGATCGCACACGTCGCACGCGATCCCGCACACGTTTTCCATGCCGTATCTCGCGCGCAACTCGAGGACGACATCGTTCACATTCGCCTCTGAACGAGAAGTCACGCACACTCGATCGCCTTCCTGTAAAAATTGGTTGGCGAGTTCGTAGCCTAAACCTTTCGTGGACCCGGTAATGAGCACTCGCTTTTGACTCATTTGATATTGTTGTTCGTTTTCTTCTTCTTTTTCTGCTCTTTTCGCCGTCGTCGTCGTCGCCGTTCTCGCGGACGTTGATGAAACTTTTCCTCTGTGTCGTCGTCCGATTGGATTAAATCCATCATCGGCGGATGAAACTCTTCTCGCCATCGCGCTCGACGACGTAAACGATGTCGTCACCTTCCCGCGTCCCGAGGATCTGTTCGTGATGATTGCATTTTTTGCCGCCGCTGATGCCTTGGGAGTTGACGACATCATCATCATCATCATCTTTGTTGTTGTTGTTGTTAATATGTGCGTGAGATGATATTTTTTCTGCCGCCTTTCAGACTTACGTTTGATGAGATAAATTACAACTGCTGCTGCTCGGCGTGCGTTTGCGCTCGTGTTTATTATTAGTATATCTTTCTTTCTAATTGCTCATTAATTTTCTCCCGACGAGCAGATCTCTGCTCTATTGCTCGTCTCTGCCGCCGCTTCTTTTTTCTCCTCCTCCGCTGGGTTGTTGTTGCTGCTTTTGTTGTTGTTGACGTTGACCCCCGTCTTCGGTCTCCTCTCTTTGCTCTTGTTGTTGTTGTTGTTGTTGTTGTTGTTGGTTTCCAGTTTGAGCAGCAACAGCGCCGGGTTGCTGATTGGCCAACAACTCGCGAACGACCGTGCTGTTTGGCCAAAATGATTTCACTTCTTTTGCCTCGTTCTCTGATAACTTTCCTTCTTTTAAAGCTTTCAACACGTATCGCTCCCATTTTTTGTGGTCCAACGTTTTGAAATCTACGTTTTCTCTCGCGATGATATCGACGTACACTTTCAACTTTTTCAACTCGTTATCGGTCGCTCGGCTCGTGTGCGCGTTTCGAAAGGGTTTAATTTTCAACCCGGAAGATGGGTTCATGGCGAAGTTTCTGCGCAAATCGTCGAACATGATGGTATTGCTGGAATCGTACCCTCGCTCTTGGCTCCACGGTTGCGCCCAAATCCATCCGAGCGGTTTGCAATTGAAAATGCCTCGTTCTTTAGTTTGGACGGTAATCATAGATCCAGAATCCACTAACGCTAAGATCTTATAGCTCGGATGCGAGAACACACCTAATTCTTGCATTTTCGTTTTAACCCACAACATGCTCGTCGCGCTCCAGATGACAATGTCGTACCTCTTATACGCGCTCGACAAAAAATCGTGCAGATACGGCCTCGCCAACTCTTGCGCGTTCTCACCCGGCGTTCGGTGGTCGAATAACGTGTAATCGATATCCAAAACCAACAATTTCTTCCCTTCTCTCGTCTCGTTCAACGGACTCAACCCTTTATACTTCTCCACCCTCGCCGCTAACCTCGCCACGTACACCGGATCCGCGTAACACAACAAAGGCTCCGAATCCAACACGTCGCTTTCGAAATCATCCAAAATCTCCGGCGCTTTCTCCAGCATTTCCTTCTCCAAATTCTTCAACTCAGTCACATCTTTCGTCGATTTCCCTAATAACATCACTTTATTCGGCAGTTTCCCCAAGCTCTCGATCGACGCTTCGTCCGGCGCTAAGTGTTTTCCGAGCTTCAAATTCGGCATCTTTTGATTCATCGGCTCGATGCCGGTTTCTCGTTCAATTTTTCTTTTCAGCTCACGAATGGTACTCCGCTTGGAAATTTCGATGTGGATTGAAGCTTTCCCGTGTTTAATCTCAATCGTCGTCGTCGAATCGTTCATGTTGTTGTTGTTGTTTCGATGATCACGGTGGTCGTCGATGTCAACATCGATATCATCAACTCCTCCACTCATTTAAGATATCCAAATCTTTATCCAAAATGGAAACAACGAACCGTCGCTGCTCTCTCTGCGCGTTCGTTCTCTCTGAAAAGTCTTCGTATTATTACCGCGCGCTTAATTTGCTCTCCTGCGCTTCTTTTTCTTTCTTTCTCTCGTTGGTAGTAGTGGTGGTGGTGGAAGAGATCAGCGCAAAGCGCAGCTTTAGCAGCAGCGAATACTAAAAGTGACGAGTGAAACGAAAAGATATCACTCGTCGTATTTAGGGGAAAAGAGACGTCACAAACACACTCTTTTGGCATTACCGCGCGCACAAAGAAGAAGCGCCTGAATACATAAACACACACACACACACACATATATTATTAAAAGAAAATGGGCTTGTGCGTCTCGAAACCGATGGAATCGTCGACCGAATCGACTAAAACGACGACGCGTAATACTAAATCAAAGTTAACAAAATCCAATTCATCTGTCGTGCAAGATCCGCGGTCGCACAAAATCACGCGCGTGAACGGCGCGAGCATAAAGTCTCTCGGGAACGCGTTGTTCTTTCCGGACAAAGCCATGCCGTGCAAATCAATCACCGTTCCAAACTTTGTGTGCAGAAGAGGCACTGCTTGCGAGTATGCGCACGCGCAAACAAACTTGACGTTCTTTTTGGATTGTTTGAACTCCGCCGAGTTTTCGTTGGACGTGTGCATATTCCAACTGACGTGTAACGAAATCGCCGAGGCGGTGACGAACGCGGTGAAAAGAGGCGTAAGGGTGAGAATTATCACGGACGCGAATAACGTGGACAGCAATGGGTCGGATATTCGACGATTGAACGAACTCGGAAGTCCGAACAAAGGGTTTCATTATAATCACAAGATGGGGATCCAAATCAGATGCGACGAAAGAGTCGGAAGCCAAGAGTGCCGAACGAAGCCGCACATGCACCATAAATTTTGTATCATAGATTGCGGGCAATCGAAAAAAGATTACACGAGCAATACGAAATTAATGAATGGAAGTTTCAACTGGACGAGACAAGCGGTTTTGGAGAATCAAGACAACGTGATGGTTTTAGAAGGCTCGGTGAACTTCCCGATGATTAACGCCTATCAGCAATCGTTTAACATGATGTGGTCGAAATACGAACGGTTCGTGCTGCCGAGGGCGGGTTAGTCGTGATGATGATGACGAAACCGAGCCTACAGCGGCGCGCGTAGTAGTGTATAGTGATGATGATATTATTGTGTTGTGCTATTGCTTGTATTATACTGATGAAAAGAATATCTTGATTTTTATTTCATGAAAATTTCATTGTTTTATGTGTACAAGCGAATTTGCGACTTTTCACTAATGGCGGAAAGTCGACTTTTCAACGGCACGTCGCCGCGCCAGTCTTTCTACTAAAATACCTTTTCTTCTTCTCCTTCCTGCTCTCTCAACTCCGAAGCGGACGATAACGATTTCTTACTTTTCGAAGAGAAGATACCGGTCAAGAACCCTTTCTTCTTCTTCTTTTTCTTTTCCGCCTCCGCGGAAGCCCCCTTCTTGAGGTCGTCTTCTTTCGCCGCCTTCATCGACGAAAACGCGATTCCTTTCTTCTTTGCCGACGCTTCCTCGTTCTTCGTTTTAATCAAATCCTCTCTAGTATCCGACTTTGTCGCCGCTACCCTTACCCTCCCTCCGCTCGAGTGCTTACTCGACAACTCGCTCAAATTCTCTTCCTCTTCTACGATGGTCTCGTAAATTGCGTCATTTTCCTCCTCCTCATCGTCTCTCTCTCCTCCTTCGTACTCTCCATACACGCACGTATTGTACATATCGTCCTCGGCTTCGTCGTAATCTTCGTCTCTGTTACTGTTCATTTCGTCTCTCGATTGCGCCAAAAGCGCTTTGATTCGCTCGGAAAATTTCGCCGAATCCGAGACTTGTTGCTGCTTATCTTCATCTTTCTCCTCTTTGAGAATCTCCACTTGTTCTCGATGTTCTTGTTCTTGATGTTGTTGGTGCTTTTGATGTTGCGAGGCGATCCGGCGGAACCGTTCCAAAGTCGTCGCATCGTCTCCCACGTCGATCGACGCTCGCTTCGACCTTCGTCCCGATTCTTCCTCCAACTGTAACAACTCCTCTTGGTGATGCTTTTGTTGTTGTCGTTGTTGTTCTCCCCCTCGACTGCTGTTGCTGTTGTTGTTGTTGTTGTCCTGACTGGATGAACTTCTTTTGGGACTTCCGTTATCATTTGCATCACTCGTCGTCGTCGTCGTCGTCGTCGTCTGAATCGTTTTCATTCTCGTTAGGTCAAGATTTTGGAAACCAACTGTCGCATCGTCTTCATCTTTCGCGCGACAACTGCTGCTCGTATTATTACGACTCCCAGGAACCATCGTCGAGGATGATGACATCCTGATCTGTTTTACAAAAGCTTCGAAAGAGTGGTGGTACTGCTCTTTTTCTTCTTCTTCTTCTTTGTGTATGCGTCGATACAGTGTCGCGTGCATGCATTAAAATACGAGAGGAAAAAGCTCTTTTGGATAACTTAAAAGACAGTCATGAGAGTGTGTCTCTTCATCTTCTCGATCGAGTAAAAAAGTATTTCTCGTCGCATTTGATGGAGTTCGCACGAGAAGACCGTCGGTGTTCACTGAATTTCTGTTCCTCCTTCTAATACGAGTGTACTCTCGCGCTGGCTGCTACAATACATCTATGTTGTGAACGCTAGAAAAACAGTATTGAACTCCTACGTAATCGCGGTAGAACAACTACTCTAATAGCCCACTCTCTACTTCTAATACTCTGCGATGCCTTTATCATCACCAAAAACACACTCGTTCTCGTCGTTCTCGCTTTCTTTTTCGTTCTCCGCTTGTCTTCTTCTCATTTCCCGCTCTTTGCGCGCGATTTCCGGCGTCCAACCGACCCCGACGGCGACGCCTTTCGGCCGGCGCGAAAGCGGCTTCTCGGCGACGATAAATTTTTCCCCCTCGCGAGCGCGTTCGGAATAGTTGTGATATTTTGCGAATTCGTGCATGACGATGCTCGACGCGACTGCGACGTTTAGAGACGCCGTACCTGCGCCGTATTGCTTTATGTAGATGAAACCGTCGCATATTTTCTTTTGTTGAGGGGTCATCCCGTGGCCTTCGTTACCTGTTTTCGTTGCGAGTCGAGAACGAGAACGTCAATCGGGAGAACTCCAAAGAGGAATGAAAGAGAACGGCGGCAACGAAAGAAAGAGAGAGAGAGAGACATAATAGAAAAAAGGCAACAAGTACATCGATTTTTCACTCACCTAAAACAAAAGCCGTGTTGCCTTTCCACGGATACTTCGCCACGTCCACGCTCTCCTCGGTAATCTCCACCCCTAAAATCTCCTCAACATCATAAGTCTCTCTCATCGTCTCCCTGCATTCCTCCAACGTTGGATGGTGTTCAATCTTCACGTGCGCGTCCGATCCTTGCGACCCAAAAACGTTGTAATGCGCGGATCCAACCAAGTGCATGGATTTCACATCAAACGCGGTGCAGTTGCGACAGATGGTGCCGATGTTGTGTTTTTTAGACACGTTTTGGACGATGAAATGCATCTCAGCAGGGGGTACCTTTTCAGAAGTCATCTCTTTCTCTTCTCTTCTCTTATCTCGTTATTATTACTGTTATTGTTATTCGTATTCTCCAAAACTCTGTCTCTCTGTCTCTCTGTCTGTCTGTTGCGCGCGTAAAGCAAAGTTCATCAGAGAGCCGACTTATAGTAGAGATATCATTACCTTTTCTTTGTTGTGTCTGTGTTTTTTGTTTTTGCAGTTTTGGCGGCAAAAACGTCAATTATTCGTCAAAAAATCTCAGTCAACGCATGTCTTTTGCAAAAAAGAGATCATCCTCCTCCTTCTCACGCAAAGCGGAGACGACGAAAGAGATGACGACGACGACGAGCAATAACACTAACGACGAAAACAGCAACAACACCAACACCAACAATTCGTCGTCGTCAAAAAAGTCGTCCTCATTTACTCTTCCTCCTTCTCCGAATAGGGAGACGATGTTTTCATTCCATTGCTCGGCGACGTGCAGTCACGGGATGTTGAGGTAAGTATTTTTTACTCGCAACATATTCCTCCTCGTTTACCATTAACCATTATTCTCTGTTATTATTATTATCATCATTCAAACGACACAGGGAAATCGAAACGTTCTGGAAGAAGCAAAACGCGTCGTTACGACACGAGCTGTCGACCACGCGTAAAAACGAAACGAAACTGAAACGAGAGTTGGAGAAAATGGAAGATCGACGAGCGAACGAAAGGAAAGAAATGAAATCGATGCGAGAGGCTTTACGAGCGATGCGAGAAGAGGCGAGAAGGCACGAAAAGATTACGATTGATTTGTCAAAGAAGCACGAGGAGGAAATGCAGAAGGTGATGGAGGAAAAATATCGAGTCGAGATGGGAGCGAGTTACGCGATGGATGAAGTTTTAAGGAAAGTCAAGAGGATTACAGTTGTCGATGATGATGATGATATTGATGCGCATGCAGATGGTTCATACGTACATGCGAGCTAGCTTTTGCCTTTCGTTGCTATATTTATTTCTCATGTTCGCAACGTGCAAGTTGTACATCTCCGGAATCGCTTTGACCGCCGCCGCGTAGACGACGCTACTGAACTTCCCTTTACCTGGACCAGTGCCTGGATGTTCGAATTGTGTTTTGACCAATCTCAGGAACGCTTCGGTGGATTCCGGGTCGAACACCCACTCGTTCGGTTTCTTTGATTTTTGAATTTTCGCGTGGCAAATCTCGCATCGCTTTTTAAAATCCTCAAAATTACTCTTCCAAGTGTCCGTCATCCAATCGTCGTTTTTCTCGTCAAAAGTCGCCGCGACGGCTGGAGATTTTGAAGCTGCTTTCAATGGCGTCGGACGCGCCGATTTTGTCGGCGTTGGACGCACAGAGCGAGTGTTCGGCGAGGAAAAACCCGCGGCGTTGTCGATACCATTCTCTCCTCCTTCTCCTCCTTCTCCTCCTTCTGCGACGAGTTTCGCGGATTCCCAATCTGGATTTGCCGTTTTGAAAAACTTGTTCATTTTGTCCCGGAGCGTTTTTTCCGTCCAAACAAACTCCATCTCCGTTAACAAATACATCACCATCGCTCTGGACAAAAACGGGTTAAAGAGCTCTTTCGGCGCTCTCATGCAAAACTCCTCTAATTTTGAGTTCAATTTCTCTTGTTTATCTGCTCTCAAGGCGTGCTGACCTAAACCAAACTCGTTCGCGTCGTCGTTTATTTTCCCGCTAAAAATTTGCGCGAGCTTTGCGAGCGCTTTCACGATTTCAACGAGTTCTGGGTCGTTCTCGTCTTCCGGTTTCCACTCGCCAATCGGTTGCGGTCGTCGGCCAATCAGCGGGTTGCTTACTTTCGTACCCATCGCGCTCACAAACGCAGCCGGTGGCTCGATACCATTCGCAATCATTTCCTCGCGCATATTCATCCACTTTCTCGTCATTTGGTCTTTAGACAAACCAACCAAAGGCGCGTATTTCTCGTTTGTCGAAGCTATGCTGACGATGTGCGCCCACGCGTGGCCGAATTCTTCCACCCCTTCTTTCAACGCGGTGAGCATAGGCTCCGTCCAATTGATCGTCCATCCGCGTCCACATCTGATCTCTCCTCTAGCTTCCGCTTCCAGTCTTAGCTGTTCTTTTTGTTTGTAAGTCAACTCAACTTCGCCTTTCAGCGGCGTCGTGCCGTCGGCGTTGACGTTTTGAATTTCTCCTTTATTCACAAAGAAACCGGAATGTTTCGTTTTCCTCCCATCTCGGTCGAAATACTCGTCCAACTCTTCGTCGTCGATCCAATCGTCGTCGACGTCGTACCAATCGATGTCACCACGTCGGCGTCGCTTGTTGCTTTTCTCCTTCTTCTTTCTTTTCTTCTTCTTTTCTTGATCGTTTTGGGGCTGTTTTTCGTCGCTCCCCGGCGCGCTTTTATCGTCATTATTCGCGTTCTCTTCATCGCCACCAGTACTACCTTTCTCTCTTTTCGCTCTCTTCTCTTTCGAAGGTGGTGCCACCAACGTTCCTCCGGGCGTCCTCGTCGGATGATCGTCTTCCATCTCCGACCCGCTCGAATCGTCGTCCTCGTCGTCGTCCTCTTCCTCGCTTCCATCCTCCTCTCCTTCGCCCTTCTCCCCATCTTCCTCCTCCTCCCCATCCTCGCTCATTTCCTCTTCCTCGCTCTCTTCTTCATCCGAACTCTCTTCAGAGGACGAATCGCTCTCGTCTCCGCCTTGCACCCCGCCTTGATACAGCGCCTCGATCCTTCGAATAACCGCCGCCATGTGCCCTCCGCCGCCGTTCGTTTCCAACATCTTATCGTTATTCGTTTTGCTCAATTGCACATCTCCTCCTCCTCCTCCTTCTTTTTCGGCTTGTTGTTCTTTCTCTTGTTTCTCCTTCGTTTTCATTCGTTCTTTCACCGATATCCCGGTTTGTTCCTTGACCAATTTTTTGTAGTTGATCACGTTGTCCGAAGAGTCTTCCATGTCCAACTCGCATTTTCTGTTTTGTTGTTGTTTTTGATGAAAAAATTGAGAGAAAATTTCAAAAAAGTCAGTCAGTAGTTTCAACTGTTTAAAGGGAAAGTGGTTTTTGCCCAATACAAAAGCTTCGATGGAACCACCTATCGACTTTCTCGTTCGAACTGAGCCGCTTTACAACGCGTGGCTCCCTTTGGTGTAGTCGTCATTATCGAATGTAATCAGCTGCTGATTGGGGTTTTTGTTCTCGTTCGAATTGAAAGTCGATATGGTTTTCCGAGAAAAAAAGAGAGACGAGAGAGAGAGAAAATTGATGATGATGAAAGATGTGTCATCTCTACATATACAAACATAAACGCACAGTCGTTTCGTCGCAGGCGGCAGCGCAGAAGTCATCGTCGCGGTAGCGGACGCGATGGTGCCTTCCGCGCCGTTCGTTTTATCCGCGAATACCGTAATCTTGAATCACTTTGATGAGAGGAGAAGAGAGATGAGATTTGCGATTGAGAGAGATGTGTGTATTCAAATCTCAAAATCGTTCCACTTTTGATTGAAAGAGAGACTCCTTGTTCTCTCTTCAGCGATGAAAGTCCAAAGAGAGAGAAGAAAGAAAGTTTGTTCGTCAGAGAGAAAACACACTTTAGTATGACGCTCTCTCTCTCTCTCTCTGTGTGTTCTTCTTCCGCGCTCTTCTCTTTGTGTGGTTTCCGCGCGTTCTTTCTCTCTCTTTTCTTTAAATCTTATATAAAGGAGAGGATGGAAAGAAAAATGAAGAGAGAACGAAGGCGAGCAATTTTGCCTTTGTGCTTAAACCCTACACCCTAAACAGTTTTTTTCTTCAAATTTAATGAAGAGTTGATTTCTCGTGCAAAATTGAATCTCGTGTAAACGTCGACATAACACACACTTTGCGCGAATAACACAGAATATATATATAGAGAATATATATATATCTAAACAGAGAGAGAGAGAGAGAGAGGGAAAGAAGAGAGAGAGAGAGAAGTGAGAGAAGTGAGTGAGAGAGAGAATCTAAAAGAGAAGAAGGAGAGGAAGAATTCGATCTCCCAAACAAAATCCAATCACATCTTCGAACGAAAAGAAATATGTCCGAAGCAGCAGCAACAACAACACCACCCGCTCCCGAAGCAGCAGCAGCGACAACAACAAATGCAACAACAACAAATAAAGTAGCCATAGAAACGTGCGTGCCGCCACCACCTCGCCCGGGTTGTGATTGCGCGGTGTGCGCGCCGAAACCAGCGCCTGGGGAAACGGAAGCGCAAATTGCGCCTTTAAATTCCGCCTCCCCGTTTCAGCCGTATAAATTAATCAAAGTCGAGTTAGACGGGACGAAACGACCACTGACGGATGCGGAGCAAAAAGCGCTGGAGAAGACGCATCCGGATATTTGCGAGTGGAACGTTCCTTTATCGTCGGGGAAAAGGAGGTGGCAGAAATCGTGTCAACAAATCTTGAAGAAGTGCACGGCGGCGAGGAAACTGGCGTGGCCGTTTCTCGAGCCGGTCAATTGGGAGGTGTTGAACATTCCGGATTATCCGGTCATTATAAAGCACCCGATTGATTTAAGAACGATTGAGACGAAGTTGAACGCGGGACAGATTGAAACGCCGGATGAGTTTGTGGCGTTGGTGAGAACGGTGTTTAGGAACGCGTACGTGTATAATAAACCTGGGGATCCGTCGGGCGTGAGAGAGTGCGCGGAGCGACTGTCGGAGATTTTTGAGAAGGAATTGAAGAAGCTCGGGTAAAGAGAGAGAAAGAAAGAAAGAAAGAAAGAGAGAGAGAGAACCTATTTTAATACACTATGTACTTACTACCGGTACTACTACTACTATTACTACTACTACTACTACTACTATAATTATCATTACTAACGATCGATCAAGAGCCGACGTATAGACTCGCGCTGAAGACGATGTCTCTTCTAATCAAGGCCATCGCGTCTTCCATTTTTTGCGATAAACTCGCGTCGCCGATAATTCGGGCGACGTTTTTCACGTCTCGACACGTTTCATTTAATCGCGTGATAGTTCTCACGATCGTACCTTCTGGTACATCCGTTAATTGACAAATTTCCGAGAACGGATCCATCATCGCCCATCGATAAACGACTTCGCTTAAACCAAACTTTAAGTTCTCCGCACAATATTCGTCGCCAATGACTGAAAGACCGAAATCTCGTTGGATGTCTCCGGCACGGATAGCCAGAGTATTCGCGAGAGCAATAGAATCTTTCAAATTCACCGGTAAAGCGTCGTAATCTGGTGCAGACGCGTTCTTTTCTTGAAACACCAACGCCGAGAGTAAAGCCGCCGCTTCCGCCGGCGTCAATTTCTCCAAGCACCCGCCAAAAACGATTTCTGCGCCAATCAACTCGTCGCCAGTGGATAACTCGCACGCCACGCGACCTTTCAAAGTCACCGCTCTCGCTTCGTCGAGGTAGCCCATGTATTTCAACACTCTCGTTTTCGTCTCAAAATCAGGCGTGAGCGCTAAATTCGCATCAGACAGGCCGAATTTCAACTGGTCGATTTGATGGAGCAAGTGTCTCTCGCAATCTAAAAGTCTCGACCATTGTGATAACGTTTTTGAATCCACATTAGTTGGCATCGACGGTAGTTGCGCCAGGGCTTCGGCGTGGCGTCGACACGCCTCGGCGTCGTCGACATTGGTGATTTTCAAATCCTTCGTAGGATCGAGCGTTTGTAAAAGTAACGAAGACGAAGGAGTATCGTCGTCTTGTTTGTTTCGAATACTTTTCGTTTCGTGCTCGAGAACGGACAAAACGCGCGTCGCAGCCGCACGCTGATCAGCCTTTCTCGGCGGAGAAGCATCGTCTAATATGGCGTACGCGTCTACGTCTTGAAGTTTCAAAGCCGTCACTGCGTAGATATCGATATCGCGAATGACGAAAACGACGTAATCAAAACCACCCGCGCGCTTTCTCCACGGTAAATCTTTCGGGAGTTGCGCATTTTCCTCCGATATCGCGGGTTGATTACTCGTCAGTTGGGTAGAACTGGCTTTGCTCAATCCTCCTCCTCCTCCTCCTCCTCCCGTCTTCTTTCCGCCTCTCTTACTTTTTCCTCCACCGAATCCGCCAAACATGTCGTCGTCATCGTCGTCGTCGTGCTTCTTCTTCTTTGACACGAGACGAAGGTTTGATGAGCCGCCCGCGTCTCATCTTCCCCCTTCGAAAGTTGCGTATCAACCGAGGCATCGAGATCGTCGTCGTCTTGAAAATCATCGCCGTGACCTTCATCCTTAATCGCCATGACGACGACGCTTCTTTTCACGTCGCCGT
>JACLAB010010427.1_pt1 | contig 25938 bp, 16 predicted proteins | sample 8027921 | NCBI WGS metagenome assembly JACLAB01 (sample SAMN15725117, study PRJNA655200) | protist metagenome | isolation source: fluorescence activated cell sorting (FACS) single amplified genomes of... | place: USA: West Boothbay Harbor, Gulf of Maine | collected 2000-07-19
GGCGGCGGCCGAAATCGCGCGTCGGCTCGCCATTCGCGAGTGCCTGAGTGAGGGTGACGAGAGCAACCAACTAACTGTCACTCACGGCGCTCCAAATCACGTCGAAGGTTTACTCGAGCATAAAATTAATCATCAATTCAATGTCAAATTGTACAAGGGTTGGTAATAAAGTGGAATTCGTGTTTCTTTGTGCGCGCGGGTTCGTGATTACGAGTCTTCGAAGAGCTCGAGCGTGGATGGACGTCTCGCGTGTGCCAATGCGAGCTCGACGTGCGAGACGCCAGAGATGGTCAAATCGTCGTCGATGACTTGAGGTAAAAACTTCTCGCCGAGCAGATCGATGAGAGCCCTATTGTCCGGGTCGGTGTTGTGCACGCGGATCGTCTTGCCGTTTTCGGCGTATCGAACGTACAGAGAGTTGAGAGCCGCCAAGGAGGAGTAATCCTTGATTTTGCATCGATCCATGTAAATGACGACATCTTTCGGATCGGGACCCATGCGGAAGTGATTCTTGAACTCCCGATCGGTGCCGAAGAAGAGTTCACCGCTGACATCGTACGCGACGCGCGTCGACCCCGTTTCGCAGCCGAAAACACCCTCCTCGCGTCGAACGACACGAAGTGAACCCATCGAGTTGTCCCACGCATAAAACAAAGCCGCGACGACGACGCCAATGCCAACGGCAATGGCGAGGTTCGTTCTTTCGGTAACTACGGTGACAAGGATGATGATTGCCGAGTCCTTCCAGCGCACGCGATCGTTTGTGTCAAAGAAAAACTTGCGCTTGCGGCGACCGGCATAGTCGACGCGGTTTCCATCCTCATCCTTGCGGCCGATTATCAAGCCCTTGATGTCTCCAGACATGAGCGGTAAGCAAGTCCAGTCAAAGGTATAAATGATAATCATGAATAGAACGCCAGTCAAAGCGGCGAGCGGAATGAGCTCAATTACCTTGGACGCCGCAACGACGAAGATGAGGAAGATGAGCGCCGCAAACGTCGTGGATAAGCGCCCATAGCCACCAGATTTGACGTTGATAGTGGATTGTCCAATCATGGCGTCGCCTCCCATCGAGGCAAACATGCCAGAGATGGCGTTCGCCAAGCCTTGAGCGACGCACTCTTGCGTGTATCTGCCGGTACCGTCGGAAGTGTCGTCCAAAATCTCATCCACGAATTGCAAGGTGAGTACGGATTCAATCAAACCGACGGCGGCGAGCGAAAACGAAATGGGGAGAACGTGTACAAACGACTTGCCTGTCAACTTCACTTTGGGAGTGTGATACAGCGGGAACTTTCCCTTGACTGGCGCGCGATCTCGAACCGTCGGCGTCGGCAAGCCAATCGCTGTTCTGTTGATCGCGTGCTCGAAGAACAGGCACCATAAAATTGCCGCCAAGGAGGATGGAATAATCTTGGTGTACTTTGGCAAAATATACACGATGGCCATGGAAGTGAAGACGTAGAAGAGCATGATCCAAGTTACCGACTGATCCAGCGTGCGCCACTTCAACGTTTCCGCGTATCCATCGTGAATGATGTGTTCCTTGTCCGCGGTGAATTCAGAGTACTGAATGTCGCCGCTGCCGTCGGTGTCCACTTGAGAGACAACGTTTGTCACGTACGCGTTCAAATCCGCCGTCGAAAGATCCGGAAGCTCGAGTGAGAACACAGAAGACACCTCTGTAGAAGAAATGACGCCGCTTCCATCCGTATCGTACACGTTGAACGCTGCCTTCCAATCTTTCTCCTTGAAGGATTCGATTTGCGCCTTGAAAATAATAATAGCCAAACCGTTAACGAAACCTGTCATCACGGTTTGTGGAATCATTCGCATGAGCTTACCAGCCTGAAGCAAGCCGAGCACAATCTGAATGAGACCACACAAAATCATCACCATGAACAACCACTCCAAGCGCGCGTTGTACGCTTGATCTCTTAAACTGAGACAGCCTCCATCCATGCCCGTGCACCCAGCTATCTCGCCCCACTCCAACAGCGTCTTCTGCGGCAGCAAACCATCCGGCTCCATGACTCTCACGGCGACCACAGCCATGGCACCAGCGGCGCCGCTCACCATGCCCGGTCGACCGCCCACGAGCGCCGTCACGATACCCATGAAGAAGGTGGCATACAGTCCCACGATGGGGTCCACCAACGCTACGAATGAAAACGCGACGCTTTCCGGCACGTACACGAGCGACACGGTGAGACCGGAGAGGATTTCATTCTTCAACCGCAACGGGTTCGCTTTGTAGTACTCGTAGCCCTCTTTGAAGTACTTTGGACCGCTGAAAAAGGTGTCAGAGAAGCCTCGGTGGTGCATGAAGCGCTGCACAGAGTTCATGGCGGCGACCTTGGCCCGCTCTTCCTCGGCGTGCGCGGCATCGGCGAGGTCTTGCTTGGACTGCGCGTGCGGCATCTTCGCCTCGGCGACGACGGACATCTCGGCGCTGCGATCGAGAACTCTGCCTGCCTGCCTGCCTGCCCGTCTCGCGTCGAAGTGTGGACAATAGTGACACCTTCACGCAGTCTTCTAGGCTCGTCTGACAAGATGGCTTCAGCAGGAGCAGAGCGCTCTGGGTCGAAAGCGACGCGTTCGGGGAGTCATGAAAAGGGGAAAGGAAAGGATTAAACAGATGTCAATGTTCACTCGACTCGATCAGTCATCCTTACACCGCTAATATTGGACTAAACGAGAGCCGAACGCGCCTCGCGTGACGAGACGCGCGCGGACCCACGCGCTTTGCTCGCGCCCAGCGCGAGCTTGGCGTAGGCTCGTTTACGCAGAGGTGGCACCCTTGACGCGGCCCGCCTTGTGGACAGCGGAGATGCGCGCGAGGGCATCAGCCTGTGCAATTCAAGGGCGAAATTAACGCGAAACGGTTAGTACATTGTTCGAAATTTGCCCAAAGAGGGCGCCGAAGAGCGTCTCGCGGCGCGCGTTCGCGGCTTCACTGGCGTCAAGCTTGTCGAGACGATCGCCGAGACGTTCGGAGACATCATCCGTGAAGACGTCACTCGCTGATTGTCGACAAAGAGCGCCGAGACGCGCGATATCCGCGTCAACCGACCCGATTCGCCCCGCCGCGAGCGAAACAAGCCTGAGAAAAACCCTAAAGCAACCCGAAGGCTGTATACGTACCGTCAAGTCCGGGCGAGTCTCCTCGGCGAGCGCCTTCACCGCCGCCGCCTGCGCCTGGAAGATACCCTTGCACGCCTTGCCGTTCACCGTCGCCGCCGGCTTCTTGGACTCGAGTTCGACGATGTCGATGGAGTTCGCGTTCGCCAAACCTGCGTCGTGTCGTGGTCGCGCGCACATATTCTCGTCAGTCATACTGTTTACGCATACCGTGTCTGTACAGATGCGCGCGGCATCCATCCATCCGCTCTCCACGCGCGTTCGACGCGCGTCTCGTCGCCGCCGTCGTCGCCACACGATCATTTGTAATTCCCTCCATTCACAACCGCCGAGCGTTCGCGCGCATCCGTCGAAATCCCCGTCGTTCCGTCGAAATCCCCGTCGTCCATCACCCGTTCGCGTCTTCGCGTCCACGCACCAGAGTGCTTGTAAGAGTGCACGTTCTTGACGTTACCGCTCTCCGTGGAGAAGCGCGTCTCGCCGTGGCCGTGCGCGGAGGTGCGCAAGAAGGCGTTGTGCTTCTTGGTCAATTGCCAGAGCAAATCGCTGGGCGCGTCGACGTGGGAGATCATCTTCTCTGTCGGTTTTCGTGTGGATGCGGCCCGAGGGTATTGTCGCGTCGCGAAAGGAGGACCGAGGCGCGGCCGCGCGAGAAGTCGTCGGGGAGGAATGCCGAGTGTCCGAACAAACAGCGGGACGACATGGTGATTTTTTATCCTACATCCATTTAGAATTTCTTTATTATGGTACACACGGACGTTCGTGTTTTTTTTTCGCGGTTCGGGACGACGCAGTGGTGTTCGCTCGGATCGAAGCAAAGGCGAGTTCGTTACGCGTCGATTCAGTCAATCTGATCAGTCAGGCGTCGACGTCGTCACACTCGAGCGACGACGACCACGCGCGACAAGGATTAAAAATACAGGATGGCTATCGATAAAATCATGATGATCAGCGGCTCCGCCGTGGTGAGTGATGCGCGCGCGCGCGTACGATGACGCGAATCCTCCTGTCGGATATTTCGACACAATGAGTCAATAACGTGAATCCCGCAACCGATCGAACGAACGGTCGATCACGCACGAATGGAAGAGTGCGCATCGACTGACGGATTCATGACGCGACGCGATGCGATTACGTTTCCAATCTCCAGGGCTCTTACGGGGTGCAGATGAAGTTTGCGCCGAAGATTTTCTCCAAGCTCTACTGGAAGGAGGGCGAACGCAACAACATCGATACGGTGCAGTCGGACTGGCTCGGCACGGTGCTTCTCGGGACGTCGGCGCTTCAGATCGCCGCCGCGCTCGACGGTGAATGCTCAAAGAACCAAATGATTGGTGCTTGCGCGAGCTGGGCCCTCACACTTCCAGAATACATCAGACAACGCGACGACTTCAAGCCGGAAATGTTCTACCTGAACGCTCTCGCCGGCGTCGCCTTGACAGCCGTCTGCGCCAAGGCGGTAATGGATCGCAAGTAGAACGGTTCACAGTCTGACCCGTTCGCGCGTTCGCCGAACGATAATAAAGCACGCGATAGGCCGTCTCTGTGCGTATTGGCGTCATGATTGCGATTCGTTGCAGTTGTTCTTGTTCTCGTTGTTCTTGTCCTTCACGTTGTAAGTACACGCACTTTCGTTGAGTTTACACGGGCGACGCTTCCACGCCTCCACTCGCACGCTTTTTTTTTCGCGTCTTCAGCAGAGAGACGAAGGACGACGACGGCGACGACGCGCAAGGCTCTTTCTTTACTGTACTAGTAGTACTTGTACTACACGAATATGTCACAATCATCGTCCGACGATGGTGGGCACGCCGAAGAGGGGATCGGGTTGAACCACCGGCGCGCCGGAGACGGGCACGAGCATGTACTGCACGAAGACGTTGTCGCGCTCGACCCAGTTGTCCCACCGACGACGAAATCCGTCGGCAACGGTGAAGGTGATGGTCGTCGCCGTGCCGGCTTGACACTCGACGGCGATAACGCGCGTCGGGGCGGTGGTGGTGGCGATCCTGACGTTGGCGAGACATTGGTAATCGGTGCGGTTGAGGTTGTGGGTGAGGACGACGCTCGAGTAGGTGCGGAGAGGATCGTCGGCGGGGGGTCGGGGTACGCGTATTTCGCCCACGGCGAGAATGTCGCTCGCGCCGTCCGCGGCGTCGAAACGGAAACCGGCGTAGACGACGCGAATGTCGTTATCGCCCCAGCCGAAAGGGTTGCCTCGTTTGGAATCGACGCGCGCGATGCGGACTCGAAACGTGCCAGCCGTCGTGTCGATGGCGTACGGATTGACGACGTACGTGTCGGGCCAAGTGTTCGGCGTCCAGGTGTTGGCCAAGAGGGCCACCATCTGTCCCGGGGTGTCGGACGCGTCGTAGGTCCAGGGCCCTTTGGAGACCTCGGAGTTTCTGTTGCGCTTCGGATTTTTGTAGATGCGCTCGTTGCCCACGGCGACGACAACGCCCTGACCGACGAGCGTTCTGAGCGTGAATAGATACGCCACGTTGGCGCTCTGCAACCAATTCTTCTCGCGATTCTGGCCGGTGAACAACGCGTGCACGTTGGCCTTTCGCGAGAGTCTGCGGAACTCGTACCAAGATATTTGTCTCACGTCTCGTTGGACAGATGTGCCGTACGTCGTCGCGATGACCGAGAATTCACCCACGTTTACGCCCGGATCGGCGTTGATGGTGACTTCGTAGTTGCCGGTACCATCGTGATTCGCCGCCGGCGGTGTGATGGCGTCCGGTAAGTTCGTGAGCGCCGGCGGCGGAGGCGCCTCGCACGCCGTGTCCGGACCGCTCGCATCGTCGCCCGCGTCTCGAACGAGATTGGGTTCGCACGGCGTGCACATGTGTGCACTCACGTGTTGGTTCGTGCCGCATAAAATTGGGTTACACTGCGTGTCGTCCCCGCTCGCGCCGTCGCCGGCAAAGTTAACCGTTCCCGGCGGACACGGTACGCACGCGTGGTTCGACACGCGTTCGTCGGTGCTGCACGTGATTTCGTCGCACGACGTGTCTGCGAGCGTGGAGTCATCTCCCCCGTCGTGCGTATGGCCAACCGGGCACGCCACGCACGCGTTGTTGAGAACGTGTTCGTTCACCCCACACAGAATTGCGTCGCACGTCGTATCCGGACCGGAGGAATCGTCTCCCGGTTCGTTTTCCGAACCAGGTGGACACTCGACACACACGTGATCCACAACACGTTCGTGAATATCGCACACGATGGCGTCGCACTGCGTATCGCTTCCTGACGCGTCGTCCCCGGCATCATTTACGCTCCCAGCACCACACGCAACGCACGTATGGTTCGACACGCGTTCGTTCGCCGTGCACAACACCGGCTGGCACAAAGTGTCGGGACCCGCGGGCTGGTCTCCCCCAGTGTTGTTTTTCCCTGGTGGACACAACACACACTCGTGATTCTTCACGCACTCACCCGTTTTACACACCACGCACGCCGGCGGTTGATAATCCGCGCACCCATCTCCGCATCCGCCCCACACAAAGTGCGTCTGGCCGGTGAAGACTCGATTTTGGAAGATTTCCGTGCCCCGCATCCCGCTATTCTTCGCGTAGTGCACGACGAATCTCTGCGAACACTGCGTCCCGTACATCGCCATCGCGCTCGGCGTCGCGTACGGCGGACATCGATCCCAATTTCCGTACGCGCCCGGTTTCGCACACCCCACATCCAGCTGCGCTTCGTATTCGGTGATTGATCCTCTCCCGCGTTGATGGTGGCGCTTCGGATACAAGTAGAATCCGAATTGCTCTCCGCGGCCAATCGTGACGTTCACCTCGTACGTCCCGCACGTCGTCTCTCGCATCTCCTTCGCGAACGGAAACAATAATTCATTATCTAATCCTTTGAGCGCGATTCTCGCGCCGACTTCACCTCGCCAATCGCCGACGTCGAAGCGCAACAGTTCGAGCGGCGAACACGCCGTCGAGAGCGTCAACAGCCGCGTCTTTCGCTTCACGCCCTGGCGATAACCACCGAGGGAGACGGACGCGCGGTCGCGCGCGACGATGGCGATGAGGCCCACGACGAGCGCGCACGCGGCGACAAGCGTGGCGTCGACCGAACGACGAAAGCGTCGCGCGCGTCCAACACTAAAACTAAATTCTACTTCATCGGCATCGGCGCGCCCATCGCCGTAACTCGTGCCGTCGTCGATCGTCGACGCGTCGCGGTGCGTTAGAGGGACGCGTTCTTCGTCACGCGCGTCCATGGTCGCGAATATCGAGACGCGCGCGCGCGTGGCGCGAGATGGCGATTCTTGATGCCAAGGGGAGGTTCTACAAGTCACATAAGCCGGCGCTTCGGATACGCTTCCACGCCTCCACTCGCACGCGTGCGCGCGCGACGCGACGAAACCTCGACGCGTGACACGTTGAAAAAGAAAGAAACCTCGGTGACCGATGGGATGCTCTTCCAGCGCCCCCGTTTCCGCCGCGAAAACCCGGTCGCGTTTCTCAAACTTGCCCGGTGTGACTCAAAAAGCCATCCTCGACGCTTTGGACGCCGTCGCCGCGGATGACGACCGAACCCGTCGACTCTGCTCCGCTTTAGGCGCCGTCGAAGCTGAGCGCGCCGTAGATGTCTTCGAGAGGAGCGTTTCCGAGGCGAAAACGTCCACGTCTGGGACGTTGGAACCCGTCAAGGCTGATTACGAGATCGTCCCGGGGAGCGAAGACGCCGAGCGTTGGAAAGCCGTCGGAATGGAATTGATTCGCCGGGGTAAACTCGGCGTGGTTTTGCTCGCCGGTGGTCAAGGAACGCGTTTAGGAAGCGCCAACCCCAAGGGGATGTACGACATCGGTTTGCCGAGCGGTAAATCGCTCTTCGAGTTGCAAGGCGAACGTCTGGCGAAACTCGCCGAGTTGAGCGGGGCGACGAGCGCGCCGGCGTGGTACGTGATGACGTCGCCGTTTACGCACGACGCCACGGTTGAGTTTTTTAAAACGCACGATTACTTTGGTTTGAACGGAAAGGATGTGATTTTCTTCAAGCAAGGGACGCTGCCGTGTTTTACAGAGGAGGGAGAAATCATCTTGAAGAGTTTCGACGAGGTGTCCGAGGCGCCCGATGGTAACGGCGGCATTTACGCCGCCTTGGCGCGCGAGGGCGTTATTTCAGACATGCGCAAGCGTGGAATAGAGCACGTGTATGCTTACTGCGTCGACAACGCGCTCGTTCAAGTCGGTGATCCGACTTTCGTGGGATGCTGCGCGGAACAAAAGTGCGAGGCGGGCGCCAAGGTGATTGCCAAGGCGTATCCGACTGAGCCGGTGGGCGTCTTTGCGCACAAAGTGGATGCGAAAACGGGTAAGAAGGAGTACCACGTCGTCGAGTACAGCGAGATACCCGAATCTCTCGCCACGGCGAAGGACCGGAAAACCGGTGAGCTGAAATTCAACGCCGCCAACATCGCGTTGCACTATTACTCTTTCGATTTCCTGTCTCGCTGCTGCCTGGACATCAAGCTTCCGCATCACATCGCGCGAAAAAAGATTCCCCATCTCGACCCAAAGACGGGAGAGACGGTTACCCCGAACGCACCCAACGGCATCAAGCTCGAAGCGTTCATATTCGACACGTACAAGTACGCGAAATCAGTCTGCGTCGTCCAGGGCGACCGCTTCCGAGATTTCGCCCCGGTGAAAAACGCCGAAGGCGCCGGTAAGGATTCTCCCGACACCGCGAGAGAACTCATTCAAACCCTCCACGCGAGTTGGATCATCTCAAACGCCGGCACCATCTCCGACGTACCCAAAAAACAAGTCGCAAAGTGTGAGATCGCCGCCGCCGCGTCGTACGCCGGCGAAAACGTTCCATCCGGCGTCGTCCTTCGCCACGGCGCCTTCGCGGCTTTCCTCTGACCCAACTTTTTCCGCCGTTCCTCCGTTTCCCCCGCTCGCCGCGCGGTCGTTCTCATCGACGAGACGGTCGTACCCCGGTCGCGAGTAAAGCGAGTGGTAACAATCGTACGCACTACGTAGTAATCATAATCACACAGCAGTCAGTCACTCACACGCATCATACATACAAAACCACCCAGCGCCGCCTCCCTCGTGGGAAAACACAAAAGTCCTCATCAATCCCAATAATCCCAATATCCAAACTGGATGCGTGTGGGTGTGCGTGTGGGTGCGCGCATGGGGGGGGGTCAACGACGAGTCGTGATCGACGAAACGCATCCACGGACGGACGGACGGACGAAAGCCGGGGCGCAGCGGGGCGACGGACGACAGACGACGCGGGACGCTCGAGCGAGCGAGCGACTACGAACGGAAGGAGGCGAGTGGTTAGAGCCCGTAGGTCGTGGAGGTCGTGGACGGAGACGGAGACGCGGACGGAGGAGAGCGCGGAGGGACGGACGGTAGAGAGCGCGGAGGGACGGAGGAGCGAGCGGCGCGCGCGCGCGCACGGGAAAATTGCAGGCGAGGGAGGCGCGTTTGTTTTTTTGTGTTTGGTTTCTTCGTTTTGGGTGACGACGCGAGAGGGGCGCGACGTCGTTCGGTGGTTACGCGCGGGGCGTTCGTGAACGGAGAAGACGATTAGAATCGTCGTCGACGACGACGGGGGCGATGAGCGAACACGAGGCGCCGGAACTATGCCCGCTGTGTTGCAACGAGATGGACGCCACGGATCGAGCGTTTAAGCCGTGTCGGTGCGGGTATCAGATCTGCGCGTGGTGTTGGCATCAGTTGATGGAACTCGCGAGTAAAGACGACGCGAAAGGGAAGTGCCCGGCGTGTAGGACAGAGTACGACGAGGATTCGATATCGTTCGACGCGCCTCCGGAGGAAGAGCTCACGGCGCAAAAGTCGAAGAAGAGGGACGGGAAAGGGGTCGGGGCGGCTGCCGTCGGAACGAACGGGGCAAAGGGCGCGATCGGTGCGGCGGGAAGCGCGGGGACTTCTAGAAAACATTTGCAGAATGTTAGGGTTATTCAGCGGAACCTCGTGTACGTGGTCGGTCTCAGCTCGCGTTGCTGCAAGGAGGAGGTGCTGAGGAAGAGCGAGTTTTTTGGCAAGTATGGCGACATTCTTAAACTGCAGGTTTCCATCAATAAACAGGGCAGCTCGTCGTACGCCGGAAGGGACGCCGAGAACACTGGTAGCGCGTACGTGACGTTTTACGAGGAGACGGATGCGATGAAGTGCATTCAGCACATTGATGGGACGCCTTTGGATGGTAGGATTTTAAGGGCGTGCTTTGGCACAACCAAGTACTGCAACTCATTCCTCAAGTATCTTCCGTGCAACAATCCAGACTGCTTGTACTTGCACGACATAGGTGAAGATAACGATTCGTTCACAAAGGAAGAAATGTTGGCGCACTACGGAACGAAGCATCAGAGCTTCCAGGAGGCGACGAGGGCGGCCTCTACCAGTGGCGGCGGCGGCGCCTCGATTGAGAGAACGTCTAGCTTGAGTTCCATTCCCGCACCCTTGACGGGTAGCTTGCGGGTGCCACCGCCTAGACCACTGATTCCTACGCCACCTGTGGGACCGCCGCCACCGAACGCTTTGGGAGTCGGCGTCCCAGTTGCCAGCGCGTGGCCTAGCCTGGGGAGCAGCAACTCTCCCTCAAAACCTGCGGCCGCCGCTCCGCCCGCCGCTCCGCCCGCGCCCTCGGCCCCGCCCCCCGCGCTCACAAAGGCGAACAAGTCGTCGATCCCTGCGCCGCGGGTACCCGCACCGAGAGCGACCGGTGTGTGCCCGGTGCGACCGGCGGGTGCGGGAGGACCCGGATGGGGATCGACGAACTCGTCTTTGGGCGTCTTTGGGGGGCCATCGTCCGCGACGGCTGCGTCCACTGCCACGTCTACGACGAGCCCGTCGAGCGGTTCAAACTCTCCAACGTCGCAGTTGAAGACGAAGAACGGGTTCACGCTGCCGCAGCCTCGCAAGATAGCAGGAGTGACGGTGCCTGCGCCAAAGGCTGCCGCGCCGGCGGCGGCTGATGCGACGGTGCCGTCCGCTCACAGCGCGCCGAGCCCCGCGGGAGCGGATGCGGCGAGCGCGTTCCCGGATGCGCTCTTCACCGATGCATTCAACACATCGTTAGATTTTGACCCGGGCGCCATACTGAGGAAGCACGTCGGCGCGTCGCAGCAGGGCTCCCCGGTGGAACAGCCGAGAGCTTCTCGATTTGGCTTTGCCCTCGAGGCTCAATCGCCTACGGCACAGGTTGCGCAAGCGAAGGATGGCGAGTCGATGTTCCGCGCTCTCTTACCGGGTGCGAACGTTAGAATCGCGACGCACGAGCCGTTGACGACGCAGCCGCCGAATAATGCGACGAGTATTCCGGCACCTAGACGAGGGCCGCCGCCGGGATTTGGCGGGGCGCAAAAGTAAGACTCATGGCACGAGCGAGTTTGAGGTAGACAGTAAAGCAAGCAGAGCAAATGTGTGGTTATTGTGTGCGATAATTCATTGGACATTTTTTGTGTAGCGTCAGACCGTAGATAATGGAAAACGGAAAAGCCTAACGTGGTGTTGAGCGTGCGCTCGAGAGCGAGCCCGCTCAAGGCTTTATTAAACAGATTTTGTAATTCTCAAGTCAACCTTATTTGATCATATTTGAAATTCGAGCTAGTGAACATGCGTGGAAGCGAACCGCGTCTGCAAGATTTCGCACATCTTACATGATGGACGACGCCTTGATGACGAGCGGTCTCGCTGACGCTAAATCTTCGAGTCCCATCTTCAAGTTGGCGTTCGCGCGCGCCAGAACCTCCTTCACCGACTTTACCCTCTTCTCCTCATCCACTCTGACCAAATCACCCTCAATCGTCACCTTGACGTCACCGCAGTACGTATCATCCCCATCCAAAGCACTCGCGCCTCCGTTCCATTCCTTGAGGGTGTAGGCTGAGTTGAACGCCGTCAAACTCGCCTTGACGCTATCCACAGAGACATCCATGAGAGCCGCGAGCTTGTCGACTTGAATCGACGCGTACATCTTCAAGCAGTTGCGCAACTTTGGCACTGTCGCATGCGAAGCGACGACTTGGGAAAACGCACTCTGTTGCGCTTTGAACGCTTCTGCGTTATCGCCGCCGACAAACTTGGGCGACGCGTAAGAGAAGAGTTCGTCAAACAAGGCAGATTCGCCGCTCGTCATGCGGTTAATCTTGTCGCTATACTTTTGGTGCAAGGTGAGGGAAACAGACTCATCGAGCAGATAGTTCTGTCCCGGAACGAGCGATAAAATCATCGCGAGGAGAGCGTACATTTGCTCTTGCTTCTTCAAGAGGAGAGGCAGTGCGTGAGGTCTGATGGCGCCGAACTTGATGCGCTCAATGTTTTGGACGCTCTCGTTCAAGTGTCGAATCGCATCCGTGTATCGGCCGAGCATAAAATAAGCGAAGCCGGCGTGATAGCGCGTGGAAACGTTCGCGCCGGCAATCTTGGTGAAGAGACCAGCCTTGTCCAAATCGATGGCGTCGAGCGCCTTCAATGCGCCTTCGAAATCACCCTTGAGCACGTGCACGCGACCAATACCGATTTGCGCGTAGTAACCGAGGACAGTGAGGACGTTGCTCGAGGAGAGATCGTAACCCTCAGTCTCCGAGAAAGAAATCTCTCCCTTGCGTTCGCGTTCGAGGATAGCCTTGATGCCACTCTTGTCCACCAGCGTCTGCAACACGCCCACGACGCCCGCTTGGTCCCAAACCTTGGCGTCCAACGCCTTGAGCGCGCTCACCTCCTCCGGAGTACGCTTCGCTCCACCCTTGAACTGTTGGAACGACTGGTACTGGTAAACAAACTCATCAATCATCTCGAACAACCACAAAGTCGGAAGCTGCATGTTTGCCTCGCCAGTGGAGAGCGCGCCGAACAACGCGCAATAGTTGTCCCACGCGCCCTTGCGCTCCTCGGCGCTCGGCGTCGTCGCCGCGTGGATGTGTCTGTAGTACAATTCTGAGTACATCATCTTGAACATCGCATCGTTATCCGCCAAACCCGCGATCGCGTCCGCCTTGGGCCACGCCGACTTTTTGAAGAACCTCTCGCTGATGGCTGAAAAGGATCTTTCGTACACGCTCAGCGTCTCGTACACTGCGTCGTCGTCATCGTCGCGCGACATTTCAAATCTCCGTCAGTCTTTCGTCTCACAATCTCCGTCCGAATCGTCCGACGAATCTCTCGCTACGCTCGCGCCGACGCCTCAGAGCGTCTCCCGGAAGCCACAGGATGCGCAGCGCGCGTGAAAAACCCAAAAAACAAAAAATCGCGCTTCGGCATCGCGTCGTCGCGCGTCGCGTCGTCCGTGCCCGGGAACGCACCATTCTTATCGCGCACGTGCCCGTACAGGCACGTCACAAACTGTTTCACCGCCTCGGGGACGTCACCGGCGGACATTTCACCGTTCCGCGCGCGTCGGTCGTCTCTCTCTGCCGCCGCGCCCGCGACCTCGAGGCTCGACCGCGACCTCGACCTCGACCGACCCCGTGGGGTGGTTTCTTTGAGTCATGACTCGTCACCACTCGGGACGTAGATGTCTACAGAGTGAATGCCCATACGTACGTCCAACAACCACAGCCAGTCGAACGGACGACGCGCCGGCGAGGACGGACGGACGGCCGCGACACGCGAGCGCGCGGCGACGGAGGGACGGACGATGGAGCGGGCGAACAAGACGTTCGTGAAAACGATCAAACGAGGCAAGGCTGTGCAAAAAGTGCGGCGGGAACACTACCTGCGGGACGACGTGTACGTCGGACACGAGGCGGCGGAGGAGCGGTACCGAGGAAAGGACCCGGCGGCGTGGGTGCTGCGACCGGAACGACGGAAAACGACGGGAAAGGAAGGGAAGGATGGAGAGGACGGAGAGGGAACGCGCACGATTGCCGTGATTGATACCAACGTCGCTTTGCATCAGATGGACGCGTTGGCGGACTCGAGGGTGACGGACGTGGTGGTGTGCGCGACGGTTATGGAGGAGACGCGCGCGAAGAGCCGAACGAGTTACGAGCGGTTGCGAGCGATGTGTCGAGACAAGGGGAAGAGATTCTTTGTCTTTAGCAATGAACATCACCGGGAGACGTACGCGCGGGATGAACCGGGGGAAACGCCGAACGATAGGAACGATAGAGCGATTAGACTGGCTGCGGCGTTTTACAGGAGAGTCATACCGAAGAGCGCGTGCGAGCGGGTGGTGCTCGTGACGAACGATCGAGGGAACGCGAGAAAGGCGAAAGAGGAGTCGGTAGAGGTTATGAGTGTCTCAGAATGGATCGCATCCATCTCGGAGGACGCGAGTCTGCGCGACTTGGTCGTGGCTGGTGGTGGAGCGGAAATTCCAGACGAGCGCGAATCCAAGAGAGCGAGGGGAGGCGCGGCGAAAGGAGACAAGGTTTTCAGCGATCATCTTAGCGTCGATGAGATTAAAGAAGGTTTAGTGAGCGGGAAGCTCATTAAGGGTGGTATCAGAACGTCTCGTTACAACCCTTTCGAGGCGTACGTCATGAATGAGGCGACGGGAGATAGCGTGTTGCTCGACGGCCGATCGGCTATGAACCGAGCCATCGACGGTGACGTGGTGGCAGTGGAGATTTTGCCAGAGTCAGATTGGGTTCGGCCAGGGTCCAAGCTCGTCACGGAAAGCGCCGCGGATGATGCAGGCAAGGAAGAGGGCGCGGATGCGGGAGGTTTGGCGCCAGAGACGGCGGACGAAACTGAAACAATTGCGGCGGCGGCGAAGAAGACAGCTGGCGCGGTGCCGACTGGTAGAGTCGTCGGGATTATCCGCCGTAATTGGCGAGAGAGAGGCTACGCCGCGTCGATCGACATGGGTAAAAATGGTAAAGGCCCAAACCCTGCAGCTGGAGGATTCGCCTCTCGCGTGCTGTGCGTTCCCAGCGACAGGCGCTTCCCAAAGATTCGCATTCAGACACGACAACTTGAGAGTTTGCTCGATCAAAGAATCGTCGTGGTGATTGATGATTGGCCCGTGGACAGCATGTATCCCGTAGGACATTACGTCAAATCTCTCGGATTGATCGGAAGCGTCGATGCCGAGACACAAGCGCTGCTTCTGGAGAATGACGTCGACGATAGGCCTTTCGCGCCCGCCGTCTACGCGTGCGTCCCGCCGCTTCCTTGGAAGGTGACTGAAGATCACCTGGCTGAGCCCGGTCGAGAGGATTTGCGCGATTTATTAGTTTGCAGCGTTGATCCTCCGGGGTGCAAGGATATCGATGACGCTTTGAGCGCGCGTCTGCTCGACGACGGGCGCATTGAAATCGGCGTTCACATTGCCGACGTCACGTCGTTTCTGTTCCCAGGGACCGCGATGGATGAAGAAGCTGCTAGACGTGGAACAACGACGTATCTCGTTCAGCGCCGCTTGGACATGCTCCCGGGGGCGTTAACGACCGATATATGCTCTCTGGTTGGTGAGCAAGAGCGTTTGGCGTTTTCCGTATTTTGGATACTCGACAAGGAAACAATGCTTCCGGATGAGAAAATCCAGCCTCGTTTTACCAAGAGCGTCATCAAGAGCGCGGCGGCCTTGACGTACGAGCAGGCGCAAACGCGAATCGATGATCTAACGATGAATGACGATCTGACGCTCAGTCTGCGTCGACTCCGTGATGTGGCGAGAAAACTGCGAAAACGCCGCATGGACAACGGCGCATTAACGCTGGCTTCGCCCGAAGTTCGCTTTGAAATGGACCAACAATCCAGCGACCCCCTCGATGTCGGTATGTACGTCACTAGAGAAACGAATCAAATGGTTGAAGAGATGATGTTGTTGGCGAACGTGAGCACGGCGGAGCGCATTTTGCAAGCGTATCCCACTGCGGCGATGCTTCGTCGGCACCCAATCCCTGAACAGAAAATGTTCGAGCCGTTGTTGAAAGCCGCCAAGGCTTGTGGCGTCGAACTGAGCACGCAGTCAAACCAGACTCTCGCGTCCACTCTTGACGCCGCAGTTCGTTCGGAAGATCCGTACTTCAACACACTTCTTCGTCTTCAGGCGACTCGTTGCATGTCGCAGGCTGTCTACTGTAGCTCTGGTCAGTATGCCGGACCAGAGCGCATGCACTACGGTTTGGCCATGCCGCTCTATACGCACTTTACATCACCCATTCGCCGTTACGCCGACGTCATAGTGCACAGGCTTTTGAGTGCGGCCATCGGTTTGTGCCCTCGCCACGCGTCGCTCGAGGATTCAGATTCGGTAAAGGCGATTGCAGATGTGTGCAACGTTCGGCATCACAACTCTCAGCAAGCCGGGCGCGCATCTGTTGAATTGCACACGATGGTTTTCTTTCGCAAACGTAAGATTGTGGCTGACGCACGCGTCTTCAAGGTGCGTTCGAATGGGCTCGTGGTTTTTGTGCCAAAGTTTGGCATCGAGGGCCCGATTCTCTTTGAACAAGAGTCGACGACGACGTTGGACGAAGAAGCGATGGCGGTCACGAACGGCGGGAAGACGTGGAAAATATTTGATCAAATTACGGTACAAGTGGAGGTTGAGCACCTTCCAGCTCACCGCAGTAGACTCCTAGTCAGCATCGTCGACGACTCGACGCCGCGCGGAGAAGTTCGAGAAAATGAGTAGAGCTCTTGTCATAAATGCACTAGCGAATTGGATAGCAGTATTACAAAAGAAAACAAAATGTATGATTTACAGTAAGTTTCGGGTAGGATTTCCATCCAAGTTTACGAAAAGAACGGCGCCTTGCACGTGCACAGCCTTCTGTTTCCTTGGCACACGCCCTCGAAGGATGGGAACCGTTTCGAGAAGCTCGGCTCGGGCGGTACAGCTAGTAGTTTCGCTTGTTCCGAAGCGAGCAACTCGGCATTATCCTTGATTTTCAAAAAGTGTGAGTACAGCCTGATCGACTTGACGCAGTCACCCTCGGCATCATGAGAGTCGTTCACACCGCCGGCGAGAAGCGTACGCACCAGATGGTCCTGAGCGAAAACGCTCCACGACTTGAAGCGATCGTTCCACACTCGCCAGATACCAGTGAGATCGATCAAGTCGCCGTAATCAACCCCCCTCTCCAATTTTAACCAATCCTGAACGTCTTTCAACACGCCTTGCCCGACGATGACGCTGTCCTTTGTTAACTTTGACTTGACCAACGCCAACGCGTCCTCAAACGAGACTCCCTGCTCGTCGAGTAACTCCTTCGTGATGCCCGTCAGCGGCGTGAGATAGCTCACCACGTTGTCAACTTTGACGTAGCAGTTGAGCAGCACGTTTTCATCCGAATCTACAATCGCTATTTGCGCCACCGATCGGTCGTTGTGCGTCGTTCCAGTGGCGACACACTCGACGTCAATGGACACCACGTTGGTCGGGAAGCTTTGCGGCGACGCCATTCCTCGCGCGCGGTTCGGTGTGCGGGCGTGAAACGCGTGTGGGTTTGTGCCTTGTCCCGTGGCGATGCGCGCGATGCGAGGGAAGCCTTCACCACTCGGTTAGCGTCCCGAGACGCCGAGTTGTGGGGGCATTCGTTGACGAGAGCACTTGGGAACACACAAAGGCGTTTTCTGCACTTTGAGACGCACCAGTCCTCGTCGCAGAGCTGGTCGCGCGACGACGGCGACGCACTCGAGGAGGAACGAACAACGGGAAGAGGAAAATTCGCAATCATTTCGCGTTACATTCTACTATTGGCGTCGAATACTACGTAATGTACTTGTGGATGGGTTCGTCGTGAAGATGAAATCAAGCGACTAAATGCGCGCGCCATCGGGTACACGCGTGTGCGCGTGCGCGTGGCACATGAATAAAGCAGCGGGTCAATCTAGAAAGCATCACTGATTGGTTGGGCCGCCGCCGCGGAGCACTGAGCCGCGTTGAAGGCGCGAATGGGGTATTTCGGCGGCGGCGGCAGCGCAACTGGGTCGGATTTCGCGATCATATCATTGATGAGTTCGATCGCCTTGTCCAGCTGCGCGTCGCCACCCTTAAAGGTGTTCACCGGAAGATTGGACACTTTGACGTCGGGCGTGACACCCTTTTGTTCAATCGCCCAGTCGCCGTCGAGGTAGGGACCAAAGGATGGAATAGTAAACCCAGAGCCATCGACGAGACGGAGCTCGGGGTGACCACTGTACCCGATTGCTCCTCCCCACGTGCGTTCGCCGACAACCGTTCCGATTTTGAGCTGTTGAATCCCGAGGGCGAACATCTCGGCGTCGCTACTCGTTTGCTCATCGATGAGCACGACCACCTTGCCGCGGAACGTAGACTGCATCGTCGTGTCTCCCGGACCGCTACGTTCGGTGTCAAACATCCAAGCGACACGGCGGAGACGCTCGAGAATCCAAGTGTCGATGTTCCCTCCCGCGTTTCGACGGACGTCGATGATTAAACCTCTCTTGCGCACGTTGGGATAAAATTGCGACGCAAAATCGTCAAACGAATTACTCGATCCGGGTCCAACCTGCTCCATGTCTTCGAGGTAGACGTACGCCACGTCACCGTTCGTTTTCTCTTGAATGTACTTTCGCTTCGAAATGACGTCATCAGCGGCCCGAAGGGCGTCGCATTCAGTGAGTGACAGCGGCGTGACGATGACGAGCTCGGGCTTGTTGGTCTTGTCCTCGTTGTCTGCATTTTTGTTCGCCGATCCGTCCCCCAAGACGAGCAAGTCGAGCTTGCGCTGGTGGCCTTCACTATGATGCGCGTCTTCCGAAGGCGTGTCAGCCTCAGGCTTGGTCTGGAGTGGATGCATCGAGTGCTTTCTCACGAGACTCGCGACGTGCTTATTCGGAATCGTGCCGCTTGTTCTCATTTCGCCCAATTTCGCAGTCGGCATGGCACCGCCCCCACTCATCATCTCTTGCATCATGCGCAACTCCATGAGCTTTTGTAAGTCCCTTTCATCTCGCTCTTCCGCGCGCGACCTCGGAGCCTTGATGACTTCGAGAAGAACTTGCGTTCCCGCTTTGCCGATGAGCAGCTCACTGAGTGAAGACGTCGAGTTGGTCGGCACTCCGTCAATCTTGGTGATGACATCGCCAGGAATGAGATTGACGTGCGATGTGACAGTCGACTGACTCATGGACGATTGCGGCGCCGCCAATATACCCGAGCTTTGATGAATTTTCTTAATCTTGAGTCCATTCGACACGCGTTCAAAATCGGCGCCGAGGCATCCAGACGGAGCCCCGAGAGGAAGGATTGGATCCTCAGACGCAATCGATACGAAGACGTGTAACGCAGAGAGTTCGCCGAAGGCTTGTCCCAAGATGTCGTGAAGCTCAGCCTTGGCTGAAATCTTGTACACCAGAGCCCTGTAGCGATCGGTAATGGAGACCCAGTCTACTCCGTGGAGGTTTGGATCGTAAAAGGCATCTCTCATGTTTCTCATGGCTTCTTCGTACATTTGCAGCCACTCTTCCCGCGGGTGAATGGTCACACTGAACGAATCTGGTGGTAACCACACCTCTGCGCTTCCGATTGCTCGCTCTTGGTCCATGCCGGGCTCTAGTAAGCTCTTCGTCGACATGAGTCCGACGCCGTCCTCGGTGACCAAGGTGAGTATGTTCAAGTCTCCACTCACCACAACAGCGAGCGGATTGGCATACAGAGGTACGGCGGTGCGCGTGTACATACTGTAGACGGCGACAATAATTTCTTCATCCTCCACGAGCGTGAGCAAGATTCCACTGCCGTCGGCGATGATGTCAAATCCAAGGTATTGCGCATCGGGCAGCTCGGGAACAACTTGCGCTCGCTCTTCGATGTGCGCCTTTGAAATCACAGTCGGTAACGCCTTGCCAAACTGTGGGTCAAACACAGATCCTTCTGCGTTGAGCTCATCGCCAATGAAGAATGGACACGTCATTCCCATTCTTAGCGGCACACACAAGAGTCTCGAGGTTTCGCTGATGCTGGGTTCGGCGCCGCGGCTACCGTAAGGAGAGCTCGCAGGCGAACCAATCTGCTCGTCGCTAAAGTAGTACAAGTAAAGACCGTCCGGCGAAAACTTGGGGCTGTGCGCGTTGTAACTCGGCCTCGTTATCCTAGACGTCTCACCACTTTCAAGGTGAAACACGTGAATAGAAGTGAAGTCATTCTCTTCATCCTTTGAAAACGCGATGTAGGAGCTGTCTGGACTCCACGCCAAGTCGTACACACCCTCTGGACGGAATCCATTGAGCAAGCTTTCCATGCTAGCTAGACCGGTGACTGATGCATATTTGGCGCCAGCCGCACCTTTCTGCGCCCTTTTAAGCCCCGCAATGTGCAAGTGTCGTTCAGCTCGCCTTCTCTCTGTGCGGCGTTGCTGCCGTCGCGAATTTCGCGTTGCGCCCGCGGCTTTGCCGCTGAGTCGAATTAGTGCGCGTTGACGCCTCGCCGCACCCAAGCCTGAGGCGGAAGTGTCCTGCTGCTTTGCGCCCTTTTTCGCCTTTGCAAGCCTCAGATCGACTGCTTCGGGTTCAGTAGTGCGATAGAGATTCGTATTCACCGCAGTGTTGGTCAAGTTGACCAATTGCAAGTTGCCATTCGTGTCGGCAAAGACGAGCGCCGTCGAATCTGGAGAGATGGAACTAAACTCCATGGCGCCTCGAATCTTACCACCCGTGGTTATTTGTGTCTCCTTCCACGCACCCCCATCGGATGCTCGTTCGAAAAGCACGTACTCGTACTCACCAGTCGCATCGGACAACGCCAAGATCTTTGGCTGCCCATCTGCGCTGGCGTCATTCACAAACTGGATGTGCTTGTAACGAACCGCGCCGCTGTAGCGTGAAACTTTTTCGACTCGAGCACCCAAGAACGGCACCAAAGCAGAGTAGAAAATCTGTCCGCGAATGACAAAGGCTGCGAAAGCGCCATCGTTCGCGAGGACAAACTCGCTGATGGATCCGTACGGATCTTCAATCTCCGTGGGCGCCGTCTTGCGGAACTCGCTCACGAGAGAAAACTGCAAAGCTTTCGGCTCGGACAGCGAAATCTGACCGCTAGATTGTGAATCAGTGACGATATCGCGCACGAACAATTCGCCTCCACGTCTATAGTACAGCTGAGAGCCGTCAACACTAATCTCTTTAACGTCAAACACGCACTCAAACGTCAGCTGAGTCGCCCGTCCATCCGTCAGACGCATGTGCCACACGTTGGCGACGCCCTCGCGATCGCTTACAAAAAAGATGGAATCGCTCAATGCACTGTCGTTCGATGCCACGGGCGCCCACGCCCCTCGTTTACCCCAGCTCTCCTCGGGCGTGAGTTGAGACGCCTCCACGTCGCCTTCGCACCAACGCCATAGTCGCGATTGCTCCCCTCCTTCGTATCTCTTCGTTTCGCTCGTTTGGCGCAGAGGAACGAAAACGTAGCACCCCTTGCCATCCTTAGTTCCTTCAATCGCGCGAGAAAATGGCAACGACTCGACTTTTCTCGTCCACGGATCGAGCTTCGCGAGCTGCGGAGCGCCGACTTGCGAGTGTTGGCTCGATACAATGAGCAACTCGTTCATTTCAGACCAAGAGGCGACGTCCTCAGCCATGCCGCCAAAGGTCACCTGCTGCGTCACCCCACCCATCGTAGGAGTGATGAACACATCGTACCCATCGTAAGTCATGGCGAGGAATGCCACGTGCTTACCATCGGGGGACAACATCGGAACGCCCTCACGACTGTAAGACGCCGACAGCCGAGAGGCCGGTCCGCCTCCGGCGTTTGCAATCCAAATGTTTGTCTCGCTCACAAACGTGATTCGCCCCTTCGCCACGGATGGATACTTGTAATACCCGAGTCGATTCTCATCTTCAGTGTTCGCGTCCACCAATCGCTTACGCGAACTGTTCAGCGTCGTCGCTTGACCCGTGATTATTTCTCTTGCGTCTTCACCAGAGTAATCGTACTCATATGAAGCAGAGTACTCCGCCGATGCAGACTGAACATCACCTCCTTCTGTCTTCTGGCCGTCAGCCACCGGGTACTGCGTCTGCGCGGTTTGAGGAGACTTGAATACCCCCGTCATGGCATCCCCAAAGCTGTTTGGCGGCACGGTTGGAGCTAATCGCGTCGAGCGTTGGTGGGCTCGCTTTGCGCGATTCTGATCGCGCTGGTATTGCGACAACCCCAGGGCTGGTTGCGCGCTCTCCGCCGCGCGCATCGCGTCCAAGACCCTACTTTGCGCTTCTGCGAGTGCCGTTTCGTCCCTCGCCGCCCGGTTCATCGAACCCGCCACGCAACCGAGCGCAAATACCGCTGAGGCCGCGACGACGCGTACGGCGCCTTCACTCGGCGTCAACCACCAACGCAGTGAACCTCCCCGTCGTCGTCGTCCGTTTGATTCGTCCTCAGACGTCAACGGCGATCCTCCCATCATCATCGTCATCGTCGTCGACGACGGTTCCATGTCCTCCGACCCTCCGATCAATCGAGCGCGTTCCTCAGGTCGAGCGCGATCGCTCGTCCCTCCGTAGGATGGCAGCACGTACACACCCTCCTCCATGAGGGCTTCCGACTCGTTTCGGTTCCGTCGGTTCCGAGTCTGTTTCAAAACAGTCGACAAAGAGGACTCTCGAGGCGTCGACGCGCTCTGTCGGTTCCTCCCTCGAGTCTCTCTCGTTCGCCACACGAGACGACGACTGCGACTGCCGTCTCAGCAATGGATGGGTGTTGGGAACTCACTGTTGTATTAAATTTACACTGGTGAAATGATGTAACCTTTTATATGTGTATACAGTGATGAAGATGGGCAATTTGAATCGTCGAGCGGGCGCGCGCGAGCGGCAACTTCATTTCATTTTCGCGCTCGATTCGTTCGAGGTAGTATTCATTCATACGAGTGTGCTACATACACGCATTCGTTTCTGCCTTGTGTTAAAATTCTAGTGCTTAGTGGTGATCGTAGAAGGTTCCTACGTGGAGGAGCGGGTGAGTATCTGGTCGTGCGCGTCACGCGGTGGAGAGTTGGTTCCACGCCCCGTCGATGCTCTCCTTCCACACGGTGACGGTGTTGTTCCCGTCGCTCACGGCGAGAATGTTACCCATGGTGCTCCAGGAGACGCGCCAGACAGGGACACCAAAGTCGTTGAGCGCGCGGAAGGTCCACGGGCCACGTGGTTCGCTCTGCGTCCAGATGAACACCTTCCCATCTTGGCCGCAAGACGCGATGGTGTTCATCGGCAAGCCTAAGTTGTCGCTCCACGCCACGTCGCGCACCCAATCACTGTGCGCGCTGAGAGTGGCCTCACACCCCCAGATGTTCTGCGACTCGTCAAACCTCCACACCTTGACGAGGTTGTCGCAACCGCACGTCACCAAGCGTCGCGCGTCGGCGTTCGCACCACCTCCGCTCACGAGCGAGCCCGGCATCGCCGCCGGAGCCCAACTGACGCCAGTGCATCCCACGGCATGCGCGTTATCGATCTTCTGCACGCGCCACTGTCCGCTCGCTGTGTCGTAGGAGATGATGGAGATGGACCCGTCGCTAGACGCGCAGGCTACTTGCGCGCCATACTCGTGCGGCGCCCAGGCGACGGCGTTAACGCTTCCGTCATGCGTGCCCACCGGAGTCTTGTACGCACACACAAACACGTTTGGTTCCGTCTCTTTGTGTATCATCACGTGGTGATCGAACGACGCAGTCGCGAGAAGGGTGCCAAACTTTGGATGACTCCATCGCGCGCACCACACCGGACCGTCGTGTCCAGTGAGCGTCGCCACGTGGCGCCCGTCCACGGCTCCGGCCGAGGTTCCATTGGCCCCCGCGTGCGGGTCCATGTCTGCGCCCACGTCCGAGCCACCGTTCTCGAACCCATCCACACCACTCGACGCCTCGACGTCGAAAATCCTCACCGTTCGATCGCTGCTCGAAGTCGCCACGCGTCTTCCAAAGTAATCGTACGCGCAGTCATGGATCGCGTCCGAGTGCGACGTCTCAAAGCTTCCACGATCGACCGCCGACATCTTTATCTTCGTCTTCCGAGCGTCGAGATGACCCGTCCGAGTGCGTCGACAGCGCTGCGTGTTGTGCAGATCTGCACGCACGAATCTGCGCATCTGCCTTCATTCTGAACGACTAAATTTTTTGTCGAGGTGCCTAGGGTTCGGGGAATAATTAGATCGCGTTGTTCGATGTTTAATATGTGACATATAATTGAAATAATTGCAACTCACAAGGCGACGGCTTCGACGCCGTTCGCGACGCGCATAGCGGCTTCGTGCGCGCTGAGAATCTCCAGAGCGCGACCCAAATCTTCGAGTTTGATGTCGATTTGTTTCTCTTCATCTTTTTCCGTGTAATCGGCTCGAAGATCCTTGATGCGAACCATGCCGTTTTCCCACTCTTGCGGGGCGACAAAGACAATGTATCGAGCGCCGACGCGGTTGGCGTAGTCGAACGTATTCGCCACCTTTTTCTTGGGTTCGAGCAACATGTCTACGTTTGCGTCACCGGCACGAATTAGCGACGCCGTCTTCATCGCCGGGCCCTGCATACCGTCGTTGAAGGCGGCGACGACAAAGTCAATTTGCTTGGGCAAATTTGGCATCAGACCTTTGTCCTTGAGCAACTCGGCGATGACGCAGTCGCCGAAACCAAAGCCGCACGCCGGAACTTCAGTCACGGCACCGTAGAGTGAAAGTAATCTATCGTATCGACCGCCACCGCAGATTGCGCGAAGCTCTCCCGCGCGATCGAAACCCTCGAAGACAATTCCCGTGTAGTAGGCTAAGCCTCTGACGACGGATGCATCAAAGATAAGCCAGTCGCCAAAACCGTAAGATTCGGCGAGTTCGAAGAGACGCTTGAGTTCATCGATGCCAGATGAGTCGACGCCTTCACCGCAGAGACTTTGGAGCTCATCAACCGTCTTGCACGCCAAGCACGCTATAATCTTGTCGCACGTCTCCGCCGGCAAACCTTGGTTTGACATGAGCTCCTCCTTGACAGCATCGGGACCAATCTTATCGAGCTTATCCATGACGATGCACACCGGCGCAAACATGGCACCAGAAATACCGTAAGAGTCCAACACGCTCGCCATCACCTTGCGAGAGTTAACCTTGATGCCAACGTCGGCTGACGTGATGCCGATGGAGCGGAAAAATTCGCACACGGCAAACAACAATTCCGTCTCCGCGCTCACAGACTTGCATCCGATGATGTCCATGTTCCACTGGTAGTGCTCGCGCTTTCTCCCTCTCTGCGTCGTCTCAAACCTCCAGCACTGGGGAATGGAAAACCACTTCAACGGAAGCATCATGGACGCCGCGCGACCCAAAACCATCCTCGCGAGCGTCGGGGTCATCTCTGGTCGAAGCGTCACCTCGACCCCGTCCTGATCGACAAATGCGTACATTTGTTCTGTAATCTCTTCACCAGCCTTGCGCTTGTACAGCTCCTGTCTCTCCAACACCGGGGCGTCGTACTCCTCGAACCCAGCTAGAGCTGCGGTCCTCCGAAACTTCTGGTACAACCACTTCTGAAATCTGTAGTCATCCGGATACCAGTCTCGCGTCCCGCTGCACGCCTCGAGCTCCACCGGAGGGTTGGTGACGCACTGCACCTTTTCCACCCCACCTCGCGCCTGAGAACGCTCCTGCGCCGCCGCCGCTTTCGCCGCTTTCGCCGCTTCTTTTTCAGCCTTCTTCGCCGCCTTTGCAGCTTCGCGCATCAACGCCTTTTCACTCTTTTCCCCGGGAGCCGCGGGGGTCTCTCCCTCGGCGCTCATCGCTATCGCTACGGTTTGATTGCGGTTGGTGCGCTTCGCGTCAATCTACTACCCGCGTGCGCGCGTCACTCGAACGCGTCGTCGTCGACTGGCGTCTTCGCCCGAGCGTGGCTGC
>JACLAB010005936.1_pt1 | contig 25912 bp, 30 predicted proteins | sample 8027921 | NCBI WGS metagenome assembly JACLAB01 (sample SAMN15725117, study PRJNA655200) | protist metagenome | isolation source: fluorescence activated cell sorting (FACS) single amplified genomes of... | place: USA: West Boothbay Harbor, Gulf of Maine | collected 2000-07-19
ATAGCGCTGAAAGCTTAAAAAATGTAAATGTCACCTTTCAAGATTTAGTAGGTTCTGGAAAAGTTTCACAGAATATGCCCTGCATAGGTGTAATACGGCATCCCTTTGATTGGATATCTTCCCTGCTATACTATGCAAAAATACGCCAAGGAATAAGAGAGCAGAGCCACATAGAAAAATATGGGGAGATAACAGATCACGACAAGCGGGTACGCGAAGCATATAGCAGCCCAGACGCAATTCACAAAGTAATCATTTCTCAAGCGGGTAACTCGTACTTACAAAATATACTAAAACCGCAGACTGATTATTACCCCGACCATGCTCAGCTATTTAATTTTGAAAATTTACATGAACACGCCTGCGAATTTATTTCACAAAAGGGCGGAATTGTTCCGCAGGAAAAAATAGAGGCTAGAAAAAGCGAGCACGATGCACAATCCTATATTGATGCCTTGTCTGAAAAATATAAGAAGCGCGCTTTGAAAGTATACGAGAAGGATTTAATAGCCTGGGAAAAAGCCTATGCAAAATTTAATTAAAGAAATTTATATAATTCATCTACAACATGAATACCTTTGGTAACTTAGCTATTTTTTGAAGACACCGATACTGTAGTAATACAGTGACTTAAAAGTAGAGTAGAACTAAATGATCGAGATCGGACTAGCGCTATCGGCGGCTAAGAAAGCCTTCGACCTCATTCAGTCTGCAATCGACACAGGTAAGCAGGCCAATGAAATTCTGGGACAAGTTGGCGATTTTTACGACGCCAAAGAGAAAGTCCAAGAAGCGAAAGAAGAGCACAGGCGAAAGCCAAACGGGGCCTACGGCGAGCAGTCCGTAGAGTCCTACGCTCTGAGAATAGTCGAGGCTGAGATAGCTTGCGACAGATACGAAGCGCAGATTAAAAAGATGTTCATGGCCCAAGGCAAGACGCCTATGTATCAAAAAATGATGCAAATTAGAACGCAAGAGCGTGATCGCAGAGAGCTTGCTAAGCGCGAGCTGTTAAAGATACAACGTGAGAAGTTGCAACGACAACGCGAGCTGAAAAACGTCATCATTGCCTTGTTTGCACTGGCAATGTGTGCAGGCTCTGCCATTTATATAGCTGCTGTAGCGGTAGGGTAAACATGAAATTAGATCCGGTTCTTCTTAACATGGCCTGTAGTTGGTCAATGAAAGCGTATAGCGAGACCAATCGTGATGCGACTAAGATTGAATCCGGTCTTACGTCTACTACGGCGTTTATTGTACAGCGCAAAAGCATAGACATCATCGTGTTCCGTGGCACGCAACAAGTGGGCGACTGGGCATTTAACTTAGTCCCTTTCCCTGTTCCCTATGCCGGGCGCTTGTGTCACGCAGGGTTTGTCGCGGCCCACGCGTCGGTGTGGGATGACATCGAGCCGTACATTGATTACAAGAAGCGCACGTTGATTTGTGGGCATAGCCTTGGGGGTGCTTTAGCGGAACTTTCGGCGGCTAAGCTAAACGGGAAGCACGACAACTTAAATCTAATTACTTTTGGTAAGCCCAACACGTTCTTTAAAGGGTTTAAAAAGCCGTTAACGTTAGATAACCAGCTTTCGGTTGTAAACGGAAGCGACTCGGTACCTCGCGTGCCTCGCCTGTGTTATGGCCCGAGCAAGTCCCAAGATATGTTGTACTTCTCGAACGGTGGCGTGGACTACATCAACCCCAGTAAGTACCTTCGCAAGAAGGATCGGGGCGTTAAAGATCGTATTTCAGACCACTTTATGGACGGGTACAAGGCCCGTTTAACTAAGTTCTTAGAGGATCAAAAAAATGGTAAGACTGGCGTTGATATTTAGTATAGCCCTGCTTATGGCTTCCTGCACATCTATTGAGCAGGTTATTGAAAACAAAGAAGTCTACTGCTCGGGTATGTACAAAGGCATTCGAGCGGTGGGCCGTGGCGCGCTTACAATGACTACCGGTGTTGTAGTAGAAGATGTTTGCGACACCATTGATGACATCGTAGCTGAAGAAGAAGTCGAGGAAAACGCCGCTGACGGCGTAATCAAAAGTGCTGACTAATCTGTACGACTTTGCACAACTAATACTATTACTGAAGCAGCTATGACCGAACAACTACTTGAGATGCTTAAGCGTCACGAAGGCGTGGTGCTGACTAATGGCCGCCACGTGGCGTACAAATGCCCTGCCGGATACTGGACGGTGGGAATTGGCCGAAATATCGACCCCAATGGGGGCTTAGGTCTGTCCGACGATGAAGTCGATATGCTCCTTGAAAACGATATTTTGCGAGTCATCAAAGAACTAAGCGCTGAATATCCTTGGTTTAATGACCTTGATGATGTGCGAAAAGATGCTATGATTGACATCAGCTATAACCTTGGTGCTACGCGTTTGCGTGGCTTCAAAAAAGCCTTGGCGGCCATGGAAGTGGCGGACCACAAAACCGCAGCAGAAGAGTTCCTTGACTCCAAATGGAGACGGGACGTTAAAGGCCGCGCACACGAAATCGCATCTATGATAGCGACAGGTGAATACCTATGACGAGGTTAGCGAATGCCCTTAGCGAAATTACAATTCAGACCCGGTGTTAACAAAGAAAACACTAGCTATTCTAACGAAGGCGGTTGGTCTGACTCCGACAAGATCCGGTTCCGATTTGGATTCCCCGAGAAAATAGGTGGTTGGACTAGACAGTCTAATTACAGCTTTCTTGCGCCCTGTCGCGCCCTTCACTCCTACGTAACCCTGCAAGGCTCGTTGCTCATGGCCGTGGGCACTCGTTTTAAGTTTTATATAAACGAAGGCGGCTTTTACTACGACATTACCCCTATCCGGGCTACCACTGCCGCGGGCGACGTGACGTTTGGCGCGACCAACGGATCAGCTACTATTGCCGTTGCGGACACCGCCCATGGGGCGGCTACCGGGGATTTTGTTACGTTTAGCGGAGCGGCGTCTCTCGGTGGTCAAATCACCGCCAATGTTCTGAATCAGGAATATCAGATAAACGTCGTGGACGAGAACAACTACACTGTTCAAGCGCGCACTGTATCGACAATAGCAAGCATTACAGACGACGGCGTGCTTAACCCTACGCCGGTCACGGCCGACGGGTCAGATACCGGTAATGGGGGTGCAGCGGTAGTAGGCGTTTATCAAATAAACTCTGGCCTTGGCGTAGTAGTATCGGGCACCGGCTTTGGGTCAAGTACTTGGGGCCGTGGCACGTGGGGTTCGTCCGCTGCGCTGACAACGATCCACAACGTACGTTTGTGGGGAATAGACAATTTTGGTGAAGACCTTTTGTTCAACGCCCGTGACGGCGGTATTTACTACTGGGACACCAGCGCCAGCGATTACGGCGTAGATCGAGCGATTGCCTTAGCGGACTTGCCGGGAGCCGATCCGGGTACGCCTACTATTGCCAAACAAGTGCTTGTCAGCGACACGGATCGCCACATCATTGCTTTTGGGTGTGATTCTCAAAACAACGTGGGCGTACAAGATCCATTGTTAATACGCTTCTCGTCGCAAGAATCTTTGATTGAATGGGATGCTGAAGTAACTAATACGGCGGGCGATTTGCGGGTAGGGTCTGGCTCCGAAATTATCGTAGCCGTTGAGACTCGTAACCAAATTCTTGTTTTCACCGACATATCGCTACATTCCCTGCAATTCTTAGGCCCGCCGTTTACGTTTGGTCTAGCCCAAGTTGCGGAAAACATTACCATAGTTGGCCCGTCGGCGGTTACTGCGGTGGACGACAAGGTGTTTTGGATGGGGATCGGGGACTTCTACGTCTATACAGGTCAAACTCAAAAGCTTCCGTGCCCGGTTAGAGCGTACATTTTTGACGATATCAACAACTCTCAGATAGATCTGACCGTTTGCGCGCTTAACAGCACTTTCTCAGAAGTTTGGTGGTTCTACCCGTCTGCAAGTTCTAACGAAAACGACCGCTACGTGGTCTTCAATTACGTAGAAAACACGTGGGCGGTAGGCACTCTAACTCGAACCGCGTGGCAGGACCGCGGTTTGTTTAACGCCCCGATTGCGGCTTCTACAGACGGTTATCTGTATAACCACGAAACGGGTCAGAACGACGGTAGTACTAATCCTCCTAGCGCCATTACCAGCTACATACAAAGCAGCCAGATTAGCATTGGTTCTGGGGATGATTTTGTCTTCTTAACCAAGCTTATTCCGGACTTGACCTTTGAAAACTCCATTTCAACGGCTCCAACGGTAGATTTTACGTTGCAGGCTCGAAACTTTCCCGGCGGCGCATACCTACAGACCGATACCTCTGGGGTGACGCAAAGCGCTACAACGCCGGTGGAGCAGTTTACAGAGCAGACGTGGATTAGACTGCGTGGGCGGTCGTTTGCGGTCAAAGTAGAGTCCGATACGACCGATACACAATGGCGGTTAGGCACGCCCCGGGTAGAAATTAGGCCCGACGGGAGAAGATAATGTCATCTAGACAACTTACCCGTGTCTATTTTCCTAACCCGCCTGCGGAATATCAGCAGGATACGATTGCGGCTATTCAGGAAGCGTATGAGACCCTGATCCGCCAGATACAGAACCCGGGTGATGTGCGGGCTACCGACATTACGTTGACCAACTTGCAAAGCGGTTCAGACACAGGTCTAGAAGTAGGTGCCGTATACGAGAAAGACGGCTTTTTGAAGATAACTTTGGCTAATTCGCCTAACCCGGCAGGGGTATCAGGTTCTGGTGTGTTGGGCTCGGTAACAGTGGTAATAACATGATCTGTAATGATAAGATTGTATGTGCGGAATGCGAAGGAGCAACCCTGTAATGGAAGAGCTTTTAAATAAATTTTTGTCTAAAGCTACAGAAAGCGCCGTACAAGCGGGCATTGTCTCGTTGGCCACGGACGTTGATTTTAAAGACGCGTTTAAGACCATTGGCGGCTTGAACCTAGCCTCTTCTGTAGTGGGTGGGAATTCTCCTCTCGACTTTTTTAATAACAAGCAGGTTGCTGCGGGGCCCACGGGTCAAGAGGCCACTGGCGCAGTTACAAATGTTGCTTCTAGTGGCGCTAACGCTTCGCTAATAAACATTCCTGGGATGAGAGGGGAGGACACAGGGGGTGCAACGCAAACTTACGGGGCGACTAACGAGGCCACTAGCGCGGCCGTGCAAGCAGGTGAGCAACAAAACGTATCCCAAAGCAACCTTACCCCCGTAGCAGATACCCGAGGTATTATGTCAGCGTTGGGAGACGTAATTACGGGCGACGGCGGACGAGGAAATGCGCTTAAACAATTATTTATGCCTGATCCCGAAGGTGATCCAGACCCGTTTAGACGGTTTGCTCCGGCCCTCTTGGCGGCAATAGCTGCGGGAAAGATGGGCGGGGCTTTTGACCCTGTCGAGCAACAACAACAACAGCAATTTGGTGGCATAACAGGTCAAGGTTTACTTAATCAAAATCCGGGCTACCGCATTGGCGTACCTACGCTGGCTAGAGGTTATGCTCAAGGTGGAGACATAGACCCGTCTACCTTCCCACGCCGTACCGGGGCAATTAACGGTCCTGGCACAGGAACCTCCGATGATATCCCAGCCATGCTTTCCAATGGCGAATTTGTAATGACTGAAAAAGCTGTTCGAGCAGCAGGCAACGGGGACCACGACACCGGCGTCCGTAACATGTATCAAATGATGAACGGTTTAGAGTCGAGGATGGCCTAATGGTTACAGCAACTCAAGAAACTATTGTAAGAGAAGACCCGTATACCGAAGCCTATAAAAGAGGTTTATTCGAGTCTACTTTTGACTTAGTTAACCAACAAATGGGTTATCAACGCGTTCCTACGGGTCAATTGGACGACGCAGGAAACCCTATTTACGAAACGAAGCAAATGACCGACCCTGTTACGGGTCAACCGCTTGGACCGGCATACGCGCCAACCTACCAAATAGCGGGCGCGTCACCTATGCAGCAACAAGCTCAAGCTTTGTTGCAAGAAAACTTGGGCGCGGGTCAAGACTACATCCAAGGTGGCTTAGGCAGCATTCAACGTGGTGGTGAGCTTTATGAGCAAGCTGCTCAGCAAGCCATGGGACAGTCTCCCGCCGATCCATATGGGTTCCAGCAACGCGCTGCAACGGCTATTGAGGGAGGCATGGAGGCGTTTGACCCTTCTGGTATTCAAGCCTTTTTTAATCCCTACGAAGACCAAGTAGTCGGGCAAGTTCAACAGGACTTTGACCAGGCGCGTCGTATGTCTGACATAACCCAAGCCGCTCAAGCGGTAGGTTCCGGCGCTTACGGAGGATCTAGGGCCGCGATTGCTGAACAAGAAGCCCGCCGTAACTTAAACAGAGAAGAGCTCAATGCCGTTGGCCGTTTGCGTCAGACCGGTTACACACAAGCACTAGACGCCGCAAGCCAGGCTCAAGAAGCACAACAACGCCGTGCTCTGACCGGTGGAAACTATTTAGGAAACCTGGGCAACACGTTTGGTCAGTTATCCCAACGCGATACAGAGCTTTTGGGTAATCTGGGTAAAGGCATTGCGGGTATAGGGGACCAAGAATCAAGGCTAGGTGTCACGGCAACTAACCTGTTGCGTGGCGATATCGCAGGGTTAAATAGCCTCGGCGGTCAAAACCAGATGTTAGAGCAAAGCATACTTGATGCTACTCGTAACACTAACGTCGAGCGCCAACAACTTCCGTTCCAGTCATACGGTTATTTGAGTGACGTGCTTAACCGCGTACCTTCTAACCAAAGCCGGATGCAGACTACCACACAGCCTCAGCAAAGCGGTCTTGGACAAGCTATTGGATACGGCATTGCCGGACTAGGCGCTCTTGCGGGCGTAGGATAGGACCTATTATGAACGTATATAAGCGACCATTATTTATGCAGCAAGGCGGAGCTCCTCGCGTTCCGGTTCCCACGCCTCCCGCTGCAATGCGCCCAGTTACCGCACCAAGTGGAGCCATGCCTCCTATGCGCCCCGCGGCGGCACCTCCCGCACGTCCTAGTAATGACCAGGCGGCGGGCATTGCTTCTATGGTTTCGGATAAAGCCAAGATGGATTTAAGCCAGGCGCAAGGACCGGAGCAAATGATTAACGCATTCCGAGGCAATCAAAAGCCTCTTGAAGCGCGCTACCAGGAGCTTGCTCAATACGTTGGTCCTCAAGATGCGACAGCCACTCCGATTAGCGTACTGACTATGGTCCAGCCTTCTTTGATGATGACGGCGCAAGGCGCAGCAGACAGCGGCATTGGCGAGCTTATGGCCAACGTCGCAGGTGGCGTGGACATGGAATCCTCTCCTGGGCAGCCTAATCGTATGGGTCAAGGCTTGGGCAACCTCATGATGTCCAACCAGGCCCCTCAACCGGCGGGCATGGCGCAGGGCGGTGTTGTGGGAAAGTTCGATAAGGGGGGTAACCCTCTGGTCGAGTACTACAAACAAGATCTTCCTGCATTCCAAGAAATCCTTGCTCCCTCACAGGGTGACAAAGACGCAGCCAAGCGTCAGTTATTCTTTGACATTGCGCAGCGCGGTCTAGCTATGGCCGGTGGTGCCGGTGGCACGGGTAACGTCGCATCACAACTGGCTAACGTATTCCAGACCCTTCCTCAGACTTACTCTGCACAACAAGCGGAGCTTCGCAAAGGCGAGCGTGCCGCGCAGCAAGCTGCGTTACAGTCTGCCGCTGGTCGCGTAGGAGCGGATCGTGAGCAGCAAGCCAAACTAGCTGAAATAGCTGAGGAATCACGGTTAAGAAGGTTAGAAAATCAACAAAAAAATGATTTAAAAATTTTAGAATTGAACAGAAAAGCAAAGCTTGAAGGCCGTCCTGTTTCTATACACCAGTATGTAGGTGCAAACGGTGAAATTTTAAGCCAGCCTTATGACATGAGGGATCCGGAGAGTGCTGCGGCTGCTTTAGCCCTTGGAGACGTGGTGCAAGGAACTCTTGTTCCTACAGATAAAATCTCTGGGTTGCGTGGCGCCGGTGCGAGTTCGGGCATAAAACGAGTCAGAAAAACAGACGGTAGTGTGGAAACTTTCGATCGTTCTATTCCGTCTCAAGACGCGGCGTACAGGGCAGCCATGCAGGCTGGCGGCCAGGAGATGGATATTAAAGTTCCCGATGTCGAAGTGCCGGAACTAACTACTGCTCAGGTTGACGCTGTTTTTGCAGATAATGATTTTTTTGAAGCGCTACGTGATGGAAAAATAACCGATTCTCAACTTACACGACTCAACGCCGCGATTGCGCAGAAGACACAGCCTCAAAGAACAACCACGGGAAGAATTTTGGAAGGCAATATCCCAGAAGTGGTGATGACTCAGGATTCGCTTCCAGAACAATGGTTACCCGTTATACGTGCCGCACGTGCGAGAGGTACTCAGGTCCAAATGCCTAACGGAGTGGCAGATACCAGTGCTACCGCCGGTGCAGGTCCTGCGCCTCTTGCTTCTCCAACTCCGCAGGGGGATAACCCCTTGGCTGTTTCTTATGATCAGCAAGTTCAAGATGCTCCAATTTTGACCGTAGATCAAATTAGAAATGTCGAGTTACCTAACTTTGATGACAAAACTATTGGATCAGAAAGTGCTGTTATGGGGTATCCAATAGACAAGTTGTTTGGTACTTGGGCATCGTTTGACCGAACTTGGAACACTTATGGTCCAGCCTTTCTTGGTTTAGCTGGATCAGAAGCCGCCTTGGCTGCCGCACCGTCACAAGCGGAAGCAGACGCGGAAGCAGGCTTAGAAGCTTTTAAAGTGTTGGTTGTTGAATCTATGATGGCCGCACGGGGAGACAAAGCTTCAAACCAGCTTAGAGATCAGTTAGGAGCTCTTTTCCCCGACATAAACTCTGCTTTTACAAACCCCGTTGATGCCGCCGGTGAATACAAAATAGTGCGTAACGAAATGCAAAAAGACGTTCGAATGGTCGAAGACCAGTTGAAAAAACCGCTAACTGCGAAAGACAAAACTAATTATGAGTTTGTGTTAAGAGAGCTGACAGACAGACTTCAAGAACTTAACACGATTGTCACTCAATTAGAAAAATCTACCCCGGGTGGCCAAGGCACACCTGCGTCCCGCTTTGACGAGATAATGCAAAATAACACTAGGGTCCCCTCTGCTCCTAACCGACCGAATAGGTAATAGCTAATGGCTGAAAACAACGTACCTTTTTCTATTGAAGAAGCCCCTGCGCCTATATCCGATGATGTAGCAGTTCAAGCTACGCCTTATATGGACGCTCTGACTATTCCAGATACGGACAAACCGGCGGCGTTTCAATCTATTGTTCAAGACAGCAACAAAGTTGATATGGACATAGAGAAGATTCGTGGCCAAGGGTTGGAAACACCTCAGATAGCGCGCTACTTAGTCGAAAACTTGTATAAATATCAAGACGAAAAAGGGGATTACCAAGCTCTGCCGTCCGGGTATTATGATCGTTTGCGAGAGTCTGGTATTCCGGACGAAGACATACTAAGCACTTTTGCTAACGTACGCGACCTTTCCCCCACGCAACAATTTATGGAACAAGCGGCCATTTCTACTACGTTTATGGCGGGAGCTATGCCTGCTGCGACGGCGGGTGCGATGGTAGCAGGTCCCTTTGGTTTTGTTGTAGGCGGTATAAGCGGGGGTTTAGCGGCGGATGCTTATAGACGCATGATGGCTCCTGAGACGGAGCTCCCCTACGCCGACAAATCAGGAGCGGCTGTAGCAGGCGAGATATTTGGCGGTAGCGTACCCGGCTTGAGCATTCCGTGGTTAGCCAAAGATTCTGCGATTAGCTTAGGTTCTAACTTTATCGGTAACAACCTAAAAAACATGCCTTTTGCACAACCTATCTCTACCGGATTAGCTCGGGGTGAACAATTTTTAACTCAAGGTTTTCAGTCTGCTCGAAATCAACCTTTAAGTTATGTAGCCGCTGAAACTAGAGACGTAGCTACAGCCGCCGCTATAGGGGTCGCTACCGAAAACATGGCACGTGGTGATCGAGGCGCGGCAAATTCTGCGGCTGATTTGTTAGCCGAAACTGCCGTGGTAATGGCGGACCCGGTAGGTCGGGTAGGACGTTTTGTTTCTAACAAAGTGCCTGTACTTAGAGGCATAGTAGAGGGACTTTCTCCAGAAAGACGTGTAGTTAACGCGGGAATTCGGTTACGTAAAATATTGACAGATGCCGGGGAAGATCCCGATGCTTTAATACCTATTCTTTTAGCAGGGGAAGATAATTTTGAAACCCGCAAAGTAAAAGAATTATTAAAAAACAACGGGGAAAATCCTGACGAATTTTTAGCCGGAATTAGGCAGGGCACCACTGAGCTAACTTTTGATGAAGACGACGTCATGGAATATACGGAGACTCCCTCGTATATTCGTTTAAAAAGGTTGTTAGAAGAAGCCGGAGAAAATCCCGAGGAAGTAATACCCGCTATTTTAGCAGGCGACGGAAAGTTTGCCGGAACCGACTATTCTTCACTGTTAGACGAAGCGGGCATTGATTTTAATAATCGAACCGCGGCATTACAAACCGGCGTTCCAATTTTGTATTTGTTAGAAAGTGCCGGGTTAGGGGCGACTAGACGCAGGTTTGGTCAACCTAACGAAAGTATGCCGGATGCTTTGATACAAGAAAGGCACCAAGCCGCTCAAAGAAACTTTAATCAGTTCCTTGCCGATCTGATAGAAATGGATACGCCAGAATCGTTAGGCTTGTTTGCCGACCTAAGAGATCAAAACTATCGCGGTCTTATGAACGCCCGGCTTACCGATGCGTTTGATCGTTATCAATCCACCGTAAATAAAGCGCTAGAAGGCGGTGAGACGTTAGACACTCAGCGTGTTTTATACACAACTATGTTTGGTGAAGACGGAAACGGCGGAGTATTTGGTGATATTAAGCGCCAAGAAAGAATTTTACAAAGTTTAATCCCTAAAGACATAGATGTCCCTGCGGGAACTCTTTCTATACCCGACACAGAAGAGTTGGCGGGCGAAGGTTTGGTAGACGTGTTTAACCGTATTGGCGAACAAGCCAGTATCCGCGGCCAACGGCCCAGGCTTAGCTATGGTAAAGACTTAGTTAGTTTGGACGTTGTTCTTAAAGAGTTTGATAGATTTGTTAATCCCGAAAAATACGCTAAAGCAAGCGATTTACCGGAGCTTCCAAAAGAAGAACAATTAGATTTACCGGGCATGACTGTGTCTACACCGGATGCACCTGAAATTGAAGACAACGTTAGCACTAATGAACTTTTAAATTTCTTAAACGCTATTGATCAAGCCAAAAAGAATGCTCTTCGCGGGGGTAATCAGCCGTTGCTAGAGTTTTTAACTGAGATTGAAGTTGGCGCGAAAAACACGCTTTCTGCTGTAAGTAACCATCGTAATGTTAAAACTTTAGGAGGTCAGTTTTCTCGTTATTTTGATAACTATCTTGCCTACAGAGATGAAGCCAGTAATGTTTTTTCTAACGCTTTCTTAGGTGAAATGCGTACGGCTATGTCCCCAGAGTTGGCAGGGCTTACTTTGTTTAAAGGTATGGGAAACCCTACGCTACTTCGTTTACAACAAATGGACGATGCCGCTAACTTCTTGTTGTCTTATAACAATAGAAATATGGGCGCGTTAGATGCGACTAACCAGTTTGCGGCTGCTAACAATGTAATAGACGCTGCACAGGACGTAGAGTTACTAACTCAAGACGCGGGCACTATCCCTGTTATCCGAAGCGCACAAGATAAAGTGCTTAGAGGTATCCTTAACGAAGGTACTTTTTTCAACAGAACGCCTGTCCGAGATGCTTTTGGTGAGCCTACCGGCGAAACTATTTTAGAGCCTACAGCCTCTTTTGAAACTTTTATGAGTGATCCTGTAACTCAGAATATTTTAGCAGAGTATTTTCCGGCGCTTCAGTCAGACTTAAGCGACATTAGTAAGACTCGTGCGTTGTTTGATAATTTAAGTAACGAAAACAGTTTGCTTAATGAAAGTATGGAAGCGTCCGACTCTTTTACAAGCCTGTTTAGGGGCGTTTACGACAATCCTATTGCAACCGTTCAAGATATTATTGGGACACCTGGCGAACGAACCATGTCGCGTGAGAATCCAATAAAAGACCTTTCTCGTATTGCGCGCACCGTTGCTGGTTCGGATGATCCCAAAGTAATACAAGGGTTTTTAGACACCATTTTGAACCATGGTTACGCTTACTCGGGCGGGGGTTCGCCTATAAATCCTCAAACAGGTCAAATATCATTTAATCCAGACAAATTAAGACAATATTTGTTTAGCCCTATGGTCCCGGGTCGTCGCACAACGGTAGTAGATGTATTACGCGATACCGGTGTTTTAGAAGGGGGCGATGCGCATTTAGCCAGGATTTCGCAAGTCTTAGCTGAAATGGATAAAATTCAAAAGGCCACTAGCACCGCCCGAGCAGGGGAGCTGGGAAATATCGAAGCTCCCGAAATTACACAACGTATTCAAATGCAAATAGCCGAAGCAAGCGTCGGCGCGTTTGGTGCGGGTATAGCTTCTAACTTTTACGGTTTACTAGCTCGTGCAGGAATAGTTGGTGGTGCGGGATCTTTGATTACTTCGGCCCTTGGTGCTCGAGTAGCGAGAGAAGTGCTTACTAAAAACCCCGCTATTCTTACACAGCAGTTGATGACCGAAATGCTCAAAAATCCAAAGATCATGGCTGATATCTTAGAAATGACTAAGAATTACAAGCCCGGAGATAAGCTTCCTTCTAATCAATTAAGAAGAATGTACACGTTCTTATTAGGCGGCGGGATTGTCCCGGCGGCCATGAGCTATCAAGAGTTTGGCGGTAACTACTACGGTCGTACCATGCCGGAAGAAAGACAAGCTGAGCGCGAAGAAGCAGGAGCCGTGCCCATCGTACCGCAAAGGCCGAATCCACGTCGTGTGCAGCCTAGCATCGTACCTCCGCCTGAGCCTGTGACTTCTCCGCCACAAGCCGCAACGCCTAGACCTATGCCACCTCCCGTGGCACAAGCCCCACGGCCCGCGGCCCAGGCACCAGCAAGCCCGGACCAAAGAGCACGCTACGCGGCTATGTTCCCTAATGACACGGCTAGTGGTCTGATTAGGCAAGGCATAGGTTCGTTATCGTAACCAGTCCTTAACGTCCTCACCGAGTACTGCCGAAGCAATGTTGATTTTGTTTCGCAGTGCCGTGAGGATTGTCTCGTCTACCGTCCCAGGTGAAATTAAATCTACGTACGTAACGGACTTTGTTTGACCAATGCGGTGTGCTCGGTCCTCTGATTGCAGTCTGATTTCTAAATCGTAGCTGTTTGAGTAGTAAACCATTGTGTGCGCAGCGGTCAAAGTAATGCCGTATCCGCCGGTTCGGGGTTGCCCTACGAAAAATCTGAGGGGTGAGTCCGGGTCTTGGAAGCGATTAACTATTTTCTGACGCTCATCTTGTGGTGTTGCGCCATAGTACGCGGCCACCGAGTCTTCGCCATAGGCTGTGGATAAAGCTGTGGATATCTCTATGATGTCATGCGTCCAGGTAGCCCAGATAATAACTTTTCCTTGCGCTTCTTCTATTACATTCATCAATTCAGGCATGCGGTTGTTCTTTAACGCCTGGATAGGGCCGTCGTCAGGCTGTAAAAAGCCGCATGTAATCTGCTGCAAGCGCATTATCTGAGTCAAAACGCTGGCGGTTGTGGATAACTGCCCGTCTTCTAACTGAGCCAAAGCCAGTTCTTTCATCTCGTTGTACACTTTCGTTTGTTCCGGTGTCAAAGGTACGTCACGTTTGGTGTAAACCTTGTCGGGTAAGTCTAAGCATTCGCTTTTGAGCACGCGGACTGAGAATTTGTCTAACTTTTCACTTAATTCTTCCAACTTTCGGTAGCCTACGATGTGCTGAAAGCTACGGTGGCCCATGTTTCTGCGCTGGATTACAGCGTAGCGGCCCTGGAAAGAATAAAAACTTTTAAATCCCAGGGCTTCCGTGGAAAGAAAAGCGCACTGAGCATACAAATCCATAGGGGATTTAGTGATGGGACTTCCGGTCAAGATACGACGGAATTTTGACACTCGCGTCAAATCTAGGACGGTCTTAGTACGCTGCGCTTGACGGTTCTTTATAGTAGTAGACTCGTCTATTAGCGTCATATTGTCCGGGTTACGCTCTAAAAAACGTTTGGCACTGGCCGCGCCTTTAGCTGTGCTGAGTGCTTCGATGTTCATTACTAATATATTTAGCGCTTTAGAGTCGCCACGTATCGCAACTTCTTTAATTTCTGCGGTATACTTCTTAGTCCAGTTTGGCTGCCAGCGCACAATCTTGTATTCTATTCCGTCTGGCAAATGAGTAGGGAATTCGCCTTTGACCCAGTTGTCAAAGACACCTTTGGGAGCCAGAATTAGCGCCGTATCTATCTGACCGGTTAGGTATAAAGCGCCAATAGTGTCTATGGCAATCTTACTTTTGCCGGTGCCCATCTCCGCAAACAACGCGTAGTACGGTTCTGACCAGGACTTTTCCCAGATCTCCAACTGGTGATCATAAGGCTTTGTTTTAAATTTATAGTTTTTCATATTATCTCCTTGCATATCTAATATTATATGATTATAGTGTGTTCCTCAAGTGCTTAAAACGCACTTTAACCACGAGGAGAAGACCTATGACAAACCTGTTCGAAGAGATGGAATCAGATCAAGCCGATGTTTCCGCGCTAGACTCTATAAATACAGAAGGCTTGCAAACTGTCGCAGAAATGGCTCGTGCCGTAACTGCGCAAGACGCATTGGTTGTACAGTTGGAAGACAGGCTTAAAGAAGAAAAGAAAAAACTTCTTAAGCTTACCGACGAAGACCTCCCTGCCCTGCTCCATGAAATCGGACTGACAAAGTTCGAACTAGAAGATGGAAGCAAGGTCGAACTCAAACCCACGTATGGCGCACACATAAAGATTGATAATCGATCTCAGGCTTTTGGCTGGCTGCGTGATAATGGTTTTGACGACATCATTAAGAACACCGTGTCATGCGTGTTCGGCCGCGGCGAAGATTCCCAGGCTGAGCAGTTCTTAAAGGTAGCTGCGGAACAAGGCGTTCATGCAGACCAAAAGGAGGAAGTTCACCCCTCTACACTCAAAGCTTTTGTAAGAGAGCGTGTAGAAACCGGTGACGAGTTTCCTATGGACTTATTCGGGGCCTTCGTTGGCCAACGTGCAAACATTAAAAAAGGTAAATAATCATGACTAAAGACGTAGCAGAAAAGAAATCAGCAGAAATAATCGCATTTGATCCTACTATGTTTGAAGAAGATCAAGGTCTTGGCTTGGAAAACATGGGACAAGAAGATCTTGCCCTACCGTTCCTTAAAGTACTTAGCCGTCAGGACCCAACGCTTGACGATCTTGAGAACGCGAAAGCCGGTGACATATACAACACCGTGACCGGTGATATCTATAAAGGTAAAGAAGGCTGCCGTGTGATTCCTTGTGTCTATCAGCGTCGTTACATTGAATGGGCTCCACGCGGAACAGGCTCAGGTGCCCCTGTTAATATCTTTACGCCTGACGAGCAACGTCCTAAAACAGAACGCAGCTCAGATGACAACCGCGAATACGTAGTAGGCGGTAACGGCTCTTACCTGGAAGAGACACATCAACACTTTGTTGTGATCCTTAACGAAGACAAAACCATGCAAACTGCTTTGATTACTATGAAGAGCACGCAGATGAAGAAGTCTCGTAAATGGAACTCAATGATTCAGTCTCGTGTTATGACTGGTGCGAAGGGCTCGTTTACTCCACCACGCTTCTCGCACGTTTACCATTTAAAGACAGTCTCTGAGGAAAACTCAAAAGGATCCTGGCATGGCTGGGAGGTCTCGTTAGACGGACCCATTGAAGACGCTAACGTTTATAAGACGGCTAAAGCGTTTGCTCAGTCTATTGTTAAGGGCGAAGTTAACGTCAAGCACGATAGCGAAGAGACAAACAATAGCAGCGACATTCCTTGGTAACCGTGGGGCGCATAGCGCCCCTTTCCCCGAGACAATAATATGGAACACGCAAAAACATTTGCGGGGATATTTGACGGCCTAAAGCTGGCTTACGGCACGTATCGTATTGACCGGGCTGCTCCAAACGGCAAGCAGCAAGGCAAGGCTGGTGTAGTTAAAAACCCTAGAACGCCGGAGACGTGGGAAGGCCACCTCTCTGGTAAGGGCGATGCTATAGGAATCATTCCGATCAACGAAGATAATAGCTGCAAGTGGGGCTGTATCGATGTTGACCAATACCCGCTAGACCATAAAGAGTTAGTAGAAAAGATCCGTAGGATGAAGCTGCCGATGGTTGTGTGTCGCAGTAAGTCTGGCGGTGCGCATTGTTTTCTGTTCACAAGCGAATGGATTTCTGCCAAAGAAATGCAGGAGACTCTTAAGCATATTGCTGCGGCCCTGGGCTACGGCGGATGTGAGATTTTTCCAAAGCAGATAAAACTATCTTTAGAACGTGGTGACGTGGGCAACTTCTTGAACATGCCTTACTACGATGCTGAAGATGGTTTGCGTTACGGTATAAAAGACAACGGTCAATCTGCAACGCTTGAAGAATTTTTTGAACTATACAATCAATATGTACAGACACCCGAGCAAGTCTCGGCAATTACTATTGAAGATCAATCTGACTCTAATATTATTGTGAAGGACGGTCCGCCGTGCCTTCAGACTTTGTGTACGCAGAGGATAAGCGAAGGCGGCAGGAATAATGGCCTGTTTAACATTGGCGTTTATCTACGCAAGGCATACCCCGACAGTTGGGAATCAGAAATCTTAATCCATAACGCTAAGTATCTGGACCCTCCGTTGCCTCTTAACGAGGTCAACCTTGTAGCGAAGCAGCTAGGCAAAAAAGACTACGCTTACAAGTGCAAAGACGCCCCGATCTGTGATTACTGCAATGCCGACGTGTGTAAAACACGGAAGTTTGGTATTGAAGCCGCAGTGTCGGGTGCGACCATCGCAAATCTACGCAAGTACAACTCAACGCCACCTGTTTGGTTCATGGATGTAAACGGTCAGCCGCTAGAGCTAGACACGGATGCCTTAATGAATCAGATTGCGTTTCAGCGTGCTTGCGTGGAGCAGTTAAACTTTATGCCAAAGTCCGCTGCAAAGGCGTCCTGGGAATCTCGCATCAATCAGTTATTGACCGAGATGTCCGATACCGATGGTTCCATTGTAGAAGTGTCGCAAGACGCTAGTATCTCTGGTCAGTTCTATGACTTGTTAGAAGAATTCTGTAACGACATGCAGAAGGCTGAGACTAAAGAAGAGATGCTATTGCGCCGTCCGTACACTGACGAAGAAGAGAACCGCACGTACTTCCGCTTAAAAGATTTTACTGCGTACTTACATAAGAATCGTTTCTTTGACTTTAAGTCGCATAAGATTGCTCAACGTCTGCGTGATATAGATGGTAAATCTGTTTCTATTAAGATTAGTGGCAAGGCTACGCGCGTGTGGACTATCCCGGCATTCCAGGGTTACTCGTCAGCAATTAAGACGCCTAACTTAGAAACCAGACAAGAAGAGGCTCCGTTCTAATGTTTCGTATCTTCGGACCACCCGGTACTGGCAAGACTACTAAACTATTAAACATGGTAGACCAGGCGCTTTCGAATGGGGTCAATCCCCAGGATATTGCGTTTCTTGCTTTTACTCGCAAGGCCGCTGCCGAAGCAAAAGAAAGAGCCGCTAAACGATTTGACTTGGACCCAGACACAGACCTGTTTTACTTCAGGACGCTACATAGTCTGACTTACAAGATGCTTAACCTAAAAGAAAAAGACTTAATGCGTGGGCCACAGTTCCAAGAGCTCAGCGAACGCATTGGGTTTCAGTTAAACACGATTAAAAATGTAGATGTAGAAGACGGTAAGTCCGGGATCACGGAACATCCTATTCTGTCGATCATTAACTTAGCTCGATTAAAAAAGACAGACCTTCGAACAGAGTACAATGCAAGCAACGTACCCAACAGTTGGGATGAAGTGTTGTACGTGTCAGAATGCTACTCAACATACAAATCATCTAACCGATTGGTAGACTATACGGACATGCTTAAGCTGTTTGTAGAAAACTACGATCGTATCTGCCCGCCCTTTAAGCTGGCTTTCTTAGATGAATCACAAGACCTTTCACCACTACAATGGGACATAGCTCATGCCATCGATAAAAAATCCGAAAGAATGTACTGTGCAGGTGACGACGATCAAGCCATCTACCGCTGGGCTGGGGCAGACGTCGATCACTTCATTAACCTCCCCGGAGGCAGCGAAGTTCTCAGTCAAAGCTACCGGGTCCCTGGGGCAGTCCACCGTCTCGCTGAAACCATCGTCAACCGTATCCATCACCGTTTCCCCAAAAAGTACAATCCCCGAGAAGAACAAGGAACAGTCCAACGAATCTCAGACATAAGAGCTATAGATATGTCGGAGGGCTCGTGGCTCGTGATGGCTCAGGCCAACTACATGCTCACGGACCTTGCGTCAGAACTCAAGTCTATGGGTTATTTGTTCGAGCGTAACGGCGCACGCAGCATTTCTAATAGTTTATCCACTGCGGTAAACAGTTGGGAGCGCGTGCGTAAGGGCGGTTTAATTCACGTAGCGTCCGCTCGGATAATTTATAAATACATGTCTAGCAACGGTGCAAGAATTAAGCGCGGCAAGAAAAGAATAGTGGGTAAGGACGATGACCTGCTTTCTTTTGAAATGCTTGTAGAAAACCACGGCCTGTTAGCTACAGAAGACATGCCTTGGTTTGACGCGATGGATAAGATACCCCTTAACGACACACTTTATATCACCGCTTTATTGCGTAGGGGCGAGAAGTTTAACGCTGTGCCTCGCATTAAACTGTCCACGATCCACGGAACAAAAGGTGGTGAAGCACAAAACGTTGTTCTCATTACTGATTTAACTCGCGCAGCCATGGACACACCGGGCGATGATTTGCACCGCGTATTTTACGTAGGCGTTACACGCACCATGGAAAACCTTTTTATTATGGAACCCGAAGATTTCTCTAGAGCTTACATCTTATGAAAAAACAAGACATCGATCCTATGTATTACAACGCCTGCTTATCCTGCGGTGATAAGAAAGCAACTGCCGTAGTAAACGTGCAGAAGAACGAAAGACTTGGTTGGTACTGCCCTAAGTGTCAGCATTTTTCAGAAGCAATACTCAGGGAGAAAACTTGGAGAGCAGCCAATGGCCAATAACAAATTGCAGATGGCGATGTTTCCCCCTCAGTCCGACTGGCTGCCCCCGGAGCATCCGTTCCCTGACGCGGTGTTAGAAGCAAAAGAAATAGCCATAGACGTCGAGACACGCGACCCGGACCTTAAAACGTTCGGTCCAGGGTGGCCGACTAAGAATGGTGAGGTGGTTGGTTACGCTATAGCCATACCCGGTTGGAAAGGTTACTTCCCGGTAAACCATCTTGGCGGCGGAAACATGGACGCCCGACAGATAAACAAATGGCTCAAGAAAGTGTTCGAAGCGCCAGGCGATAAGATCATGCACAACGCCCAGTACGACCTTGGGTGGATACGTGCTATGGGTTTTGAAGTAAAGGGACGCGTCATAGACACCATGCTAACCGCCGCCCTTCTCGACGAAAACCGTTTTAGCTACAGCCTTAACGCGCTGTGTTACGAGTACCTGGGCAAGACAAAGTCTGAGCAGACGCTCACCGCTGCGGCTGTTGAGTTTGGCGTCGATCCGAAGGCTGAGATGTGGAAGTTGCCCGCTATGTATGTTGGCCCGTACGCGGAGGTCGATGCAGAAATCACATTAGAATTGTGGAACCACTTTAAGAATCTTCTTAACAAAGAAGACTTATGGGACATATGGAACCTTGAGACAGACCTGCTGCCTTGCTTAGTCGAGATGACAGAGAAAGGTATACGTTTCGATGTAGACCAGGCCGAGCGCACGAAGCAACATTTGATGCAGCAAGAAAAGGAAGTGAGAAAGAATATCAAACGGCTCGCGGGTCACGATGTAGAGATCTGGGCCGCAGCATCAATAGCCAAAGCGTTCGACAAAGTAGGGGTAGACTACCCCCGCACAGAAAAAGGCGCGCCTAGCTTTACAAAAACTTTCTTAACTGACAACCCTCACGAGCTTGCACAGGCGATAGTCCGGGCGCGTAACTTAAATAAAACCCAAGGCAGCTTCATTGACGGGCTAATTAAGCACGTAGCGCGCGACGGTAGGATACACAGTCACATTAATCAGGTGCGTTCTGATCAAGGCGGGACAGTCTCCGGCCGCATTTCTATGAACAACCCGAACATGCAACAAATTCCGAGCCGTGACCCTACTATCGGGCCTTTGATCCGCAAACTGTTTCTTCCGGAAGAAGGTGAGCAGTGGGCGGCAATAGACTTCTCGCAGCAGGAACCACGCATCTTGACCCATTATGCCAAAGTGTTCGGTGACTACCGTAAGCTAAACATGCCGGGTGTCGAAGAGTTTGTTAAAGCGTACAACGAAAACCCAGACATGGACTTTCATACCATGGTCGCCGAGATGGCGGACATACCTCGTAAACAAGCGAAGGTCATTAACCTGGCGATGATGTACGGCATGGGAGCGCAGAAATTGGCGGCGCAGTTAGACATTACGTTAGATGAGGCCAAGGCCCTCGTTAAGAAGTACCACAACCGCGTTCCTTTCGTTAAAGGACTGACCCAGGGCATACAGAGGCACTTAGAAGATCCACGCTCTCCGGGCTCTATACGAAGCATCAAGGGGCGTAAGTGTCGGTTCGACTTGTGGGAGCCCGATAGCTTTGAAATGAACAAGGCCATGCCTTACGAAGAAGCAGCCGCGGCCTACGGACCAACGACCAGGCTCAAGCGTGCATTCACGTACAAAGCACTAAACAGGCTCATACAGGCCAGTGCCGCGGATATGACTAAGCAGGCAATGTTGGACTGTTACCGGGCAGGAAAGACGCCTATGTTGCAAGTGCATGATGAACTGGCGTTTAGCGTTAAAGACAAAGAAGAGGCCCAGGGGCTATCTAAGATCATGACTAGCGCGGTAGAACTGGTTGTTCCAAGCAAATGCGACATAGAAATGGGCCCTAATTGGGGAGAATTTGTTGAAATTACTGAGTAGTATTATATAATCTCATACATACAGGTTTAGGAGAATGGTTTTGGATACTAACAAATGGAAATCGGTTTTGCTTCCGCGTGAAGTGTATGACCAGCTATACATCGTTTCTAAAGTAGAAGGGCGCACGCTTAGCGGGCAGCTTAGGCTTATCTTTGATTACTGGGTAGGGGAAAACCTTAGCCAGAAAGACAAAGCCTATCTTTTAGAAGAAATGGAAAACAAACGCATAGAAGAAGGTCGGCCTCGTCCGGAGTTCACAAGATGAGCAATTCAATTGAAGAGGGTCTCAAAGAGGCCCTTTTGAAGCTGAAGAGAGAAATGGACTCGGAAGAAGTTTCCCGGGAGTCTGTCGATAAAGCTAAAGTTTGGTCAGAGATGATTAAGCTTAGAGAAGAGATTAAGGAAAAGAATGAAAATAACAGTGGAGCTTGAGGATACCGATATAGACGAGCTTATTGCTTTTATTCTTGAGTACAAAAAGTTAAAAGATAAGACTAATGAATCGTATCCTCAGAATTGTTCCAATCGAGCCAAAGGAGGTAAAGGTTAGCTGCATCAAAAGACTCTTCACATTGGGTGCACAGTATTAGCTCAACTACCGGCATTTCGTCGGTATTACCGTTTACTACTTCTACGTAAGCTAAAAACCGTTTCTCACAACGCGGGCAGCAAAATAACTGCTCTTCGGCCTCAATCGTTAGCTCGTCTACCTCGGTACAACCAATCTCTGATGGTATCAATGGGTATGTCATAATGTCTCGCTATCCATTTAACAGAACGTTTTTCTACGCTCTTAGCGTATCTGACTGCTTCGACTATTTCAAAAGGATATTTCGCTGCGTGATGCTGTGTCATTAGTGTTCCCCTTCAATTTTAAAGCACACATAATATAAGAAAAACGTGTGAGAAACAACTTGATTTGCTTTTTTATATGATATTTAATGTGTATACACCCAAAGGAGAATTTTATGAAAGACTTAAAAACACTGTTAGATCAAAGCTTTGATGACGTGGAAAACGTAAAAGAAATAAGAGAGATGTACAAAGAAGTTTGGAAGAAGGATATAAGAGCGATTGCATCTATGCTGACCGAGCATATTGATGACCCCGAATCATTGCTGAAGATGCTTGCGTATCACGTTCAAATGGCCCGCGAGGAAGGTTTTCCCAAAGATCATTTTCATTAGGAGAATATCAATGATCAGATGTCTTTACACGGGTCGTAGAGTTACGGCCAAGAGAATGGCGGCACAGATAATAACTAAAGAGCTGGACGAGATTATGTATTGGGAGCGTTGGGAAGAGGAAGAGATGACGCCCAAGAATAAAGATAAAATCATGGTGGAGCTTAATAACTACTTGCGGGAGATAAGAAAGTTTGTTGATCCTTTTTGTTGACTATCCCAATTTAAGCCATTAGCTTCAGAAGGGTAGTATCCCTTGAGAAGGACTTTCGCCCGCGGTTGAGCGCTCTCCCACACTTTGCTCCCGCGGGTTTTTTTTGCTTATGCCAAGACAAACTAAAATTAAGTCCGAGTCGCAAGGCTCCCGATTATGCACTTCCTGCAACAAAATTAAAGTGCTGTCCCAGTTTGAGCATTTCAAAGAGGGTCAAATACGGGGCGTCTGTCGGCACTGTGTGACCCTCCAAAGATCAAAAAAAACCTCGGCTACCCCTGAAGCCTACCTCCGGGTCTTAAACACGCAGTTAAAATCTAGTCGGCTTAAACAGGGCGTCCAGTACGACTTAACTAACGACGAAGTAGTAGATCTCTGGAATGCTCAAAACGGCAAGTGCGCGCTTTCTGGAGTCCTCATGACCCACCAAAGAGACGGCACCTACGGCGATAAAAAGCCAAAAGAATTCAACGCCTCGATAGACCGAATAAATCCTAAAGGCCCTTACGTACGAGAAAACGTACAGTTAGTCGCATCCAGGGTAAATCTGATGAAGCACACCTTGGGTCAGGATATGTTTATCTGGTGGATAAACAACATTCATGAGCATTTTGACAGAGAAAATTACCCATGACCCACGCAACATGGGTAAAAATCCAAAAAAAAACCCCACCAGAGGAGGGGTTCAATAAGCTTCAACCAAAACAATCAGCATAGATTGTTAAAAAAATGAGGGACCATTCCCTCACCGCCTAAAGTACTTAAACCACGGGTTAGGGTCAAGGTTATTCTGATCGTGTGTCTTCCAGTTTTGGTTAAGCTGCTTGATTAGGTTCTGGCATTTGTCGCAAAAGGTACGGCCTTTAGTAGCTCGGATCATCGCATGGCAGGACTCGCAGGGCTTTTGGTTGGTAATTCGTTCCTTCTTCATAGCACCCCCTTTTCTTTTAAGAATTTTCTGTTTGCTAAGTGCGCCTCCTTTACCCGGACTTTACTTTGGCCGAAGTAAGGCACGGCAAGTCTTTCCTTCACAAGCGCGTCGTTTATCGAAGTTTCCTCAGTTAGGTAGATCGTTCCGAGGTATCGCCCGAACTTACCCTTCTCTTTAGTGGTGAGTGTATAGGTTCCTCCGACGTGCAGCGCGTCCTCGACAAACCCCTTCGCCAAGAGTCCGGCTGCTTTTTCTTCCTTGTCTCGGCTACGACACTCGGGGCAATCCACACCAAAAAGACGGATAGACTCACCATGAATCCACAGGCCAAAACCAAGGTCAATATCCAAAATAATTGAGTCACCATCAATTACCCTCACAATCTTGCAGTTGTATTCATACATGTGTTTCAACCTCGGCTTCCGTTTCAATCCACACCTTCGCGCCGCAGGACAGAGGCTTATCCGGGCTGTAGACCACGGCACTCGGCCCATGGACCACGACTTTGTTGCACTTGCGGTTTTCTTTATACGTTTTGACGGTGAGGACGGGCAGGTCGGCTCCCTTGGCGTTGGCGCGGATGTTGTGCTGATTAACGTGGATTCGAGTTTTCATCTGGCTCACTCTCTTGGTTAATTTCCCGTTGTAGGTCGGCTTTGCGCTTTTCTTCCGCCTTGTTCTTTTCAAAAATACGCGCCCAGTTCTCCCCGAAAGTCTCTGCTGGGATTGACTGCGGGCGTCGCTTGCTGCCTTTGCCGTTGTCGGCGCGTGAAAACTTACTCATCAGAAGGGTATGTCCTTATCAAAATCAGCTAAAGGGGCCGCAGAGGGTTTTTCCTCGTAAGGCTTTTTATCAGAAACAGAGAGGCTCATGTAAGTATCGCCATTCTTAGAGGTTTTTATCCATCCCGCAAGCTCTAGTTCCTGGCCTTTGTAGTTTAACGGGCCCTTGTAATCCGGATGGTTAGGCTTTTCTTTTTTCTTGTTGCGGAAGAACGCACCGCGGTTCGTGTCATCATAATCAGGCATTGTCAGCGACCCTCGCTATTTCGTCTGAGACTGCTTCGGCGATCAAAACGGCCTCACGTGCTAGTTCGTAGCGGTTCGTGTGCTTACCGGACTCTACGAGAGCCTGGGCGATCATAAACACGTGGTTGTCAAAACCATCTATTCCTTTCATTTTATTCTCCGATTGTGGTGTAATTATTTCTACTTTAACTTATTATAAGATTGCATACAAATGAAGACAAGAGACTTTATTATCTACCCCGAATATAACCTCAAACAAAACCAACAGAAAAAACTCGACCAGGACATCGCCGCGTTTTTAAAGGCAGGCGGAAAAATTAAATACATCCCCGTCGGCGAAACACGCGATTTCGGCATCAACGACAACGACTACAAGAAAGTACTCCGAGGAAAACAAAATAACTAGCGCTTTATGAAGAATAGATGATTGCCAAGCTCACGCGTCACCTTCATGCCAGAAGACCACTCAGGGGCCACCTGACGCGTGTGGTAGTGCGTGGCACCTCCTACTATGTCCAAGGTCATCGAAAGCCCTGCAACACGCATCGCCTTCATCCAGGCGCGATCGTCAAATACATACTCAGGCTTCCCATCGCAGTAAAATGAGAATTGGCACTTGTGTCGCACCGGTAGACCCGAAGACCACGGCCCTTGCTTCACAACAGCACAGGCATCACTCGGGTACCGCGCGTCACGGATCCTGTTCAATACGACGTTGCCCACGGCCCACTGACCAAGAGAGCTTTCTCCACGCGCCTCGAAGTAAATGGCGAGTGCTATACACATAAGCTGTTCCATGGGGCAGAGACTACTACAAAACACCTCTTTGTATATATAGGAATTAAATTAGAATAAATAAAAAAAAATAAAAAATAGGCGTAACCGGTGTAACCGGTGTAACTATGGCCTAGAGGCCCCGTGTTCTGGGGACTTTGGTGGTTACACTAGGGCTACACTAGTTACACTAGTAGGTTTAGAGCCAAAATCTGTTATATACGAATTATATTGGTTTTTTTTTTTTTTCATTTCATCTCTATATATACAAAGGGCAATTGTTTGGTAACATCCCACCACATGAAGAAATCAACTTTAGTAAAAGCAACATACGTAGACCCGGACAAGCCTAAACGTACTGTAGGTAGACCCCGAGTTAACGAAAACAGCCCTCTGTCTCGCAAGCAAGAGATCTTTGTTAAGACCTTGGTGAGTCAGGACGGGCAGATAACTAAGCGCGATGCGGCTATCGAAGCAGGCTTTCCTGCCAGCTCGGCTCATCAACGTGCTTATGAGATGACTAATGCGTCTATCTGTCC
>JACLAB010009876.1_pt1 | contig 25912 bp, 18 predicted proteins | sample 8027921 | NCBI WGS metagenome assembly JACLAB01 (sample SAMN15725117, study PRJNA655200) | protist metagenome | isolation source: fluorescence activated cell sorting (FACS) single amplified genomes of... | place: USA: West Boothbay Harbor, Gulf of Maine | collected 2000-07-19
GCGCCCTCCAATGCCCGGAGGAGCACGGGCGTGGCGGGCAAAGATTGCAACGACAAAACCTCGGACGCCAACATGCGTCGCAGTGCGGACAGGGCCGAGGCGATCGAGGTGATCGAGGCGATCGAGGTGACCGTGGTGACCGTGGTCGCACGTGCCGCAGTCATTGCCGTATGCGCGACCGGTGGATGGAGAAAGGGAATGGAAGACAAACGTCTGTCACGAGACGTTCACGTTCAGCCGCTTGAGGGTGTCTTCGAGACGTTCCCGCGTCACCAACGCTTCCACCTGTCTGGCACCGCCAAGTACAGTGCTCACCAGTAACAGGACATTCAGCGTCCCAGGTGCCACGCCCACCAGCCTCGCGCAGACCACGTCGACCACCCGGGCCAGCAGCGACACGCCCGCGATGAACGCCGCGTTGACAAACTTGAGCTGCTGTTTCTTGCGTCGTAGGAACTCCCTCGTCTCCACGCCTGGGCTCAGCCCGATGATTCCCGCGTCGTTCTGGGCCAGAAACGTGGCGATCTGTTTCGGGGTGGCGTCGGCAAAGTTGAGGCTCTCGAGGAGGAAGACCAGGAGGGCAAAGTTGAGCGGGTGCTGGAGGAGCGAGCCCAGAAACGGTTCCAGAAGAGAGGCCCAGAAGTTGGCGAACAAGAGCTGTCGGGTGCCTGAGGGCGAGAGGCGGAGTGGGAAGAGCGACTGCATGGAGATGGAGTGGTTGTTGAGCTTGCGGATGACGGGGTTGTTGTGGTTGTTGTGGTTGCTTTGGTTCTGTTGTGGTTCGCCGCCACCGCCGCCGCCGCCGCCGCTCCCAGAGCCACTTGCCGTCTCTTTCCGTGCAGTATAGAACGTGAGCGGTAACCGCAGACTCATCCCTTGCACCCACACCACCCCGAGCACCATCCCGAACAGCACACACCCCGCCACCAGGGTTTGGGCGAGGCTCCCAGTGAACACCTGCCGCCACCCGTGCTCCGCGCACGCCGAACATACATCCCTGATGAAGCCGGCATATGCCAAGGCGATACCGCCGCCGATCACCACCCCCGTCCCGTCCCCCAGCCCGAACTGGTCTATGTTCTGGACCGCAAACTTGCAGAGGACCGCCCCGGCCATCAACGTCACCGCTGTCTGGGCCTTGAGATGCGCGTCGGTGATGTTCAGCTGATAAAATGCGTAGGACACGCTCTGAATCAGCGCGCTGCACACGAACAAGACGTTCTGGTAGCCGTTGATGGTCTCCCGCCCAGACCTCCCCTCTTCCCGCAACAGCTCGATATGGCGTCGTATCTCTGGGACGAGCTGCAGGGCTGCGAGCGTCAGCGACGCCGTCATGTACGGCGTGATGGATAGCAGGTAGATGTTGTTCGGGATCTCGGTGGCGGCGGTTCGGGTGATGGATCCTGCCAACGAGGTGAGCCCCTCGCCGGCTGCCGTCGTTGCCATGGCGGGGATGGCGATGTAGTGGCCGATCCGCGTGACGATCAGCATAGCGAAGGTGACCAGAATACGTTTGAGGAGTTCTGGTGGGAGGTGGAGGACGGTGGCCAATGCTCGGAGCGGGGCCGGGTACGTCATGCTTTTCGACGACGTGCTGACCGGTGACAGGCCCGGTGGGTAGGAATGAGGCCGCATTTCCTCAGCTATATGGATCAGTCCCGGCGGGGACGTGGATGGGAGCATCCGCAGGGAACCGAGCGATGACGATGTGGGCCCGGTCCCTGACATGCGTTTCGACGACATCATCGGACCGCCACCCAGGGGAATCGACCGCGTGCGCCGTGCACGCAGTCTCACTGATGCATGAATGCGCCCTCCATGAATGCGCCCTCCATGAATGCGCATGCTTGGATAGAGGCGTGACGTGAAGGCCACGAGCGCGGGGCACGATTCAAATTTGGTTTTCAAATTTCAACGTTCATAAAAGTCTTGTCAATGTCGTCGTCTGCATCCACCACGTGCCCATCTGTCTTGGGTTGGTGCTGGAGCGTGGTGGTGGCGTGGCGCACGGCCCACATCTCGTTTGCGACGGCGACGGCGACGATGGCGGCCAAACAAGCGCTGTAGAGACCCCAGGCCCAGGTGGCGACTTGGGCCACGTAGAACATACCGTAGTACACGTTGGCGATGGCCAGGCACACGGTAGACACGCCGATGACGCGATGCCAGGACACCCAGATGGGTCGCACCCTGGAGTCGGGCGCGGGACGTGCCACGATGCTGAGAAGCTGGACAAAGCCGAGGACGGTGATGGTGATGCCGAGGTCCCGGTGAGCCGAATACGGCGTCTCCCATGTGCCGCGCACTGAGAAGCCGGCAATGATACCGCCCACGCCGCAGAGATAGCCGAGGGTCATCGCGGCTCGGTGCACCTTGAACCAGGCGTGGGGTAGGGCGCTCTTTTTTGCGCGCACAGAGACGACGCCACACGGAACCAGCAGCCCCCAACCGATTGCCATCAGCCACATATGGGCCTTTCTTGCGCTCCAGTTGATGGTCTGGGTATTGGTATTGCTGGCTGATGTGCCAGAGATGAGGTTGGCGTCGATGCCTCCCTTTCCGAGACCGTGGTAGGTGGGCGCGCCCTGGCTGTTGATGCGCCCAGAGGCCCAGAGAAAGTTGTAGCTCTCCAGTGCGACAGTATCTGTGAATGACACCGGGATCTGGACTGTGAACGTGCCGACGGCGGTGTCGCCGTCGAGACTGGATGACGTCTCAATGATTCCCGGGTAGTCGTCTGGATGTTGGATGACGGCAGTCTGAGTCTGGCCACCCAGGTAATACGGCAGCAGCTGAACTACGCCCGATGTTTCACGGGAAAGCACCAGGGCGTCTGAGCCGACCATGGTGTTGGGATACTCGGGGATGGCGATGGCCACGTACGCGTCATCTGGGAGGGTCGCATTGATGCCCATAGAGAGCCGGGTGAAGGACGGGTCAGCGCCAGCAGAGACGCTCCAGGCGTAGTTGAACTCGGTGCTGCCGGTGTTCCCTCCCGGGATGGTGGCGCAGCTTTGAAAGGCGATGGTGGCCCCGTCCAGTGTCATCTCGCAAGCTCCAGCCTGAACAAACGCGCCTTCCCCCTCCCCATCCATGGTCGGCAACCCGGCGAACGCCGCCTTCGGATCGACGGCCATGCCAGCCTTGTCGCTCTCTTCCTGCGTATCGTAGATTTTCGCCTGCCAGCCAAGCTTCTGGTGAACGGCACACTGATAGTACAGCAGGTCGGGCCAGGTGTCGTCGGGCGTGACTGCGAGCACGTAGGGCTCTGCCTCCGTCCCAAAACTTTCAATGCCTCCGGCATACACGACCTCGTTCTCAAAGTCGGAAAGCTCACCGGCGCCGAACGGGGAGGTCGTGAAGTACAGTGGGTGGGTGGGTCCCGCTTGGATCGAAAACGTGTAGGTCTGGCCTCGAACCATGTTGATGACTGGTAGCGCGACGTCGTTGACAATGTACCCCAAGCCCCATCCGGGTGGGTCAGGGTGCACGTCGTAGGGCCCGGAGGTCACAACGAAATCGGTCGTGTCGTACAATACGGGCACGTTTGACGCAGCTTCCTGGTTCTCCACGTCATCCGACAGCGCCGAGATGTCGCTGCAAGAGTTCTGCGTCTCGTCAAGGGCGACGACGAGGTTCTCGCCTGTAGGCGTGTTGACAGGTTCTGCCCCGCCATCTTTGCCGGGCAACGCGAGCGAGTGGTAGAGAACGACCGGCCGGGAGGCGTCAGATCCCGGAGACACCGGCCCCATCGCCCACACCGCGGAGTCCCCTCCGTCCAAAGGCCAAGTCTCCACCGGCCGCTCAAAAAGGACGCGCATGTAGCTGCCGCTGCGCTGGCACTCAATCTGCAACGGCGGGATGGGGATCTCGGCGACGCCAGCGCTGTTGCCCGAGTAGGCTGTCGGGCACACGCCCATGCCGTTGAGAAAGTCGCACTGCTCGCGATTGGAAAGCGAGTAGTCGTACGCAAAGCACTCGTCGCCGGCGTATCCGGCAACAACGACGCGCGCGCCAACCATTTGCGCGCCAAACGAATCGGCAGGGGAGTAGCCGAAGGCCATCCAAGCGTCTCCAGACCCGGGTCTGCCCTCGATTGCCATCGTGACCATGTCCTGGTCATTGCTGAGAGTCCAAAGGACCTGTAGGTATTCCTTTTTCAGCACGCGGCAGTTCTCGAGGGGGGCCTGGGCAGAGGGAGGAGAAGGTGGAGACTTTGGAGCAGGACGAGACACCTCTGGTTCCTTTGGGAGCTCGTCGGCGACGGCACTGACGTCAAATGTCGCCTTGACGTCCCCCAGATTTGCATTGAACGCCTCGCAGTATACGCTCAGGCACCCAACTCTGTCAAAGTCGATACCAGAGCGAACATCGGCACGAAAGCTGGAACCACTCACACGCCGCTCAGGAATTTCCTCATTGCTGAACCGCCCCCCGCGGGCAATCGACCTACTGGAGCATTCCTCAGCCCACCATATGTACACTTGCGGCGCGCCGCCATCATACGTGAAGTCCGAGATCTACGCGTGGATGGGAGAGAGTGAGCAAGCGTGGGCGAGGGTGAGGGAGGGTGAGCGAGCGAGCGAGCGTGCAAGAGTGAGCCGGGAGCTACGTACCGAAACGGTACAATCCTTGGAGACTGAAATCTTCCCGCTCACGTCGTGCTCAATGGTTCTGAGTGTGCCAGAGAACGTTGGGCACTGAGGTTGGCGAGGGTCCCTCGCGGGCGGAGACACCTCTGGTTCCTTTGGGCTAGGAGGGGGTGAAGGGTCCCTCGCGGGCGGAGACACCTCTCGTTCCTTTGGGCTACGAGGGGGAGGAGGGGGTGGAGACTTTGGAGCAGGACGAGACACCTCTGGTTCCTTTGGGAGCTTGTCGGCGACGGCACTGACGTCAAATGTCGCCTTGACATCACCCATATTTGCATTGAACGCCTCGCAGTATACGCTCAGGCACCCAACTCTGTCAAAGTCGATACCAGAGCGAACATCGGCACGAAAGCTGGAACCACTCACACGCCGCTCAGGAATTTCCTCATTGCTGAACCGCCCCCCGCGGGCAATCGACCTACTGGAGCATTCCTCAGCCCACCATATGTACACTTGCGGCGCGCGGCCATCATACGTGAAGTCCGAGATCTACGCGTGGATGGGAGTGAGAGTGAGCGAGCGAGCGAGCAAGCGTGCGTGCGGGCGAGAGTGAGCCGGGAGCTACGTACCGAAACAGTACAATCCTTGGAGACTGAAATTTTCCCGCTCACGTCGTGCTCAATGGTTCTGAGTCTGCCAGAGAACGTTGGGCACTGAGCTCGAGCTGAACTGACGAAAGCAAGGGCTGTGAAGACCAGCGCCGAGACGACGAGACGAGACCACATTTTGCAGCTTGGAAAGATTTTCTCCTCCCTTGTGTTTCTGTACGACGATATTTGGGCTTGATGTCTCTTGTCGAGGTGTTATCGTATTACGAGTTTATAGCTATAATAATTATATATGAGCGAAAAAAGGATAGGGTGGTCCAATGTCCAATGTCCGACGCGTCGGTCGTTGGAACTGACGCGTTTCGTTGATGGTGTCGTCAACGCGTTTCTCAAGCTTCGAGATATGCGAGATGGGCCCCCGATCGTACCTCGCAATGGCAGCCAGGTTCTTGACGGACGATAGGTCCTTGTCGGAAGATGGGTGCTTGACACGAGATGGCTCGTCGACGGGAGATGGCTCGTCGAAAGAACTTCGCCGTTTGAATTGATTTTTCTCTCCGTTTCGTCGATATAGCTCGAGAACCGGGTGCGATGCAGACTGTCTTGAAATTAACATCGCGACGTACGCTCGCGAGAGTCTCGTCCGGACTGCTGCTGTCCGGGACGCCGTCATCTCTGTCGCGCAATTTGCTAGAGGAAGACTTTCATGGTGACGATATGGGCAGACTCGGGCAGGTAGCGACTCGGTCCGCGTCGACATCCTCGTTGGCACGCACGGATCCTTGCAGGTCGTCGCCCCAGCCCTGGGGGTGGCTCGCGTCCAAAGGGTTCAAGAGCGGGCACCCACCGTCCTCGGGTGAAGATGAGGAGCGTGGGGAGGGCCCGCTGCCGACGCCGGCGAACGAATCCAAGACGGACAGATTTAACCTGATCCAACCGGGGGGGCGCCTCGTCCAGATCCACGCCTGTCTCCCGGGCGGGTTTCTCATCGGGGACAGGAGGGTGCAGGGGAGTGTGATCGCGGTGGGGGATCTGTGGTTGCGGTGGAAGCCAAGGATCTTTTCGGAGATAACGATTGAGTCGCTGGTGTTGGTGGATATTGTGAAACCGGTGCCGGATATTTTGGTGATTGGTTGTGGGGAAGGGATGCGGCAGGTGGACCCGGGGTTGATGCGGTGCTTGGAGGATCGGTTCCTGGGGGTGGAGGCCCTGGATACGAAGAACGCGGTAAGCACGTTTAATATATTGAATGCGGAGGGGAGGAGCGTGGTGGGGGCCTTTCTGGCCCCACCTGGGTCGTAGGGTTACCGCATTGTGGTCCAAGCGCGGTCCTCCCCTGAGGCGCGACAGTGGCGTGACAACCAATCTCGGACCAGATATCCGCATTGTGGCCCGAGCGCGGTCCTCATTCCCGTGTGACAATGGTGTGACAACCAATCTCGGACCAGATATTCGCATTGTGGCCCGAGCGCGGTCCTCCCTGAAATAGCCGCCTACTCGAGGCACGCACATCGTCCACATATCCGAGTGTTGGTTGATTTTGTCATACATGTACCACTGTCTCACTCAAACGTGTATCAAAGACAGATACTTGTACCTGCTTTCGACCGGAGTGCTGCACACGTCGCGGCCCCGGCGTCGCCGTCCGTGAACCAGATTCTGATAACGCGTTTTGTACGAGCGAAACGAATGGGTCGAAAGCGCGGAGTCAGAGTTCCCGGGAGTCGCCGAGATCGCAGACAAAGAAAGAAAGAGGACGAGCAGAAGCGTTACAGAGCCTCGGTTGAGCCGATTCGTGATTTCTCCGAAACGCACACTGGCGATGCAGAACTCATGCGAGTCGTGGAACAGGGTTTCCGCGAGTGTGGCGAAGTTATCCTGGGCCATTTACTGTCCTTACATGGCGGGGACTCGGGCAATGTCACAGCAGCCGTTCAACAAGGCAAGACCTTGGTGCAGATGGGGCTCGTTTCGCCGGAGATGTTCGCCAGCTCGTTCGGAGGGGCTATGAATGTCGTGAAATCGCTGGGTGAGCTACGGGTCCTTGCCAGACAGGCGGGTATAAATGCTTACTCGACGACGACTGTCCATGGTGAGCGCAAAAACCTCACCATTGAAGCGCTGCGAGAGGCGTGTGTTCCGTTGGTCTACATGTCGCCGAGCGTCTATAAGCTCACGCGTGTGAGGGGCGCCGACAACATATTACAGAGGCTCAGAGACTTGGAATGCTTGCCCGGGAGGGATGAGCGGGTGGAGAGGGAACTGAATCGGCGTATTATTGCGTACCATCCACGGACCAGACCCAGCCAAACGTTTGGCTGGGTGGGAAGAACGTTACCCGCAACATATCTTCACTCCACCCTGACGCTTCCGGAAAGATTGTTTGTGGGAGTTGATCCGTCGCAAATTCCAATCGCATATCGGGCGGGGCTTGCGAAGCACGCGTCAGATCTCTGGAGAGACTGGAAGAAGCTGCCACGCATTAGTGACGAGTACGCCCTGGAAACCAATGAACTGGTGAAGATGCATATTAGGGCTGAGGAAGCCATCAGGCGTGACATCGTTTAGGTATACGAATACCTATTCGATACACACTGACCCAGTCAACTGCATCTCTGGTCTTCACGAGGGCGCGGCACCGGCGTTGGCAGCCTTCAGACGTACGGGGCCAGATACCCAATCACCAACGAGTCAGAGCAATGAGGAGCAATGAGGAGCATGGAGAACCTTATTTTTTTACCGAGAGATTTCCCATGTCTTTTCTTCTGCCATCCCTCTCCTTCCGCTCCCTCTTCTTCTCCTTCCGCTCCCTCTTCTCCTTCTCCTTCTTCTCCTTCCGCTCCCTCTTCTTTTCCTTCCGCTCATCCCTCTCATCAGGTAGGGGCGGTAACCCTAGCGCCTCCCGCATGAGCTCTTTCTCGCGTCTCTTCACCTCTTCCAGTTCCTTCATCAGCGAGTCGCACTTCCCACCCCCCTCCTTGCCACCGTCGAGGTACCACTGCGGATTGCCTAACCCACGCTCATTGCGAGCGTGTACACTCGCACCCAGATAGTGAGACCGTTCGCTAAAGCTCTGCTCCTTCACCTTGTCCCAAGAAAACTCTGCCCGCCCTCCACGAGCTCGATTCCCACCACTCATGCCAACTCGAAGCAAGGAGAATTCTCCTTCGAAGGATTCACGTTCTCGGCGGGATTTCGCTGCATCAACAGCCCTCGGCGCGCATTCGACAGTTAACTACAAGAGTAAGGAAGTGTAAGAATAGGCATGCAACTCGGTCAAAATGAAACCCTTTCACGCGTCATCTGCATTGGTCATCTTCTTCTTCTTCCAACCTCCCCGGCCGTTGCGCAGGTCGACACCGATTGCCTCGCTCACTCGGGCACTCCCCCACTTCTGCAGCGCGTGCCGCAGGTCGTGTCGACCGGTCTTCCTCAGCGCTTCGTGGGTCGGCAGGTGACTCAGTCCCTGCTCGGAGCAAAACGCATTCATCTCCGCGCAGACTGACTCAAAGTCCCGCCAATCCACGCCACCGCCGCGATGGCTGCGCAGCCCGATCCGTCTCCCGACTTCCTTGTACCCGCCAAACCGGGCAACAATCACCTGGTGTATGTCGGGCCGACCGAGGTCGAGAAAATCGCTCGCCGCCGGGAGAAAACGCTTGTCCAGATGGTGCTCGCGGATAAACGTGTTGATCTCGGACTTGAGCGTCTTGAGGTTGCGGAGCTTGCGGGTGGGCGGCCACGCGGGCCAGCGGTCGAGCGCATTCGACACCTCCACGTAGCCTCCTTGGGAGACGATGGCCGTGTGCAAGTCATACCGACCGGCGGCCAGCAGGGAGGATCTCGAGGGCATGGCCCGGTCCTCCTCCGTCTCTACGATGATCGCGTCGATGCCCATGTCATCCAGTGGGATGATTTGCGGGAGCTGTGGCTGTGTCCACCGCAGCTGCCTCGTCACCGTGTTGAACCAGTATGAGTTGTGCGTGGTCGCGGCCGTGTGGGTCTGCTCGGTGGTCGTGGGAGACGTCGTGGAAGGGGTCATCGAAGGGGTCATCGAAGGGGTCACGGAGGGGGTCGCGATGGCGGCAGTGGATGGTGCGTCGTCCTCGCCCCGTCCGTCGTCCTCCCCACCGTCGGCAACCGCGTCATCGTCACTTGTGCTCTCCTCGTCACTATCTAACGCCTCCATCTTAATCCACCCTCGGCCGACAAACAGACTGAGCTCGCGGTCGAGCACCTCCTCGTCTTCCCAATATCCGGGCGGTTTCCGCCGCCCCCTGTACCCCAGACACTGCGCCACATCTAAAAAGCCGCCGTTATCTAGCACCAATTTGACGATATCGTACCGTCCCATCTCTTCGAGCTCCCTCCGTGTCGGCATTCTCGGTTTGAGCTCTTCCTGGAGCCCATCCGGAGACTCCATGTACACCGAAGAGACAATGCCAGACTTTCGCAAAAGCCGGTCAATACGCGCCAGCGCAGCCTGGCGACGCCCGAGATCTAAAAGTCCTTGAGGCGGCGAGAGCACAATAAGCTCCTTTTCAGCGTCAATCACCGGGACGATGGACGGCACCAGGGGGATGAGATGCTGTTCCTCGATGTGGGGCTCGGAGTCACGCAAACCATGGCCTTCCTCGTCTCCTCTCTCGACTCCTTCCTCGCCTTCACTTTCTTCCTCCCGTGTGTCGCGTGCATCTGGAGACGCTTCATCCTGAAGATGGGGCTTGACCACTTTGAGCAGAAAGTACTCGCCAGACCCGTCATCAAGGGCCCCGTCCGCGGCATCGCCCGCAGACATGACATCGTCGACGATACCAATGGGCGTCGGTCTCCGTTTCGTATCCGGATTTCCGTCGCTGTTACGTTTCTCCCCGACAAAGCTCGCGTTGTCGCTCGCGTCATCCATGGCGTACACCTGGTATCCTATGAACGTCTCCCGGCACTGTTCCAGTGTCCTCGGAATGCCGTTTCTGCGTTCGCCGCCCGACCGCAGCCCACTTCCTGAGGCGTTTCCAGACGTATTCCACGGCACAGATGAGGACCGCGGCGCGTCGCCAGCCGACGACGACGGCAAAGCCGAGGACATCGAAGAAGGCGGGGCCTTGGATGGGGCCAGCGTGCAGACCCTACGCGTCGCCTTCACCGAGCGAAACGAACAAGAGAGACCACAGGAACGACAGGAACGACAGGAACGAGTGGAACCATCGGACCGGGGATGGCGGGAAGTGCGCGGGGACGACAGGTCCTCCACTCGGTTGAACGAGCAAACCCCCCGCGCTTGCGGCCGGGGAACAGACCGAAGCCGCTCCAACAGGGGGTGTCCCCAAGCACCCATTCACGATACCGCGACTGCCTGGTACATTGCGCGAGAGAATACGTGTGGAAGGAAGAAAGACGAAAAGAAAATACGACGGAGCGTCAGGTCGGTCGAAAAAGCAAGGAAACCCCGGTCCCTCGCGTCTCGTCGAGCTTGCACCGGATACCACGTCTGTATATCTCACGTGGGGTGTTGGTCAACGCGCGCCTGATCTGCGCCAGGGACGCCCACGACGGGGATTCTCGACTATCCACGGGAATCGAGCACAGAATGGCCTCGGCGTGGACGAGCAGACCCGTCGATGCGGCCATGGTCGTGTCAATAAGCGCTTCAAGCGCACGTGTACGGAAGAAGTCGGTGGTGAACGTCGCTGCTGCGTTCGGACCTCGACGCACCTCCCACTGCACGTCCGCGGCCTGCCGAACGGTGGCCTCTGGGTTGGGCGCGGACAGGCGCAATCATATGATGGATGGGCACGGCGGGTGTGAAGGATACGATCGACGTGGCCGCGACGGGTACCGGAAGCGCACCACGCGGGCCAAGATGACGGGTGTCACCTCTAAACCAAAGCTTCAGTACACCGGCAACATAAACAACCTGGTGCGCGTCAGCTCGCTCTCGTCCTCGGGTAACGGGACGGAGACACTCCGGGACGGCATCAATCAGGATACACCGCGGTTGGTCTCATCCCTGGCCGCGGCGCTGCCGCCACCACCGCCCATCTCCAAGTCTGATGCAGAGTTCCTGGACGAGCTCGGCATCGAGTTTGTATGGACGACGGAGGAGCTCGGCATCGACGAGCTGAACAACTTGTTCTCCCAGGTGGGATTTCCCCGTCGAGACCCGACGCGGCTCGAGGCCGCCCTTCGCAACACACATCGCTCTCTGTGGGTGCGTGCGTCTCGCAAGTCGCGGCTGGCAAAGGAGGGTCAGCTCCTGGCGTTCGGGAGGGCAACGTCGGACGGGGCACTGTCGGCGACAATCTGGGACGTGGCCGTGATGCCTGCATGGCAGCGGGGCGGGATTGGGAGGGGGCTGGTGGAGCGGCTGACAAAGAGTATCGTGGAGGAGGGGATCCCGGTTGTGACCCTGTATGCCGAGCCGGGGGTGGTGGGGCTGTACGAGAAGTTGGGCTTTGAAGTGGACCCGGTCGGGGTCAAGGGCATGGCTTTCCAGAGCGGGTCTCGTCGGGGGAAGGGATTGCTCGCTTCCATTTGATGCGGGAGACGTCGAACATTGCGCGGGGGAAGGGATTGCTCGCTTCCATTTGATGCGGGAGACGTCGAACATTGCGCGCGCGCTCCTCGTTCCGCCTTGTAACGTAAAGCAGAGCTGAAAATTGTTGATTCGCACGATGCGGAGGAACGTGGTGCGCCTGTTGGTGGTATGCCTCGTGGGTACGTAGCCGCTTGGATTTTCGCATGACCTGAGACCCTCGCGTTCGCGACGACGACGGCGGCGGCCGGGAGAGGCCATGTATGTCTCTACGGACTTAAGAACGTATCTTACGATGAACTCGATGTGTGCAGCGTGGCTCTGCCTCGCCGAGGTTTCCTTGGTCGCCGGGGCCAAGAAGGGCGACAAGAACACCGGCAAGAAGGACCAGGCTGGCAAGAAGGACCAGACTGGCAAGAAGGACCAGGCTGGCAAGAAGGACCAGACTGGCAAGAAGGATCAGGCTGGCAAGAAGGATCAGGCTGGCAAGAAGGATCAGGGTGGCAAGAAAGCTGATAACAAAGGCGGGAACAAAGCTGGTGACAACGACAAGGCCAAGAAGGATGACAAGGTCAAGCCACGTCCTGACACGGTACGCTATGGTTTCTCGCGGCGATTCTTTGTCTATTCGCGCGCACATGCCCTTGGATACGTCTTAAAGGTTGCGGAAATGCGTCTGCCACCGACCGCAGGTTTTTACGGAGGAATTCTTCAGCGGCGTGATCGGGGAAGTCGGCATGCCGCCACCGCCACCGCTCCCAAAGATTGACCCCAGCAAGCCGCTCAACTTGGACGATAAAATGAAGCTGGCAACTGCGTGTCTCTCCTCGAAGGATATGTCTGCCATAACCATCCCGAAGGACATGAGGACTGCCGTCCCGCTGTGGAACAACCTGAACACGACACTTCCCATAGCGGTCCTGCAGCCGTCCTCCACGCAAGAGGTCGCCGACGCAATCTCGTGTTTGTATTCGAATGGGGTGCGCGCCGTTCCGTACAGCGGCGGCTGCTCGCTGATGGGCATGTCGGTGCTCCCAACCTCGGTGACAATCGACCTAAGCTACATGAAAACGGTCACGTTGAATCCAGACTCGAGCCTGTCGGTGCAAGGTGGTGCCACGCTCGGTGATATCTATGCGGAGGTGTACAGGCAGTCGAATGGTATCTATAGCGTCGTGGGCGCGTCGTGCCCCGCGCTAGGAACAGGGCAGATACTGGGCGGAGGCATCGGCTCGCTCACGAGGATGTTTGGTCTCGCGTGCGACCAGCTGCTCAGTCTGACAATCATCTCATACAACGGGCAGATTTTGAAGGTGTCGCCCATGGAAAATCCCGACCTCTTTTGGGCCAGTTGCGGCGGCGGCGGCGGCAACTTTGGCATCGTCGCAGACTACAATATCAAGACCGTCAACATACCCCCGAGCCTGACGTCGTTTGATTTTTCCGTGACGCGCAACGTCGTGTCTTTCCTCATGGATGTTCAGGAAAACGTCGCCGTCAAAGCGGACCCACTGATCAGCAAGCTGCAGCTCACCTTTCGGAACGAGTCCATTGCCGTCCAAGGACTGTACCTGGGCGACGAGAAAAGTCTGGCTGGGGCCTTGAACGGAGCTGGGCTCGCGCCGTACGTCGAGAAGAAATCTGCGAGGAGCCGATCCGTGAACTGGCTAGACTTTGTGCTCGAGTACGCCCGCAGCTCCAACTGCACGCGAGCCAAGAATGCTGCCGGCCTCGCCGACCGAGCGCTCACCAACTTTGGCCAGGACGCGTCGATGAACTCGTTCATCGTAGTCCAGTCAAACCTGCTCTCGGCCTCGGGGTACGAGGACCTCTTCAAATGGAAGGCCTCCTCCAAGAATGCCTTCGTGGAGATTGATGTGCTCGGGCCAAAGTCCAAGGTCGCAGCCGTCTCCACAACTGACACCGCGGTACGTCCCGACGACTTGACGACTTGACGACTTGACGACTTGACGACTGAACGGCTAAGCGGCTGAACAGCCAGCCGTCATCCATCTTCCGCCCATGTCTCCGCACTAACTCGCGTGAATAACCCATTGCATTTGCTCTCCAGTATCCGTTCCGTTCTGCTCTGCTGTCCGTGCAGTATGGCACCCTCTGGAAGCGCAAAAAAGACGACAGGAGGCTCACCGGACTGACCTCATCCATGACGGAGGTGGTCGATGAGTACCTCGGTAACCCTCAGGTTCCTAGAGAGATAAACTACCTCTCGGTACAGAGCCCCAATCTACTGGGATACTACGGGAGCAACTTGGCCAAGCTCATTGCGGTCAAGACCATGTACGACCCACAGAACTACTGGCAAAACCCCCTGGGCGTGCCCAGTGACGTCGACGGGCAGTTCACACTGCCGGATATCTTGACAGCGGATGAGGATGGCGACGGCGTTGTCGACGCCGGCGAGCCACAACCCCTCGGACCCGGGAGCGTGACCAGCGCATCGCTTGGCCTCGCGTCCTCGTGGCTCGTCGTCGTTCAAATTTTCCGCCTCTTGGAGTAGCAGGAGCATCACCTTGTGGTTTTTGACGAATTTAATATACGTTAGAGGAGAGGAAAAGAAGCAGGAAGGGGAACAAGAGGAGAGAGGAGAAGAACCGGACGATACGAATCGAGTGACGTGGCGGAGAATCCCGGACGACGACGTCAATACTGATGGTTTCGCTCCGAAACGCGGCGAGGAATTTTCTTGTGCAAGAAAACCTCGGTACCGCCAAGTTCGAGGTGGCACCCTTACTTTTGTACGTCCCCTCATTTCTCCCGCCAAAGCCAGCGACTGACGTACCCCTTCCAACGCGCGTGCAGGCCCCTGAGCGCCATCGGCGCGACCGTCGTGCACCCATTGTTGGCCGTCGTATACGCCTTTGTGGTCATCCCGCTCCTGGATGTGTGGACGGGCGATGACGACAGCGCTGCCCCGACGGGCAAGCTGACGCCCCAGATGAAGAAGAAGTTCAGGTCCCTGATAAAACTGTACCCCCTGGTCCATTTTACCATGCTCTTGACTGTACTCAACATGGTGACATCGGCCACTGGGAGTCGCGCATACTCAGGCCTTGACATTCTGGGCCTGACGCTCTCGCTTGGCGTCGGCTCGTCAATGTCTTTTACGGTCGCCCACGAGCTCCTGCACTCCACGGACGAATTTGAGCGGAATCTTTCCGCCATTCTACTGCTTCCCAACTTTTACATGCACTGGGGCCGCGCACACCTGCAGCACCATGCGCACGTCGGCACGCCAAAGGACCCAACCACGTCCCGGAGGGGCGAGATGGTGTATGCCTTCTGGATGAGGAGTATCGCCGGTAATTATCTCAACGCCTTTAGAGCAGAGTGGAAGCGACCGAATGGGGGCAATGTCTTTACGTGGATCGTCGCGCCGCTGGCTCTCCTGCTCACCACCTATGTCGTGTATGGAAGGCTTGGGGCCGCCGTGCTAGTCGGACAGGCCGCTATCAGCGTGCTGATGCTTGAGACTGGCACGTTGTCGAGTTCGTGGGGGAATCTTATGAGGCCGACGACGGGAGGGTGTTGATGCTGGAGGGCTGCGCCGCCCGCCACCAGCACCATCGCTCAGCTCGCTCACTCGCTCACTCGGTCACCTTCCCTTACTCACTCACTCGCTTCTACCTACATGTAGTCAACTATATTGAACACTACGGCCTTGTTCGCGAGAACAAGGGAGCCGTGCTCCCCGCGCATAGTTGGAATGCTTCGACCACCTTCGGGAACGCCGTCACCTATAATCTCCAGCGCCATAGTGACCACCATGCGAGCGCCCAAAAGCCATATTATGCCTTAGAGAGCATCAAAGACGCTCCACAGCTACCAGCTGGGTACCCCGGTATGTCTCGGAACACCTGATTGCGTGCGTGCCTGCGTACGTGCTTACTCGCTCGCATGCCCCGTCTCACTCACCCCGCACGCCCGGTCGTTGCTAGCCATGATGTTGTTGAGCATGGTATGTTTTTCAGCTCGGGCGCCCCCAAGACGCTCCCGCTCTCACTCCCGCTCTCACTCCCGCTCTCACTCCCACTCTGCGCTCGTTGGATAGGTGCCCCCGATTTGGTTCCAAGTCATGGACCCGCGCATCGACGATGTTCACGCAAAAGCAATGTAACAGATTTGTGTCAAGAAAATACCTTTTCGGGTGCTATGCATGAATACCACATGAACGCGATCAGGTGCTTCAAGCGTATCTTTGAGGGTAGTAGGGTCCCGCAAATGGACGTGCTGACTCGCCTCGTCTGCGTCTTGGCGCTGGTTATGGCGCTCTCGAGCGTTACCCTCGCGAATGCGACGTGCAAGAAAGTCAAGGGAACGGAAGCAATGGCCTGCACCCTGACAAAAATGGCCGATTGCGACGCGATCGACACCGGAGCTGGATTGCCGTACATACTCGGAAGCTGCAAGAACACGTTTTCCGCCGTCGAGTCGATCGTAAAGACGTTCGCCAAGCGCACTGGTAGACAAAAGGATCAATTTGTCGGCTCAGTTGAGTACGTTTGCAACCCGAGGTTTGCATTCCGTAGGTACCGCATCTCACTCGCTCGTTTGCCCCTACCCCCAGGTTCTACATCAACCCCAAAGGCTTTCAAAACCAGACGGGGGGCGCTTGCATGGAGCAGCCAATGCCTTGGGACCGGTCCAAGATGGTCAGTCCCGGCCTCGCTGTCTGCGACCTCGCAGGTTACGTGATGTCGCTCAGCTCTGGCGTCACTGCTCTCCTCGACCCGGACAACCCCATCGGTTTAACCCATGCATTTCCACGATTTTTCCGTGAGCTCCTTCTGGGTGGCAGGGAAGCGGCCGAGGACTTTCAGACACCGGAAATGGATCTGCTCACCAAGCAAGGCGGCGCGCTCGCCGTGAACCAGTTCTTTGCCGACTATCCCCCGTGGGCAACATCGTCCCTGGACGATTTGCCATTCTACGAACCTCCGGAGTTGGCCGATAATCCCGATTATTTTGGTCTCAGTGGGGGCGGCGGCACTGGGATGGGCGGCGAAATCCTGACTGACGGGGGCGTGACGACCATCTCCTTCGGCGGTGGTGGTGGAGCGGGATTCACTTCAAACATATCATCCTCTTACGTCGGAGGTGGCGGCGGGGGTGGCGTGCAGCTGACAAACGGCACAATCGATGGCTTGGGCGTCGGCGCGGGGACGTCCTACCGGGAGAATGACATACAGATGACGTACAACACCTATTGCGGCGGCCCTGCCCCGAGCAACGTGGACGCCATCGTTTCAGACTATTCCAAAGAGCTCGATGCGGCATTCGCCTTGCTTTCGGAGGAAAGATTCACGCTCCAGGGTGGCGGGGGCGCTGGGAGCGGATACGAATATCTGAAGGAGGATGGACTCTCAGAGTGGACGCCACACGCCATGTCCACCGGCGTGAGCTTCTCGTTCGCGTACACCTTCGAAACTGGATCTGCGGCCCGAGTCCAACCGCCGCAGTACCCGACCTCCCGTCAGGTGACCGACTTTTATCAGCGATACGGCAACATCATTTCGGAATGCGCCAGAAACGCCCCGAACGAGTGCCCCGGCGGTTACGACAACTATGCATGTACCTGCCAGGCCCAGTACAACTGCACTTTCAGCGCGGTCCATCAGATAGTATCCGACCCGACGGAGATCCCGCCATGGTTGCTGCTGAACAACTGCCCCGGCAGAACGACGGGCGACGCCCCGGCCCCTGCACCGGGACACGTGTGCGGGTAGGGAGAGAAAGAAATGTAGTGCTCAGGAGGCGGCTTTGCGTTGGGTTGGAGCAGTACGAGATGCCGGTGTGGCTATGGGTCGTGGGGCCATCACCGGTCGAGAAGATCATTGTTCAGGATTTCAAGATTTCAGTCATTCAAGATCATTGTTGTTGCGTTCTTTTACCTTTTACCTTTAACTTTACTTTGAACCCGAACTTGATCAGATGTCCCCAGGTCTTGGCATCCACCCATGCGACGGGTACAGTGTCGGAGGTGCACCACTGAAGCCCACCCCGACGAGACCATTCGAGTTGTACTGATCTTGGTGGGGGCGGCGTGATCTCTCTGCACACCGATCCTGCCGATACACCGCCGATACACCTCCAATACACCTCCAATACACCGCCAGCGTCGCCGCACCAGGGAACGACGTCCCCGTTCCTGTCCAGCTCGGCATCCACCAAGATAAGAAGATTTCACCCGTTCTCCCGTGTAATGGGGAATTGTCTAGGTGCACAGAGGCATAGTGTAGAGCCTGATGGGGACAGGGGCGCGCCGCAGGATCTCGCGTCCACGCCGAGGAGAGTCACCACGCTTGAAATTTCCAACCTGCTCAGTACCGAAATCGCTGCCGTCCTCACCGATCTGCTTCCCACATGGAACGCTCCGAGGGCGCGAGATGTAGATGTGGCAATCATATCGGGCGGGATCAGCAACGCGCTGTATCGAGTGACCCTACGGCGGACGATGGCAAGCCCATTCGACGCAGCGTCAAAGACGTGCGCCGTCTTCTCCCCGATCGTGGTCGTTCGGGTCTACGGGGAGAATACGGAGAGGTTTGTGGATCGGGAGAAAGAGGTGGAGACGATGCGGATGCTGCACCAGCACGGGTTTGGCCCCGAGGTGCTGGGCGTGTTCGGCAACGGGCGGGTGGAGGGCTTTTTGAGCGGACAGGCGTGCTTGGAGCCTGGCGATCTGGGTCGGGAGGACGTGGCAGTTGTCATTGCAGAGACGTTGGCACGATTTCACCGGATATCAAGTGCCAAGGGGGGCCGTGGGGAGCGGATGCTGAAAGGTTTCCCGGTGGCGCGGCCACAGGCGGGTCAGGTAAACACGCCGTTCGGGAAGACGAGGGCGTGGCTTGAGACGGCCAAGACGCTGGAGGCGACGTACGATGAAAAGCAAATCGAGATATACAGACAGCTGAACGTGGATGCAATCCTGGAGGAGGTTAGAGAGCTGGAGGCCAAGGCCAAGGCCCTGAATAGCCCGTTGGCATTCACGCACAACGACCTGCTGAGCGGGAACATTATGGTGGCGCGCTCTCCAAAGGGGGCGGTCGAGTCGATGACGTTCATCGATTTCGAGTACGCGGATTGGGCGCCCCGGGGATTTGACTTGGGCAATCACTTTTGCGAGTATGCCGGCTTTGACTGCGACTACAGCAGGTATCCGGACGAGTCCGATGCGTTCGTGCGAGCGTACCTGCGGATTTTTGACGAGAAGGAGCCCAGCACGGAAAAGGTGAAGCGGGTGGTGCGGGAGGCCAACGTGTTCGGGCTCGCCGCGCATCTGTATTGGGGCGCGTGGAGCTTGCTCCAGGCTAGGTGGTCGAGCATCGACTTCGACTACATGTCGTATGCCAAGCTCCGCATCGACGAATATTACAAGCGCCGCGCAGATTTTCTGTAGGGCACCACGTGACTAGCCTGAGGGCCCTGCGACGCTTTTTTGATTCTATTTTCAGGTGTCAAGGAGAAAAAGTGTCTACATGTCGTTGAGCGCCGCAAGCACCCTCCGGGTCTCGGCGACAAAGTTGATCGGCTTGGCGTCGATGACGGCGTACTTTTTCCTCAGGTTGTTCTCCCAGACGGAGGCAAAGGCCTTGACCCTGAACGACCACTCCTGCCACGTGGCCTTGTTCAAGGCAGTCTTGTACATGTCCGCCGCCTCCTCCCGGAGCTCGTGCAGCCTGTCGGCCGTCTTTCCGAAGACAATGTTGGCCTGCTCGTCGAACAGAGACGCGTTGATCATTCCGGACGAGTCCATCACCCTGGCGTTCGCAACGTACCTCCTGACGGCTGTCGGATAGGTCTTGCCATCGTACTCGCAGAAGAACTCGCCTGGACCCTGCTCCTCGACCTTCCTGTTGTTCTCCGCGCACGCCAAGTAATACATCTTCTGGTCGGGGTTGATGGAAGCCACCAAGGCGTTGACGGTGGCGTAGAACGGCTTGGCGTCCTCCGAGTCGGGGGCCTTGGCCTCGATCTCCGCGAGGTTAAAGTAGCGCTTCTGGGCAGAGTTTGCGGCCTTGGCGGCTGCGAGGCCCTCTCCGACGGCGCTCATGGTGGAAGTGGCCCCGGTGGTCTCGTACCACGTCTTGAGCTCCAACGCCTCGCTCACGTCCGGGTCGATCATGACATTGCTCCTCATCGAGGTGGACAGCGTCACGCCGTTGTACGATCCAACGCGGCAGGAAGACACGGCCAGCACGGGGTGCTGGCCAGCCTCCAACATGGCGCTGAGCTTCTCTCCGTCGCTCTCCGCCTTCTCACCCCAGAGGGTCAACGAGACCGTCTTGAGGCTCTCGTCCGCCAGGGTCACCTCCCTCCTGACCACCTCCTGTTGATCACTCTTTCTCTTGATGCTCCCGGTCGCTCCGACGCTCGTCACCACACCGATCACATCAATGGGCGCCTTCTTGTCGACGAACACGGGCAGCTGGTCGATCTTCTCAAACTTCAAGCGAGTCTGCATGACGCTGGCGTCGATGACATCCGCGCTCTCCTGGACGGAGCACGAGGTGTCGAAATTAAGGCAATAGTCGTTCCTGGTCCTGTTGTAGACTTTGTTGGCGACCTTGACGGATCCCCTGGAGAATGTGTAGACCTTGCCCTCCTCGAGCGTCTCGTGGTAGGTGTCCGCAGCCTCCCTCCAGAACGTGGCCTCGATGGAGGTCCCTTCCTCGTCCACCAGCTCGGCAGAGAAGACCGAGTTGGACTGACCATTCGGATTCGGCTTTTGCTTCCCGAACTCCCTCTTCGGTCCTTTGCTCAGCACCTTGGCCTTGATGGTCCAGCAGTGCAGGTACGGGTTGAGCGACGAGATCGGCTGGGCGGCAGAGAGCGGGGTCTTGATGGCCGACTCTGGCCTGCGCGTCTGGGACGCCGGCGTCTTGATGTCCTCCACCTTTGGGATGGCAGGCCCGGCCTTTGTGGCGGCCATGGTCGCTGGGACGTCCGCCGTGGTGTCGGTCACCACGTCGAGGCCGGTCACCATCAGGACGGCATTCTCGCCGTCGTCATTGTAGATGGCGTCAGTGACGCGGATCTTGGAGGACTCTCCGAGCGACGGGTTGGCCTTCGTGACCTGTTGTCGAGCGAGCAAACCTCGCGTGATCGAACGTTGCGTTGCGGGCCTCGGAACGCCAGAATGTCCGCTTCCAGCCGTACACGTCCGCAAATATCTTGTTGGCGTCGGTATGCGAGAGGGCAGCAGGCCGAGGCCGCGAAGCGGCGAGTGCCAAGTCGCGTTGACGTTTGCGGAATTTGAAATTACGACTCGAAAGTACCGCCTCGGAAACGTACCTGGCTCGTGATGACGGCGCGAACATTCTCCTTGCCATCAGTCAAGTTGCACTTCAGCTTGCCGTCGACGTTTTCGACGTTTGCGATGCTCAACGTTTGAAGAACGTTGCTGAACGTTCCGGCCTTTTTCAAGTCGACGAGGCTCGCGCCCTGCGTGTTTACTTGCGCAGTCATTGGTATGGTCGTATGCGCTGTGATTAAAACTGTGAGCGGTTCCTGAATCTCACTTTTTTGCCCGTTTCGAATTCGAAAATCGAGGACGCGTGATCGCGGCGAGGCGCTCAAGGACGGGGCACCGGAGGGGGGGGGAACGCCGATGCGCCATGCATCAGTTGCACGGTGGAACGCAGCGCGGCGTGCCATGGGAATCTCTGGGCGCCTGGGATGCGGCACGCGAACGACGCAGGATCCGACTGGCTGCATCCGACTACCCGACGGTGCGGGATTCCCAAGCTCTGGGAACGGACTGCCCGACCCTGATGCGAATCTCGTCGCGCCCCCTCGCCGGCGTGTCGCAGCCGTGGATACGTCATGGTGATGGTGCTGGGAGCGCGATGCAGGGATCGCGGTTCCCAGGTCGCCGTCCGGGTAGCTCAAGCCCCCCCTGGTTTTTTCCGCATCCTTGTTTTTCGATTCTCCTAAAAAGCGGGAGTCTTTCGCCATCGGCGGGCTCAACATGGCGCTTCTGGCCCAGCAGAACAACCCGTCAAGAAAATGGCTCGTTTTGTCGGCCGGCTTGCTGCTCGCTATGGCCGTGGTCTTCGCGTCCGTGGTGCTCCCGTCCGCGGATTGGCCGACGTCAGAGGCACTGGGCACGAGGCGCATGGCGCCGCCACCGCAGCTCGATCCCGACCAGGAGCGTTTCGAGGCACTTACCGTGACCATATTGCCGGAGGATGCCGTCGACGACGATGATCTGATTGGGAGCGACGTGGACTACGGTGACTATGGTGACTATGGTGACCACGGTGACCACGGTGACCACGGTGATGACGACACGGCTGCGCGGGAACATGCCGCGGAAGTCGCAGAGGGCGTGGCTGATCAAGAGGACTACGAGGGGGAGGACATTTCCGAGGAGGACGAGGAGGCTGAGGAGTCGGCGGAGTACGACACCGAGGACCTCGATGAGACGGATCTGGTCGAGTCGGTGGGCGCGGAGGAGGCCGGCATCCAGGTGGACAAAGACGGTAGGGGCTCGAAGAAGAAAAAGTACTCCAATCTGCGGGACTACGATCTCACCAAGGAGCGGGCGACACAGGTCGCCAGACTTGCCGATGGGTCCCTGGGTCCTGTGGTCGTCACGTGGGCAAATTACCACTATCTCGATTTCGCACTCAATTGGGTTCATCACATGAGGAAGACCGGATGCGAATCGTTCCTCGTCGGCGCGATGGACGATGAGCTGTTGGAGGTGCTCCTGGAACTGGGCGTGCCCGCGTTCGGCATGTCCTCTGGGCTTTCCTTGGAGGATTTCGGGTGGGGATCGTCGACGTTCCACAAGATGGGGCGGGAAAAGATCTCGCTGCTACAGATGTTCACGAGGTGGAATCTGGACGTCCTCATCTCAGACGTGGACACGGTGTGGCTCAAGGACCCGCTCCCGTACGTAGCCCAGTACCCCAAGGCGGACATTCTCATCTCGTCAGACCATCTCTCCGATACGACCGGAGGGGATGGTGGGCTAGAGCACTATCCACAAGCTGGTTCTGCGGCAAACATCGGGGTTATGCTGTTCAGGCCCGCTTCGGCCGGGTTTGTCGACCAATGGATGGAGGCGCTGGACAACGACCCCGCGTACTGGGACCAGAACGCATTCAACGACCTATTCAAAATCGGCGTACTTGACGAGGGTTTCACCTCCGATAAAGACCGGCTATTCAAGGTGTACAACGGGACCCTGCGCATGGGCATCCTGCCGGTGAGCATGTTCTGCAGCGGGCACACATACTTCGTCCAGGACATGCCGAGCCGACTGGGCGTCGACCCATATGTCATCCACGCCACATTTCAGTACAGCGGCACGGCCGGAAAGCGGAACCGGTTCCGGGAACGGCTGCTCTGGGACGACCCGGACGAGTACTTCCGGCACCCGGTGGGATACATCTCGGCCCAACATCGGGTATCGGATCGGCTTTTGGGCGCCGCAAAGAGCGTCGACCGGAACTCGTTCGATCTGAAAACCACGATGCCACATTTCCAGCTGGTCAACCAGCAGCTGGAAACGGTTCGTGCGCTGCTGGCGATCGCCAAGGCAACAAACCGCGCGCTCATCATGCCGAAGCTGTTCTGCGGGCTGGACCGTTGGTGGGCGCCGCACGACGGGAACATTCCTGGCGCACAGGGACCGCAGCTGCCCTTCGTATGCCCGCTGGATCACGTGTTCGATCTGGACGCTCTTGACCGCGATGGAGGCATGGTGGAGTGGAAAGAGTACTCCTTCCTCGACAACCCAAAGGCTCGATCGATCAAGTCGCGCACGCTCAGCATCATCACGTGCAATGAGCAGAGCGAGCAATGCGATGATGGCAGCCGGCAGGCGACCCTCATCGATTCGAGCATTGTCAAGCTCCGCGCCCAGCGAACAGACCGGGAGATCGAGCGGGCACTGACGGGCATCGCGGAGGAGTTTGATCACATCGAGCTCGACAACCCGTCAAAGCTCTGGAAGGGATTCGAGAGTCGCGAAGAGAGCGACCTATTCAAGCAGCAGTATTTGACGTCGACGAGCTTGTGGTGCTGTGCCCAGCCCGACGAAGGTCACCATGTCGGACACGTCTGGTACGACATCCTCGCGGGCAGCAACGAGGCCCATTCCGATCGGTGGGGCCGCTGGATTGATATGAATGACGGGGAATGGATCCCGCAGCTAGGACCCTAGGTGGGTCCCGGACCCGGAGTCCGGTCGTAGGAGGATTTTTTTGCTTGCGACTTGGGCATGCCCCTCGGTTTTTTCATCCATCATCTACGTCTCCTGTTATCCTTGAAGAACTCGAGTCGAGTGCGTCTGGACAACTCCCAGAAAGAGTAGAGTTCGCCGTTGAAACGCGTTCGAGAGGCAGATGGCGAACGACAGTCCGTCCGGGACCCGTATTGAACCCGAGCCACGGGGGATGGGGATGGCAGGCCACGTCGAGTCGATGTTTCCCATTCAGGTCCTATCGCGGGTCGACCTCATGACGTCGTTGGTCGGCGCGCTCATCTGCGTCACGTTCATCCAGAACGAGGCGTTCAAAGAGCACCGGGATACCCCCTTTCCATGGGAGCAGGCGGTCGGCATGATATTTACGACGAGCGTCTGCCCTGCTGCCATGATGTGGAACTTTCGATTCTACGAGAAGTGGCGGAACGTCCTCGTCATCCTGCTCCGTCTCTCGTTCATCGCGGGCACACTCGCCCACTACGATGACGTGCCGCACTACGCCTTCGATTCGTGGGGACCATTCATAGTGCAGTTTCTGATCAAGGCAAGGTGTATGGTGATTTGCTGGGGCGGTTTTGGGTGGCTGTTGCCCTTTCGCTACCACATCTGGATGCAGGGGCTTCATGCGCTGTTGGCGTTTCACCTGATCCCGGAGACGTGCGCCCTGCCATCGGCCGCGAGACCCGGGACATTTTTGTCGCTTAACGAGGATCGGTGGAGGACACTGGCGTCCGTGCTGGATTGGCCGCTGGTGTTCTTCGGCGGGACGTCCGAGGCGACGATCCAGGGGCGGACATCCGCGTGGGCAACTTGTGTGGGGCTGAATATGTGGTGCATCGTGATGTTGGGCTGGGCGATCCCGAGTCTGCTGATCAGTTTCATGCATGTCCGTCTTTCGCCAAGGACACAGGCATTGCTGCGGCGGGACGGGGTGTTTCTGCTCGTGCTTGGGGGCACATTGTACTGGATACTTCTTCGGATCTGCATGGCAAGCGTGCTGACAAGCCCATGAGGATCTGCACATATAGATCGTATTCCTATTGTCCTATTGTCCTATTGTCCTATTGTCGTATTGGTACCGCTGGCATACGAAGGCAGCCTCCCGGTCGATGCGGGCCTGGAGTCGCGTCTCGTCAAACTTGCCCCGCAGCGTTTGGGCGTGATCGTTCTTCTGAAACTGTCTCACGATCAGTAAGTCGTGCAGGAAGACCTCGATGGCTCTCGTTGGGACATTGCCCAGCTCCAAGCGCGCGTATATCCTTGCCAGGACGCTGACGACGTCCGCCACGGTGCCCCTGGACGAGTCGAGCTCGTCGAAAGACACTTCAATGAACATTTGTGAGTCGCCCATATACGTCTTTGATGAAAACAGTGCGCGGTACAGTAGTTTCCACTGTTGGAAGGTGAAGTTGACGATGTGTTCGGCGGTCGTCGGCTGGAGGAAGCACGACGGATAGTAGCACGACGCCATGTGGAGAGAACTCCGGATAACATCCGAGGGATCTCGGTGGACGTGGACGAACCGACAAGTGGGAAAGATTTTCCGCAGCAGGTCCGTGCGGCCGGTATGGACCGGGCTCTTCAGCAAGAGCCGCTTGGCAGGCCCGTTGACGAACACAAGCCTCTTCAGAAACCGTCTGAACGCAACCAGCCATTCCTCAAACTCCTCGACTGGAACCTCCTCGAACGTCGTGTACTTGAGCAGGCGCTCATAGTCCGACATGAAGCTGAGGCACGCATAGGGCGACCTCCCTCCACTCAGCACGTTGGTCGCGATCTCGTCTTCCTGCACCGTTTCCAGACTGAGGGGGAGGCTGTCCATCGGGCGGGTGGACGGGATCGTCAGCCCGATGATTCTCAACAGCCAACCCGGGCACCACCGCCGAAGCAGAATGTTGGAGTTGGGAAAGGCCACGTCCAGCGTTTTCGGCGTCGCAAATTGCTCGTC
>JACLAB010006870.1_pt1 | contig 25883 bp, 39 predicted proteins | sample 8027921 | NCBI WGS metagenome assembly JACLAB01 (sample SAMN15725117, study PRJNA655200) | protist metagenome | isolation source: fluorescence activated cell sorting (FACS) single amplified genomes of... | place: USA: West Boothbay Harbor, Gulf of Maine | collected 2000-07-19
GCCGAAGCCAACCGACTCGGAGTGCCAATTGACCAGTCCGACGCCTTAGCCGAGGCAGGCTATGAGGTGATGTATGAAGTGTTGCAGCAAGAGGCTTTTGAGGCAGTTGCAGCCATCCAGGAAGCCCGTGAATCTCTGCCTCCATTCGAGAATCCAACTGGTGATGTACCTTCGCTTGCAGAGCTTGTAGGGGCCTGCAATTAGCAAAGCAATTCCTCAGAAAACCTGAAGAAACCACCACCAAGGCCTTGCGTACTGACGATATCCTGATTAAGACAGGGTGCATTCCAAAACAGATACATGCAGTTCACGATTTTTCCTTTTCTGAGTTCCCTTATTGGTTTGCCATCCAGGAGCACCCGCCAGCGCAACACAGCCGAGATAAAGGGTCTCGAACAGGAACTGATTGAGCTGGGACGTTGGTTGGATTCAGGGGCGGGCACTCCTGATGATGAGGACAGCTTGAAGGAAGCAATTATTTCCATCAAGGCCGAGATTCGTGAGCTGAGTTGTGTTTGAGGTTTTCGACCGTCATCGCGGCGAAGTAGTTGCATTTGCACCCACTAAAACCGATGCAATTTGGTGTGGTGTAGCAGTCCTGGGAGTAGCTCCCAAAAGAACAATCCGAGATCTAGTTATCCGGCCCAGACGACGGGAATCAATCTTGATCAGCTGGCTACCAGGCCGGGGACCAAAACCATAAAAGTTCAATCAAATCAATGCACACGATCACATCTCGCCATCTGATGCGAGAGCGCACCAAGACCAAACGTCGAATTTCTTTTTCTATTCACCCTGTAAATGCAATGCCAGCTATGTGGTCTGATTTTGAATTCAATCGAGAGCTGATGCGTTTTGGCGAGCGCCGAGAGCAAATGGAGCTTCTGCTAGCTGAACACGAAGAGCACGGCCAACGTCTGATCGAGCATTTCAAAGCGAAGGGCCTTTCAGAACCAGTCGACATCTCAATGCAGCGTTTCACATGCGTGAAAAAGACTGTAAAAACTTACAGCCGCCATCTAGAGCGCGAAGAGGCCTTGTTGAAGAGCAAGATCAAATCAATGAAAAAGAAAGAGGAAGAAAACGCCGCCGATGTGAATTACGACGGTCCACATCAATGCCAAATCGTTGTGGATCAATTCCACCACATGTCAGTAAGCCGCCTGAAGGGAGAGGGACAATGAGCGAATACACTTATATGAGAACGTCCACGCTTGCGCTTGTTTACCAGTGCATTGAGGACGCCTCACTGTTATATGGGTATGGGCCTGAAGAAGGCCTCTGTAAGAGACCTGAGGTGATGATGATTGCCGAAATGCTGCTGAAGATCAGATTTAAGGAAGATGATTTTATTTTCGCCTTATTGAACGACTATGAGCCCAAAAATAGATTCGAGTGGCTCGAACGATGAACGCCATGTCCCTAGGGCTTATCACGCTGTGCCTGTCAACGGCTGTAATTTTGGCAACCCCTTGGCCTACAGCGGACCAACTTTTCAATCCTTATTTCAATGAATATTCAAAACCTATGCAGCAGGGCTCGCCTGCTTGCGTTGATCTCCCAAAAAGCTCATTACGTGGCATTGGTTAACGGCCAGCCATCAGTAACTGCCAATCCAGTCAGTTGCACGTCAATCCAGTACACAGCAACGTTTCCAGCCAACCGTTTTCCATTACATACACCATGAAAAGTCCGCACAAGTTACAAGCCAGGGTCTTTGGCACTACTGGGGAGACATCACCAAAAGCAAAGTTCACTGAAGCACAGGTGGATCAAATCCATGAAGACTATGCGGATGGGATTAGTGCAATGCGTCTGGCATTCAAATACGAGGTGAATGTCACAACGATCAATCGTTTGTTGTCTGGCCGTACTTATCCCAGACAAAAAAATACCCCCGTTTCTCAGGCGGGGGCATAAAAACCAGATTCTCAGGCCTGGTTCTCTCGTTTAGCCGCCATGAGCGGCCTTACAGAAAGAATCTAAGCGACGATTCAGTCCGGGTCAAAGCATAGCACCGTTTGATCCGAAACGGGACATGACTTTTAAGGGATTGAGTCACAGGATTTGGCAGGACTCAAGGCAGCGTGTGATTGACCGGGTGGTGGGGACTACGTGGAAGCTGTTTGTTGTACGGCTTCAATCAGTCACGCCTGCCATGGCTATCTAGGCATGGATAACCAGAGTCTGTAAGTCCAAACCCTTTTTCTTTGATTGCAAACTTGATCATTACCAGGACAATGGCCCCAACTTTTTTTAATCCCAAATCAAGGTTACACAAGCAATATTTAACCAATACGGGGCAATTGCCGACAAAAAAATTACAGGTTTCCGCAATAGATCCGCAGTTTAAGAAAGCTAGGATGTTGCGTATAAGAAAGCAATGGGAAGATGTATTACGTCAGCTCGATACAGATTCAGCAACTCACTGAGGAGTGGGCAACTGATCGTATTCTCCGTTTAATCGAATCAGACAATTTTGTAGATGCCAAAGCCATTGCGCTTGAGCATGGAATCGAATGGATCGACTTTTAGCAGTCCCAAACAGGGGCTGTTTTTTATTGTCCCATGCCCTAGGTATCGTTTTCATTCAGCTTTTCTATGTTGTTTGTTTATTATTGGAAGCATTACTTTCGATAAACTTAGAGTTCCCCTCTAAGGACAAATGCAGCCAGCAATCATGATCAAAACAGAGTCTCCATACATGGAGCTGTACACGATCAAAGCACTAAGCCAGGCTGATTTGGATTACGCCAATGAGAATTTTCAATCAGCGGGATTACCGTTCCGAGTAGTCCGAGAAACCGGCGAACGCCCCGTCTGATCTGCGTTTAGATGGGGCAGATGCATTTCATCAATGGAGTATGTCACGGAGGCAGCAGTACCACTGTGTCTTATCCCTGTGGATTTCCGTCATCCATTAGCTCGGCAATTTGAGGAGATCGACGAGGATGGCGATCTGATCCGCAGCTATGACGAATGGGGTCTGGCGTCTGTACTGACCTATGCGTATTACAAGCGGGTACAAGCCAAGACTCAGTACTCAAACATGGAGATGATGATTGGGGAATGTCTGGAGATGTCCCGCCACTCACCGCTTGAGAACAAGGCACTGTTCCAAACATTGAAACGCGAGATCAAAGCAGGCAATGAGGAACAAGCTGTTGGCTGGTCAAAGATTTTAGTTTCCAAAATTGCATCAGCGCTTGCCGAACAACATGAGGACATGGAAGACGATGAGGAAGATTGAACCCAGCGTCAACGATCAACTGAAGTTTGCGAAATTCGTCAAAGGTTTGGAACAGCTTGATCGCGATGAATTGCACAAGGTTTCGATTGAGCTGGCTCGTCTGGCGTTGTTGATGCAACCAGCTGCTATCCGATGGGCAGCCCACGAAGCAGCAGCAAATCTGGGGGGCTTCCATGGAACGCCCTGAAAACCTGGACGAACGCCAGATATTGGCGGCTCAGTCATTGGCTGCCGGTTGTTCAAACCGAGATGCATCCCGCCGAGCCAAATGCTCGATTGAGACCATCCGCGTCTGGCGCAAGCAGGCTGACTTCAACGATTGCATCTGGGAATACCAGCAGCAGATCTTTCAGCAGTCTTTTGGCATTACGTCTGAGGCGTTACCAATGGCAGTAGCCAAGCTTCAGGAAATCATTGAAACAGATGATCCTGATGTAAACGCCAGCGTCAAGGTGGCAGCGATCAAAATCATGATCGACTCCGCTCAGAAACAGTACGAAACCCGCACCATCGAACGTCGTATCGACCAACTGGAAGATTATGCAAGGCAGATTAGCGTCACGCCTATCACAATTAGAGAAATTTCACCAGGAAAGGGCTGAACTAGAAGAGAAACGGCGCACCCAAAGTACGGGTGAGTTATTCGTCGCCGGATTCCCAACTGAAGATCGGTGGGCAGAGTTCGCGCCTTTGACGTGGATCAAGAGTGGCGGAACAATTAAGCGCTTCAAACCATATGACATCCAGAAGCAGTTAATTGAATCAATTCGCCAGAACCAATACACAATTGTTTTAAAAAGTCGCCAGGTTGGTGCCTCAGAGACCGTCTGCTCCTATTTATTGTGCAGAGCGCTTACGGAGCCTGGGTTTTCTGCTGTTGTGTTCTCGAAGACTGCAGCCGACGCACAGTCACTTGGTAAAAGGATTCGCGCACAAGCGGCCAGTATTGCTGAAGCGGACATTCAGTTCACGACAGAATCAAATAGTGAAATAAGTTTCGCTGGTCTTGGAACATTACTTTTCCTACCTGCTACACCTAGGGCAGCTCGTGGAATACCGAGCGTATCAGTGGTTGTCATGGATGAGGCCGCTTGGCTCGGAAACGAAGCCGATCAAATATTCACAGCCGTGCAACCCACGATGGCAACGCTTGGAGATAAAGGGCGAATGATTTTAATCTCAACGCCGAACGGCCTTGGGAATTTATTTGCCAATCTTTGGTATACAGCAGACGACTGGAACAAATTCAAGATCCACTGGAAGGACATACCAACGTATGCCAAGGATCCGCAGTGGGGCGAGAAACAAAAGCGCCGCTCTAAATTATCTGACCGTGCATATCGCCAGGAATTCGAGCTTGATTTCGTAGCGTCTCAAGCCCAACTTTATAACCCGGAACTTGTCGAGTTGGCATGCAATGGCCAATGTATTGATTCCGGCTTTGTAGGGCGTGATTATGTAATGGCCGTTGACCCTGCTGGCGGTGGCGATGATTATTGGTGCAGCATAATTCTGGATATCACACGCATCCCATACCGTGTCGTCAATGTCTTCAGGATGCGCCAAAAGAGTAGTGATTATTGCATAAAACAAATTGTTGAGCAGGCAGAGAACTTCGCTCCTGCAAAGGTAATTGTGGAGAAAAACGGAGTTGGCGCAATCGTTTCCGAGGTTTTGTCGATGAAGCTGGCGAAGTATATGGTGGACCCTTACAACACCAACAGACCCAACAAAATCACTAATACAGACCGCATTGCATATCTGCTAGAAAGGGAAGAACTGATGCTTCCGCGTGAGCCATTCTTTCAGGAGCTGTTGATGTTTCAGCAACTTGAAGGTGGCGATCGAAAAGCAGGCCCTGGTGCTCATGATGACTCTGTTATGGCCCTGGCACTTGCTTTAAGCGCGGTTGCTCAAACACCTACAGCAGATTGGCTTGAACTTGTATGAGAGATGCCTACCAGGAGCGGGTAAGACAAGGGTTTGAAGAAGATATCTGCTCTTACTTGGAGATGGAGCAGGGTGGAACACTACTTCTCGATGATCTAGTTGAGATTCTGGAGGATTGGCACTCCTACTATGCGGGGCATGCAGATGAAATCAAGAAAGTTCTCCTTCGTCTTGGCATTAATCGGTACGATTAGTTTGTAGAGTTTGGCTACAAGTTTGGCGGAAGTTTCAGATAACTCTCAATTCAGAGAAGACGGAGTTCTTGTCAATGCGATCACCGGTCTAGGGACAAAACGGGATAAAAGTGCGTATTACGGCATTCAATCTCAGGGGTTGATGGCGGATGCGGATCTAGAGGCGTTGTATTACGACCCGTTGTGTCGCCGTGTGGTCGATGTATTTGCCGAAGCTGCCCTGGCTAAGCGTCCAACAATCAAGTTTTCAGAGGAGCTTGAGGGTCACGACGAGATCATTCGGAACATTGAGCAATATCTAGAGGATTCCGAGTCCTTCTTCTATTTCGAGGAAGCATTGAAGCTGCAGCGCATCTATGGGGGTGCCGCAATCTTCATGGTGTTTGACGACGGGATGGAACCAAGCGAGCCATTGAACCCCGCCCGTGTCCGTGGCATTGCTGATTTAGTCCCGCTTTCAAAGAAGGAAATAACACCAGATGAGTTTGATTATCTGAACTTCAGAAATCCCACGCTATATCGAATCTCCACATCCAAGTCGTCGTCAAATACCAATGATCTTCAATACTTGCTGGTGCATAGCAGCCGCATTTTGCGTTTCGATGGCCTCTATTTACCCTGGAGAGATCGACTCAACAACAGTGGGTGGGGATTATCCGCGCTACAGGTGTTCTATGACCCTTGGAAGAGGTACAGGGGTGCAACTGATGGGCTCTCGACAATGCTTAGCGAGATGGACTTGTTCGTACATAAGATTCCTGGACTGGCAAATAAGATCACCGCTGGTAAGGAGAGTGCGCTCAAAGCTCGTCTAGAAGCCAACTCGCTTGCTCGCTCTTTGTATGGGGGCATGGCCCTGGATTCAGAGGAAGAGGTGACATTTGCCGCCCGAAGTTTGGGAGGCGCACAGGATATTTTCGACCGCCTGCTTGATGACCTCGTTGCAGCGGCAGATATGCCGAAGCCCGTCTTATTTGGAATGAGTCCAGCGGGAGGCCTGAGTGAAGCAGGCAAATTCGAGCAGAAACTATGGGCCAGTTCGATTGAGCGTTACCAAAGCCACAGCTTGAAGCGGGCTTTTACCCACTACATGAACATTATTTTGTCCATTCGATCCGGCCCAACGGGTGGAAATCTGCCAACTCAATGGACAGCGCATTTCCCTCCGTATTTCGCCAGCTCGGATGCGGACAAAGCGAACATGCGCCAGCAGATAGCTCTTAGTGACCAGATTTACCTCAATGCCGGGGTAATCACGGCAATGGAGATCCGTGCCAGCAGATTTGGAGGCACGGAGTACCAGTTGGACACGGTCCTGCACAGCGAAGAGGAAGATCGACTACTTGCTAAGCGTGAACTAGAGCATGAAGCCGCCCTACAGGGCTTCGAGGGCCAACGCCAAGCGCTGGAAAACAATGCCGAAGCCGCAAGGGTAGAACCGGAACAACAGGCTCCTGACGAGCTTGTAGAGGACGCCTGCGACTTCCTGCACATGAATGGGTTGACCTTGATAGCAGGCACCAGCAATGGGATTTATCAGGTTGCTGCAGTCGTTCATCCAGACGGTCAACGTAACGACTCAGAACCCGTTGTATTGATCGGCGGACGGCTACAAGATCAGAAGATGTATCGCGGATTTGTGAAACGTCAGGACGAGACAATCGCTCCTGGCCCACTGTTGATGGGGTTCTATTCATCGCGTTCCGCCAGCCGCGCTCTAAGTCATTACTGCGATGAAGAAGAGGTCAGTGGCCTTACCCTGTTGGATCCGCTCGACATTGAGCATCTGAAGGTGACGTTCGACCGTTACGACAAGTCGATCGACTACGCGGGCATGACGTTCCCCGGTGGATATAACTCTCCGGTCACAACGCCTGACCACAAAACCAAGTCCCACGCCGTGTTGGCGAAAGAAGGGGAGGAAGTGAAATTAATCCGCTTTGGTCAGCAGGGGGTAAAGGGAAGCCCAAAGACTGAGGGCGAGTCAGAGGCAGCGCGGAACCGACGCAAAAGCTTCAAAGCTCGCCACGCCAAGAACATCGCCAAAGGAAAAATGTCAGCGGCTTATTGGTCTTCCAGGACTAAGTGGTGATGGATAAACATATGAAGAAATTACTTCAGTGTTATCAAGATGCTGATCAATGCTGCACTAGAAAAAAGGCTAAGAAGCTAATTAAGAAAGCAGCAAAGGCCTTTAAAAAGCTAAACAAGTTGCAGGGACTTGAATGAATTATTCCAGCGACAGTGACGACATTGAAGTGACGCTGAAGTGCAGTCTGTCTACTCTTAGGTCACTGCATGCTTGCGTTCAAAAGAGTTACCGCCAGTGGCCCGGTGGCGACCCCCAGGAGCAGGTCAACTTAGAGAGTATGGCTTCAGGTTTATATGTGGTTTTGATGGACTTACTTCTTGAAAATGATTTGGTTTAAGTATGGAAGACCTGATTGAAGACAACAACGACTTACTAGAGGAGGAGGAGCTAGCTGCAATTGCTGCGATCGTCGCCTTATTAGATCAAGGGCTTATTCGTTTAGCTCGTCAAGTGTTTGCTCAATTAGAAAGCGGTCCATCTCTTCTTGCATCGACAGAAGAGCTTCTATATGAGCTAATCCCTGTTGAGCCCCTAAAGGATGTTGAGGATCCTGTCTTGCAGTCTGTGGAGAAACTTCTTCAGAAATCGACATCCCTAGGTCTGGATTTAGCTTCAGAGTTATCAAAACCTCTAGTATCCGCGCCTGTCGCTGTTGGCATCTCAGCTGCGCTAGTTGGATCAGCAGCACTCCGAGCGCGAGGATACATAGGATTACAGGCGCGGTCATTTTCGGAAGAAGTAGCGGAGGCCGTAAATACTGGACTTATTAATAGCTCAACAACAAAGGATTTAACGAATGATCTAAGGCGTCGTCTGAAGGTTACAAGTGCCCGAGTCTCGACAATTATCAGAACCGAGGCATCAAAGGCAAGATCAGAAGCCGTACTTACTTATTATGCCGAGCAAGGGATCGACTTGGTTTGGTATTACGTCGCCCTTGGAGAAAGGACCTGTCAGCATTGTGCGGCCCAAGCTGGCAAAGTATTCAAGCGTGGAGCAATCAGGGTTTTAAGGCATTGGAACTGTCACTGCACTTTGCTTGCTTATAAGTTGAACGAAAGTGACAAGAAGTCCTCTGTCGATAGTTTCCGCCTCAGCCATAGAAAACGAGTTCTAAGTTACGCTAGATCTAAGGGTATTCGTCTCAATGAAGGCCCTGCGGCTTTCGACACCTCCAGGCCTGTTCCCTATGGAAAAAATGGACTTGTATAAATCTGACGCCCCTAGATTTACGTTTAAGAGCAAGGCAGAAGCTGAAAAAGCTGGCCAGGCTCTGGGGCTCGAAGGTTCGCATTCACACCAGACCGAAGCTGGTGAAACGGTTTATATGCCGGGTAAAAATCACAAGGAATTTATGGAATCCCAAGACAAGAAAAGCGACGGTCGCAAGGTCAAGTCAAAGTACCAAGCCGCTCGCGATGCGATGTACCAGAAGCGCCTAAAGGATATGGGCAGCTACAGAAAGTACAGCGAGAAGAAGCAAGCCGACATGCATGGTGGTAAAAAGAAAAAGCCATATGCGGCTGATATTGCATCTGATGCAGGAACCGTAGGGCGTGAGATCGACGGATTGCTATGAGCAAATTTCGTGACAAGGCCTTACATGCCAGGGCTGTTGCGGCTGCTAAGCGAAAGTTCAGAGTGTGGCCCAGCGCCTATGCTTCTGGTTATGTAGTTCAGCAATACAAGCGCCTGTACAAGGAAAAGCACGGCTCGATGAGCGGCGCATTTCGAGGTGATGACTTGGGTAAATGGTTCAACGAAAACTGGGTCAGGATCACATCGACGGGCAAAATCGCAGGTCCATGTGGTGGACGATCCAGCAATGAAGGTAAGCCAAAGTGTCTGCCAAAAGCCAAGGCTCAGGCCCTGTCGACTGCGGAACGCAAACAAATAGTCGCTCGAAAGCGCTCTCAGGATCCCAATCCAAATCGCAAAGGCAAGGCCATCATGACAAGTAGCAAAACCCAAAGTGATGCGTACAAACTGGGAAACATGCTGAAAGACGGCTCTGAACACCGTAAAAAAGTGCGTGATCGCCTGGCCAAGATCATGGACGGGTATAAAAAGAAAAACAGCTGCTAATTTTCTGCGTTACACAGGGTCAACTGGACTCTGACATTGCCAGCGGCCACAGCCTCATTGACGGGTGCTCTAGGAGAGACTGCATTTATGCAGCATTTTCTAGCGCAAGGCTGTTTAGTATCGAAACCTATATATGACATTTGGAAAACGGACTTTGTAATTGAGTGGGAAGGGAAGTTAGTCAAGGTCAATGTCAAGACCATGTCCCAGGCCCCCAACGCTTTTCACACGCAACTTCAGACAGGAGGTGGTGGCGGTAACCGGCGTGTGTACCGACCAGGGGAGATCGATTATTTCGGGATCGTCAATCTTGACTACGGAATGATTTGGCTGGTTCCACTATCAGCTGTTGAGGGGCGGACATTGATTTCTTGGATACCAGATCATCTACGAATAAGGAAGATCGCAAAGCGAGCATTCAAGTGGGATCCGTACCGTATTAAGTGACCCTAAAAGCAAAGCTAAGTAATTAACACATATAATTCGTTAGTATCAAAGTATGGGGCAAGTTTCTAGGTTTGATTATGGTCAGGTGACCAAGTCCGAAATGACGGACGAAGGTTACTTGAAGGTCTGGTGTAAGGCTGCCCGTGTGGGCACACAGCGTTATACCCGAGGCGATGGCACACAAGTTGTGGAATATCGCCCTGAAGACGAAGTATCAAATCCCGAATCCCTAGCTTCCTTCGGAATGAAGGCAGTCACCCTTAATCATCCAAAGGTGCTGCTGGACTCGAAGACCACGAAGTTGCATCAGGTAGGGCATGCGGGATCGCATGTTCGCTTCTCCGATGGATTTGTAGAGGTTGCATTGATCGTCACTGATCAAGCTGCAATTGAAGCAATTCAGAGAGGGGATGCACAAGAAGTCAGCGCTGGTTACAGAGTTGATTACGACAACACCCCTGGTGTCACCCCTGAAGGTGAGTCTTACGACGGCATCCAACGCAACATCAAAGTGAATCACATCGCTTTGGTAAATCGCGGCAGAGCTGGACGTGAAGCCCGCCTACTACTCGATTCATGTGACCGCAACGATGCGGTGGCAGATGTCGAAAAACCGTCGAATTCGCCCGCTATTTCAATGGCAAGAATTAACCTCGATGGTTTGGAAATCGAACTCTCCGCAGATGCTGCAGGAGCGGTCCAATCCTTCGTGAAGGAGAACGGGCGTGCTCAGGCGGAACTCCAGCAAAAGCTGGATGCGCAGGATCAGATTATCCAAACTGCAAGTACAGAAACATCCGAACTCCAGGAGCGTGCTGACGCTGCTACTGGACGAATCACCGAGCTAGAGCAGCAATTGGCCGAGGCCGTTGCAGCAACAGAAAAGCGCGACGACGCTGCAGAAATTAACGCTGCCGTCAATGCTCGCATCTCAGCTCTGAATAAGTTTGCTCCAATTTTGCCCGAGGACTTCAAGTTCGACGGACAAGATGAGGCTGCAATTATGCAGCTTGCATATCAAAACGTCTTCGAGAAGGAAGCGCGTGAAGATGCGTCCGCAGATTATCTGCTGGGTGTATTGGACGGCGTGCTTGCTGCCATGGAGGACATCGATGAGGACGCAGAAGAAGTCAAAACTGACTCTGAATTTGTCCCCGAAGACGACGGCTCGAATGTCGCTGAAGTCCGCGCTGCTATTGCGCAGGTTCAAGCCACTGAGAAGTTCGACGCCCAAGATTCTTACCGCCAGCAATTGCTGAACGGTTGGAAGTCAGATCTGTCGGCCACCGCTTAGGAGAAAATTAAATGGCTGTTACCTATTCCGAAAGTCTTGTGAGCAACCCCACTGGGGCACAAGGCACATATCCAATCACTCAAACCAAGGGCCATGAGGGCATGCTTGGTGATTTACAGGCTTATGTATCACGTTCTTACCAGAACGAGACTGGCGCTGTAATTCCTTTCGGTCATGCTCTGATCCGCAACGGATCAGGCACCACCGACGCATCCGGCAAGCTTCTTGCTGGTGCTTCTGCAACTGACATCGTCGGCGTTGCTCTTGACAGCAACACGTTCGCAATTGATGCAGACGCAAAGACTGCAGATGGCCGCGTTGGCTATAAAGCTGCAGCAACAATGAACGTGATCTCAAAAGGCGTTCTGTATGTGTTTTCAGCGCATGCAATCGCTGTTGGCGATGCAGTCCGCGTCTTCCACACAAACTCTGCTTCCGTTTCCTCTAATAAGGGATATGTGGGCCGCTTCGGCAAAACTGCAGAAGCAGGAAAAACTTTTGAAGTCACCGCTGGTGCTCGCTGGTTGAGTTCCTGTGCTGCTGGTGGAATCGCTCTTCTTGAGATCGATCTTCCTGGCTTGACTGTTTCCGCCGATACTTGATAGGAACTAACTAATGTCTGACATCCGTAATGACGAGGTGGGCCTATTTTTGGCTCGCGAGCTAGAAACAATTCTGGCCAAAAGTTTTGAAGTCTCTTATAGCGACATCAAATATTCGACTGTACTTCCGGTTAGTTCCGAAGTAGGCGAAGGGGCTGATTCTTACACCTACCGCGTGTTTGATGCCCAAGGCAAGATGGCAATGATTCAGGACAAAGGTTCTGATCTGCCCCGCGCTGATGTGCTGCGTAAGGAAGTAACTCTTCCTGTGCGTTCACTTGGTGCAAGTTTTGCTTACAGCATCCAAGAGACCCGTGCTGCTGCAACGATCCCTGGAATGAACCTGGAGCAGCGCCGCGCTAACGCAGTGCGTCGTGCTTACGAAGAGAAAGTGCAAGAGGTTGCATTCTTCGGTGATGCCGCTTCTGGTATCGATGGCTTCTTCAACTCTGCACAAGTAGACAAGATCGTTCCTAACAAGTGGTTCGCCTCTACTTCTACTCCTGATGAAATGCTTGAGGTGCTTAATGAAGCCCCTACTCGCATTGTTTCCGGCTCTAAGCAAAAAGAAGTTCCCAACACAATTCTGTTGGATTACAACTCCTACAGGATCATCTCTACCACCGCCCGCTCTTCAACCAGCGACACAACGGTGATGGAATTCTTCCTTCGGACGAACCCTTACATCCGTTCTATCGAGCCAATCAACGAGCTTGCTGCTGGTAACTCCAGCCTGAGCAAGGATCGCATGATCTGCTACGACCGCAGCCCTGAGAAGCTGCAACTGCACCTTCCTAAGACTCTGGAATTCCTTCCTCCTGTTCGTCAGAATTTGGAATTCAGCGTTGCCGCTCACGCCCGCATCGGCGGAACTGCGGTTTACTTCCCTAAGAGCGTTCTCTACGTCGAGAAGGCCTGATAAAACCTATTTCTTCAGAACATGATTGTTACTTACTCACCCCAACTCGAAAACCCTTCTCGCGACAAGGAAGTCACACTTGGCTTCACTTTTATCGGAGAGAAGACCGGCAGTTCTGAGTACGTGCAGTTCAAATCTGGGGTCAACCGCGATGTTGACCCTGCGGTTTGGGCACAGGTGAAAACCATGCCCTTAGCCAATGAACTGCTTCAGATTGGCGCTTTAAGCGTTTCAGAGGACGTGGAGGTTGTTACCGATGCGCCCAAAGCAACCGGTGGCTTGGCAACAATGCCAGTCAAGGAAGCACTTGATTCAATCAACCGTACTTTCGACCTTGATCTACTCAAGGAGTTGGACTACGCAGAGAATCGAGTTCGCATCAAGAATGCGATTCAAAAGCGAATCAAAGCAATCACTGAAGGCGAAGGTTAATGGCAGTCACCAGCACTAGTTTTTTAACTCGGTTCCCTGAGTTTTCAAATATCGAAAGTGCTGTCGTGACTGCAACGATTGGCGAGGCAGCACGCCAGAACAACGAGGATGTGTGGGGCGACCAGTACGACGATGCAGTTAATTACATGACTGCTCATCTACTGGCCAGCCGCACACAGTCCATCGGTCAGCAGATCGGTGTTTCCTCGTCTATCCGAACGATTAAATATCAGGGAGCAGCTGGGTATACCTTGGCTGATACGACTTACGGGGCCACATATCTATTTTTGCGTGAGGGCCTTGTCGAGCTGACAGGCTTCAGTTTCTGATGGGTGCTTATTCCCCCTTTGACAATGCCACCTTGGTATTCCAGGTGTATGGGTCATTCTCCAATGATCCGACCACTGGCAACCGGGTACAGAACAACACATCAGAGACTTATCTCTGCAATGTGCAGTTACGCACGGCATCGTCAGAGAACAAGGGAGGCATCAACGAGGTAGAGACCCTCTGTGTGGGCAAGCTGTTGTCGCCTGCAACATTCAGCTCCAAGGTCAAGGTTGGCATGGAGGCTGATGCAACCATCAATGGAGCAACAGGCAAAATCCGCATCTTGGACCTAGGCACGAATGTCTTGCCCTATGCCAGGGCGACTCAATTCCAAAGTTTCAGTGGTGAGTTCGAGCAAACCGGCGCAGCAGGTTAATCATGCGTATCAAGAAATTCGGTATACAACCCAATCAGGTTCCTGAACTTTTCAACAAAGCGTTGCAACAGGGTTTAGAGGAACTTATTCCTGAATTAGATACGCAGTTCACCAAAGAGATCCAGACTGTCAAATGGGGCTGGCCAAACATCACCAAAAGGAAAGATGGCAGTGAAGCCAATTATGTAAGGGATATTGTTGACACTGGAGATTTGATGCGCAGTCAAGTCAATAATCGCAATAATAAATATTCGGTTACATGGTCTTGGTTGACTAAGTACTCAGCCGTTGTACACAATGGCGCAAACCTTAAAAATGGTGGTGTGTTGCTGGACCGCCCTTGGACTCAAACTGCTGTAAAGATCGTCGATCCATATGAGATCATTTCAGATACACTTAGGAGAGAGTTAAATGGCTAGTGTATCTCAAGTGCGCTCGGTTGTAGACTCAGTTATAGGAACTTTCTTGGGTACTTACAACCTCCCAGATGGTTCTACATCCCCCGCCCTTTGGGTTCGGGGTTCGCAGCAAGTTCCCAAGGACTGGACAATTACAGGCACCGAATGTGTGCTTGATCAAGTACCAGAAGCCAGGAATGTACCAACGATGTCTCAGGCGGTGTTTCTAAATTTATTTTGGACCGTAACTTTAACTAGCTACGACACAACCGTTACTTTAGAGAATCTTAGGTTGCTTCTTTTTCGGGCTTTCCCTGATATGGATACAGCGGTGTACACACCACAAACAGACATATCGTTTGAAAGTTTGAAAGTAACTATCCCCGACTACTCAATCCACACAGAGATAAGCTAATGGCTCAACTCCCAGGATCCGCTTTTCTAAAAGGGCGCGATCGTCTTGTCCGCATTTCAGAAACAGGCGGAGCCCGTGCAGTGCCCGCAAGCCACGGTGCTGGCGACCCTAATGCTGCATATACAATTCCCAGTGCTAATTACACTGCCACCAAATTTCTCAAGGGCCTGACGGCTGCTGAGTACACCCCTTCACCAACATCCCAGGAATTCTTCCTGATGGGTGATGATGGTTTCCGTGACAGTGTCGGCACCACAATGGCTGGTGAGCTGGCATGTACGGCGTTTTTCATCCAAGCGCTTTCCAGTGGCGCTGCCGGTAACGCCATCGATGACGCTCTTGTCATGATCATGAAGTCTGAGAACGACCCTGATCGTGAGTTGTTTGTCGAAGTATTGACCTATTTAGGTCTCCAAGGTTCGGACCACGTTTATAACACTCGCGCATTTAACTCCTGTATTACAGGTGTGTCTGAGAGTGCAGCTTCTGATGGAATTATCGAATATTCCTGGAGTTTCCAATCACGCGGCCAGATCTATGTTGGCGAGTTCAGCGCTGGCGTGACAAAGCTGGACGTTTACGCCTGATGCAAGCTGATCTGCTTACCTCAGAGGATAAGCAGTCTTACTTCATCAACTGCAGAGCTAAGGGAGAATTACTTGAAGTGGGGGCGGTTTATATCGCCCCTTCGTCATCTTCTCCAATGAAACTTATATCTGAAGAAGGTGTTAGTTTGACTGTAGAAATCCCTAAAAATGCTTCTGACCAGCTCCTAGAGATGGTCGCGGCAGATACCTCTTTTTATATCATTTCATGAGCAAGTATTCAAAAATCTTTTTCGGCCAAAAAGAGTATTACGACATCAAACCATTTCGCTTCCCTATCTATAAGGACTTGGTTGCAGGCGAAATTGAAGGCATCGAAGATCTAGCGCGAAAGCAGGCTGCTAATACCTATGCACTGCTAAAAATCGCCAGGGACGTAGCGCAGAAGCAGGACATCCCAGTACAAGATGCCCTTGATGCACTCAGTGATGTAGACAGCAACCAAGATCTGTTGTTTGACTATGTCGACGAGTTGGCTTTGATCCAGACTCAAGGGCAATCGGTCAGTGAGATGAAAATTGAGACCGTAACTTTCTTTATGAGGTATCGTGCCGAGGTTAAAGAGCGCACTAAGTGGGTACAAGTTCCTGATTGGGAGATGGATGATACCCGTGAGATGCCACGTCGTCTACTTGATGACATCTATGAATTTGTTGGATGGGAGCGTAATGGCTGGCCTGAAGCAGAAGAAGACGGAGACGAGGAGGCCGACCAGGGAAACTAACTAACGAGGCGGTCAGTAATAGGCTTCTGTTTCTGCGGGAGTACTTGGCTACCTCGGAGTTAGATCTTTTAACTGTTTATACCGAGTTCAGAGATACTCCCGTTGGGCAGGATATTGGTAGGGAACATTTCCTTCGTTTGCCAATGAAATGTCTTTATGAATTAATTCGTATCGAAAGTGAGCGTAAAAAGAGGCAAGCAAATATAAATTCAATATCCACTGCCCGGTTATCTGGGATTGTACTGGCAATCGCTCAGAGCTTTAGCAAGGAAGGCAAGTCTCAGCTCACACCCATAGACCAGTTATTGCCATTCCCTCTTGATGAGGATGCATCAACGAATATGGCTGAGACCAAGGAGATTTATAAAAAGCTATTGGCACAAAGAAAACTGCCTGTTCATGTAATTGGTGGTATTAGCAAAGTAATTACTACATAACCGATAAAATTAAATCAAGACGAGGTGATTAAGTGGCTGTTCCGGCTAAGAATGTATATCAATTTACTGTTGATGTCGAAAATAGCAAGGCGCTTAAAAATCTTAGTGACTTTGCAAAGGCCCAGGTAAAGTCTACTCAGCGTGTAGAAAAAAGTATCCTTCGTCAAGTTAAATCTAATACTAAGCTTGACCAAGCAATCATAAAAAATCGTGCTGCCATGGCTAAAAGCCGTGCAGAGTATAAGAAGGCTACTACAGGGAAAAAACAAAATGCAGAAGCAGCCAAAATCGCTGCAGTAGAGCATGAAAAATTTAGCCGCGTTCTGAATAAGCAGCAAGCAATTCTTGGTAAAAGCAAAGAAAAATTAAGAGCTTATAACAGGGAGCTAAATAAATTAGCCAATGCCGAAAAAAGAGCAGCAAATAGAGTAGATCCAAGGGGCAGGACTATGTATCCTGCGCCTATAAGTCCACAACGCCCTGGTGCCCCGATGATGGGGCCTGGTTTTGCAGGCACTCGCGGCTTCTCTGGTTCATCAGGCAGAAGGGCCGGTATTACTCGAAATATTGCAAACATATCCCAAAAGACATCAGCAGGATTCTCTGCTTTGGGTGGTGCAGCGGGCGGTGGTGGACTGCTCGCCCCATTGGCGTCTGGTTTCGCGCTACAGCAATCCGTGTCAGGTGCTCTTGATCTTGATTCTCAGCGCCAGAAGCTAAAACTGCTTAGTGAGCAATACGGTGAATACAATCAGATTCTGAAGATTATTGATAGCAGTGCTGATACTTTTAACAAATCCCAAAGAGAAGCAACCACAGAATTCGCCAACGTCTTCGCTCGCCTTAGACCCCTAGGTGTTGAGCTGCATCAAATCAAGGGTGTCTACGAGGGCTTTAATACTGTTGCAATCGCTAGTGGAGCGACTTCGGAGTCTTCCAGAATTGCATTTATGCAGCTTGCTCAGGCCATTGGTTCTGGCCGCTTAGCTGGGGACGAATTTCGCTCTATCTCTGAGCAAATCCCAGGAGTCCTGCTTCCCATCTCAAAGGTGATGAAGGTCAATGTTGGAGACCTGAAAGCACTCGGAGCTGAGGGAAAGATCACCTCGGACGTGCTTATTCATGCTTTAAGTCACGGCATCAATATTTCTAAAGAAGAAATCAAGGAATTTCTTGCACAGCAACCAGCTCAAAAATTCAAGGCGTTCAGCAATTCCGTTTCGGATTTGGGTGTTGTTGTAGGTGAGGCTTTGTTGCCTGCACTTGTACCTCTTGTTGAGAAACTAACGGAACTTGTGAAAGGTTTTATAGCTTTACCTTCGCCGATCAGAAATGTCATAACAGTTGCTGGTGTTGCTTTCTTAGGAATAACAGCACTCGCAGCGGCTTTTAAAACATTAGGTCTTGGGGTTGGTGCTAAGTTTGTCGGAAATTTATTAGCGTCAGCAGGCGGGATTACTGCAGCGGGCAATGCTTCAACTGTTGCAGCAGGAAAAGTCGGTGTTCTTGCTGCACAGCTAAAGGGTCTTGCAATGCTCGGAATTATCACTGTCGGTGTTAATTTCATCATGATGGGCATGAAGCAGGGCGCAAGTCTTGAGGAAGAGGTTGCCAAGCTCGAAGCTGGCGGACCAGGAGCCACTTTTGAGGGGGCTTCGCGTGAAACAGTGGTCGCGGCGCAGAAGCGAGCTGTTAAAACTAAAGGTGAAATAGATCAAGAGCTTGAGGATATCGCACCAAATCCATTGGTTAATGCAATTCCAGGGATTGGCCCTGCTGCCGCTGGTATGGCTGGATCAAGAGCGCAGCAACTTAAGGTAAGGGCAGCAAATAATCAGACGATTCTTGACCTTGATCCAAATGACTTCAAAACAGAAGCTGATATAGCAGCAGCAAGAAACCTTAAGTTTCAGCAAGCCATAGATAAAGCAAATAAGAAAAAAGTCAAGGGGGCAGGCAAAGGCAGAGATATTGCAGGGCAGCTTGCCAAAATTGAGTCGAATAATCGACGCCGGTTGAGCGAATTAGAAGCTGATAATCAACTAAAACGGATTAAAAATAGATATGAAATTGAAAACCGCCTTCAGCAAGAATCACACAGAATCCGTGAAGCTAATTTGCTTGGATCTGCCCGAGCAGCTTTACAGATACAAAATGCTGAAAAAGAACAGAATGCTGCAATTGATGCTCAGCTTAGAACACTTAATAATGCCATTACTGCCGCTGAGAGGCGTCTAGAAGCGGCTAAGCAGCAGTTTAGTGAGGCTGCCCCTGGTCTAGACCGAGCACGGTCTCAGGGCACTGTAAACAGCGCACAGGCCAGGCTCAACAGTGCTGTAGGCATCAGGGATGATTTTGCTGCAAACACAGAGGAGATGCGTAATAACGCATTTAATATTTCAGTTGCTCAATCGACCGAAGGGTTCCGTCAACGAGCTAAAGATGCGCAGCTTGAGGCACAAGCATTAAGAGAGCGCAATCGTCTGATGATGGAGGGCTTCTCTCCTGCTCAAGTCGAATTACAAATGCAGCTCTCCGATATAGAGCGGGAACGAGTAGATCGAATCGGTGCATTAACAGTCGGCTCTGCCGGGTATGCGATTGCGTTGCAAGAAATCAATAGTAAAGCCGCCTTGGCAGCTGAGTCAGTACGAAATTTGACTACAGCACAGGAGGAGAACAGTAATGCAATCACTGATTACATAGCCAATGCACAGAATTATGTAGGCGATATCAAGGCTCGCATTGTTGATATTGCGTCAACAATTGAGGAGAGTATCTCGTCTGCAATCACAGGTTTGATCAGCGGCACTATGTCAGCCACTGAAGCCTTCCACAACTTCTTTAAGTCTGTTGGAGAAGCCTTTTTGAACATGGCCGCTCAAATGATCGCCAAGCTGATTGTAATTAAGCTGCTTAAAACGGCGATTGGAATGTTTGGCGGTGGTGGTGGGGATGAGTTACCTACGGATTCGTTCGCAGGTGTCGACAACAAGATCCTTGACTCAGTAATAGGTCCAACACCGTTTGCCCAGGGAGGCATCGTCACCGGACCAACGAACGCCCTGATTGGAGAGGGCGGTATGAATGAAGCTGTGGTTCCCCTTCCTAATGGTCGATCTATACCAGTCGATATGGGTAATGGTCTAGGAGCAGGAGCTGTTCAAACCAATATCACAGTAAATGTTGATCAAGGCGGTCAAACAGATACAGAAACTTCTGGTGATAATGCCAATAAACTAGGTAAAGCCATCGATTCCGCTGTTAAGCGTGTGATCATGGATGAGCGCAGAGTTGGAGGACTTCTTTACAATGGCCGACGTTAATTTAACTCTTGATCTTCGTCTAGATATACAGGAGGTTACTTCACACAGAGTCCGTAAATATGGTTTCGGAGATGGCTATGAAGTCATTGCATCTGATGGAATTAATTCACGTATGACTGAATATGCAGTCAAAACAGAACCAATCAGAGCTGGAGGTATTCAGACTCAATTCCAAAGACGCCTTGACAAGGTCTGCAAGGGAGATTACTTCTTGACAACACTGACGCCTTTTTCAACTGAGCAACGTCGGTATCGTTTAAAGGATTCAACTTACCAGCGTCGGATCATGCCAGCCAGCGGTGCCATGGAATTCAGCTTCACATTAATCGAGGCACACGCTTATGCCTAATAGCAATATTGTTCAAGAGAGTCGGCAGCTAGTTCAAGATTCTCCGATTATTCTTTTTCATATATCTGGGAACAGTTCCACATTTGCGTCTTCATGGACGAATGATTTATTTCTAGTGTCTCCAGAGCAGTCTGGTGGCAACTCTGTTCAATATGTAGACAGGGACGGCGTGATACGCACCTATGAACCTTTACCTATTGCAGCATCAGGTTTTGAATTAAGTGGCAGTAATTCACTGCCACAGCCAAAGCTAAGCATTTCAAACGTGTATGGACAGATGACACTATATAATTTAGATTTTGAAGATCTAATTGGTTTTAGCGTTACCCGCATAAGGACTTATGCCAAGTATTTGAAAGCAATCGATGGTGTGGCTCAAGCATCGTTTGACGCTAATGCACACTTCACGCCCGACACATGGTGGTTTTCACGTAAAACCGAGGAAACTAAATTAGGTGTTGTTTACGAACTCAATTCCGTATTTGACCTTGAGGGCTTAAATCTGCCCAAGCGCAGAATGTACAGCAATTATTGTCCGTTTGAGTATCGTGGGCCTGAGTGTAATTACACTGGATCTGCGGTCAGTTCGCCTGATGTGTGTCCCAAAACTCTAGGTGCATGTAAGGAACGATTCGGCACTGACTTACGTTTTGGGGGCTTCCCTGCCACTACTGATCGATAGCAGTTATGGCAAAACTTTTACATCGTCGTATTGCCCAGATCGCCCGCAAAGCATTGCCAGACGAGGCCTGTGGGTTTGTCGTTGACGGAAAACCTATACAGGTTGCAAACCAAGCCGATGAGCCTGAGGGAGGTTTTTTAATATCTGCTCAAGATTATTTAAAATACAGTACGGATGTTATTTTCCATTCGCATCCTGTGGGTGACCATAGTTTTAGTGAGCACGACATTGTGGTATCCGCCAATATGGAGCTGACCTCTTATTTATATATTGTCGAAGCAGACAGGCTTGAGATCCTTAGTCCTGCCGGTCAGATCGAAACTTTTGAAAAGGTTTTAAACAGATGATGAAGATACGGCTAGAGGGTGTAGCAGGCAAACGCTTTGGTTATGAGCACGAATTAAATGTGCGCACACCTAATGAAGCGATCAGAGCTTTGTGTCATCTCTTGCCAGGGTTTCGTGCATTCTTATCATCAGCGCATGAATTTGGTGTTTATTTTCAACTTTTAAATAGCAAGGAGTTGGTTGGTTATGACCAGCTCTCGTTTGGAACATCCCAGATGACTTTGGTCCCGGTCATCACGGGCTCATTTTTTGGCAGCAATTTCGGAAAAATTCTTATTGGTATTGCTTTAGTCGCGTTTGCCCTCACAGGTTTCGGCTTGATGACAGTGGGAGCTGCTATTGCGCCTGCCATTGCATCTTTAGGTTTTGGTCTAATTTTCACAGGTGTTGCGGGGTTATTTGCCCCAGGAGTACCAGACCCATCTTCGACTGAGGAAGGCCGTCCAGCGGATGATGCTATTACAAATGCGGCATCAGCCACAGCAGCCGATGGCACTCCAGTCCCGGTGGTTTATGGGGAGACACTTGTAACCAGGCTGCCAGTTGTCAGCTCATACATTCAAGATGGAGATGATATCGATGAGCCCAAGGGATTTTGGATGGCAGTTGTGTCTGAGGGGGAGATTGATGGATTTGCTGGTTCACAGGATGATAATTTGTTCTTCAACGGCTTGAAGGCGGCAGCAGCTGGAGTAGATAATATTCAGTTCACTAATGGCACACAAACTTCATCATCGTCTTTAAATCTGCTCCAGAATCAAGGTTTTCATCTTCGTATTGGATCGTCCTTTCCTAAAGCTGGTGGTAGTTATGAAGACCGTATTAGCGAAGCGCAATCACCTAGTCCAATACAAATAAGATCGATTAATAATTCATATGCCGATAAGCTACGAGTGCGTATTCAAGAAGGGCCGTGCTTTCAGACGAAAACCCGGAGCGTAGTCAGCAACGGCAAAACTAGTACAAATTATAGACACTATACAGAGACTGATGACAGTGGGGGTGCGAATAATCCGCTTCTATATAGGATCACAGCCTTTGCTAATGGTGCGCAATTTTACCAAGAAACAATTGAGCGTACTAAAAATTTATCAAACACGGTGGCTGTTCATGAGATTCCCATTACTGGAGTGCAGCACCCAGTCTCAGTAAAAGTTGAGAGAATTGATCGCGGTGATGTTAGAGGTCCAGTTACCAAGAAAGGCGGTAACAGCACCACACAGTTCACATGGACGAAGGGCGATATTACTTGGCTATCGATGGAAGTTTTATGGAATGAGAAACTTGTTTATCCCTTTACTTCTATGCTTGCGTGTAGTTTTCCTGCAGGTGCTACAACAACTCTCCCCGCCATAACGGCAAAGATCAGAGGCAGAAAGGTTCCAGTTCTTAGCAGCAGCCTTAGTGTCAGTTATCAGTATTCTCGTAATCCTGCATGTGTCGTACTTGATCTATTGACTAACCCCCGCTATGGGGCCGGTCAACGCACATTCACCACAAATGCCCCTCTAAGTCAAGTCGTGCATCAGCCTGGTATAAGGTTTTCGGATATTGATTTAGCGTCTTTCTACAAAGCACAGCAATACTGTGATGAGCATAAAATCACCTTTGATGCAACCATCGCTGGTGATGCGGATTCTATTGAACTCTTACGCAGCATTACTTCCACATTTCAAGGGCAACTAATTTATCTTGGTGGTGCTATCACTGTTGTTATCGATGACCGAGTTAAATCAAGTCAGATTCAAGATTATAGACTTTTCACTGAAGCCAACGTTATTCAAGAATCTAGTGGGGATAGCATCGAAACACCTGCGTTTGTTTATGAGGGGACTGCACGTAAGGCCAGGAGCACTGCGGTACAAGTAAGTTATATCGATAGTGCAAACTTCTACAAGGAAGCGAAGGTTCTAGTTGAAGACCGAGATGCGATGCAAAAATATGGCTACAACCTTAAAAAGATTCGAGCGCTCGGTTGCACTGATAGAAACCTAGCTAAACGTCTTGGTCGTTATACATTAGCAACTAATATAAGATCCACTGAAACAGTAATGTTCAGTGTTGGCCCTGAGGGTGCGATGTTGATTCCTGGGGATGTCTGCCTTATTGGGGATCCATTAAAAACCAGAATCGAATCAGGTGGTCGAATTGTCTCTGCAACTTCTAATCAGCTTGTTGTTGACAGGCAGCTTACCAGCGGAGTCAACTATGGCACTGGCGATTGGAAGTTATATACCTATACCAATGCTGGGATAGTTCAATGCAATACGGTTTCTTCTGTAACTGGATTCAGCATTAGCTTACAGGGTTCGTTCTCATCGCTACCTAGTTCAAATATGATGTGGATCCTTGTCAATGAAGGCTCTACTAATAATTCTTTAAATCAATTTAATCGTTATCGTATCCAAAAAATATCGGAAGATGCGGACGGGACTTTCAACGTTATAGGTATTACATATGATCACGCTAAGTATGACTATGTCAATAAGGAAGAAGTGGATTACGGGGGAACACACTTTTTAAGTGGCGGCAAAAATCCTGCATTACGCACTAATAGCATCAGTTTTAAAGTACGCAACCCGTCACCATAATGGCTGCTATTGAACCAACATCTCGTCTGACTGTTTTCTGGGAGCCACCTTTTAAGTTGGTTCCAGGAGCGCTTGATCATATATTCCCCGGCTCAGCCTTTAGTACAGAAGTTCCTGATACCAGAGTTGATCGCTATGAGGTTGAGCTTTACAGCGAAGTTCTTGGTCGGTATGAAGGTCAAGGGTATTTTTACACCACGCAAGCTGATCTAACTCTTGGTGATGCTGCTAGCGGTAAAGTAAGAATAAGAGCAATACTCCGTGACGGCACAAAAACCAATTGGGTAACGTCCGGTACGCTTATCTTGTCTATGTTCGCGACAACTTTTGCGGATTCAGACAATGCAATTTTCCTTAGTTTCGTCTGATGTCCTTATACGGAAGAGATGCGAATGGAGCGGACGCATACATCCGCGCCTCTGGTACAAATGCCACTACAGATGGGCTTGTCACTTTTCACGATAGCTTCAGTAACGATTTTAAATTTAAAGCCGTTGACACTGCTGTAAGTACCGACGTTATTGCTTTAGTTGCTAGTACCAAGCTTCGGGTTATGTCTTTGACCCTCAGTGCTGATGCTGCATGCAACATTCAATTTCAGACTGGCGGAACAGTTGATGTGACAGGCAAAATCTATATCCCTGTGAATGGCACCGTGCATTTATCAAATGCTTTGGGTCTATTCGAGTCAAGTTCAGGTGAAAAGATTAATGCTGTTTTGACGGGCACGGCCAACGTTGGTATTTCACTCAGTTATCGCGAGGTCTGATTGTGACCAGAGTACACGGCAAATTATTTTCAGATAATCGAACTGGTGTGTTGGTGGTCAAGCCTTCAGCACCTTTTTTCGGTGTCTCTAGGGACGAACGCATATATCCTGTGACCCAGGGGTCTATTGACATTTCACTGGATCCCACACCTACTGGCGTTCATTATTTAATCGGCTATAAGCAAGATGGCGATATCCGTCGTACCGATTTCACATTGCGTTGGCGTGTGCCCTCCATTCCCAGCTATGACGTGACTCCAGGAGCTAATAACTCCAAGAAAACTTCTCAAGAAACCCCTTCCCCAGCGTCTGTCTACGAGCGTGTGCAGTTAAAGCGGGTTTCCAGTGAGCTGACGGACTCACTGGATGGTAATTCACAACTAGTTTCCGAGCTGTCTCAGGCAAAACTGCAAATCAAGCAGCTGCAGGACGAACTAAAGGGTTATAAACGAACTTCTGATCATGTTTTAAGCCAACGTGATCAGACAATTGCGCAATTAAGTGAGCAATCTGCACCAATAATCAGAACTGTTTACTTAGATAAACCTGTGCCACCAGAGGCCCTGCAAGCCAGGGTATTGCACTTAGAAGCAGAAAACAAACGTTTACTTGATTTAAATGTTGAGTATTATAAATCAGTCGTACAGCTACATCAGTTACAGTTAGATAAAGCTCGTACTAGTCCTGAAGAACCGCAACTTGGAGTTACCAATACTCCGCAGTCTCGGTTGTTACGCAAGCTACTCGGTAAGTAACTAATGGCTCTTGACAATATTGCAGTAACTGTACGAGAGGGTGACAGCTTTGATGAGCTGTATCTGAACATCGAGAAACCATGGGGGACACCGCATGATTTTTCAAGTTCTGTCTTGGTGGCCGACATCCGCCGTTTCTTTAATGACAGCACCACCCCGTCTGCTTCAGTCGACAGCTTTGGGGTTGTTGAGCTGGATGCAGCTAAAGGCAAGATCGCATTAAAGCTAACTAGCCGTCAGACCGAAGCTTTAGGACGCAATGTACCTCTTGGGTACACAGAACGTGGTGAAACACAGTCTGGTTTAGCTATTGCTGCCGACCCTACTGACGAGTTACAAGGCAAGTTTTTGTGGGACTTGCGTGAGTACTTTTCCTCACCACAGGCCACCATTAGCTCTATTTCTTCAGGCACATCATTTACGACTGCAGGCGGTGTTACTGCAAACAAGGTTCGTATTACTACAGCTGCAGCCCATAGACTTACCGTTGAAGACCAGATTATTTTGTCTGGAA
>JACLAB010001621.1_pt1 | contig 25857 bp, 18 predicted proteins | sample 8027921 | NCBI WGS metagenome assembly JACLAB01 (sample SAMN15725117, study PRJNA655200) | protist metagenome | isolation source: fluorescence activated cell sorting (FACS) single amplified genomes of... | place: USA: West Boothbay Harbor, Gulf of Maine | collected 2000-07-19
GCGCGCGTACGAATGCGTCGCGTGACGATCGTGTACTGACGGTAAGAGCTCGCGGTGTCATCACATGCGTAGGTCCACAACCGATGAGCATGTATGGGAAGTTTACGTGGAAGATTGAAAACTTTTCGACGATTGCCAAGCGCGAGCTTCGGTCGAATGTGTTTGAAGTCGGAGGGTACAAGTGGTGCGTCCGCCGGTTTCGCGTCGCGTGTCGTGTCGTGGAAGGATGGCCGACTATATCGTTGTCGTTGTCGTTGTCGTTGTTGTTTGATTACACACGTGTGCTGTGTCGACGTACTGACGCTCAAGTCGTCTTCGCGCTCCGTCCCGACGCGTAGGTACATATTGGTGTATCCCCAAGGGTGCGACGTGAGCAATCACTTGTCGTTGTTTTTGTGCGTCGCCGATTACGACAAGTTACTCCCTGGTACGTGTATGCGCGTGTGTTTGTGTCGAACGCGACGCCGTCGCATGCGTCGTGTCGTGATTGCGTCGTGTGATGATCATCGCGTACTGACGTCCGTCTCGCAGGTTGGAGCCACTTTGCGCAATTCACCATCGCCGTCGTCAACAAGGATCCCAAAAAGTCCAAGTACAGCGACACGTTGCACAGGTTTTGCAAGAAGGAACACGATTGGGGTTGGAAAAAGTTTATGGAACTCACCAAAGTGCTCGATGGGTTCACCGTGGCTGATACGCTCGTCATCAAGGCGCAGGTGCAAGTGATTCACGAAAAAATTTCGCGCCCGTTTCGGTGCTTGGACCCGCAGTACAGACGCGAGCTCGTGCGAGTGTATCTGACCAACGTCGAGGTGCGTATGCGATATAAGCGTTGCGATGCGAGACCAACGTCGTCGTGCTGATGAAAACCTATATCAAGCATTTCTCGTTCTGAGCAATATATTCTGATGAACATCTATACACCCATAGAATCTGAACGACGACGCGCGTTTTTGCGCGCGAGGAACAAACGTCGAGCGCGAGTTGAAGTCTAACCGTTGTTTCTTTTGTGTACACTCCAACAGGGAATCTGTCGACGATTCTTAGATGAAAAGCGCGAAAAACTCAGCGTTATGCGATCGAATGGCGAACAGTGGGCCAACTTGCGTCAGTTTTGGAACTCACGCGAGGGCAAGGAGAAGGCGCAGCTCACGATGGAGAAAGCCGACGTGCTCTTGAAGGGCATCGTCAAGCGCTTCTTTAACGAGAAGGAGGTGACGTCGACGCTTGTCATGGATGCCCTGTATTGTGGATGCCGTGCGCTCGATATCGCAGAGGACGATTTGGAAAAGACAGCCATCAATTCACTCAGCACGTCCAAGTGTTCGGTGGCGCTGAGCGTGGTGCAAAACAAGTGCGTGTTGACGGGTGACTTTGTGTCGGCGCTCGAACGCGCCGCCGACGGAACTGCATTTGACGCTGACGAGGAAGACAAGCGATCGGCTGGTGATGATTTATCAGCCACCGATGCGGTTGAGCGCGATGAGAGGCGATTAGCCGAGCTCGGGCGACGCACGATTGAAATGTTTGTGCTTTCGCACGTCTTTGTCAACCGCGTGGAGATTGCGTTTCGCGAAGCTGAGGCGTTGATGCGCCAAGAGGCGCTCATTGCAGAGGAAGAAGAAGCCGAACGCCTTGCGCAGCAGCTTGAGGGTGCAAAGAAGAGCAAGAAGCAAAAGCAAAAAGAACGCCAGAGACAGAAGAAGGCGCTCGAGGATGCTGAAAAGGCTGAAAAGGAGGCGGAGGAGGCGCGTCAGCGAGAGCAACTCGAAGCCGTCAAGGAGGCGGAGCGCGCAGCCAAGGCTGCCGCCAAGGCGGCGGCTTTAGCCGAGGAACGGGCGCGTGAAGAAGCGGAAGCTGCGGCTAAGGCTAAGATTGAAGCCGAAGCGCGCGCCGCGCGCGAAGCCAAGGCTGCGGCTAAAGCCGCGGAGAAGGCCAAGCGAGAAGCTGAAGAAAAAGCCAAGGAGGACGCCGCGCGCAAAGTCAAGGAGGATGCCGAAGCCAAGGAGCGCGCTGAAGCCGCTGCCAAGGCTATTCCGTCGCCCAAGTCCGAATCACCGGCGACGCCTACGCGCACCAAGTCTGCTGTTACCGCACAAGTGTCGTCCCCGTCCAAGGTTATCCCGGCGCCGATTTCCAACGAAGTCAGCGCGCTGCGTTCTCGCATCGCTCAACTCGAGCTTCAACTCGACGAGAAGACGAGCGAATGCGTGCAGCTCACGAAGGACTTAGACAAGGCGAAGGACATCATCTTGAACCTCAGGAACGAGATTAATAGTGGTGGCGTGAGTGGCGGCGGTGGGTCGTCGTCGGTTGGCGATTTCTCATCCATGGCGCCGTCGTCGATGGATACGCTCGACGTTGCGCGCACCGCGCAGCAAGCGGCATCGGCGATGTTAGGTGACACGACAAACTTGGTACACATGGGCTCTACATCGAGCTTGCTATCGAACGGTCACTCCACGTCGTCGTCCAACTTGCAGCCGATGCTCGCGAGCGCCAAGTCGCAGCCTCCGTTGCCGCCTGGTCCTCCGCCGCCGACCAGCGACGCTCCCGGTCCTCCGCCACCGCCTCGTGGCCCCCCGCCGCCTGGCTCCACGCGCGTGCCTGACACCAGTCCAGCATCGCCTGGTCACAGTACGGGTGGCTTGCCGCCATCCTTTGCCGCCATGGCTGCGGGCGCTAGACCTCCCGAGCCGCCTTCGGCGCCTCCGGGTATGAATGGCGCGTACGGCCAACCGCCCGTGCCGCCGATGATGGGCAATAACCCGCTCGGCACGCCGCCGTCGATGAAACCACCTCCGGGTATGGGTCATCCGTCTACTTGGTCACCAGGCATTCAAGAAGAATTCCCACACCTCGGCATGATTAGTGACTTGCTCGATTTCGACTAAAAGATCCGATGTCAACGTCGGCGTCGAGCAGACACCAAAACGCGCGCGTTTTTCACACAACACACGTAGCTTAAGCAGTACCAAGACTTAACGTAGCGATAAGCGATAGAAACGATATAGAAACGTTTTGATAAACGCATCTTCCGTGCTAAACAAAGACGCTCGACTCGAGCCAACTGTCCCACACTCACCGGCGCGCGTCCCTCTTCGTGCAATGTCCGCATCGGTGGACGTCGCTCTCGACGCCCCAGCGCGCGCGCTCATCGCGCATCCGTGCGCGCTCGACGCCGACGCGCGCTCGCGTTTCGTCGCCGTCACGAACGCGTTAACGCGCGCAAACGTTGTCGTGGCGATCGATTACATTCCAGACACCAAACGCGCGCGAGCTCACACACTTTTCACGCTCCCTGACGCCGCGGCGGCGTTCGACATCGACGGCATCGATGGCGGTCACGGCGACGCGCTGTTCGCGATTGCGTACGAGGACGTGGGGTGCGAAACGACGCGACGGCGTGGGTGTGGAGTCGCGCGCGCGGCGAGCGAGGAGGCGAGCGGAACCGGAACCGGAACGTTTGATGTCTTACGCGTGCGAGACGACAGCCACGGTGCGAGTGGCGCGGATGACAACGACGCGAAAGCGTTTGAGACGGTGAAATGTGCGCGATTTCATGCGAGTCGAGGGACGCTGATGACGGTGGATGAGTTTAAAGCGCGGGCGTGGACGCGGACGGAGACGGGCTATCGCGCGACGACGTCGATGGTAACTCGTCGCGATAGTTCGCGGTCAATGACGATTGGTGGGATGAATACCATACAGGATGGTGTTGCGAGTGGGAGCTGGGACCCGAATGATTCGGAAGTGTTTGCGTGCGGGATTGACGCCGACGTCGCGGTGTTTGACGTTCGTTCGGGCGAGCGGGCGCAAACCATTGTAAAGGCTCACGCGCCGCAGACGCGCGACGTGAAATATAATCCAAACGTCGCGCATGAAATCATGACGTGCGGTGACGATGGGTTGGTGAAAATTTGGGACACGCGCGCGCACGCGCAGGCGATGAAAATTATTCCGGGACACGACCACTGGATTTGGCGGTGCGCGTACAATCCTGTCTACGATGCCCTTTTCTTAACCGCTAGCTCAGACGGCGGCGTTCGATTATGGAGCGACGACACAAAATCAACACACCTACGCGACCGATCGAGCGCGTCACGCTCGGCGGTGCGTCTGGTGACCAAAAGATCAAACGAACGCTCGATTTCGGCGCACTCGTGCGCCTGGAGCGCCGTCGATCCGTGGACGTACGCCTCAATCAACGCCTCAGGCGTGGTGTCCATCTGCGACGTCCCGAGAGAAGAAAAGTATCGCATCCTGTTCTAGTTGATGTATATATAGCGAGCGACATTGTACAAAACACCGCTCTCGGTCTCTCGCGCGCGTTTCAACCGACGCCGCGGCGTCCCATTCCGCGCTTGACGTCACAACGCCCCGCGTCGTCGTTCGAACCATGCTCGCCGACGCCCCGGACGCGTTGGCGCAATCGCACGACGCCATCAACGCGGCGAACGTGCGCGACGCGAGGCGTCTCGCGCGTAAAGCTGCTCGAGCTCGCGTGCGCAGAATCTTTGTATTGTACTTTTTGAGCGCATTATGCGCGCTCATCTGCGCCGCTCGCGCGCTCGCGCGCCTCGAGCACGCCTACGCCTCGGGATCGTTCGCGTTCAAGTCTATACTCGCGCGCAAAGTCGTGGGTAAGGTGGCGAAGGCGTCCAAAACGGCGGCGGCAAAACCGTGGTTGGGGACAACCAACCTCGACGCAACGCGCGCGTTGAAAACCATAAAAGCCCTCGTGCTCGCCAACTCAACGTGCGTCATCGAAGTCATGTCGGCGATTGTCGCCGCTGTGGCTGCGTCCGCGCTGTTGCGTGCGTTAGAGCGCGCAGAAGAGGCGTTGCAACGCATAGGCGCGGGGAACCGGGACGTTGAATTGCAAACGACGCACGCGAACACCGCGGGTGGGATTTGGAGCGCTTTGAAGCGAGGTGATGAGAGCGCGGTGCGCGCGTTGACGATTGAGAGTGATGGAAAGTGCTTGCGCGAGCGCGGACCCGTGGGAGAGACGCCGCTGCATTTGATGTTGCTTTACGGAGGCGGGTTGAATATCGGCGATTCGGCGCATTTACGAAGCGCGAAAATGATTGGAGAGCGATGGCCCGATATCGTGAACGACGTCTACGTCGGGGACGAATATTTTGGCGAGAGTTGTTTGCACATTGCTATCGTGAACAAGAATAGAGCTCTGGTGGAATTGTTGTTGAAGGCGACGCCGGACACACCCGGGTTGCTCGCGGCTCGAGCGACGGGTCGTTTTTTTACGCGAGGTCAGCCATGTTATTACGGCGAGTACGCGTTGAGTTTTGCGGTGAGCACGGGTCAGGGTGATTTAGTGGAGATTTTACTTGAATGCGGCGCCGATGCGACGGCACGCGATTTGCACGGCAACACATGTTTACACTTGGCGGTGATTCACAACCAACCAGAGATGTTTGTATTGGTCTGCGAGCGATGGCAAAAACGCGCAGTCAAGAAGGAAGACGCGAACGATGAGATTTCTTTAGAAGACATCGTCAACGCTGATGGGTTGAGTCCTATGTTATTTGCCGCGAGAAGCGGCTACGAAGATATGTTTAACTTTCAACTTGGACGCTTGTGCGTCACCGAGTGGAGTTACGGCCCAGTGATGTGCCAACGCATGCCCTTGTTAGATATCGATACCAAGCAGCGCGAAGGGCGCAGCGCTCTCGAGCATATCGTTGAGCGTGGTCATATGAATTTACTGTGCTTGCCGTTGATTCAAGAGTTGCTTCAACGCAAGTGGGATGTGTATATTGGAAAGTTGTTTTACACGCGCATTGTGCAAATTTTATTGTTTTTGATCACCATGACGGCAGTGCACGTGACATCGCTCGCCGACTCGGTGGAACAGTTTGGATTATCCTCTACGGTTTCACACACCGCAAAGACGGGGATTCTAACCGTCGTTATCGCGCAATTGATGTACGAGTATCGCCATCGCGCCGACGCGAGCGGTCAAAGCGTCGTGAGCGTCATATTTTGTTGTACCTATCTCGCATCCGTCGCGTCTCGTACATTTATCGAACACGAGCTCGCGGCGGATTCTTTCTTGGCGTTTGCTTTCTTAAGCGCATGGTTTTACTTTATTTGGCTTTTCATGGGCTTTAAGAGTACCGGGCACTTTGTCATCATGGTGTACGAAATCATCATCGACGACGTGTCGCCATTTGGATTGATTCTTGGCTTGTTCGTCGTCGCATTTTCCACAGCAATCTTCGTTGTACTCCAACCAGTATCAAACCGTTCGGTGGCGATGTTTGGCGATCAACTCTTAACGTGCTTTGAATGGCTCACCGGCGGAGGTTTCGAAGGCGACGTCGTCGAAAACGCCCCTCGAGGAAAAGTGCTCATGATCATCCTCCTCGCCTCATTCACCATTCTCGGCGCCATCGTCCTCCTCAACCTCCTCGTCGCCATGATGGGTGACACCTACGCCAAAGTCAGCGAAAACGCCGTCGCGAAATGGCAACTCGAGCGCGCGCGAATCATGCTCAGTCTCGAACGCGGCATCCCGCGCGCCCGACGCGACAGGCTCGCAAACTCCGTCTGGATCGAACTCGACGGCGAGCGCTTCTTGCAAGTCCAACTCGTCGATGGTAAAACCGCCCTCGAGCACGCCACGGATGATTAGCGTCGTCGTATCGCGCTTAAAGGCCCTCATAACCGCCCTGTAATACTCAAATGAACCTTCTAGAAACGCGAAGAAGGCACCCTCGAGTGCCGCGAACGTGATTGCATGGCACGCCGCCGCTCCCGCACTACGCGACGCAACGACGACGCGACACGCCCGCGCGCGCGCGATGACGGTACCGAAAGATTTCTATGCGCGACTCGGCGTGGCGCGCGATTGCGACGACGACGCGTTGAAAAAGGCGTACAAGAAGATGGCGATGAAGACGCATCCCGACCGCAAAGGCGGCAACCAGGAGGATTTTAAGCGCGTCGCCGAGGCGTATGATTGTTTGTCAGATGCGAATAAGCGCGCGGTGTACGATAGATACGGTGAAGACGGGTTGAAGCAGGGATTTGTGCCGCCCGAGGCGCGCGCGAGCGCCGGCGGTGGTGGTGGGTTTCCTGGTGCGGGACCGGGACCAGGATTCGCGAGCGCCGGCGCCGGTGGGTTTCCTGGCGCCGGTGGTGGGTTTACGACGCATGAATTTTCAAATGAAGACGCCGAGCGCATGTTTAAGTCGTTTTTCGGTGGCATGGGTGGTGGCATGAGTGGGATTTTTGGCGATATGGGTGGCGGCGGCGGCGCGCGCGGCGCGGCGTTTGGCGGCGCGGGAGGCGGAGGCTCGGAGGACATGGATTGGGGGCACGCCGCTCGTAAGCGATCGAGAGGCGAGTGCGTGGTGAATCTCGAGTGCACGCTAGAAGAACTGTACACGGGCACGCAAAAGCGGTTCACGATTAAGCGACAAGTGAACGGGCCGAATGGGATGATGGAAAAGGATGAAACCATCACCGTGGACGTCGTTCGAGGCTGGAAGGATGGCACGAGGCTGACGTATCAGAAACTTGGGCACGAAGTGGCCGGTCAAGGGCCAGAGAGCGCAGCCGAGCTCGTCGTGGTCATTAAAGAAGCGAAACACCGATGGTTCAAGCGTGAAAAGGACAATTTGATTTTCGAAGTGCCTTCGATTAGCCTCCGAAGCGCCCTCGTCGGTTTTAAAGCGAAAATTCCTGGCATCGATGGCGTCGAGCTGGAAGTTGCATTCGACGACTGCACAGAAGCTGGTTCGAGTCGCGTCGTTCGAAACAAGGGCATGATCAATTCTCGTACAGGCGCTCGCGGCGATGTCATCGTCAAGATTCAGAAAGTCACATTTCCAAAGCACCTGACGGAGAAGCAGAAAACGCTAATAAAACAAGCCTTCTCGACGACGTCTTCCTAGTCTTGTTCAATTGTACAAGTATTGTAAAGAAACACCTTCTTGTTTTCGGGTATTTGGATGTCCGGATACTGTATGTAGTACAGCTAGGTTTCAACGGGGCCTATTTTATCAACGCGTACCGGTGTAATATCTCGAGAAATGCAACGAAAGAACATGTTTCATCGCTTCATCGCCCGCGAAAATACCAACACAGAACAACACACAACTCATTAGAATAGTTTTGGCATTTCTTCGTCAGCCCAACACAAAAAAGTTAAAAAAACAACACGCGCGACATCTGACGTCGCGCGATATCCAACGGTATTACTCAACATTTTGATCACTTGGTCCATGCCGAGACCCACCTCCAAACCGGCGCCTCGCGCGGCGCCCGCCGCGACTTCGCCTTCAAGAATCACCCCAAACGTGAACGCAGGCGAATCTCCACCCTTGGCGACGGCAGGGCACTTATCCTTCAGCCCACTCGCCGCCGCCTTCATGACAGCGGCGGCCATCTGAGCGTTTGCCTCGCCGCCGTACATGGTATTCCACAACGATGGATTTGAAAGCTCCGCCACCGCCGCCGCCGCGCGCGACGCTGCAGAGCGAGGAGGCGCACGTCACGGCGATGATGACTGTCAACACCAAACGTGACGGTTCGCGCGAATGACGTCGCTGTCGTCGCATCTCGAGCGGCGCCGCGCGCGCAGAGGCGCACATCGTTCGCGGTGACATTTCGTTCGTGCGACGCGTGCCGCGACGCGCGGCGAGAAGTGCGGACAGAAACGACGCAAAGTCGGAAGTGAAGCGTGCGAGCGCGCTGATTCGTGTCAACACAAAAAGGCGTCCGAATGACGCACGACGTGTGGAAGGGACTCGCGAGTCGTGACGCTGTGAGGCGTGGGATTTCACACGGCTAATGCGTAGGGGTGTCAGATTCAAAAGCGAATCACGCGCGTGACTACAACTTATGCGTTACCGCTAACTTTCAACTTTCAACGGGACGTTATTTATTTGATAACGGTCGAAGCTTTTCGCGAATGTCCCTGAGGCGCTCGCTCGGATTCTCCGAACGCTTGATTGATTTGTTCGCGCTGGCGATGGCATCTTCAAGCGTGAGCTCGACGTCGTCTTCGATACCCCGTAAGCACGCGACGATTTCCGATTTGAGCACGCGAGCAGTCTTGGAGTCAACTTTGACGATTTCATCGGGATCCAATTCGTTCGAAGCTTGTTTTTCTTCTTTGTCGTCGCTCTTGGACACACCAGCGGGAGTTTCGAACGCGCCGCCCTCTTTCATTTGACGCATGAGTTCCATTAATTCAGCTTTCGAGTACTTGAATGGTTCGCGCGCGTTTTTGTCGGCGCTCGATCCTTGTACAGGCGCGTCTTCATTCGTCGCAATTGCAGCTGGAGTAATCAAAAGCCCGGTATTAACCAGAATGTTTTTAATATCTCGCATTTCGGATGGCGAAAACTTTACACGCGGCGCCGCTTCTTCAGCGGACGCGGCGCGCTCGAGCTCCTCGGTGCTCGTCGACTGGTTTTTCGCCTCCTTCAACGCGTTCTTTTCGTCGCGCAAGCGTTGAAGCTCTTCTTCATAATCTTTAAGCAATTGTTTCGTTCGTGGGTCCAACGTCGGGTCAACCTCATTTGCGATGGTGCGCATGCGACACGTCGACGCATGACCGTTCGAATTGTACGGTGACACGCCGTCATTCCCGCACGAACCGCACACGTGATGCCCGGTGCATTCTCCCTTCTTTTGCGAGCAAAAGCTCTTGGCGCTACCGCTAAGTAAACCTTTCTCGAATTCGCGGATGCCAATCAGAGACTTCATGTAATACAGAAAGCAAGGTTGTTTATCCGCGGGATGCGCGACGCCGCATAGTGGGTACAGTTTGCACTCTGGTGTGTGCTTGCCGCGGCCTTCAGAACCGCAGTGCCCGCAAATGTGTCGAGAGTGGCATCGATCGCCTTTTGAGCACAAGTTCCACCCACCGGTGTTACCGAGTTTGAATTTTTGCGCACCGTCACCTTCCATTTTGAAGTAATCGCCGAGCGAATGCAAATAGTACTTTCGGCAAATGTCGATTTTGGGTTGCGAAAAGACGGCGGAGAGGCGACACGACGCCAAGTGCGCGTTAGTGCCCTCTTTACCACACGAACCGCACACGTGAGGAAGCGTACATGACTTACCCCGAGGGCACAAATTCCACGTGTGGTTGTCTTGATCCCATCCAGTTCGAAGCGCTCCACCGGTGTCGTCTACGGAATTCAAATAGTAGTCTACGCAGACATTATCCACCGTGGACGCCACGCGCTTGTTGATGTTCGCCGCGAGCTGTGGGCATCTCCCGAATGGGTGCTGCGGTGATTCGCACACCTTACACGCATGAACGCGCCCGCAATGCCCATCACACTCGAAGCTGTTGCCGCGAAGATTGAAATCATCGCAAATCTCATGACTCTTCTCCGTTGCCGCCGCCGCTCGACTAGCAATCGCACCCGCTTCGTAATATTCAGCGGGTTTATCCGTGCCAGCAGCCACGCGGTTGTTGTGACGCTTCTCACGGCGACGCTCTCGAGACGTTCCAATTGCACTGAGTATTGAGGTTTCATCGTAATCTATCAAATCACTTTCGATGGAGTCGATCAACGCCGTGCGATTTAACAAGTCCTTCAACTCTCCGGGAGTGGCTCCAAATCCCAAATCCTCACTCGCAAGGTCCGTCATGTCCACTTCATCCATGCCCGCGCGCAAAAGCGACGTGTCTTCGATCGGTGCGACATCCACACCAGATTCTAACGCGCCTCCGAGCGCATCAGACGCTGCGTCCGACGATGCAAAGAAAGGGCTCAACTCGCGATGGCCACCCACCAACGGCGGTGCTTGTTCTAGTTGTGCTAAAGCCCCGAAAGCGCTGCGCTGCGCGTACGCCGACCCAAGGCGAGATTCCGTCGCCATCGACCCTGCACCTGTAAATCCGGGAGGCAACCCCGAAGTCGAGCCAGGGTTACGATTTTGCAAGCCGTTCTCCGTCAAGAGCCCTGCAAAGTCACTCATCATGCTTTCGATGTAGTCATCTACACCTCCTTGCGATGAAGTCGTGTCTATCCCGCTCGAAAATGTAGACGAATACAATGCGGATGGTGAGCTATATTCACCGCTCGGTGCCGCCGCAATGGACGATTGAGCGCCCCCACTCGTCCTCGAAGCCGCCGCCGCCGCCGTCTGACCGCCTCGTGCGCTACGCGGAGTGAGCATCGTCGTCCGCCCAGCGCTCGTCGCCGGCGATGCTCGCGCGCCGGACGCATCTTCACCGAACGCAGGTCCATCTACGTGCTTAATTCGCGGACTCGCACCCTTCATAATGCCACTCAACATCCCGATGATGGCGGCGTCGTTTTTCGCCGGAGCCGCGCTCGCCGCAGACGCGTTCACGCCTCCAACCACCGCCGCAGCCGCACCGGACCGTTCGCTACCATCATCGATGACGTACACAGCCTCGCCTTTCTCGACGCGCACGACGCGAATCGCGCGCGCTTCGACGAGTTCTCGCTCAATATGTTGATCGCTCACGACGAATTCCTCGCTCGACAACGTCGCGCGAGACGAAGACGCGCTCACCATCACCCGATCGGGGCTCTTGAGCCCCATGAGAAACACACCGAGACGTCCACTGCCCGCCACGCGCGTCTCGATCACGTAGCGCTGCTTGCGAGCGTCATCGGCGTCGAGGCAGAGCTTGAAGACGCGTCGCGCATCGCCGGTGGGCATGGCTGATCGTCCGTATTCCTCGCGCGTATGGGGTTCACGCTCGTCAGGGCGCACCAAAAGCGATGCGTGCGCGCGCGCGTGTGTGCGTGCGTGCGGTGTATGCGATCTTACGCGCGCGACACGCGACGGGGCGTCGAAGTGTGCAGATTGCGAAGAGGAGGGGCAAAAAGACAAGTTTTCATGAGCGAATGGCAAACGCGAATAATCGAATCAAATTACAACGCAGTGCGCCGCGGTACGACGCGCTAATGACATCATTTACGCGCACGGGGTTTTGCTTTGGACTTTTTCGCCGCGGGCTTGCGCTTTGCGGCGGGTTTACGGGGCTTGGCGGCGGTGGAGTCAGCGCCGCGTTTGCGCTTGTTGGACGCTTCGGGCGCGGCGTCTACGTCCCCAGATTCATCGCCAATATCTGCATCGAATAAAGAACCGACGCCAAAGTTTTCCATACCACCCATGGCGTTGGGATCCTCGCGAAGTTGGACGTATTCGCGATGGACGCTCTCGACTTTTGCGACATCCGAGCCGACAGAGACGATGACGACGGTGCCCGCGCACGGCACCACGCGCGCGTTGTACATCACCCCCTTCATATCCACCTTTAACGACCGCGAACCTTCGGCGAGCCAACGACCGACGGCACCAGTATCTCCATCTAAATCAATCGCCTCTCCCGAGCCTTCGATTTCGAATAAAACTTTGGATTTCCCTTGCGACGTCGCCGGAACCACGAGCTCGATGGACGTCGACGACCCTTCTATCGGCGCTTTCGGCGCCACCACCGCCCCAACACTCGCCGGTTTACGCAAAGGCGATGATGCCGGTTTCGTTTCTTTAATCCCACTCGTCCCAGCATCACCGATTGATGCACGCACGCGACGTTCGTTATTCTCTTTCCCAACGTCAATGGTCGGCGCCGTGAGCTCCTCATCATTCTCTTCATCAGCATCGCTCGACGACGACGACGACGCGAGCGCCGCACTAATCCCCGCATCAGGCGACTTAAACTTTGCCATCCACGCCGGCTCGGGCGCGTCCTCGCCCGCATCGCGCGGCAGCGTCACCACTTTCACCTGTTTTGGGCTCTCGAGCTGTTGCTACGCATTCAAAAAACACATCCATTCGTCAGCTCGTGCGCGTCGCCTCGCGAGTCTCTCGCGCACCTTTGACGGCGATCTCACGCGATTAAACAACGCCGGCAACTTGTGCTCGTCGTCCTCCGAGCTGTCGTCGTGGATGACGATCATGGCGGCGTGAGCTCGCGCGTCGTGGACTGCCGTGCGCACGGTGCGACGCGCGCGCGTCAATCGCGAGCGCGCGACGCCGAGCGCGATGCCGGCGCTGGAGTTGACCGACGCGAACGTCGAGATACGCGCGCTCGATCTGGCGTTCGGCACGGAGGTCGTGCGCGCGCGCGATGCGAGCGCGAAAGCGCCGACGGTGTTGGTGATTCATGGCTTGAACTCGCACGTGGGCAACCCGAACGTGCGCGCGTTGACCGTGGCGCTGGCGAAACGAGGCGCGCGTGCGGTGACGTTTGATTTACCTGGGCATGGTACGTGCGTGGATGCGTCGGGGGCGGACGCGCGAGGGGTGTATACGGGGAAAGAGGAGGTTGTCGAGCGCGCCCGGGCGACGCTGGACGCTGTCGGCGGCGAGGACACCGCCGCGGCGGTATCTATATGTGGGAGTTCACTCGGCGGTGCGCTCGCGTTGTATGTCGCAGAAGTGCTTCGACGAGAGGGGCGGTGGAAAATCGAGCGCGTGGTGTTGATTAACCCGTTGATGAAGATGAAAATGTCGCTGCCGAGCGTCGCCGTCGGCGCGTTGTCGTTGCTGGCGCGCTTCATTCCGCGCCTCGAGGTGAGCTCGAGGCCGACTGATGTGATCACGGATGATGTAACCGGTCCAGATATTGATCCCGACGCGCAGGCGCAGTGTGATGCGGATGATTTGAGTTGGAAGAAGGGTGTGACGTTGCGAACGGCGTGCGGAATTTATGACGTTGTCGGCGCCAACGACAGGGCAAACGCGCTTGTTAATTTGAGTTTTGAGGTGCCCATTTTAGTGCTCTTGGGCGCCCGCGACACAGTGGTCATTCCCGACGAAGCACGCGATAAAGCTAAGCTCGCCGTGAGCGCCGGAGGTAAGGCCGAGGTTAGAATATTCCCCACCGCCGGACATTCGCTCACTTTGCAAAGCCTCGCCAAGCGGGAAGAAATGTTTGATCTCGTCGCGCATTGGCGATGGAAGTAATCTAGCAACTAATTGTATACCATTATCATCGGCTACGCCAAAGTCTTGTACAAAGTCAACGCGATTCCGAGCACGACGCATATGAGAATAATGTCCACGCAAAATTTGCGCGTCGAGCGCATCTTCATCACCGCGTGCTTCAGTTTCGCATTCGCCGTGCGGATGTCCCTATTCGCCGAGTCTAATTTCTCTTCGATGGCATCTGTTATAGGTTCTTGTCGACGCATCTCCTCCGTCATCTCCCCGCCAATGTCTTTCAATACGCCTAAACCGCGAGAAATTGCGTCGAGGCCCGCGTCTTGTTTCTTCTTGCGTTCTTCAAATTCCATTCTAAACGCCTTACTCGTCTCGCTGTGTTCCATGTTCACGAACGGGTTCGATGACGATCCCGGTTGCACGTTCGGGTCAATGTTCACAGCCACCGAAGGTCCACCGTAGCCACCACTCGGGTTTGGTTTCCTTTGAGGCGGCAACGCGCGCGTGACGCCATCCGACACGCTCTCCACGCGCGCCTCCAACTCATCCACAATCTCAAGCATCGCCCTCACATCGTCATCCGTCACCCCACTCGTCTTTGTCTTGGCAATCTTCCTCAACTTGGGCACTTCACCGCGCAAGTAATTCTTCCCTCGCCGCACTTCGGCGTTGAGCGTCGCCACCGCCGCTCGATTCTTCTCCGCCTTCACCGCGCGCGCCTTCTCCAACAATTCCGCCAATATCGTCTCCGCGTTCATCATCATCGCCGAAAACGCCTCCGTTCCTTGAAGATTCGATACTTTTAATTCAGCTTCCACGCGCTGCGTCGTCTTGGGCAAATACGCGTCGTACCTATCGCGAATCGCGAAAGCGCGGCGAGCTGGCGTTAGTCTCCCATCGTCGCGAACACCACCGACGCGACGACGCCAATGGCCTCGCGCGTCCGCGCGCACGCACAGCGATCACAACTATCTCAATCGAGCGTCGCGTCAGGCGCGCATCGCATCGAGACGCGCGGCGCCGACGTACTTTTTAAGCAACGCATCCGCGCGCGCGAGCAACTCGCCCGCGTTCGCCATGGCGCGTGACGACGCGTCGCGCGCGCGCGCTCGCGACGACGGACGACGAGTGCGAGCGCGGCGAGAAGAGGGCGTGCGTTCGCGCGCGGCGAAGGCGTCGATTCACAGCGCACGGCGTCGCGCACTCGCGCGCGTCCGTCGAGGTCGAGGCGTCAACGGCACACGCCCCGATAAATTCACACAAAACGGAGCTCTTACGTATTGTGCGACATATAAGAGTATATAGGTGTCGTGGAAATTATAGGGTTTGGGCTGAGAATTTGATGCGAATTTCGCGGCGAATTCCCGCATTCACCGCCGCCGACGTCGCGCGTCGCCACTCGCACGCGCGCCGAACGCATGTCGTACACGCTATCTTTCACGCCGTACACCGCGCTCGCGGGCGGTGCGCTCCTGGGCGTGGCTACGGTGGGGAAACTCGCGCTGAGCGGTCGCGTGCTCGGCGTGAGCGGTGCCTTCAAAGGTTTAGTGCGCGGCTCGCTCGAGCCGTGGCGACTTGCGTTCGTGGGCGGGCTCATCGCCGCCGGCGCGGTCGCGCGGGATGTCGGTGTGTACGATGAGACGATGTCACGCGCGATGGTTGGCGCTGGGCGCGCGGCGTGCGCGGGGGCGTTGGTTGGATTCGGCGCGGCGATGGGCCGTGGGTGCACGAGCGGACACGGGATCGTCGGGAATTCACGATTGAGCGTGCGTTCGATGGTGTATACCGTGACGTTTATGATGGCTGGAGCGTGCTCGGCGACGTTTGGGCGCACGAATGAGGCGCTCGGGGTGAATTCTGGGGTCAACGTGTTGGCGCGCGGGGCGTCGACGCCGAGCGACGAGAGCGCGGCGCTTTGGATGAAGATTGCCGTCGCGAGCGTCGCGGCGTTCGCGGCGACGTCGTATTACATCGACCATCATTTGCGTAAAGCCGGTTCAGACGGTAAGGGTTCGGTTGCGCACCCGCCGCAATCGAAAAAGCACACCATCGACGTGCTCGTGGACAGCCTCGCGGGTTTCGTCTTCGGCGTCGGGTTGGTGATTTCCGGAATGATGTCCCCGGCCAAGGTCAGCGGGTTCTTATCCGTCACCGAGAGCTCATTCGACCCGTCTTTAATGTTCGTCATGGGCGGCGCCATGGCGCTCACCGCACCGGGCATTCGTTACGTCAAGGCGCACACCGGCGTGCACCGCCCAAAGTGCGCGTACAACGAATTCGACTTTCCCAAAACCTCCAAAGTCGACCAAAACCTACTCTTGGGCGGCATTCTCTTCGGCACCGGTTGGGGTTTGGCTGGCGTCTGCCCCGGCCCAGCCATCGTGAGCGCCGTGGCGAACCCATCTATTGAAATCGCCGCGTGGCTCGGGGCGTTTCTCTTTGGCATGTACGCGCACGAGAACCTCGTCGCGTAAATCCCGTCGTACGCTTCATGCCCTATATATAATAATAACACTCATAATAATCTTCTATCGCATCTCCCTCGCCGTATCACGCCCCATCACGCGCGCGTCGACGAATGAACGAACATCCCGCGAACGTCAGACAGATAGACCAAAAGATCCAGATCGCCGGCTCGAAAATATCGCGGCGTATCCACTCCCGGGTGTCCGTATCACATACTGTGAGCGCTGTAACCCCAATACCGACAGTCTACGACACGTATCCACCAAGATCTTCACTCCCGGGTGTCCGTATCATATACTGTGTACTCCATAGCGCTATATAATCCAAGTTTTGACAACCCCGGATAAGGGTGCAGCGCAGACGATGCTTCACGACGCGCGTCGGGCGCGCGACATTCCTCGACGCGCGCACGTCATCGACGATGATGGCATCGACGTCCTCCATCGCGGCCCCGATCGCACGCATTTCGACGCACCGCCGCGCGGCGTCGGCCAAGCCGCGCGGCGTCGTGCGCGCGCGCGATACCGCCGCGGGCGCGTCCGCGCCCGCGATTGATGCGAGCTCTGACCAGGTGCGTTCGTGGATGTTTCGTCCGGTTTTCGCGCGGATGCGCGCCGTAGAAAGGGATGGTGCGCGCGTTCGCGGATGTGTGTGCGCGCGCTCGTCGCGGACGGCGATGACGCGCGAGGTTGCGCACGGCGAGGTGGTGGCGATTGTGGATTGGTTCGCGCGCGAGGGTGTGGATAACGTCGACGGGACGTCGCCCGCGCGCGCTCGGCGTCGTATTTCGCGGTGTATACTGACGGTTCGTGCGCGTGTGTGATGATCGTATGATTGATCGTAGGTGGCGCAGTTCTACTATTGCGTAGCGAACGCGGATTTCATGCTCAATGATGAAAACAGCGAACACTTTCCTGAAATTTTACGCGAGCGTCGTCGCTTTTTCAAGGAGAAGCAAAAGGCGCAAGATTTCTGGATTGTTGCCAACCCGGCGTTTTTGGATGCGATGCCGGACGTCAAGGCGAAGATTCGTCAACCGTGCGTTGCGGTGGTCACTACTGATCGTGTGTGGAATGATTTTGTGAAGCTTCGTATGGATAGAGTGTACAAGGGTGGCGTCGAGGGCGCGGCGCGCGACATTTTGAAGAGCTCGGCGCCGATCGATCCGGCGGCGTTCAAGGCGCCCAAGAACTGGACTGCGCCGTACAACAAGTACGCCGCGGGTTGGTGGGATGTCTTCACCCCGGGTGGTGACTTTTAAATCGCCACGCGTCACGCACGTCGTTAGGCTTTGCCATTGATTAATAACTTACACACACACACCTCGTTCACTCTTTGGGAGAAAAAAAAAGCAAGCCTCTAGTCGTAATCATTCCCCGTGTGCGGCATACCGCGACGCATGGCGATGCCGCTCGCGCGCTGCGCGACGCGCGCACGCACATCATCGATGCGTGTGTCATTGCCGCAACGCGATGCGACGCGCATAGCGCGCGTACACGCGCGTAGCCCGATGCGATTCGAGTCGCGACGTCATCACCAAAACATCGTCCCTGCCGCGAGCGCCGACGACGTGGTGCGCGAAATGTACGCCGCCATCAATGTCCGTGACGTCGAACGCGCGTTAAAGTGCGTCGACGACGACATCGTGTACGAAGATTTCAACTTCCCCGAGAAATTTGTCGGCAAAGCGGCGGTGAGAAAGTTGTTTGAGGAGAGCTGCTCTGGCATCCCGGATGAGATGGACTTTGTCATCGATCGCGCGACGACGAATGGTCCCGAGGATACGTCAGTGGGGATGACGTGGCATGTTGAACTTCTCGGTGAGCCGTTTCCCAACGCGCGAGGGGCGTCGTTTTACGAAATATCAAAGGAGAGTGGTAAGTTGATATACGCTCGGGACGTGGTCGAGTCGCCCGCAAAGTTGGGTGAGGCGAGCTTTTCGATTATTCGCGTCGTCGCGCCGTTGGTGAAGAAGCAGATTGCGGCACGGCAGGCGAAGCAAGGCGGTATCAATGTACCGGCGAAGAGTGATGAAAAATTGACTGCGGATATCGTCGCGCGCGGTGGGGAGTCTGAAGCATCGAATGCGTTGACGAGCGCCGCATTTTGGCTCGCAGGCGCCGCGTACTGGTATGTCTTGCTATTGTCCCCGAGTGACAACCCCATCCCGGGTGATCCTGCGTACGCTATCAAGCCTGAAACGTTACAAGAAGTCATCGCGTCGTCGACAGATTTCTTCTTTGTGTTGCCGGTGCTGAATAAGTTTGGCATCAACGTCCTCGGGGACGCTCCGTACGTCCATCCCGTCTCCTTGGGCGTGTTCAATTTTGCGGAAACATTCATATTCATGCTCTTGCCTTTGCTCTTGATGGACAAGCGCGGGCGAGATTTGCCCACGACAAAAATGTGGTCGATTGGCATGTTTTTGACAAACGCCGTGTTGTTGCCGTACATGGCGATTCGCGCGGCGACGCCCGTGGAATCTTGGGACCCCGCGTTGAATACCGATGCCGAAGGCTCGAGTGAATCCCGCTTGGGCAAGAAAGGGCTCATGAGCAAGGCGTTTGGTTTGGCCGGACTCGGTATCGGCGCGCTTTCGGTGTACTGGACGTTATTTGAAGACCCATCCGTCGGCGGTTTCGCTGAACGCGCCGAGTACTTCAACACACTCATGCACACCGATCGCGTTTCAGTCGCGTTTGTTGTCGATATTGCGCTCGTGTGCATTTGGCAAGCGTATTTCATGAACAAGCTCGATAAGGAAGCGGGCGCACTGGCGTATATCCCGTATTGGGGTCTTTGCATTTGGCTGCTGCTCTAGCGATTTGTACGAATATTACCATTCATTTCATAAAAGTTATTGCGTGCTATCTACTGCTCTTACAGTTCTGTTTTGGCTTTCTTCTTCTTTGACTTTTTCTTCTTTTTCGGCTTGGCGGCGTCTTCGGCAGCCTTGCGCTCCGCCTCAGCCGCCTTGCGCTCCGCTTCGGCGGCTGCTTCTTCCGCCGCCAGCTTCGCCGCGAGCTCTTCGCGAGACATTGCCGCTTCGCCCTCGACACTTTCGCCCATGATGTCACTCAAGTCGAACTCCTCTTCGATAATTTCTTCAATCACCTCCTCAACGCGTTCGCCGCCTTGAACGAGGATTGGCATGTCTTGGAAACGCCACGTTTTCACCTTGCCGTTGAGCACGTCTTCGCAAAATGCTTTAAGACTGTGCAAGTCGAATTCTTTTTTGTGCGTCACCGCGCGCTGTTGGCGAGACGCGAGCACAGTCACCGTGGGGTAGTCCACTGGATTGTTGACCTCGAATACGCTTGAAAACGAGCGCTGCGTTGATGGGTCGACGATGACAAAGTGGAAAGGTTTGTTGTGCAGCGTTTTTGCGAGCTCGTGAATGATTTTCACGTGCGCGGGATTGTTATCTTTGATGTGCGCTACGACGCACAATCCGCCCTTTGCAGCGCACTCGGCGTCGAACTGCGCCTGATCATCCACCGTGGATGGCATCGGAATGTTGAGCGACGCCGTGTCAACGCCAAAGATTTGCGCGCGAAGCTGTTCAATCCACGCACTGGCTATTTGTTGCATGAAAACTTGCGCTGGGTACTTGTGCACGTTCATGCGCATCCCCACGCCATCTTCAGTGACCGGTGCGTCGTCGTCTGCCTTCATGGAAATGACGACAAGCTCGGGACGCTTTTGAATTTGAAATTGCGCCACCAACTGTTCATCTTTGCTCGTGGTAACGGCGAATATGAAATCCTTGTGCGCCGACGACAATAAGCGAACTGCGTCGTGCGAGGCCTCGTCGCCTTCGTCCATGAAGAGCAGAACTTTCGGCTTGTGCGGTTCTCGACCGAAGAGCGCGCGATCCATAGTTTTAGCGTCGACTTCCAAGGATAAATCCATGATGTGCGACATGATGAACGTGGAGAGGCTCTCGGCGGTGTAACCGCTGGCTTTCGTCGGCGTTGATGGTTTGAACAGTTCGACATCGCGCGCCTCGCCTTCATCAGATTCCGGAAAGGCGGCGATGTCCACGCACGCGCTAGCGTCGGCGAACAAGCCCAAGGATGCGTCGGCGAGCAATGCGTTGGCGTCCTCGTCGCCACCGCCGACGATGACTTCGTGAAGAGCGACAGTACCACGGAAAGCTTCGAAGCGCGCCGGTAATGCTTTGACGATGTCATCGCACACATCGCTCGACTTTGTAAACACCACGACGTGATATTTAGGATCATCGATGACGGTTGCTTTGAAATCGGCACCTCGCAACGGCGCGAGCACGGATTGCGGCGCGTACGCGTCCTCCTGAGCACCCTTGTTAGCATCGGACGTCTTCGCTCCACCCTTTGCGCTTCGAATTTCGACCTCAAGCTCGACTTCGGGGCCGGCGTTGGCGGTTAAAAACTCTCGCACGCGATCTGCTTTAAGTGCATCGCTATCAAACATCGCCGGCGCCGTCAGCGCCCCGGCGGAATACACCACGAGTCGCGGGGATTGCGACGCATCCACGCCCGGTAATCGAGGTAATTCCGATGCCGACGATGGGTACGCGACTTCAATCACCCGCATGCGCCCTTCGAGCTCGTGCGAGATGGCTTTTAATAACGACGATGTCGTTGCCTTGTTTGTTAACAACACCGCCGTCGGCGTCTTTGCGCTCGCGTCTTTACTCATAATTAAATCCTCATTGACCACATCCCCAGTAATCTCTATGCGCTCAACCAAATGCGTCGGTAATGCCTTCTCTGCAAATGTCGTAAACGCGCGCGCGCTCACCTCATTCACCGTGCCATCCGCCGAAGCGATGGGATACGCCGCCGGCGACTTTACGCTCCGTCGTCTATCGTACGGATTCTCCGTCTTATACGTTGGATACGCCAGCACCATCGGTATCGTTCGTAACGCCACCACCTGTGCCAGCTCATCCAGCTCCACGCCCTCCGCAGACACATCGAATACGCCGAATTTCACGCCCAAAGACGACGCCTTCCGCGCCGCCTCCTCGTACTTGGCGCCCACGTACGCGCAAATCTCACACCCCTCCCCAGCGGTAAACGACACCACCCACGGCTCGCGCGAATTCAGCACATCGCGCTTAAACGTTTCAGTGTCTAACGCCACGAGCTCGGCGACGACGCGCCCGGAACAGCGCCACAGCGCGCAAGATGCGACGAGAACGATGAACACCAAAGAAACACCATTCGACGCGCGCGCATTCGAACGTCTCGCACGCATCCGCGACGACGACGCCACCACCGAGGCGCGACGACGGCCGCTCAAAAAGAACATCGCGCACGCGCGCGCACCAGTCACGCCCGCGACGACGCCCGCGTCGACGCTCGCGCGCGAGAATGGTGTCGCGCATCCACCGCGCGACCGCCTCCGCCCTATATTACCCTAATCACGCCTCCAAAACAAATACGCACCCGAGCTAAATATCTTTACATTCGACCCCGAGGATGCCCCAGATCCCATATACACTTACCGAAACACGCCATGCGCGGCACATACTAGACCACGTATGGATAGCGCGGGCGTCGATAAATATTTCTCGGACATGCGATACGTACTCTGACAGATTTTCTTTCTGTGTATGAAACCACGTGATCCACACGCGCGAGATCGCCTCGCGCGGTCGCGGTCGCGGACGCGCCATTCGAGCACTCCTCACGCGCACCAAATGAACGCCTTGACCACGAGCACCTTCACCGCCAACGCGCGCTTCACCGCGTCCAAGCAATCCGTCGCCACCAAGCGCGGGTTGGTCGTCATGAACAACTCCTCGGGCCCGAAGAGAGTACGTCACGAGATTCGCACGCATTCGCATGGCCCAGAGGGCTCGATCGTCGCGGACGGGATCGCGCGCGGTTCGCGGGCGTTCGCGGGCGCGCACGCGCTCGGATGCGCGCGCGATCGCAGGGGATATATCGATACGAAATATCCCCGCGCGTCGCGCGCGAGGATGGGCGCGATGGGTGCTCGCGCGACGTCGCGATCGTTCGATCACGCCATGGATTCGCGCGCGCCTCGAGGCCCAGTGGCGCGCCCGCGCACCGCGCATCGGTCGCGCGTCTCGGTCGTCTCGCGTCGCGACGCGTACTGACGATGTGTGTGTGTCACACGAAACAGGGTATCAAGGCTGCGCCGGCGCAGCGTTTGGTTGGCTACAAGGGCTCCACCGAGGCGGGTTCCGCCCCGAAGACGTACGTGTTCGACCTCGCTGCACCGTATCTTGGGTGTGGATATTGAGTGCCATTCGCGCGCGTCGTATTGATTGATTGTCGTCGCGGTTTATCGGCGCGTCGTTGGCGCGTGCGGTGATAACCGTGCGAGCGCACGTGCTTAAAGGGTGTATGCGTGCGGTGCGCGCGGTTTTGTTCGATCGATGCGCGAGACGTGGGACTGACGTGGATTTTTGTGTTTCGACGTCGCAGGCGCACTGGCAAGTCTGGCTACGTGTACAAGCTCGGCCTCCGCAACGGTAAGGCGAACGTCGACGAATACTCGCCGATCTACCTTCCGCAAGACTTCAAGTCCGACGGTGACAAGTACGAAGGTAACTTGTTGTACTGGGCGGTGACTGTTGCCGGTATCATCGGCTCTGGCGCCCTCGCCATTTACCTCACCTCGGCGCTCTAAGCGCTTCGCTGTTTACTAGCGCGTGCGACGTCGAGGGCAATTAGCGGTGACGCAACCGAGGCGGCATTATTAGAATGGTGAAGTAGTTTGGAGAGAACTCGCATGTAATTCAAGCTGATTTACAATCAACTTTAAACACCCACCTATGATGAGCTTGACCACGAATCGATCATCAAGCGCCGCTCGGCGTTTTTCGGGTTTCAAATTTCTTTGCTCAGTCGTCGCGCGCGCTGCGTGTGCTGTGCTACATGTGCGTGTGGTGTTATTAAACAAAACCTATCGTCTCCTTCATTCTTTCGTGGTTTTATTCTCCGGCTAATAATTGTAAATTTGTTCTTTGGTGTTTTGTGTTTTTCTGTGGGTGTTTTTTTCGAGGGAAAGTTTTTTTTGTGTTCGTTGTCCTGGGCGACGCACGCGCTTATTGACCATCGCCCTTGAGAGCCTTGGCGTCGATGTTACCCATCATTCCGCCCATGCCATCACCACCGAATTGCTTCATGGCCAACCGTTGTTCTTCGAGGTCGACGGTTTGCGAGGTGTTTTGAAGCTCTTCGCGCGCCTTGGCGCGCGCCTCCTCGCGCGCCTTGGCTTCAGCTTCCTTGGCTTCTTCTTCGGCGCGACGCTTGGCATCGGCAGCGGCTTGCGCGGCGGCGCGGGCGGCTTCTTCCGCAGCCTTCTTGTCTGCCTCTTCCTGCGCGCGTTCGGCCTCGGCGCGCTTGATGTCCTCCTGGCGAGACTGCTCGAGTTCTTGCTTCTTTTGCGCCGCCGCTTCGAATTCGCTCCACAAGTCATCAGGGATGGCGTCTTGTCGCGTGACTTGAGGCGTGCCCGCCGCAGGCGCATCCGATGTTGCGAGTGTCTCCCAACCTGACGGATTTTGCACGTTCACCGCAGCCTTGGATACGTTTTGCTTGATCCCGGGTGCTTCCTTGGCGAAGACGTTTGTCGACTGGTCCACGGGGGCGTCGCCGGCGTGTTTTTCAAGCGCCGCGCGTTGTTTTTCGGGGTTGCTTCCGCCACCTTCAGCGCTGTCGTAGCTGGATGTGTCTGAATCGGAGTCGGAATCATCGGTGTCGGAGTCCGCCTTGGCTTTCTTCGCCGCCGGTTCGGGCTTGCCGCCGTTGACGACGTCTTGGTAACTGCCGCCAGTCTCTTGCACCGTGCGCAACGTGTCTTCCACCGCCGCGAGTTCTCGCGCGGCTTGGGCTTCGCGCTGCTTGGCTTCGAGCAATTGTTCAGCCGCGTTGAGCTTGCGCTTCTTCGGGCGTAGAATACCACGGACGTACTTGTCGAGCTTCCAAAGCGTTTCTGAATCCAACTCTTCAATGTTGATTTCGATCTCGTCATCCTCGTCGCCTTGACCCAAGCCCTTCTTGCGCTCGCTGACAATTTGAACAACGCGTCCTTGCTTGTCTTCGGGAAGATCTTGCAATAACATCGTCAGCTCATGTTTTTCATCGAAAGACATTTCACGCTTTGGCATTGGTTGACTCTCCGTGCGCGCCGCGCGCTTGATTTCGCTTCTCGCCTTGCGCTCCTCCTTGAACTCTCGGTACGTGTCCTCGTCCATGCGCGCGTCGTCAAAGTCGAAGTCTTCATCGCTATCAGGCGCGCGTCTCTTTTGGGCGGCACTCACACCTCGAGAGCGGCTTTTTGGACGCGGAATGGGCTCGTCGTCGTCGAAGAGATCTTCATCATCCTTGTACATTGCTTCACGCTTTTGCCGCTTGAGTTCCTCGAGTTCGCGGCGCATCTTTTCGAGCTGTTGGTTGACTTCCTCCACCATGACGTCTTCCTGACGGAGCGGCTCAGCAGGAGTGTTGCGAATGTCAATTTCTTCTTTCGCACGAATCTCTTGCTCCTCCGTGGCGTACATTTCAAGCCCGCTGTTCAACCAGGCGGTTTCAAACTCGCCGCGCATCACCTCACCCATGTGCCCAGCATCCGTCGTCGGCTCGTTATACAACGCGCAGTTGTCCCAAATCAAGCGCATGTCATCGCGAAAAGCAAGAGGACTATCATACTTTTTGTCGTCGAGCTTTTTCTTGATCGTTCCCAAATCCATCGGGTTCTTCACGATGTTGTAGTAATCTGGGATGCCCAAACGCACGGCGTCGACGGGAACGGAAAAGATCCAATGGAATTTATTCTTTTTCGTCTGATTCAACACTTCTCGGCAACGCTTGACCATCTCCTTGTTGCGCATCTGTCGATCTTGATCGATCTCGTGCTCACGAAGCAATCGGCGGTTCGTGATGAGGCGACCGTCGCGCATCTTCTTATACGCTCCGCCCGCCAACGGTATGGACTTCTTTGATGTAGACTTTGACACACTCGGCGTGGGCTGACGATACTCGTACGGCGCCGCAACTTTCGGCGCGCGCGCCGAAGCAGGACGAGGCTGTGGCATAGCGGCGAACAACGGCGCCTTTTCGACCTCAATCTGCGCCACTTGTTGCTTTGCCGATTCAATCTCTTGCAAACGCTTGAGCAACGCCTCCTTCTCGCGACGCTTTTGCTCCTTACGCTGCACCTTACGAATCGCTCGCTCTTCTTCTGTGAGATCTTCATCTGCAACTTCGGGCGCTTTAGCCGAGTCATCACCCGCGAAAGAGCCATCAACGCCACCCGCCGAGAACATCCCGCCATCCAATTTACTCGACGGCTTGCGACGCCTCTTACTCTCCACGAACGCCGCCTCGAACGGGGCATAATCACCAGCCGGAATGTACGCGTAGCCTTTCGGTGCCTTCATCGACTGGTTCAACGTCAACAAAATCTCCCCACGCTCTGCGGTGACCACATGCGGCGGCCACGCGCCCGAGCTCG
>JACLAB010010215.1_pt1 | contig 25784 bp, 24 predicted proteins | sample 8027921 | NCBI WGS metagenome assembly JACLAB01 (sample SAMN15725117, study PRJNA655200) | protist metagenome | isolation source: fluorescence activated cell sorting (FACS) single amplified genomes of... | place: USA: West Boothbay Harbor, Gulf of Maine | collected 2000-07-19
ATAAGCACTCCCCAAGTATTCTGATGATATCCACGTACTCAAAGTTATCTTTTATGTTGTTCCGAATGATCTCATCAGATTTTTTTAGTATGGCCTGACTCTTTTTCTTGTACCTCCTTTTATACGTTGTTTTCTTTTGCTTCTCATTATTTGACGCATCATTTTGCTGAACACGCTTTTTCTTCGGAGGTCTTCCACTTGTTGTTTTCTTCTGCTTCTCGTTTGAAACATCGTTTGGATCAACACGCTTTTTCTTCTTCGAACGCCTTCCAGATGTTGTTTTCTTCTGCTTCTGATTTGACACATCATCGGTGGTTGTAGTACCAAACTCATCTACTGCTTCGCTTCTCAAAGTTGTCGCTGCCGCTGCACCCTTATGAAATCTTAACTGTGTCAGTGCCACTGCTGCATCCTCTCCCTCATCTGCGTCGTAAGTTTCATGGTGGTTCTTCACCACATCATTTGCCTCTTCGTCGTTTAATGCCGACGCAGCGGCTGATGCCACATCATGGGTTGTCATAACTACAATCAATCGATTGGACGGTAGTTATCACGCTCCTAAAATGGATTAAGCTTACAGTAGCACGACGGGGGAGAGAACCATCTATTATCAACCGAGAGCGGATTCGGTGTATGCAGGGTGCAGGTTGTCTGTTCGTCGATTTTGCCATTATTTTCATTTTGCCTCTTTTTCTTTTGTTCAGGAAGCTGTTGGCTCATTGCTACAACAAGTAGTAATAACGTCAACGCTATCCAAACCAACAGCAATCATGATAGAAACTATAACTATATTCACCAAAGGTAAGAAGGGAACCGCTGCTGCTGTTGCTGGCGGACTGGCTACACATTTTCTAACTCCATTTCTATTGTGGTTCTTTGTATGCTTTATCACTACTCAGGCGGCACAGTCCTCTATCACAATGAACCTCTACGTAGTAACAACAGCAAGTCTTCAACTGCATCATCACACTCTGATAAGGAAAATTGCATAACTATTGTCAACACATTCATATCATCTGTATTGCTAGGTGATGGCAGCAACAATAGTAATAATAATGGGAAGCAAAATAATGTGATTGCAGATCCCAATAATGCTCCCAATCGTGAGATAATTTCATTCAATGATAATAGTGTCGTAGTAGAATGGCTAGATGGGAATACAATCAATAATGCTGCGGCTGATAATAATGACGGAACATCATCATCCAAAAGTAACTGGATCGTTCTTGCGACATATCCAGAAGTGGCAACTCGTAAGTTATCAAGGTTGGACCCTTTGTTGACTTCATTGTTGACACGTTATGCATTGTTTTTTGATCATCATTGCAATCAACTAAAACAACAACAACAAAAAGAAGGAGACAGTAGTGCAGTGTGGCAAGGGAAGTACAATAAGCAATTGTTCATCCCTCCATCAAATGAATTTGATACAGCATTTACTTCTATCCTACGTCGATTTCAAGAACAATTATCATCATCTTCATCTGCAACTCCCAATATTGTTTCATCTGATAATAAGAAACACAAAAAGCATCCCCAGAGTACTAATACAACAACAGCAACTACTACGAACACATCTAAAAAGGGTGGGAAGCAGGCAACAACATGGTATGATGGGAATCAAAAGGTTACCAAGGCTGCATTGGCTGAATTGGACATGTCCAAGGACAAAGATAATAATAACAACAACAGTGATGAAAATAATGATGGAATTATTCGTGAGGATGCACGTGCCATTGCCGAGGCCAAGGCTGCCTATATGCCCAGTAATGATGAGGTCCCAGCGTGGGAAGAGGAGGATGAATATTTAGATGAGATTAATATCAATTGGGATGAAAAGCAACAACGGGATGGTGATGACAATGATAATGATGAAGAGGATAGCAATAATACTACTGGAATACGTGGATTCTTTTCGAATCTGTTATCACCCAATCGTCCACTTACCAAATCTGATTTGGAACCACCATTAAAACAGATGCAACAACTACTTACATCCAAGAATGTCGCTCCCTCAACTGCACAGGCAATATGTGAGGTGGTAGAAAAACAACTTATTGGGAAAAGGGTGGGGACATTGGTGGGTGTAAAACGTGCCGTACGTCATGCACTCGAAGATGCCATCGAACGGATATTACGTCCCGAGTTGGGTGGGATTGGTGGTAGAAGTTTGGGGATGAAACGGGGTAAAAGTGTAGATGTATTACGTGGTGTGATCGAAAAGAGAAATCCTGGATTACTTAGTGGTGGGAAGAAGAATGGAGGAGGACGTCCGTATGTTATTGTTATGATTGGCATTAATGGTGTTGGGAAGAGTACGTCACTTGCCAAGATTGCTTACTATCTTCAGAGTAATCAATGCAACCCTCTCCTTGCGGCATGTGACACCTTCCGATCGGGTGCCGTAGAACAGCTTTCTGTCCATGCATCGTGTCTTTCTTTACCCTTATATCATCAGGGCTATGCCAAGGATCCATCGGCTGTTGCCAAGGCTGCAATTAATAAGGCCGCCGAGGACGGCAATGATGTCGTATTGGTTGATACTGCCGGAAGGATGCAAAATAATGTCCCTCTGATGAAAGCCTTGGCCAAGCTCGTCACTGAAACAAATCCTGACCTGGTTCTATTCGTTTGTGAGGCATTGGTGGGGAATGATGGGATGGATCAATTGACCATGTTTCAAAAGGCATTGACAATGGGCGGACATTCCCGTCCAATTGATGGGATAGTGTTGACAAAGTTCGATACGGTGAGCGACAAAGTTGGAGCGGCTTTAACACTGACACATTTAACGGGCGTTCCAATTGCCTTCTGCGGTACTGGTCAGAAGTACAATCACTTACGCCCTTTGAGTGTCCCTTTCGTCATTCAGAGCCTTTTCTCTTAATTAACTTTGACTCTAAGGTGAAAGACACAATTGTTTTCAATCAATATTGGATTATTATAGCTTATCGGTTGTCACCTTTTTTACATTTCTACGATATGCACACGAAAAGTCTCCACCTCTTCCCTATCTTAGGCAGCTCGTGGATATCCCAAGTTCTGGGAAATGCCATCAATGTTTGGGATACCAGTCGTTTGCGGTGGCGAAGGGACATCCCCATACGAAGGTCTGGGCTTGTTGCGATTACCACCACTAAGAAATGCCATCCTTTGATTCATCCCTTGCTGTACCATACCCCCTCGCGAAAATGGTACTACACCGGCACCAGGACGCCCTAACCGTGATTCCTGAAGCTGTAACATTTCATGATAAGTTAAACCACCATCCCTCCATCCTGGATTCATGGCCATCTGGGGGGCTACTCCTGTCGATGGAGAAGCAGCTGATCCTGCCGATGGGAAACGCTGGTATGGCCCTCCCTCTCTTGTTGGCATACATTGCATGCCTAGTGGAAGTTGTTGTTGATGAAGATGATTAGGACGCATCAAACCCATCGCACTTGCACTATCAGCAATACTTGCCGCAGCACGTTCACGCAACATTTGCTCACGTGCACTATCAGCAATACTTGCGGCAGCACGTTCACGTAACATCTGCTCTCGTACCTTCATGTGAGAGGCCAACGCTACCAATTGATCAGTCGATAAATGGTTAAGTGACTCACGGTCAAATGTACCATTGGGACGACTGGGGCCGAAGAAGGCCCTACCGGAAGGACGAGGAAGCGTGGCAGGAGCAGCAGAATGACCACTGTTGGAACGCTGAATACTTTGGTTTCTGTTGTTTTGCTCTGCTGCTGATGCATAGGGCAAAGCAATTTGACCTTGTTGGGGCAACATGTTCAGCCTTGATGCAATAAGTGCCCTTGTCTTGTTAACTTCATCCATATTTTTCTTGTTGCTGGCGCCGCTGGTGTCAACCGGGATCCCCCCCTCCTTGGATTTTCCTACCACAGAGTGAGTTACCGGAACAGTCGGTGCAGATGGCATATCAGCAACAGTCTTATGAGGGGTTGAGGGACTACCCTCGGGACTACCTGTAGACTTCAACCCGGCAAGGAAGTTGGCAACTTCATTCACATCCTCTTCCTCCCTCGACTCACGTCGTTTCTTGGCAGGGCCGCCGCTAGTGCTACTGCTACTACTACCGGTAGTTACACTAGATGATGAGTTGTTGTCAGCACCAATTGTTTGGTTGGCAGGCTTGCGCTTATTTGTCACGGGGTCCTTCTTGAATAGATTCTTTGACTCGGCACGTTCCACGCGGGAAAGTCCTGCCATGTCTCCACGTTTAAAGTATTGATGACAGTAGGCATCGGCGACAGTTACGCTGAAGTCACGTTTGAAGCACCATATGTTGAGTTGACGAGTCTGTTTCAAAGAGGGAGACAGAGAGGTGGGGTTGGTTGAGGAGGGAGAGAAGGTGAGCATCAATAATTGATGTAGGCAGGGTGGCTGGGGGAAGTAGACGACAGAACAACAATTAACACACAAGTTATGCAACTTACGAATGATCTCCACTTCTTATGGAGGAAGAATCTTGGCAGGATAAACTCCGTGAATAATTTACGATCATGAATAACGAAGGAGTCCCTCGATGGAAGCCATGAGCAGATGTCCGTGTTGCCTGACGTCTCGGCAAACTCGAGCATGTCATACACCTTGTATGGGAAAGTTTTTTCCCCATTCCGCCAGAGAGGACGGGGAGGAACACGGCCTCCTGTAATTTGTTGGATGACATTTGCATTGATCTTGTCGCCCATGTTGTGGGTAGGGACGGCGGCGGTGGCGGCGGTAGCGTCTCCGATGGTTTGAGGGGCAGTACTAGCCGGGGCCATTCGGGAGCCTGTCATCATCGATGCAACGTGCTTCTGCTGCTCTTCTCGCTGCGCAAGGCTGCTTATCAAGCGATGATTAATATATTGAGGGGGCAAGGTGTTGTTGTTCATCTGTATTGTAATAAGCCTGCCGTTGTTTTATGTTATGTTCGTCCAGAGGGCTTTATTGCGTGCGATTGTGACGTTTTGGTTGATCGTGGCGCACTTCCGGAATTCTCTTTTTTTGTCGGAGAAGGAAGAAGGGAAGACTTCAACGGATAAAGAAGCCATACCGGTGGGACAAATTCTCTGGTAGTAATCACAAATACGATCGATTCTGTCATAGATCCACGCGAGTACCGAGTTGTCTTCGGTACTCAAATGCGGTCATAGCGGAGAATCATGACCTTCTTCGGTTCGCCTTCTTCCTTCTTGCTTCTTCCACACAAAACGACCATACACAAATCTTGTGGGCATGCATGAAAGGTTATTGTATTTACCTACTCTTATGACCCCAACCCAACCAAAAGACCTCGAAAGGGAATGCAAAGGTGGTGGAATTGGCAGGCGATCGCCAGATGAATGACACTTACATTACTCACTTCTCACTTACTTCAGCTGGTACCATAGTGAGTGACCTACATCTACATACATAATCTACATCTACACCACATCCACATCCACATCCACATCCACATCCACATCCCCACATCAGCATCTTAATGCCCTCGGTCCTTCGTATATTTAGAGAAAATCAACTCCTCCCTAAAAGTACTATCAGGGTTGTTTTATCATCTTTGTTTCTGCTTGTCTGTCTTGATGGTACTGTTAAAAAGTTGAGAACATAATATTTTTAGTGTGATTTAGAAAATGCATTGGCCTTCTTTCAAGCTCCAGTTGAAGACTTTCACAAACCAAGGTCACAAACAAACCCTACACTACTCAAGAATGGTTATCTTTTGATCCTCTGCAATATGCTTGTGCACTATGATACCTTGGTAAAGTAGATGATAGTCAGTTTCGATTCGGCTTTCGCTGACTAAAGAATAAAGAAGGTCCTAGAGGTACGTACATCTATTAGTACTTATATGATGAATAGCCATTAGGAGAAAAAGCGCCTCTCAGCTCTGATTTGGGCCAAACTTAAGCGCCTCTTAAGCGCCTGTACATAGTAATTCCTACGTACAAAGTCTACGGGGGGGATTGCCACGTCATGATGTGACACAATTTTCGACTCCTATCAGACTTATGATTTTCCACTAAATCATTGGTTTTAATGCGTATTTGGATAGATCTCATAGAGTAGATGATGTAGGAATGTTCAAGTATGGAGAAAATCAAAAAATTCGTAGAGATATAAGTATTTGAAAACCAAACTTTTATCTAGAATTTCTACGTGGATGAGTTGTCTGATGTGACACAAGTTCGCTCTTCGGTGTCACATCAGACTCCAATGATACGTAGGAATTGGTATATGCAAACTTAAGCGGCCGCTTAAGCTGGCTCTGAAAATCGGGCCAAACTTAAGCCGCTTTTTCTCCTAATGGCTAATGATGAAAAGGCAAAAGGCAAAAGGCAAAAGGCAAAAGGCAAAGGCAAAAGAAAAGGAAGCAAAAGCAAAGCTGAACTAACCATAGATACAAGCAACAACCTAGAGAGAGAAGCATTGATCACCTCCAACCAAACAAGTAATTAATAAGTATGGGTTCCGTCACCATCCACTTGCTCGTGGAGAAGTCATTATTAAAAGGAGGAGACAGCGGGTTATCGGCTTCTGAGATGATCACATCAGGAGATGGTAATGCCGACGATTTTCAATTTGAGAGTGTATCACATATTCTTCCGGCAGATTCATCCCTCGCGGAGCTCATGGATTTAGTTGTGCTAAAATTACTCAATAATAATACTACTACGCTATCAAAAAATGACAAACTGCAACAGTTGACCATTCTTGACCTGAGTTACAATCCCGTCAAGAATATTTCCAACACATGTCGTGTCAATACTGATACCACTGGTCCCAAAAGCAAAACACTGCAGAGTATGAATTGGTACCCTTCTGGAAAGATATGTTTTCTACCACTACCGACCAAAACTTCTAGTACAACGTCTATTACAGATATTGAAAAAGGAGATGAGCTAATGTTACAGAAATTTCTAACGTGGCAAAGTCGTAATGTTGTCAAAGATGAAGATTTTGCCTACAATGATCCCAATATTATACAAAATCAGCATCAACACAACTCAGAGAAGAAGGCACATGATGAGGGGGTTCAATGGACTGGAGTAGGTGCTGATAGTACTGCTACTCAACAAAGACTAAAGCCATCTGAAATATTTACTGCGGTCAGTACTCGATCTGACAATGATCATGATCATGATATCCACAAGAAGAAGCCACCAGCCAAGAAGAAACGATCTGAGAAGCAAAGATCTCAAAGACTTGATACACTTATCCAGAATTTTGCAGCTAAATCATCGTCATCATCCAAGGATAGTGGTGGTAAAAAGAAACGAGTTTCGGATAAAGTACGTACCATGTTGATTAAATCACGAGCAGAGGGTAATAAGAAATTACGCATGGAGGATAGATTCCATCTTGAACTACTGCAATTAATAGATAATGAAGAAGAAAACGATGATGGCATTAAGTCTAGTGATGAAACTACAACCACCACAAGTTACAAATTCTTCTCAAGAGTAACTACTGCTGGAAGAATTGCATCATCTGTTGCAGGAACAATTGGAAATCGCAAGTCTGTTGAGTTTCTAGTTGCCTTTCCGCCAGGGAACACGAAAGATGACACAACAAACATTAAGTATAGAAGACTTCCGAATACAATGTCGTTACATGATGCACAACAAGCGGGTTGGCTACAAGAATTTGATGTGGTAGTAATTCGTATATTCTCTATTGATAGAGATGATGAGTTTGGTCAGAGCAAGAGTGTTTTAGATGCAGAGAGTGATGTTGATAGTGAAAACAGCAATGAAGTAGATGATGATGTGGTGATGCAAATTGAATCTCCAAGTGAATCATCATGTGCGCCAATGAATAAAGATACATCTAACATTGAGGCTGATGATGAACAAGAAGACGACAACCGACTGCAACAGAGACTTCATTTGATTTATCAAACAGATAGTTTTGACGATAAACAGAAGTCTACAAAGAAAAAGAAGCCAGTATCCAAACAAGTCCAAGCAATGCTAATGAAATCAAAGAGCACGGGGAATAAAGGCGTTAAACCAAATGAACTCTCTATTGTGATGACGGATCTGAAGATATCCAAGGAGCTTGTTCCAGCTCTTTTAGATTCTTTTCGAAGCGAATGAGTATTGATGAGCTAATATCAACCTTCCAAAATGAGAAGGACTTACAAAATGTAGAAATGATAACCTCCCAGGCGTGTTCATCATCTAGCTTGGGTTGTATATATAAAACGTTAACACCGTCTCAAGCGACAATTGAGGAGACAGTGAAGTTGGGCTTGCTGGAAGATTTTGGAAGGATTATAGTTCGTTCAACTTTGAGTGATTGAACGGGAAAGCTATCTTCTGCGTAAATGGCAAAAGGTAGTTAAGCAACTACAGCTAGGATAGTGGTAACAGTTCACTTCAATGCTAATTCACGTTTAATGAAAGCTTCATGAGAAAAAGATATCATGTACAAGCTCAATTAACAATACACATATTTCAAACACTGGTTCATACATACGCCCAAGTTTCTCATTTCGTTGCAACGATCTCATTGCTCGTGGAACGCTCATCTGAATAGTCATCTCCTTTACAGTCACCTGGCACTATTTGAACAGTTGCACAATCATCTACTTTTTGAAGACAACGATCCACATCTTATCAAACGAGCGCGAACTCATTTCATCTGAAGGACACGACATGTCATCGGAAGACTCCGAAACAATGTGAGGCAGGGATCTAGAAGAATACCCACTTTCATCGCTTGGGCTGGATACCTCTAATTCGCTAACGTCCCGGGATGTAATTAAGTCATGAATAAGTTCCATTTCTGTTTCAGAGAGGGAAGGCTTGGATACTTCCTCTGTAGATGCCTCCAAGGACTTTGATACTTCCAAAGACTCTGTTAAATCGAGATCAAAGATAGAGTCAAAATCGGCGTTGTGCCATTGGCTTTCACTTGAGCTTGACTCGTCGTCCCTGCTACAACTCCTGCTGCTGCTTAGTTTTGAACAGGATGACCAGCCTTTGCTTGAATCAAACTGGCTACGAGAGAAGCCACTTGCACTGTCACTCTTCAACGCACTTTCACCGTCACTCTTCCCTCCGTCGTGTTTTTCCTTTGGTACCATAACATTCTCCTGCGCTTCAGTTCGGCCCTGGTCGATTTCACAAACACCAGATGTGGCACGAGCACCCAGAATTGGTTCACTTCCAGCTCGCAAAGGAGTTTCCAAATCTTCTCCTCGAAAAGGCAGGACCGCGGCAGCAAACGTCCCCAAAAGAGCGTTCGGTGGCTTGGTAGGTGTAGGTGTTTGCTGAACAATCAGATCGGTATGGCTTGAATAGGTATTAGACATAGATACGACGGATTGATCTTCATGTAATTCAACTCGTAGGTGTTGGTATGGTCTATTCCTGAACGTAAACTTCCTCGTTGCCTTCCTCTTAAACGCATTGAAGAAGAGTCCTTTGGTAGCAAACAAACATTTCCGCTTGCGAGGGAGGGCAATATGTGACTCTGAATCCGACTCTGACCTACTATTGCTATCACTCATCTCTATTTCCCTAGATCGGCTCTCTTTGCGCCAAGGGACAAAAATATCGCTGGGTGTTGAATCAATGACATTGTCGGAAGACGAAGAAGATTTGAGAGACTGAATATATGACGAGTCATTTTTGAAGAATGATTCGGCTGAGGTGTGCGACAAAGATGATGAACATGGCTGTTAGAACAGAAGAGATTTGTGTATAGAAGTATACAAAGGCCACATGACAAAAAATAAACTTACAGAGAACCGAGGATACTCCACCATCAGATGAGCTAAAGCTGAACTGTCTCTTAGGAATGACAGGTAATGAGTGACTTGAACCCTTCTCCAACTCACTTTCCATCGTAAACAAATCAAAGAAAAATTTCTTCTGGTTCATCGACGCCGTCGCTGCATCTGTTGCAGACTTGTGAATGCCGCAGTTGTTCATTTCCATGGGCTGTGGAAGCTGCCGTTGTAAGTCTGAGGACATATACGAAACTGCCTTCCAGTCACCAAGCGATACAATATTGCTATCACCACTTAAATGACGGGTGTGCACCTTCTTTTTACCACATGAAAGAGTCATCGGGACAGTCTTACATGAATGAGCCGAGCGAGGGCTCAATGATGGGTCAGGATCGCCTCCTTGTGAACACGTTTGCTTCTTGGCGTAGCGGTGCATGTACATTGGACCCTTTCGTTGCTGAACGAGACTGAACGACCTATTAGAATGCAAAGAGCTCACAGCGTCGCACTCCAATGCTCCAGCAAATGCTTTGCCTTGTTCAGCTGACAATTCTCTCGGCGAAAACTCTGGTTCTTCCAAGAAGCCTGAGCTATATGAACTCGATCCACCGATAGTAACTGTTCCTATGACAATGGTGCTAGCAAAATTTGGGTTGAATTGCGGAATAGGAGAACCTTCAGCTGAGTAAACATTGACAAAACGTTGATCTTTATGCGAACAGGACGATGAGCTGATAGACTGGTTCAATCCTAAGCAAGCAAGAGGCACCGACGACATTGTTGTATCCCATTGGTCATGAATTGCATTAGATGATGTCTTCTTTGTAATCACAGATCGGGGCGGGTGATTGTACATAGTGTAGATAGAACCAAGCACAATCATGGTGAGAGCCAAGGCTGCTGCCACAATGACTACGTCTCTTGAGAGCGAATCACCATGATGGTCATGTGGTGTGTAGAAGGGCGGTTCAGTGGTGTCAACATCGACTTCAGATTGGCCCGGTGGAAGTACAGCTCCAGATTGTACTGCACTCGGAGATGAAGATTCACTGGAATGAGTAGAAGCAGTAGTAGTTGGTTCAGATGATGGCTCTTCTGTGAGAGCGGGCGCTGATGTAATCGGAGAATACGACGGAAAGGTAGATGGAATCAAGCTAAACGAAGGGTTTGATGTTGGAAACGTTGATGGCACCTTGCTTGCAGTAGGACTCGATGTTGGGATCATTGAAGGCATCACACTTGTGCTTGGATTTGATGTGGGTTCTTTGTTTATTGACGGAGGAAGAGAAATGATATCAGCAACACAATAGAATAAGAGGAGGCATTGTAAACCTTTCACTTACCTGCCGTCCTTGTAAGTCCCAACTGTCCAATATCGGGATATATGTCACTACACATGTTTTGAACCAATGATTGTGTATCATCATCTTCACCTGCCCTAAATCCAAACATGTTCTCATCAAGCCACATCTCATGCAAACCATAAATGCAACGTGACCTATCAACAAAACCCTCTTGGTAACAAATACCTCTTATAAACTTCATCTGCACGTTTACATCGAGCTTTTCAAAGTTTAGTCTCATTTTCTTGGGACAAATTTCTTCAAAGTGACATTGGTTGAGCAAAAAGTCAACAAATTCATGTTGAGAAATGATTCCATCTTCTGTGACTTCTGGTGACGTGAGATATGTGCTACATGCGGCAACATAGTCGTTGTGAAGACTGTTGGTTGTGGATTGCACTCTTCTCATCGTTTGAGATGGTTCATGATAGATGGCAACGTTGAACACATCATCTTGTAAACGTCGACGGCTGCCTCGCAGAAGTTGGCTGCCGTCTACGCCCAAGGATACAGTAGCTGATATTAGCAGCGACAGATATTTGATGGTCACTCTCATCGTTTGCAAATGAACTAATGCACAGCGGCGACGGTGTCCGCTGAAAAAGCCTTAGAAGAAATGAATCAATCATGATATTCAATTGTCGGAGTAACCGGGGACGATTTTGCTTTCAAGCAAGCCGATAGCTTGTGCGATCAATCATGGCGCCCTGAGTTCTACATACGGATACGGACGGAATTGATACAAAAAATTGTCACCTCCGACAGCTCGATCCTAGCTGAGCGCCAGGCCGACTGCAGTGACGGTAGTACCACGCCAATCAAAGTTGCAGCTAGCTGCCAATCGTCGTCTAATGAAGCTCACCATGGACTCTTTCCCCTGCTTGAGCATATTTGTGTCAGCGTTGCTCCTCTTTGGAGACACTACTTCTGCCCTCTCCATCAGCAATAGCGGTAACATCAACATCAATCGTCGAGATGCATTGATTGGCGGCGCTGCAACAATTGCTCCATTAATCTTATCACCACAACAGGCATCATGGGCGGCATCAAATAATAATGATGCTTCTGCCACACCCATTGCAATTCTCGGCGCTTCCGGCCGTACTGGTGCTCTTTGTGTTGCATCATGTCTCCGACGTGGTTTAAATGTCAAGGCACTGACACGCTCTGGTACTTGGCCACCGAACAAGATTGATTTGAGCGCTGTTGGATTCGATGGTGATGCCACAACATCCAATCCACTACTAACAATTGATGCGTGTGATGTTAAGGATGCAACTGCACTAGCTGCAAGCATATCTGGATGTCGTGCGGTTATCTATGCGGCGTCAGCTTCGAAGAAGGGTGGAAACTCCAAAGAAATTGATGGTGATGGTGTAATAGCTGCAAGTGATGCCTGTTTGAAGGAAAAGGTTGGTCGGTATGTAGTCATCTCTTCTGGGTCAACCACAAGACCCAATTCATTGGGGTTCAAATTTACTGAAATGGCAGTGGCTGGTATTATGACTCAGAAACGTATTGGTGAAGTAGGTGTACGTGATGCATATTCAACAAATCAGTCTTCATCATCTTCATACACAGTTTTACGTCCAGGCGGCTTGGACGAGCCAAAACAAAATATAATTCAAGGACCGAGTGTCCTAGAAATTACACAGGGAGATGTATTATCAGGATTCGTTTCCAGGGCAGATGTAGCTGAAATTGCTGTCGAGCTTGCCTTGTCGTCTTTGCCAAATGTAAAAAACACTGCAATTGAATTGTACTACCAAAACAAAGTTGTACCTGTGGATAGAGGTTTCAAAAAGTATTTGCAGGATGGTGATGTTGAGCGTCTTCATGCTGACTCGTATGAGGGATTGTTTCAGGGTGTGAAGGCAAACTATGATTATCTCGCAGATGCATAGAGAGTAGATTATCTATTGTTACTAATGACGTTGTTTATAGCTTATACATGATACTTATGAAAACACAGAACAAGTTTGAACAAGCTACACTCCTCCGACGGCATAGTCATTCATGGCAGTATATGAATTTTCTACACTCTTTCATCGACATAGTCATTCAGGCTCTTGGGTGCACTATCTTCATATCTTCTGGTAACACATCTCGAGAGCAATCTACATAGAAGGAAGATTATAGGATTCGCAATGAAGAGGACAAGTACTGAGGTAATGATAGCTGTGACAGTGTTATCCTTCCAGTCAAGTTGTCCATATATGCTGGTGCCGTCTTCTCCCCTTGACTCATTGAATGGGTTTCCAATTGACGAAAATGAATGGATGATTGTCCAGATAATGTAAATGAAGCAAAATAATTCGTAGAACCAAAATTGTTTGATACGGATTGGAATCCGAGATAGGATGCAGCCGTCAATCATAATCAAGACCATTGTTCCACCGTGTAACATAATGCCCAGGTATGGCTGGAATCTGCCTGGATCAAACTCTAAGGCCCAGTATAAGATGGTTACTAAAACATTTGCAGGAAGCATGGCGGCATATAAGGTCCACATGACTTTAAGCCAGATGCTCAGTGTATTAGTTTGTGGAGGGCGGCAGGCCAATACAACTGAAGCCACGAAGGACATCAATGAATATGCTACCGTGAGCACAAGGGTCCAGTGAGTTAGATATGCCAGCCAAAAAGAAGGGAACTTGTTACCAGAAATACTCATAGCCATTACGCTGATCATCCATACCAAAATGATTAGCTTGGCTACTACATACGGTAAATGAGGCTTCGGTGAGAACGTGCTTGCTACATCAAGAAGTGTATGCGCATCTCCACCGTCTTGTTGCTCGACAAGATCGAAGTAGGAACCCTTGAACTCATTTTTCAAGGTGGTGCATCCTAAAGATGAAGTAGAGAGAATAATCATGTCAGTTAGAGATATTGGAAAGGAATCATTCCTAGTCATTCATGTTCTGCGTCTTCAGCTACTTTTCTTCTCACCGCATATCTTTCTACGCCTCTTCCCCTCTTGTTCATGAGAGGAGCTTGAAATTAGTGGAGCTGAATCTGCCATTGTTTTTATTTGATGTTGTTGTTGATTCTCTTGTTGTTGTTATTGTGGATTTGCGAGAGCACACTCCGACGGGACGCGTGTTCTTGAGGTGAAGTGTGTTGGAAAGCAAGAACGCAAGAAGTTCCAAGTGGGAGATTTCATTTGTTGGGACTTTTTGGAAAGGATGGCAGATAAAAAAATTATGCTTGCACTTGATAATGATGGTGGTTATAGCATTACACATAATAGTGTTTATAACAGTTTTGCCCACCTATTTACAAAATTGATCAATAAAATGGTTGTCCTTGAAACTCTAGATACACTCAAGAGATTCAAGATCGCCTTCTCCTCTTTCCGTTGTTTTTGCCACACATTTTACAAGTTCTCTTGCTCATATCATTCAAGAATGTACACTGAGTACAAGACCACTTGTTGCTATCATCCTCTTCTGGTTGTTGTTCCGCGGGAGGAGAATCGTTAGATGAGGCAGCCTCATTCATTTCAATATCTGCGGCATCATCGGCTTTGTCTTCCTCCTCATCTGCATTCACTTCCTCTTCTTCTTCTTCCTCCTCCTCATCCACGTGCACTTCCTCTTCCTCCTCATCATCATCACCCTCCTCATCGTCTTCTTCTTCTTCGTCTTCAAGAGCTTCCAAGTCTCCTGAAGCAGGGTCATCCTCGTCTTCGTCCTCCTCCCCTTCATCAGAATCAGATGCAAGAAAATCAGCCATTTCTTCTCTTGCATCTTCTTCGTCGCCAAGATGGGATTCTGTATCCTCATCGTTGTCGACATCAACCTTTTTCACGGTTTTCTTCGCGGCTGGCTTCTTCTTTGCACTATCATCTACGTCCGATGTCTTCTTCTTCCCGGTCTTTTTAGCCGCTGGCTTCTTCGCACCATCTGCGTCCACATCACTATCACCTGATTCATCATCGTCACTTTCCTCTTCCTTCTCTGCGGCCGCGAGTGCTTCCTCAAGTTCTTCAATCTTTTCTAGCTCCTCCATTGCCTTTCGTTCCTCCTCTTCTTGCTGTTTTTCTTGAATCAGCGACCAAGTAACTTCCAGCCCAAATACAAAAGACACGGTATCATAGCCATGCATGGCTGCACGAAAGATTGGATCATCTACAGTGTCGGCGGTGTGATGATGTGACCAGCTTCTCATGTTTTCCTCGTCAGGCATTCCAAGCTGCTCTTGATAGTCTTCTCCTCTCTCGACATTACTCGGAGCAGCATTTTCATCATTGCAAAGTCCTGCGACTTCTGGTTTGGATGTTTCCTGCTCGTGATCACAGTCTGCCTTCATGGTCATAAGCCTTGGGACTAACTCAGTCCACTGCTGTACCCACCAAAGCTGTAGACGCTGAGCTGCATCGAAGATTTCCTGCCCAGCCTCCCAAACCTTCATCACATTCGAAAACACACGATTGACATCCTTCGAGAAAGCGGCAGGACTGGCATATCCATTACTACCATTGGCCTTGTCGAGCCTGTTCTTCACAGTCCCAAAGTCCATTGGCTGCTTGACATACTTCTGGTATTCCTCTATCGCGACGCCATGATCGTCAGATTTGAGCGGAGTGAGGAAACTAGCCGAGTCTTCCAACTTCATCAGCTCTTCTAAAAGTTCACGGCATGCAGAAAGCTTCTTGGGCAATACTTTGGCCGCCTCAGCTTCGGCATCGTCGACGATAATTTTGCACCTTTCGCACTTCAATTTGTCATGAGTATCACTCGGAGTTCCTTGTCGAAGCTTGAAAAGGTTCTTCAGATCCTTTGAACTGAGCTCGTTGACTTGGTCTTTATCATCTACCACGGACTGAAGACCTTCCTTGGAAAGCTGGCGTTGAAAGATCTTCTCCTCAACAGTTCCAGTTGCCAGAAATCGATAAGTGAAGCATCGTTTCTTCTGTCCATCACGCCAGCATCGAGCAGCGGCCTGTTTGTCCACCGCGGGGTTCCAGTCGGGGTCGAATAGAACAAGTCGATTACCACCGATGAGGTTGAGACCACAACCACCGGCCTTACTAGACAAAAGAAATGCAATCAAACTGCTTGAAGGATCATTGAAGTCGTCGCACTGAAGGATGAAGAGGGGAAACACCAGTTACATATATGCTCATTACATCAATCACGTGGAGCCTCAAGAAAATACATCGCACTTACCATAGCCTGTCGCTTCTTCATCGAAATGCTTCCATCCAATCGACAAAACCCCCAGTTGTTCTCCCTACACATCCTACCAATGAGGTCCAAAGTTTGGGTGTAGTTAGATACAATCACGATCTTGTCACCGCCATTTCCTGGCTTACGCATCTCACGCATGAGACGCCACAAGACAAACATCTTCCCCGACAGTTCAGGATGGACTGGTGCATTCCGTCCACCACCCATGGCTTCGTAGGGCATGAACTTGGCAATACCATCTGCTCCGGGTGCGGCAGTGCTCTTCGTCTCTTCTTCTGCGTAGCTGATCTTCTTCTTGTTCCGGCCGCCTCTGCTTTGACCAAGATTTGATGATGAATCATCTTCGACTACTAGACTTGGGTGATTGCAAAGCTGGAAGAAGAATACAGAATATAGTCAGATCGGATTACATAAAAAGACACATATTTGACAAATTGAAAACAAAACCCAACTCACCTTCATGAGCATCTGAATAGATCCGAGACAGTTAACCTGCTTGCCATCAAGAACATGCTGCATAGCCTTGCTATTACACAAATGCTGATACATATTCTGCTGAATTTCAGTGAGGTTACAACAAACGACTTGGACCAACTTGGGGGGCAAATGCTGTGCATTCAACTCATTGATACGACGCAGAATGAATTCATTCACGATAGAAGACATATTCTGCTGAATCTCCATCATCTTCTGTTTCTGCTTCTCGGTTGCATCGGGCTCACGTCCCCGAAGGATAGGGTTGAGCGTCTTCCTTCGAAAGTCTTCCGGCGTACCCAAGATACCAGGATTGGTGAAGTCAACCATGGCATAAAATTCTTCAAGATCATTCTGCATCGGTGTGCCCGTCAGCAAGACACGACGTCTCACGGGTATAGAATTGAGTGCCATGGAGGTTTGATTCTCTCTATTCTTGAGTCGATGCGCCTCATCGCAGACTAGGAGATCACAACAATCCTTGTACTTGATAAGTCGACCGACATGTGTTCTGAGTGTTTCATAACTAACAATTAGAACATTGAACATTTTCGTCTTGACAAAGCAGTCAATGTTCTTCTCTACAGTCTTCCGATCTGACTCGGCAAGGGCTAATGTCTTGACGGTACCAGCGCCAAGCCATTTGGTGAATTCATTGTCCCAATTCTTCACAAGAGAGCAGGGACATACAACAATGACACGCTTGGCAGTTCGTGCCTTGTTGGCTGTAATACCAGTTTGAAGCAATGTCCAGATTAGACAGACAGATTGTAGGGTCTGAAGAAAAAGAAAAAAGAGGTGAAGGTAAAATATTAGTATTTCCACATACGAATCCCAAAGACAAACAACAAAAGGGGAGTGGAACAAAAGACATCATACCTTCCCTAATCCCATATCATCCGCTAAAATACATCCTGCACCACTAAAGTCTCGTAATCCCATAACACATTCATACATGAATGAAACACCCTCACGTTGATGTGGTCGTAACCATTTGGCCAATACTGGAGGGACAAAGACATTTTCTTTGTTGTATGCTGCATCAGGAGCTGTTGTGTCATTTTTTGTAAAAGAAAAGTAAAGGTGTTCATTTATAAATGTGTGAGCATTGAATAATGGGTATATGTGTAATATGGAAACTTTGGAGAGGTAGTGAGAGTGATGAAGCCTTACCTGGACATAATTCTATAACTTCTTCATCAATACCATACTCATTTGGTTTGGTAGTTGTCATCCTATATAAAAAAAAAGAATTCGACAGAGGAATTGATGATATTATTGTGAGTTTCGAGTCAATGGTAGCATTGGACAGAATAAAAGAGCATCATAATTCATCTACTTACAATCTAGGAGCCAATCCCTTCGCCTCACCACCATCATGTGGACTTCTCCACACCATCAATGGTTCAAATGGTCGTTCATCTTCCTTCTCATCCTCTTCACTATCACTCTCATCACTTGTTCCACTAGCATTGCCATCTCTAATTTTCCTTTCGGGTAATTTGAAGTTGAGACCTTTGCCTGCACGTGCCATGAGTTTGGCCATGCCATCCATTCGACGTTTTTGTCCCAATGTGGATGATTTTAATGCTAATTCAGCATTCTTATCGTATGATCGACGTTTGGTCATTGGACGTTGGAATTTACGAGATAGGCCTGTGGAGCCATTGACGGAAAGGCCGGCCATTACGGGTGCACGTGCAATGATGAGTTTGGTACCCGGTTGGAATAATTTGTTGGTAGAGTGTATGGATGGTTTGCATTGTTGTTGTCCAACACCACCGCCAAGATTAGATGAAAGACCACTGATGGAACGGGGAACACATTTGAGACGAGGGGGTGGAAGACCACCGGAAGTCCGACGACCGTCGGGTCCGAAGGAGGAGGAATTTTTACGACCGCCGAGCATTGTTGTATTTATTTATTTTTTTAGAATGTCTCTTGGGCGGTGATATATTACAGCAAGAGCGTGATGGAAATGACAAGGGGCAGAGGAGAGTGAAGGAGGGTGGTGGTAATAGGAGGAGCGGCAACGCCAGGTTTGCTGCTTGCTCAGTTTTCAGTTTTCAGTTTTTTGGTGCGCCAAAATCTGTGGGCAAAGAGTACATAAGCCCACGTACTTACGCACCAAAAGTCCCAACATTAGATAGAGAGACTCCCCCTTGTTTTACAAGAAGTGCTCCCTTTTTCACCGTGCCCCATTGCTTCACAACGTGTCCACTTGACAAAAGTCCAAAATCCAAAACGGAAATCTTTTGTTCCATGTCGACGCTGCCGATACCACCACCAAAATGAGTAACAATAGCAGCACCTACGCAGGACAAGCTGATCTTGCAAGGCTACCCATCCCCTCTCTCGAGGATACACTCGATCGTTTCATCAAAACAGTCCGACCGCTCCTCTCCTCCGATGAAAGAGATGTGTGTCAAAATGAAGTACAGAAATTTCTCTCCACTGATGGCCCGACACTACAAAAATTATTGGTAGAATATGATGAAAATGGACGGACGAAGGGTACACTGGGTAGCTTCGTTGAAGAATTTTGGAGTGATGCATATCTAGCACCAGATGCAAGTGTTGTTATGAATCTAAATCCCTTCTTCGTATTGGAAGATGGACCAGATAATAAAAAGTCGAAAGATCAATGTGCACGTGCTGCATCACTTGCCTTTTCTGCAATTAAATTTGCATCATCATTAAAACAGGAAACAATTAAACCAGATCAGATTCGTGGCAAGACATTATGTATGGATCAATTCCGAGCCTTGTTTGGGGCATGTCGTGTACCTAAAATTGGTGAACGTGATACAGTGGAGGTTGATCCAGAATCGTCCCATGTGGTTGTATTACAGAATAATCAAATGTATTTCTTCCAGGCGTTAAATATGGCAGATGGATCAGTGTGTTTGAATGAACAGGATATATATGAGATATTAACAGCCATTAAAACGGATGCGACACAACTACCACCTGATATTACCAGTCGTAATTCATTGGGAGTGTTAACAACATTACCCCGGAAGGAGTGGGCCGCGGCACGTAATCTACTTGTTGCTACCTCACAACATAATGACACTGCACTCGATGTTGTAGATGGAGCATTATTCGTTCTGGTGATTGATGATGTAACACCCAAAGATATTCATGAGGCAGCGGCCAACATGCTGCATGGGACATATGATCTACGATCACGTGATGATTTAATCGATTACCAAGCTGGGTCATGCTGCAATAGATGGTATGACAAATTACAGCTAATTGTCTGTACCGATGGGAGGGCGGGGATCAATTTTGAGCACAGTGCCATCGATGGTCATACCGCTCTACGGTTTGTAAGTGATATATTTGCAGACGATGTTGTATCATTTGCACAGTCAATTACGAAGACTATCTATTCGGATAATGATGGTATGTTTCCATCGATCATTCAAGCTGAAGTTAAAAGATCGGCAGCTTCCGTAATCCCCAAGAAACTAAACTTTGAATTCCCTCAGAAGATACTTGACAAGATTTACTATGCAGAAACTGCATTGAGTGATCAGATTGTTGCAAGTGAAACATATGTTTTGGAGTTTACGGAATATGGCAAAACTTTTATTGTTCGAAACAAAATGAGGTAAGCAAAGCACTATGCTGTAACACGGAGATTACTCTTTTGTGTACACCGAAACTTACTTTTGTATTGCTTTCTCCGCCTTTTCTACAGTCCCGACAGCTTCGTTCAGCTTTCAATGCAGCTGGCTCATTATAGGCTTTATGGCAAAATAGTTAGCCAGTATGAACCTGTGTTAACAAAAGGCTTCTATCACGGTCGTACTGAAGCAATGCGAACAGCTACAGAAAAGGCAGCAACGTTCTGCAAGACATGGTTGAACCCATCTGCTTCAAACGATGACAAGCTCAATGCTTTGAGAGAAGCAACTGTGTATCATTCTGCAACCTGTAAAGATGCGATGTTGGGCAAGGGTATCGAACGCCATCTATTTGCTCTGAAATGCATTGCAGACAAGAATGGCATCCCGACTCCAGATTTCTTTTCATCAAAGGCGTACTTAAAGCTTCAGCACACGATTTTATCAACGTCAAATTGCGGCAACCCTAGCTTGAGATGTAAGTATGTTAATGCTATCAAACTTAGTGTACACTTCTTGGATCATTTCACTCACAATTTTGTTGGTTTATTACAGTATTTGGGTTCGGTCCAGTGGTTCAAGATGGATTTGTAAGTTATTGAATGTTCTCATTACTTTCTCTCCTTCCCTGCCTACAACTAACAACAACTTGCTCATCCTTCTCAACTGTTTAGGGAATTGGATACATCATTAGGGACGGTGGACTCCAGTACTCTATATCGAGCAAACACCGCCAGACAAAAAGGTTTGCTCACACTCTGAAGCAAACACTGATTGATATGGGTAAACTCTTGCAGCCATTCGATTCTCTGAAGGTTGAATGTTCGGTAGTGGTTAAGCCAGATCTTGCGAAGGATACAGCAGAGTACCTCGAGGCATTTTGTGATACGTATGGAGAAAGTCCAGTTCCTAATGTTGCTTCAATCAGTCTTGAGGAACCGCCGGCTTCCCCATCTAGGAAACACTCTAGAGGATTCGCGAGAGTTATTCGAAGACAATCAAGTATGAGCATGAGGAACTTGGCAAGTTTCGGTGATGATATTACGCCTAGAGGAGAAGGAAACAGAAAGCTTCTTGTCGAGGAGGACTAATGGAGTGTTGGTGTATGTATATAGTTCCAAATGTTTCTCAACTAAAAAGATCTAATTTATATGAAAACAGATTCAAAACAATAGCAGCAGTCAAACAATACAGCATGGGAGCATTTTAGCTAGCTCATTTCAACCCTTTTTACCCAGTAAATAACAAGGAAGAAGCACCGATTGCGGAGTAGATCCGTCTCCGTCTAGATCGTACAAGTAGAGATTTTCGATGCACTCGGAGCTCCAAACATCCTTGGTCTCGGTATACACCAGGTCATCAGATGTGACCGTAGCGCTGCATGTGCATACTCCGCTCTCAGCATCAAGTTCACCTGTGATTGCTGTAACTTTTAAAGAGTTACAATAAGTGTCACCGGGATAGTCTTGGAGACACCACCCCTCAGTTGAACAATCATCATATCGATCAAACTGATGAGCGTCGCAAATGGCTCCCGCGTGAGTATTCGATGCGATAGTCCAAGAGTTAGCATACCAGGATGACATTGTACAAGTACAAGCGTCATATCCATTTCCATCGCAGCTAGACCTTGCCGTATAGCTTTCGAGGGGTTGGTCAATCCAATCGCCCAAGCTAACAGCGTCCTTGCACCACGTGTCGCAAGTCATGTCTGGTAAACAAGGTTCACATTCGACGGGGTTGGTGTTCTGAGAGAAGTCTCCACACAAGAATCCCTCGGAACATTGATCGATATTGCCAGCGATGAGGCCACTGCTCACCTGAACACCAGAACAAGGAGCACGGCATGAACCTTCAGCTGGCGGTTCTTCGGTAGTCCCTCCACCAACACAATCAGCGAATCCTTGTCCTCTGGGGCAGTCTGAGCTTGAAGTACAGGAGAGACCTGACCTCGATCCTTTGTCGCAAGTCCCAGACACCTCTGTAATTGTACCGGGGCAATCTTGGTCAGAAGAGCATGATGTAGTACCATCCGTGCATACACATGAGGTTGCCTCAGGAGGACAATTGGGGCTACTGCAAGACCCACAATCAGAACAAGTGCTGCAGTCTTCGTCTCCGTTGCAGGTTCCATCACCCAAGAGATGCAGACGCCTGTTGCATCACATGTCTCTCCACTTGCCGTGTTACAAGCGCAGTCCTCACATGAACAATCCTCTGATTCATCACAAGTACCGTCCCCACAAGAGCTGCCGCCTCCTTCACACTCGCCACAATCTTCTGGACAGGTCACACAAGTCTCACCCCCGCTACATTTGTTATCGCCGCATGAAGGCTTTGCGAGGATACGTTGGAATGAATCGAGGCGGGCCGTCGCCTGCCCGATGGAGAGTATGAGGGTGATGATGAGGAGAGCATTCATCTTGATATTTATGTTGATGCTTTTATGAAGACGTTGTTCCTACTGGAGGGCTACTGCAGATAAGTAAGCTCGGTCATGGTGATTCATGATTATTTGTGGAGCTAAGTCTGATGCCTATCAAATCGTGAAAGTTGTTCCTCCGACGCTAATCTAACGTGTAAGCAATGCCATGGTATCAAAGGTGATGTAAGTAGGATTGATGTCTGTGTCGATGTCCAGCAAACTTGTCGTGAAAGGATTTTCTCCGAGATCATGTTAGTGTCACTATGACTCATTGTACCAAGCACCAACCGGAAAACAGTTCTCCCTAAGTGCCCTAATAAATAATAATTATAGTGGTGATAATCTATTACTACATTATTTTCATCGTTGATTGCTTTTGTTGTGCTTGAAATTATTGCATTTGGCATTCTGTTCACCAGATATTATTTGTTTGTATCAAGTAGAAAGCCTAACTTGACTATTAACATCCAAGTTGTTGCTGTCAGTGCTACGATTGTACGAAACCAATCCATACAATTCTGCCTGTCGTAATGTCAAAATTGGTGGTCCATCGGCAAAGTACTTCCCTCGTGCCAATTTCACACCATCTTGTTGATGGTGTGGCTTCTCCTTCTTCTTGGGCGGGGCAAAATGTCGACTCTTTACATTGGGTCTATGATCACCAGTTTGCATTGTCAGATACTCTTCCAATTTTCCCTCATACACATCTTTGGGTGTCATTGCTGCCGGTAACATGGCAGTATAACTCACTGCACGAAAACCAGTACTCGGTAAACTTGGTCCTACTCCACAATGTACCAAATCACTCCGCCATAAGATAACATCACCAGCATTTACTGTTATCTTCTTGGCACTCATACCCAATCCCTCTAGTACCATTAATTCTTCATCAGTCAACGGACACCAATCACTCCGTCCTCTCCATATACTCTTTGTCATTTCAGCATGATATACATGACTTCCTGGCCAGCACTGGAAGCATCCATCGGCACCATCCTTATCTTGATCAATAAAGCACGTTGAACTTTGTATACACTGTAAACCCGTATGTGCTGAACACTGATCAAAATGCTCACCCATTGCCTTAGCTTGCACCTTGCCACATACACGTGGACGTTCTCTATGAAGGACTGGATGTGTGGCACCATTACTCGCTACGCCAAGTGCAGTTGGTCTGTGGAAGGTAAAGCCCTCCTTACTCGAATGCAATTCACGTGTACCAAAGAGTGGTTCGAATATGCGTTCTGCTAGACGTTCACGTAATGAGCTGAAGACCCATCCAGCTTGAAAAGATTGACTCATGTCGGGTAAGAAGCCCCAGCCTGAATGTGGCCATGGATCATTATCATATAAATGATTGTTTGTCGTGTTATTGTCAGTTGTTTCATCAGCATGCTGAGTTGTCGAGTCATCAATAATAGGTGGCGGATACCACGAATTTGGATCATCTCTACTAACACCCGGAGAGGTAGCCTCAACGTAATCCCAAAGTCGTGATAGTTCTACCAAACACTCCTCCTTGCTGAATATGTTTGGTAGCACGATATATCCATCAGTTTGGATAGCATCCTCTATGCGACGTCCAAGATCAGTCGCTTCGGATATATATGGTAGTAGAGCATCATGTTCTAATGCTGCTGGTGGCTGATCGTTGCTGCTGTTGGGCATGGCTGCGCGGCTACCTATTGGCTAAGTAGTATTGGTGCCTTTGCCTTTGAGTTGCAACGTGTGACAATTTTGTGTACTAATTCCTACACGTACTAAGCTAGAATCTCCGACCACACAATTTTGCAAAAGCCACATCATCATTGCCGGCCCTTTGCATCTGCCTCCATAAGCTCCATAGTTACGTACTGGTTCATATTGCATAGCTAATTAAAGTCATGTTTTTCGGAGGCGATCCATTTGAACACTTCGCACATGGCGGAGGAGGAAGTCGTAGATCTGGGATGGGAAGACCGTCCGCAGATGTTGATACAACAAAGCTATATGAAACTTTGGGGGTAAGAATATATTGTAGAGGCCTTCGCGGCATTGCATTGCAAAATTAAATGTTATCAAACCTGCAAGTTGGTCAGGCATGATGGTCTGTGTCTCGAAGTGATTTTACATTTGAGTGTATGCCGCCCCAGTCGGATTGACCAGTGACGAGAATCATTCAAACAAAGTTATTGTACATGATCGACACAAACTTCATCATTTTACCGCAGATAATCAGTTCAAGCGATCCACACTTGCTCTCACTAACGTACTCATATCATTTTCTCTCTATCTCTTCTTCCCTACTTTAAAATAATAATAAACAACAGGTTAGCAAAACTGCAGACCAAAAGGAAATTAAGAAAGCGTACAGAAAGCTTGCAGTAAAGCACCACCCCGATAAGGGAGGAGACGAACACAAGTTCAAAGAAATTAGTGCTGCGTATGAGGTACTTTCTGATGAAGAAAAAAGATCAAAATACGATAAATATGGGCTTGAGGGGTTGTCTGATGAAGGTGGAATGGGTGGCGGTGGAGCTGAGGACTTGTTCTCCATGTTCTTCGGTGGAGGGGGGCGTAGTCGTTCATCCGGTCCACGTAAGGGTGAAAGTGTGAACCATCCACTCAAAGTTAGTTTGGAGGACTTATACAATGGCAAGACGGCAAAAATAGCCATCAATCGACAAGTTATTGTGGGAGAATCGAAAATGTGTACCGCATGTGACGGACAGGGTGTAGTCGTTGAATTACGGCAGATTGCACTGGGGATGGTCCAACAGATGCAGCGTCGTTGTACCGAGTGTGGTGGACAAGGATATTGCGCAAAGAAGAAGAAGGAACGTAAGATTCTGGAGGTTCTTGTGGAGAAGGGGATGAAACACAATCAGAAAATTACCTTCCGTGGTATGGCAGATGAGAAACCCAACATGGAGGCTGGAGATGTGAATTTTATTATTCAGGAGAAGGAGCATGACTTGTTCAAACGCAAGGGTGCAGATC
>JACLAB010011579.1_pt1 | contig 25758 bp, 24 predicted proteins | sample 8027921 | NCBI WGS metagenome assembly JACLAB01 (sample SAMN15725117, study PRJNA655200) | protist metagenome | isolation source: fluorescence activated cell sorting (FACS) single amplified genomes of... | place: USA: West Boothbay Harbor, Gulf of Maine | collected 2000-07-19
TTTATTTATATTTAATTTATGTAGCTTCACTTTTAGTTTATAGATATTTTATAATACCTATAAACTAGAATTTATATTTGAACTACAGGTACTTGTTTAAAATATTTTCTAAATATTCTTGATTACCTGATCGTGGAGTTGGCTCAAGAGTATCTTCAATAACTTTCTGATGAATTGATTCTAATGTTGCATCCTTTGAGTGAATAAATTTTCCAAGATCTTTATCCCAATCCTCATATCTTTTTGATACATAATTTGGCAAAATATTATCATTAATCATTTTTTCGACAGCCAGTAGTGTTTTTGCGCAAATATCCATCCCTCCTATGTGAGCATAAAATAAATCTTCAGGATCAATTGATTGTCTTCTTATTTTTGCATCAAAGTTTAGTCCACCTTGTTTCAAACCACCATTGGAGTAAATATGATAAAAAGGAAGTATGAGTTCTGAAACACTATTAGGGAATTGGTCAGTATCCCATCCAAGAAGTGTGTCACCTCTATTTATATCAAGACTTCCTAGAGCCTTATTAGCTATCGCGTAAGCTATTTCATGTTCAAAACTATGACCAGATAGAGTTGCATGATTAGCCTCAATATTTAACTTTATTTCTTTTTCTAAACCCGCACTTCTTAAAAAAGCTAAACAAGAGGCTGAATCAAAATCATATTGATGTTTTGTTGGTTCATGAGGCTTTGGTTCAAGAAGTATTTGTCCACCAAAACCAATCTTATGCTTATAATCAACTACAAGCTCAAGAAAACGTCTTAAATTGTCCATTTCCAATCCCATGTTGGTATTAAGAATAGTTTCATATCCTTCTCTTCCTCCCCATAATACATAATTACTTCCACCTAATCTCTTCGTTGCGTCCATACAGTCTTTTACTTGAGCCGCCTTATAGGCAAAAACTTCTGGGTCTGGATTTGTTGAAGCACCACTCATATACCTTTTGTGTGAAAAGGCATTTGCTGTTCCCCATAAAAGTTTAGTATTAGAGTCTTGCATTTTTGATTCCATCATATCAACAATATGAAAAAAATTAGATTGTGTTTCTTTGTAGTTAGACCCTTCTGGGGAAATATCTCTGTCATGAAAACAAAAGAAAGGTGTTTTTATTTTTTTAAAAAAATCAAAAGCTTCATCAAGCTTCATTTCAGCCATTTTAAGAGGGTCACCACTTGACATCCAAGGTCGATCAAAAGTAGCACCACCGAAAGGATCTAAGCCAGGCCAAGTGAAAGTATGCCAATAACAAGTTGCGAATCGCAGATGTTCTTTCATCGTTTTTCCCAAAACCATTTTATTTTCATCATAGTATTTAAAGCTTAAAGGATTATTACTGCTTTCTCCTTCAAAGTTTATTCCATTAATGTTTTTAAAGTAATCACTCATCATTCCCTCCTAATGATTTATTATATTTTTTGCTATTCTAAGATTTGCGGATACTATTTGAGACCAAACTTCATATCGTTTATTTAAAATATCAACCAACTCAAAGCTAGTATTAATTATTTTTTGGGCAGCTATTTTTTTCATGACTTTTTCTTGATCAAATTTTCCTGTTGAAATCATAGCAAGTCTTGCAACACCAAGTGATGGGCCAAGGTTAGAATCCTCTCCTTGAATAATTTTTGTATTAATTGCTGAACTTAGAAGTTTAAGCCAAGTTTCACTTTTTGTTCCACCTCCAACAACATAAGTTTCATCAGTTTTATCGTTAATTTCATTTACTGCTTCAAAGCCATCTTTTAATCCAAAAGTTACTCCTTCAAGAACGGCATATAACATTCCAGCCTTTGAAGATGATGTTGTAATTGAATGAAACCCTGCTCTTATAAAAGCATTGTTATGTGGAGTTCTCTCGCCGCTTAGATATGGTAAAAAAAAAGGAGCATTTTTAATATTTTGCACATCATCATAAAAATCACCTACAATTTTATAAAAATCCTGAATTGAAATTCCATACATTCCTGATACCCAATCCATACAATTGGCAGCACTAAGCATAACAGACATATGATGCCAGGTATCTGGTAAGCAATGGCAAAAAGAATGGACTGCTTTTTTAGTATTAGATGAAAATTTTGAGGTGGGAGAAAAATAAACTCCTGAAGTCCCTAAAGATAAAACAGCTTGAGAAGAATTAATAACACCAGATCCAGCTGCTCCTGCTGCCTGATCGCCTGCGCCACCAGCTATAATAACATTGTGATTAAAACCAAATTCTTCTTTAATTGATTTAGATATTGTTGCTGATTGCTCTGAACCATCTACAATTCTTGGCATATGCTTAATATTTAAAAATGTAGAATCTAATAGTTCTTCTGACCAATTTCTTTTTTGAATATCAAGCCATAACGTGCCTGATGCGTCAGAAGTATCAGTTACAAACTCACCTGATAATCTATATCTCAGATAATCCTTTGGGAGTAAAACTTTATCAATTTCCCTGAAAACATCAGGCTCATTATTCTTTACCCATAAAACTTTTGGAGCTGTAAAACCTGGCATAGCTATATTGCCTGAAATATCTCTAAGATTTGAACATTTCTGTTCCATCTCATCACATTCTTTTGATGAACGTGTGTCATTCCACAAAATACAATTTCTTAAAATTTTAGCTTCTTTATTTAAAAGAGTTGCACCATGCATTTGTCCGGAAATAGATAAGGCAAGTGTTTCAGTAAACTCTCTAGGTTTTTCTTTTTTTAGAAAATCAAAACATTTTAAAGTAGCTTGATACCATTGCTCTGGATCTTGCTCGTAATATCCATTTTTTGGATTCTCAATTGAAATTATTTTAGTTTTTGAGGCAAGGGTATTTTGATTTTCATCAATAAGGATAGTTTTTACAGATGAAGTTCCTAAATCTATTCCAATAAACATAATTATCTAAATTATCATTTATTTGAATTAATGATAGTTAATGTTCCAGAAACTATTATCAATATCATTCCTATTAATGAAAGAGTATCTAGATTCTCATTAAAGAAAAGCTTACCTAATATTGAAGCCCAAATTAATTGTAAGAAAAAAAAAGGACCTATGAATCTCGTAAATTTTCCTGAAATATGAAAAATAAAATTAAATAATAGGCTAGCGAAAAAAAGCAAACATCCACCTATAAAAATAACAATCAACTCATCTTGAATTAATTTTACAGGATCAACAACAGAAAGCATTATACAAAATAGAGTTAATGGTAACAAATTATAAAATGAGTATCCTAGAGCAGTTGCATTCTTAGAAAATTTACTAACAACCACACTAGTCAATGCATTATAGGCAGCAACTAGAAAAATTAAATAAATAAAAACATTTGTTTGAAACATAGTCGGTTTAGCAATAAGAATTGTTCCTGCAAAACCTATTATTAAGATAAGCCAGTACTTAAGAGATATAATTTCTTTTTGTAAAATACTTGACCAAATTAAAATAAAAAAAGGAGTAGTCATAATTATTGGAGTAAAAATATTCAATGGAATTTGTTTTAAAGAGTAATAAATTATAATTGGAATTGGTATGAATGTAAGACCTCTAAATAAAGGTAAAAAATAATCTTTTTTGTTTTCAAATATTAGATTTTTTTTTACACTTTTTGAAATTATTAAAAAAATAATAAAAAATATCATAGGCAGACTAAGCCCTAGTGCATAATAGTGATACCATAACAGATTTTTATTTGATCCTAAAAACTTAGTCGTTGTATCAAATGATGCACCAAAAAACGTTTGAATAATAACTAAATTAATTCCTAAAAGAATAATTTTATTTGATGAAATAAATTTAAACATATAATGAGTTGATAACTTGGTATCTATTAGAATTTAAACATTTGTATATAAAATAGGAATTAATTATGAAATATTTACACACAATGGTCAGAGTTGAAAATATAGAAAATTCATTAGACTTTTATTGTAATAAGCTAGGCTTAAAAGAAGTGAAAAGAGTTGATCATGAAAAAGGACGTTTTACTTTAATTTTTTTAGGCGCAGAAAATAGTGATGAAAAGACAGGTTTGTTAGAATTAACTTATAATTGGGATTCTGAAAAGTATACTGGTGGCAGAAATTTTGGCCACTTAGCCTACAGTGTAAAAAATATTTATGATGTGTGCGATAGATTAATGAAAAGTGGGGTAACAATAAATAGACCACCAAGAGATGGCCACATGGCTTTTGTTAGATCGCCCGATAATATATCCATTGAGATACTACAAGAAGGAGAGAGTTTATCACCTCAAGAACCTTGGTTATCTATGGAGAATACAGGCAGTTGGTAATTATATAAAATTTTACTAATCTTTTATTAGTAATTTTACTTCTTCTTCCGTTAATGGAATTGGTTGATTGCATGTTGATCTTAAATTTACTTCTGTTTTTGTTTCTGAAGCGATGATCGTTGACTCTATTATATCCAAAACATGTAATGCTAAATTACCATTGCAACGATGATGTTTTTTATTCTCTATAGAGTAAATCATTTCTGATAAACCTACTCCGCGGTAATTGGATTGTTTTGGAGCCTCGTTACTTCGACCACTATGATTAACTATATTCGTTTTTCCTAAGTATTTATCTTCAACTGAAATTTCTTGCCACTCTGATCCTAGTTCACGAGATAATAAAACTGGCCCACCAAACATATTTGGATCTGGAACAACAAGTGATCCTTTAGTGCCATATAATTCCATATGATTTCTTGCATGATTTTGAACATCAAAAGAAATAAATCCTTGAACTACAGCTTCATTCTCAAATTCAACATCAAACATTACAGAGGTAGATATTTCAACATCAAACGATTGTCCTTTTTTTGGACCAATTAAATAATCTCTTTGATTAGAGAATTTTTTTCCTCTTGATCTAACATTTTTTGCCGGACCTAAAAGGTTAACTAATGTTGTAAAAAAATAAGGACCCATATCAATAACTGGGCCTCCACCAGACTGAAACCATGACTCAGGATTGGGGTGGAATTCTTGTACACCAGGAAAGGCAAAAATAAAATTACCTGTCAAAACTTGTCCGACTTCACCTCTATCAATAAACTGTCTTGCAACCTGTCCACCACCACCTAAAAAAGTATCTGGAGCATTGCCAATGAATAAATTTTTTTTATTTGCTAAATCAACTAACTCTTTTGCTTCGTCATATTTAATGGACATTGGTTTTTCACTGTAAACGTGTTTACCAGACTCTAAAGCAAGTTTTGAAATTTCATAATGAGCCTGAGGTATTGTAAGATTAAGAATAATATCAACATCACTATCATTTAATACCTCATCTACTTTTGATGATTTTATTTTATATTGATCTGCACATTTTTTTGCTGCTTCAGGAAATTTATCTGCACAGGCAATAAAATTAATATTATTAAAGTAATCTTGCGCACGAAAATATGTTTCGGCAATATTTCCACAGCCTATAAGTCCAATATTTTTCATATTTGTTAAAATTTAGTTACAATACCTATAGAGAATTTCGATAAAAAAAATAGATATTATTTAGCTTTATAGCCAATACCAATGTTGTTCTTTTTTTTACTTACATCCATTATTTTTGGGTATTCATAATTCAAACCTAAGAGTTGTCGCACTTTATCATTCGAGTTATTTTTAAAATCTTCATCTAAATATGTAATTAAATCTTCTACAGGTTTTATATATTTTGGAAGAAACTCAATGAGTAATGCGGCTCTTTGATGATCTGATTTATTTGGAGATGCACCGTGCCAACAATTGCCATTAAAAAAAACTAAGTCACCAGGATCAGCAATCATTTGCTGTCTATTAGAAAAATCATCATTCTGATTTGGGTAATGGAGTTTTTTTTGAGAACCAGGAATATACGCAGTGGCTCCTGATACTTGCGAACATTCATCTAAAGGAATTGTAACTTGACAATTTTGTGCAAAAGAACTGTTTAATCCCATTGGAAAAGTTTCTGTTTTATAAAAATCCCAGTAAGGGTAATCTATATGTAATTCTTGTCCAGGCGATCCTGGTAACAACCTACTGGCACAGTAAGATCCACAAAAAAACTCATTACCCAATAATTTGGACATAAGAATAAAAATAATATCATCAGTAATTAATTTTGAAAAAACATCCCCTTTTCCAAATAAATTCCAAACTCGTTGTTGTAAGTTAATTTTTCCAGAAGCTTCTGCTTCAGCATTAAAATGTGACTCTTTTTGATCTTGTGTATCAGCATAGTGATTTACAATTTCTCTAGCAGATTTAATATCATCTAAGTTATAAACATTACTTAAGACTATGACACCAGACTCTAACATCAATTCATTCAAAGCCTTTTCGATATTAAAATTTTCTTTAGTGAACTTTTTCATTAAGAAAAAAGTTTAACTTAAAAAATATTAAAAGAAAATATAAAAAATTATAGTTCTAATTCTTTAGCGAGATCACCAATTTCTGCCCCACCAGCCATTAATCTTTTTACTTCATCTCCGCCTAGTTCTGAAGACAAGCCAGTTCCAATAACTTCTCCTAAACTTAAAAAAGTAAATCTATCAGCAATCAATCTTGCATGTATTTCATTGTGTGTAATTAAAATAATAGCAATATTGCCAAGGCGTTGGACTTTCTTGATTGTTTTTAAAACTTCCATTTGTTGTTTTTGACCAAGAGCAGATGTAGGTTCATCTAGTATCAGTATTTTTGCTCCAAAGTAAATTGCGCGCGCTATGGCCAAAGTTTGCCTTTGCCCTCCTGACATAGTTCCCACTGGTTGATTAGGATTAGAGATATTAATTCCTATTTTTGACATTTCTTCAATCGTAATAGCATCCATTTCTTTCATCTTCATAATGCCAAAAGCACCAGGACCTTTTTTAAGTTCACGTCCCAGAAAAAAATTTCTAGTAACAGAAGTCAAAGCATTTAGGGCTAGATCTTGATAAACAGTTCCAATTCCAGAATCAGAAGCTTGTCTTGGCGAAGAAAAATTCACAACCTTTCCATCAACTTTTATCTCTCCCTCAGTTAAAGGATGGACACCAGATAAAACTTTAATTAATGTCGATTTTCCTGCTCCATTATCTCCAAGTAAGGCATGTACCTCACCAGGGTATACATCAAGAGATACACCATTAAGAGCGGTAAAGGATCCAAATTTTTTAACTAAATTTTTGATTTCAATTAATGGTTTTGTATTTTCACTCATCTAAATACTACCAATAATTCTTTTACGTATATTTTCATTTGTAAGTGCTGCAGAAACCAAAACTGCACCTAAGAAAACTCTGTAGAAAGAACCATCTATTCCAGGAATATAAAAAAATGCTTCTTTAGCTATTCCGAAAATTATAGCTCCTAATAAAATTCCAAGTATAGTTCCAAAGCCCCCTGTTAATACAACACCTCCAATTACTGCAGCTGCAATAGATTCTAATTCTTTTAGATTACCTTTTGCTGTGTCAGCTGTATTAACTTCAAAAACCTGACATGCTGCAAACATAGTTGCACAAAATGCAGTGAACATAAATAATGAAATTTTAACAGCGTTTGTTGGAACTCCATTTGCTTGAGCAGCACTTAAGTTCCCTCCAGTTGAGTAAATCCAATTTCCTGCTTGTGTGCGGCTTAAAACAAAATAACAAATAAGAGCCATTAAGAACCATATCATAATACAAGAATACATTCCTGGAGCAAACTGATTTCCATAGTTATTCACATTCCAATCCGCAGTATAATATAACCAACTAAAAACTGGTTCCATAATATCTCCTCCAAAAAAATGAGCTACTGGACGAGCAGTAATAATAGTGTCAATATAAGCCTTTGCAATATCAATATCAGTCACAGCCTTTACAGCAACATCAGGAACGCTAACTCCAGCTTCAATCTTTTTTGTTAATAATTCAATCATTGATTCATTGTTTGATTTTTTTGCGCCCGCTAGAGATTTTTCCAAAGAATTAACCATTTTTGATTGATTAGAGAGTGTTTTGTAAGCTGCAACTTTTTCATAAACATATGCTAATTTTTCAGAGATTTTTGCTATTGTTTCTGTGGGTGCAGTTTTTAAAATTTCTAATAATTGATCATTTGGAAGAGATTTGGCAGCGTCTCTTTCCATCTCTCCATGACCTGGGACATTTATAATATTTTTGATATCTGGAAGATCTGTAACTGTAGTTGATCCTGCTGTTTGATCTGGAGCTCTGTTAAACGCACGGTAACAAACCTCAGTTAAACCTCGCAAAAAAAATAGACCACCTAGTGTTACAATAAAAGAAGCTATACCCGTTTTGACTACTAACCATCCCTGAAACCAACCAAAAGGAAGTGTTAAACACAGGGTTATTAGTATTGCTGTAAGTGGTGAGACATTGGTAATTTCAAATAATTTTACAGTTTCAATATGAAATCCATCAACAAAAGAAATATAAGGTATCACAATTGCAAAACCCCATTTTAAAATCATTGCCATGCTTCCACCAGCAAAACCTATCATAGAGCCTATAGATAAATCAAACTCGCCAGCGATAATTAGCATTCCTGCCCCAAGAGCTACAATGCCCAACTGAGATATTACTCTAAAATTATTTCTAATTCCAAGGGCATTAAATCCTTCTCCTGAAAAAGGGTTAAGGGAAAACTGACCTTCAGGAATTGAAAAGTATCCAAGTAAACAAAATAAAAGTATTAAAACTCCTATTGGACCTACTTCAGGTCTTGCTAAAATTGAAGAATACCATTTTTTTTCTCCTTGGCGGTCTGACTCTTGTCTTTGTATTTGAGACATTTTTGAATTCATTTATGTAAAAAAATTTTTTGTTGAAAATCAAGGACCGTTAAAACGGTCCTTGATAGTAAATTAACTATCTATCAATTCCTGCAAGTGCAGCAACTGAAGATGCGTTAGACTTATCAACGAAGCCAGGTCCCGATGGGATATTAGCTCCTGGTAAAAGTCCAGCGCCGTTATTATAAAGGTGTAATACGATAATTGGCATATAACCTTGTAAACGTTGTTGTTGATCGATAGTGAATGAAACTTTTCCAGCACCAATTAAATCCATAACTCCAGGACTTAAATCAAAACAAGAATGATGTACTGTCATACCTAGATCATCAATGGCTTTTGCAACTGCTTCACAAACATGAGGTCCAACAGATAAAACTGCGTCAACACCTGAGCTTGCTTGTAAGGCAGCAGTAGCACGAGTTTGAATTGTTGCAGGATCTGAAGTAGTATCAGTAAATTCCATAGGAACTGACTCACCATAACCTTCACATCTATCAACTAAAGCAGTGTTATAAGCTTCTTGAATCATACAAAGAGCTTTTGTAGCACCCTCGCTTGCGGCACGAGCACCAGCAGATTGTCCAGCAAGATACTCGGGCTGACCAACGTGCATTAAGGCACCAAGGCTAGCAGAAGACTCAAGGCCTGAGTTCATAGTAATTACTGGTACACCAGCAGCAACAGCAGCTTTAATAGCAGCACCCAAAGCATCTGGATCAGGTAAAGAAATTACCATACCATCAGGTTGAGTTGCAGCAGCAGCTTGGATTGAGCTTGCCATATCTGCCATATCAGCAGATGGATTGTAAATGTACTCAAAGTCAGCACCAATTGCAGCAGCAGCGTCTTCACCACCTTTTTGAACTACAGGCCAAAAAGGATCTTTTCCTTCACCGTGAGTTACCATAACGTATCTCTCAGCAAATACAGAACTAGTAATAAAAACAAGTGCTGCGATTGAAATTAGAAATTTTTTCATATTTCCTCCTATAAAATTATGAATAATTTATTAATAAATTATTCATATTATTGAGTATTTTTTAAATCAAGAATAATTTAAAAGAATTTGTGAATTAATAATATAAAACAATAAAACGTTTTACAAAAATTAGCCATTTTTGGCTTAAAAATATAAAAAATGGCGTATAAACTAGAGTATTAAAATTTTTTTTATCTAATACTTCTTCCTCCATCAACGGGAAGAATTATTCCAGTAATAAATGATGCATCTTCGCTAGCTAAAAAATATATAGATTTTACTATTTCTTCAGTTTTTGCTATTCTACCTAATGGATGAGTTTCAGTCATTCTGATATTAAATTCTTTGTCATTATTTATTTCTTTTTTGAGAGTTTCAATCATTTTAGTTCTCACTGCGCCGGGTGCTATAGCATTAACTCGTATTTTAAATTTAGCAAGGTCCAAAGAAAGAGATGATGTAAAAGAAGTTAAAGCACTTTTAGAGGTGGTATAAGTAATAATATTTTTTACCCCCCTAATAGCATTTACAGATGAAGTATTAACAATATTTGCTTTTTTTAAAAAAGGTAAAATATATTTAGTGGCAAGAAATAAACTCGTGGTGTTTATTAACAATAGATGGTTCCATAACTCTAAAGAAGTATTTTTAATTGACCCACTTATTCTTATTCCAGCATTATTTACTAAGTTGTTTATAGCAGGAAATTTTTTTTTAACTTAGATGAAAGAAGTGCCCATTTACTCTTTTATGTAACATCTAAATTGTAATGAGTTAATTTTTTTGATTTTAAATTAATCTTTTTCTCAAATGTAGTTACAATAACATTACAGCCTTCTTTTAGTAAAATTTTTTATAAGACTTAATCCAATACCTGACTCTGCTCCAGTTACTAAAGCTACCTTATTCTTAAAACGCAAAACTACTAAACTCCTTTTCGTTGCATTTTTTTTCCTTCTATTTGTTCTTGAAGAGCTTTTTTGTTACCTTCAGTAGTAGCATTTTCTAATGTTGGACTCTCCCAGAATGCCGTTCCATCTAACCATTCATAACCATGGGTTTCCATAACAATTACATAAGTTTTATCAGACTCTTTTGCTCTCTTAAAAGCGGCTTCTAGTTCAGAAGTAGATTTTACAGTTTCACCATTTGCTCCCATACTTTTTGCATGAGCTTCAAAGTTAACAAATTGTAAATTCTTAGCTCTTGCGGCTCTTAGATTGCAAATATACTCCTTACCTCCTTTAGCAAGTTGAAGTCTATTTATAACCATATGGCCGCCATTATCACAAACTACAATAATAAGTTTTTGCTCGTATAATACAGAACTATAAATATCACTATTATGCAAAAGATAAGAGCCATCTCCAATAAAAACTACAACGTCTTGTTTTGGCTTAGCCATTTTAATTCCAAGCGCACCAGATATTTCATAACCCATACAGCTAAAACCCCATTCTGTTTCAAAAGTATTTAATTGTTTAGGTTTCCAAATCTGAACAACCTCTCCAACTAGGCCACCTGCTGCAGTAACTACTATATCTGACGGATCAGCATTTCTATAAACCGCACCTACAGCGTGGGCGTATGAGGGAATTTCTTGATTTGTAGGGCCACTTTCTTTTTGAACATATGAGTCCCATTTTTGTCTTTCTTTAACAGCTTTTTCATACCACTTACCTGAAGCTTTCCAATCACCTAATTCTTTTGACAGCTGAGTTAAACCTATTTTTGCATCACTCACAACAGGTATTGCTCTATGTTTAGTTGTGTCAAATCTTGATGTATTAATGGAAACTAAGCTAAAATCTGGATTTTGAAAATTAGTCCATGATCCTGTTGTAAAATCTGCAAGCTTTGTTCCAACTGCAAGAGCTAAATCGGTATCCTTAGATAGGTTGTTTGAAGATCCTTCACCCAAACAGCCAATTGCACTTATGTAATATGGGTCATCATGAGTCATGCACCCGATTCCCATCACAGTAGAAGTAACTGGAATATTATGTTTTTTAGCAAATAAAGATAATTCTTCTTCTGCTTCTGAATACAAAACACCTCCTCCAGAAATAATAATTGGCTGTTTAGAATTTTTAATTTTTTCAGCGGCAATTTTTATTTGATTAGGATCTGGGTATATTTTTCTAATTTCATGAATTTTTTCTTCAAAAAAAACTTCAGGATAATTATATACCTCCCCTTGAACATCTTGCGATATAGAAATAGTAGCTGGTCCACAATCAGCAGGATCTAACATTACTTGAATAGCTTGAGGTAACGAAGATAGAATTTGTTCAGGCCTAGTAATTCGATCAAAATACTTAGAAACTGATTTAAAGGAATCATTTTGAGTTTCTGTTGGAGAATTAAAATTTTCTACTTGCTGCAAAACAGGATCAGGAAAACGACTAGAAAAAGTATCTCCAGGAATTAGAAGAATTGGAAGGCGATTACTAAGAGCTACTGCTGCTGCTGTCACCATATTTGTAGAGCCAGGACCTACTGATGAAGTGGCTATAAATATTTGTTTACGACGCATCGCTCTAGCATAACCTATTCCAGTTAGTGCCATATTTTGTTCGTGATGCCCCCTATACCCAGGTAAATCTGACTGAAACTCCTCCATTGCTTGACCTATGCATGCAACATTTCCATGTCCGTAAATTCCAAAAGCTCCTGGGAATAATGGTACTTTTTTTCCATCAATGATTATTTTTTGAGCAATTAAAAATTTAAAAAGTGCGTGCGAACACGATAAAGTTATAGTTTTCATAAGCCTCCGAATAAAAACATTTAGTTATTTATTTTCTACTATAAATAAAAATTATTAATAGTTTTAATTTTATCTTTAATAAACTATAAAAAAAAATTATGAAAATTGCTGTTATTGGAGAAATTCATCCCTCTGGATGGGAAATATTTAAAAAAGTAAACTTTGACGCATTTGAAATAAAAAATTTTGAAGCTGATAATTTAAAAAAAGAACTTCAAGATGTGGATGGTATACTTTTAAGAACATCAAAACTTGAAGAAAAAGTTTTATCAAAATGTCAAAGATTAAAAATAGTTGCCCGTCATGGAGTGGGTTATGATAATGTCGATTTAAATTTTTTAAATAATAACAAAATTGCCTTAAGTATTACAGGAACATCTAATTCAGTTACTGTTGCAGAATATGTCCTAACTGCATTTTTAAGCTTGGCCAGAAAAACATATTTATCAGATAAACTTGTTAAAGAAGGTAAATACAAAGAAAAAAAAATATTGCCTAATTTTTTTGAATTATACAATAAGAATGTTTTGATTTGTGGTTTTGGGAGAATTGGTAAAGATGTTGCAAAAAGATGTCTTGGTTTTGATGCTAAAGTTTATGTATATGATCCATTTGTCGATGATAAAGAGATATATAACGCTAATTGCACCCCTATTGAAAAAAATAAAGGTATTGAAATAGCTGATTATATTACTCTTCATCTTCCATTAAATGAAAAAACTAAAAATTTTATATCTGAAAATGAGTTTGCGATTATTAAAAAAACAGCAATAATTGTAAATGCAGCTAGGGGTGGAATCATTAAAGAGTCGGCTCTAAAAATAGCTTTAGAAAATAATAACATTCAAGGTGCTGCACTTGATGTTTTTGAAACAGAGCCTCCTGAAGAAATTTATCAGATTTTTAAATTACCTAATGTACTTTTATCACCTCACAATTCAGCTTTAACACTTGAGTGTAGAAAAAGAATGTCTATTGAGGCGGCACAATCAATAGTTGATTTTTTAACTGATAAGTCAAAGTTAAATCTTAATAACTTTATTAATAAAAACAAAATAAAATTTTAAAGACTCAAATAAATCTCCCCATCCTCATCATAAATATCAAAAATTCTTAACGAAGGGAGTTCTAAATCACCTAAAGAGTCTCCTGATACAATACTATATTTATTTCCGCAACTTGGACACTCAAGCTCCTCACCTTCGACATTAGACTCACTTAAAAATGTTTGATCCTCACATTGGCAGTGACCTTGAGTCGCAAAAAAACCAGATTCTAGCCTAAAAATAGCATAGTCTATTTCTTCATATTCAAAATTTTCAACACTCCCAATATCAATATCATCCTCTTGTCCTATGTAAATTGGTTCAATTTCAGTATTCATAAAAAAATTGTAGAATAAATTTTGTAATTAATAAATAATTTTTTATCTAAATTTAAGATTTTTTTTAGAAAGTTGACTTATGTTACTAACACCCATGAGTTTCATATCTCTTTCAATCTCATTTTTTAAATTAAACAAACTTTTTTCAACACCTTTTTGTCCACCAGCAGCAAGAGCATACAAATACATTCTTCCTCCTGAACATGCTTTTGCTCCAAGAGAAAGAGCTTTTAATACGTGTGTTCCTCTTCTTATACCGCCTTCACAAACGACATCCACCTTATCTCCAACAGCATCTACTATTTCAGCTAATTGGTCAAAAGGCGCTCTTGATCCATCTAATTGACGCCCTCCATGATTAGATACCATTACACAAGTAGCGCCAACATCTACCGCTCTTTTTGCATCTTCAACAGACATAATTCCTTTAATGGCAAAATGCTTACCCCAATTTTTATTAATTTTTTCAACACCTTTCCAATCTAGAGAATTGTCCAGCATTTTAGTAAAATAATCACCAATACTTGTCATCACACTTGTCCCTGCATCAATGTGGTTTTTCAAATTACTCAGTTCCCATTTAGGTTTAGTAAAATAATTTAAAGCCCATGATGGATGGGTCATAAAACTTAATGCACTAGATAAAGATAATTTCATTGGAATTGTAAAGCCAGTTTGCAAATCTCTTTCTCTATTACCTCCAACTGCAGTATCAACTGTGACCGCCATTGCTTCAAAATTAGATTCCTTACATCTATCTATAAGATCTTTATTTAGTCCCTCATCTTTGTGAACATAAAGTTGAAATAATTTAGGTGTAGATACCAAGCTTGATATCTCTTCAATACTTGCAGTTCCAAGAGATGAAATTCCAAACATTGTCCCAAACTTTTCTGCCGCTTTTGCAACACCAATCTCTCCTTCATAATGAAACAATCTTTGTAAAGCTGTAGGAGCACAATAAAGAGGCATATCAATCTTTTGACCCATGATGGTTGTAGACATATCAACTTGATCAACTCCAGCGAGTACGTTAGGAACTAAATCACATGAGTCAAAAGCAGTTGTGTTACGTTTATAAGTTATCTCATCATCAGCCGCACCATCAATGTAATGAAAAATAGGACCAGGTAGTTTTTTTTTAGCAAGTTCTCTAAAATCTTTGACGTTGTGACAATTTTTAATACTACCAAACATTAAGCTTGGATAGTTTTTTGAGTCTGCTCGCCTAACCCTTCAATACCCAATTTCATCTGATCACCAGGTTTTAAATATACTTGTGGTTTCATGCCCATACCAACACCTGGAGGTGTTCCAGTAGAAATTATATCACCTGGTTGTAAAGACATAAATTTACTTAGATAGCTAATTAGAAAATTCACACCATAGACCATAGTTTTTGTAGAACCATTCTGCATTCTTTTACCGTTAACATCAAGCCACATTGATAAGTTTTGAGGATCTACAACTTCATCCTTAGTGACTAAATAAGGGCCAATTGGTCCAAATGTATCACAAGACTTACCTTTTACCCATTGACCTGAATGTTCTAATTGAAAAGCTCTTTCACTTAAATCATTCACCACACAGTAACCAGCTATATAATCTTGAGCCTGATCTTCTGAAACGTACTTAGCTTCTTTTCCAATAACAACTCCAAGCTCAACTTCCCAATCAGATTTCTGAGAATTTTTTGGAATATGAATATCATCATTAGGGCCAGCAATTGCACTCGTAGCTTTGAAGAAAATAATTGGTTCAGGAGGAACCTTCATTCCTGTTTCTTCTGCATGATCTGAATAATTCAAACCTATACAAATAATTTTACCAACACTTTTTTTACACACACATGGCGCGATTCCATCATTATTTTGAACCACTGGTAATAAAGAAATATCTGTATTTTTTATTTGATTTAATTTTTCTACCTTTATGTTATCAGCATCCCAATCTGAAACTAAGCTCGAAGCATCACGTATTTTTCCATCTTCATCTAAAATTCCTGGTTTTACTTCACTTCCAATTCTATATCTTAAAGTTTTCATTATAAAGTCCATCCTCCATCAATTAAATTTAGTGTTCCTGTAACAAAATCTGATTCATCACTTGCCAAATATAGTGCAAGAGAAGCTATTTCATTTGGTTGAGCTAAACGTCCCATTGCTTGTCTTGCTATAAAATCCTCTCTAGCTTTTTTTGGATCATCCGCCATATTAACTCTACCTTCCCAAGAAGGAGTCTCAACAGTCCCAGGTAAGATAGCATTGCAGCGTATACCCTGGCTAACATAATCTGCCGCTAATGCTTTAACAAATCCATTTAGAGCAGCTTTTGTTGTTCCGTATATAAATCTATTTGGGACACCTTTTACATTTGAGGCTGCAGAAGAAACTATAATTATATTTCCTTTATTATTTTTTAACATTTTGGGTAATAAATTATGAGACATTAAATATGCTGAGTAAATATTAACATTTACTGATCTATAAAATTCATCAGAATCACAATCTATAATATTACCATGATGAACAAAGCCCACAGCATGAAAAAGAATATCGATACTCTCTATTTGTGAACAAAAACTCTCAACATCTGACTTGCTAGTAGCGTCAACTACTTCAGTTTTTATACTGGAATTTTCTTTAGAAATTTCATTTAGTTTTTCTTCATTAATATCTAATGCTATTACTTCTGCTCCTTCTTTTGCAAAAGTTAAGGCCGTGGCTCTTCCAATTCCTTGAGCTGCAGCTGTTACAATAATTTTTTTATTTTTTAGTCTCATTTAATGATTTCTCCAATATTCTCCATCTGGGAATTTAAACTCCCTAACAGAATTTTCCTTCATTTCAACTGAATATCCAATATCTTGAGGAGGCATATAATTGCCCTTTTTAATATTACATGGATATTCAAAATGTTCATGAAGACTATCTTGATATTCAACAACTTTACTATCTTTTTCACCATTAATAAGAACAAAGTCAATCATGCATAAATGTTGCACATATTCACACAAACCCACACCTCCTGCATGAGGAAAAACAGGAACTTTAAATTTATGAGCCATTATTAAAACAGTTATTATTTCATTAATACTACCTAAACGACAACTATCAATTTGACACACATTCATTGCACCAGATTCTAGAAATTGCTTGAACATTATACGTCCACCGCATGCCTCACCTGTAGCCAAACGAATATTTCCAACTTCTTTTTTAATTTTAGCAAAACCCATCACATCATCTGGACTTGTAGGTTCTTCAACAAACAATAAATCAAATTTTTTATATGCATTAATATGTTCAATAGATTGCTGAACACTCCATTGTTGATTTGCATCAACCATAATAAAATTATCTTTACCAATAGTATTTCTAATTAATTCTAATCTTTTAACATCTGCTTCCAAATCTAAGCCAACTTTTATCTTAAAATGTTTCCATCCTTGAGACATATATTGATTGCATAATTCAACAATTTTTTCATCAGAATAACCAAGCCATCCTGCTGCAGTGGTATAAGAAGGATAGCCTTCATTTAATATTTTTTCTATTCGACTATTTTTGTATTTTTGATTTTCTGTTAAAATATTATAGGCTTCATCTTTAGTTATTGCGTCTTCTATATACTTGAAAGTTAACCATTCCATAATAATTTCAGGTTTACTCTCAACAATAAATCTCCATAAAGGTTTATTATTTTTTTTTGCAATTAAATCCCATAATGAATTAAAAACTGCAGCTACTGCCATATGAACAACACCCTTCTCAGGCCCTAACCATCTAAGCTGACTATGGTCTACACATTGAAACCATAGTTTTCCAATATCTCTTTCTATTTCATCAATTGTTTTGCCAATAAATAGCGGGAAGTAATGTTTTATACATTCTGCAACAATATCGTTTCCTTTTCCAATAGTAAAAGCAATGCCAAATCCTTTTAAATTATTATCGGAGGTAAAAACAGTTACATATGTTGCTGAATAGTCAGGATCAGTATGTATGGCATCAGAACCTATTAGATCTTTTGATGTTGGAAAGCGAACATCATCAACAGTAAATTTCAAAACTTTTGTCATAAATTAAAACTTTTTAAAAGTTGTATTATCAATAAAATCCCAATCCAGATCAATGCCCAAGCCAGGCTTATTAGGTAACTGAGCATAACCATCTTTTATCTCTATTGATTTCTTTAAACCAAAATTAAATAAATCATAAGGTAATAAAATTTCAAAAAATTCACAATTTTTAATTGCTGCACAACAATGCAAGTTTACTAATTCTAAAGGATGATAAATAGCAGTGTGAATCTCACAAGATACTCCGAAACTTTCAGCAAGATGAGCTGTTTTCATAGTTGCAGTAATTCCTCCACTCCAAGATGGATCAGCTCTAACTACATCCACTACCCTGGTAGAAATGCATTCCGCGACACTATAAGGATGTTTTGCTAATACTTCTGTTCCAACAATTGGAATGTCTAAAATTCTTGTTAATTCTCTTAAGTTGTGAAAGTTTTCGTCAAATAATGGCTCTTCATACCAATAATAATTTAATTTTTCTAATTCTCTTCCAAAACGTAAAGCTTGTTCGAATGTATAAGGTGCAACAGGATCACTCATTAATTTAAAATCATCACCAACAGCTTTTCTTACAGCCTTATGCGCCTCTAAATCAAAGTCATAGTTGCCAGGAGGATGAAGTTTATAAGCATTAAATCCTCTTTTTTTATATTCCAAAGCTTCTCTTGCATAAGCTTCAGGAGATTTTAAAACTAAAGAACTGCCATAAATAGGGACAGAGTCTCTATAGGCACCTAAATATTTATAAAGAGGCTGTTCGGCCTTCATAGAAGATAATAACCAGCAGTTAATATCAAATGGCCCATAACTATATATTGGGGCGTGGTTCCACCAGCGATCAGCTGTTCTATACTCATGCCAATGCTTTTCTCTATACATTGGGTCGCGTCCAATGAAAAAAGGTTTGAATATACTATTAGCAATTTCTCCAGCCATTGCTGCACCTCTTCCTGCAAAACCAAAAGTTGATGCACTTAGTCCTTCATCTGTATGAAATGTAATTACCAAAAATTCTAAGTCAGACTTTTTTCCATCACGCATTTCAGAATCTTTCATAGCTGGGTCACTATGACGACACATGCGTATCTCAATATCTTTTATTTTCATTTTTTTTTACAGAGAAAACTCTTTTATAATACTTCTTGTGTCTTGACCAACTATAGGTGCTGCTTTGTTAGATTTAAATATTTGATTATCTATACGTATTGGACATCTAAGTGTCTCAATATCTAAACCATCAGATCTTGTAATTCTTTGAAGCATATCAATAATTTTAAAACCTTCATTTTTTATCATTTGATCCCACTCTAAAACTTCTGAACACCAAATATCTGCGGGTTGTAAAATATCTAACCAAAACTTAGTATTTTCCTTAATTAACCAATCACCAATTATTTTCTTAATCTCATCTCTTTTTGTAAACCATTCTTTTTGATCAGTATAATCTTCAATGGTTTGTAAATTTAATAATTTACCTAAAGCTGGGACTGGGGTCATTGCAATTGCAATATAACCATCTTTGGTTTTATAGATTCCATATGGAGCAGATAAATAAGCATGAGCATTATTATAAGAACTTCTAACTGGCTTTCTATTTCCATCATTTAAATAGGTTGTCAAAACTTCAAATTGAAAATCAAGCAGTGCTTCCATCAAACTTGTTTCAACTTTACTTCCAATTCCTGTTTTAAGAGATTTTACAAGTCCAGCCAAAATACCCTCAACCATATAATGACCAGCCAACATATCTGCTGCTGCTAAACCCATAGGTGTTGGCGCTTCTCCACCATTGCCATTTAGCCAAACTAAGCCAGATCTTGATTGAGCTAATAAATCTTGTCCTGGAAAATCTTTCCAAGGACCTTTGTCACCATAACCACTAATACTTCCATAAATGATTTTTGGATTAATTTTTTTTACATTTTCATAATCGAGTCCAATTCGTTCAATAACACCTGGTCTAAAATTTTGTGTAATAATATCTGCTTTTTCAATTAATTTTTTAACTTTTTTTAAATCTTCTTCATCTTTTAAGTTTGCGGCAAAACTTTCTTTATTTCTATTTATTGCATGAAAAAGAGTACTATCTCCCTCTAAATCTGTATCACTTAAGTATAGTGTTCTGCATAGATCTCCAGATCCTGGTCTTTCAATTTTAATTACTCTTGCACCTAGATCAGCTAATCTTAAACCTGCAACTGGTCCAGATAAAAACTGGCTAAATTCTAGGACGGTTATTCCTTCTAAAGGCTTACTGCTTATTGACATAAAAACTTTTATCGAATTCCTTTTTCATCTCATTAACTGTAAAGTCAATCGAAGTTTCTCCTTTTAAAAAATTATTTACTATTGTTCCTGCAATATCTTGATAATACATATATCCATCATACCTTGGTCTTAACCAGCTTTTTTCAAGGGTGTCTAAAGTATTTTTAAAAAAATTCTCACAATCTTTGTTAATTGAAGTATCAATCCAAGCATTTAAATGACCGGGCTGTCCTCCAGATTTATAGTAGAGATCTTTTTGACATTGTTCTGACGCAACCCAAAAACTGTATTTCAAAGCAATATCTAAATACTTAGTATTTTTTGATATTGCTAGTCCAGTACCTCCAATTTGAGATCCACTACAATTATTTTCATTTTCATCAAATGAAGGTATATTTGCAAAATGCACCAATGAGTCCCTAAAACCTTTTCTCGAATAATTTGAATATCCATAAAGAAGAGGGCAATAACTAATATCATCATTGGAGGACATATAGTTAAGTGTTTCAATAGGATTCATAGAAAGACAATTTTTGGGAACAAGATCAGCTAAACTTTTCATCATTTGTAAAATTGATTTAACTAGAGAAATTTCAATAAAAGAACCATGATTTTGATTAATAGGACTTCCAATATTTGCAGCTATTGTATTAAATGAAGAAATAGCATCGACAGGTTTTATTGGCCAGATTACTTTAGATTTTTCAGCTAGCATAATTATTTCATCAAACGTTTTAGGTATAGTTGTAATTAAATCATTCCTATACGCACTAACAGGTGCTGCAGCATCGATTGCTAAAGCATATTGATTATTATTAAAATTATAACTTTGATGAGATGGACCAACGCTAGCTTTATTAAGAATATCTAATTGCTCATTATAATCTTCTGATCTATTCAGTTCATAGATAAGATCTTTTCTTGAAGCTTCACCAACATGAGGATGGTCAATGACCATTAAGTCATAATCATAAGCCATTAACTCTATTGGTCGGTCAGCAAAAGCTTGTAACGATCTTTTTTCCCAAATAATTTTTACTTCAGGATTTTGTTGATTGAAACTTTCTGCTGAAGCAATCATAGGATCGTATCCTCTTGGGTGGTCCCAAGTCATACCTTTTAAAATCTGCATTTATTTTTTTACCTCTGCCAAGTCTTTATAATCTTCTGGTTTTCTATAAGTAACTGAATGTAAGTGCTCACAATATAAAACTAACACCCCTTCATCTTTATAAACTTCATAGCTTGTTCTCACCAGTCCCATCTTTAAATACTTAGGCCTCTTTTCCATATTAGTCCTAATAGTGTAAATAGTATCTCCAATAAAAACTGGTTTTATAAACCTTAGCTTGTCATATCCGTAACTAAATGAGTTTACACAGTTCGTTGCAACTAAACCTAAGCCATATGAAAAAACCATTGCTCCAGCAACTAATCTTTTATTAAAAATACCCTCTTTGGTAGCAAAATAATCATCAGCAACATATGGATGCATATCAAGTACCATCATATTAAATTGCATAGCCTCACCCTCTGAGATAGTTCTCCTTAATGAGCGTATTTTATGATCAATAATAACATCTTCATAAAACCAATTCTCTGAATTCCATACTGGAAGTTTTGAATGATCTTTGGGCATATCTTGTGGATTAGTTGTACTTAATCCAATGGTTGGCTCGTTTTTATTTACTACTTTATTCATATTTAAAATCTTTATTCATATATAAAATAATGATAGTCTAATACAATAAATTATCATTGACAATCTTATATTGTAAATGAATGAATAAAAAAGGAGAAAATATGAAATTGTTTTTCAAAACAATAATTTCAGTAGCCGTTTCATTAATGTTAACAAAATCTGTTTTAGCAGCAGACTATAACTTTAAATTTGGAACAGTTAGTGCGGATACTGAACCGTTGCTTGAGGCTATGAGATATATGGCAAAAAATATTGAAGATAGATCAGGTGGTCGAATTGAAATTGATGTCTATGGTGGGGCTGTTCTTGGAACTAATAAAGAAGTTTATGAACAAGTAAAGAATGGTGCTATGGTAATGACGATAGCTGATGCAGGTTATTTATCAGATTATTATCCAGATATTGGTGTTCTAAATGGACCCTATCTATTAGCTGATGTTAATGACTTTGATAAAATATTAAAGTCTGAATGGTATGCTGAAACAATAAGCAAATTAACTGAAACTAGTGACTTAAAAGTCACAGCCTTTAATTGGTTGTTTGGTGCGAGACACATCATTACAAATAAAGAAATAAAACATCCTAATGACATGAAAGATGTGGCTATAAGAGTTCCACCTAATGTTATGTGGGTTGAGACATTTAAATCAATGGGGGCTAAAGGAACTCAAGTTGCTTGGGCAGAAGTATACGGAGCTTTATCAACTGGACTAGTTGATGCAGCTGAAGCGCCAATAGCATCAATCATAGGGGCAAAATTATATGAACAAAGAAAAGTCATTTCTATGACAGGACATTTCAAAGCTTTTGTTGCTCCTGTTATGAATGCAGAAATATATAATAGTTTGCCAAAAGATCTGCAGGTTATAATTAATGAAGAATCAATTAATGCAGGTAAATATTTAACAAAATTAACACTTGAAGGAGAAGAAGGTTTAATTAAACAACTTGAATCTGAAGGAGTTACATTTGTTAGAGCAAGCAAAATAGATATGGCTGCGTTTCAAGATGCTACTGCTCCAACATATGATGCTTTTCCTGAATGGTCTGATGGGCTATTTGAAAAAGTATCAGCAATACTAAAGTAATTAATAATAAATAATAAAAGTTGCTGAATAAAAATTCGGCAACTTTAATTATATTTATGAAATTTGTAATAAAATATTTTGAAGAATTAATAGCTTCAATAGCAATAAGTATAGTAGTAATTTCTGCTTTTTATGGAGTTATTAGTAGATATATTTTAAATAACCCTGTTGCATGGTCTAATGAAGTTGCAACAATCGCTTTTACATGGACAGTATTTTTAGGTGCAGCATCCGCTTGGAAAAATGATAAGCACATACATTTAGACTTAGTTTATAATTTTTTTCCTAATAAAATTAAAATTATATCAGATTGGTTAAAAAATATAATTTTAACAGTATTTTTTATTTTTGCTTTATACTTATCAATTAAATTTACCATCACAGCATACAACAAACCAACAGCTATTTTGAGAATACCATTTAGTTATGTTGATGTTCCAGTTGTTATTTTTTTTTCTAGTATAATTCTAAGATCTATTCAAAAGATAATTAAATGATTTTTTTACCCGTAATAATTTTTTTCTTTTTACTTTGCATAAGAATTCCTGTTGCATTTTCAATAGCAATAGGAGCCCTGAGTTTTTTTATATTAGATGGAGGAATCCCAACTTATATTTTCATTCAAAGACTAATTTCACCAACATTATCTTTTCCATTACTTGCAGTTCCTTTCTTTATTATGACTGGTGTTATTATGAATCACTCTGGCATTACAAAAAGAATTATGAATTTAGCAGATGTTTTAGTAGGTCATTTAATAGGTGGATTTGCACAAATTAATATTTTGATGAGTACACTGATGGGTGGGATGTCAGCATCAGCAAATGCAGATGCTGCAATGCAAAGCAAAATTGTTGTTCCTGAAATGACAAAAAGAAATTATGGCCCTGGTTTTTCAGCATCTATAACAGCCTGTTCAGCTATAATAGCAGCTATTATACCTCCAGGAATAGCTCTAGTTTTATATGGATTTATAAGTGGAACATCAATTGGAAAACTTTTTTTAGCAGGCATAGTTCCTGGTATGCTTTTAAGTGTTATATTAATGGTTACTGTTAGAATTGTATCAATAAGAAAAAAATATCAACCAAGCAGATTAAAAAAAGCTAATGCTAAGGAAATTCTTAGCGCAGCTTATGATGCTTTTTTTGGTTTATTAATTCCAGTTATTATTGTTGGAGGAATAAGATTTGGTGTTTTTACTCCAACTGAAGCCGGTGCTATAGCTGTTGCATACTCATTAATTATTGGTTTCTTTGTTCACAAAGAACTAAAATTAAAATCAATACCATTAATCATCAACGAAAGTGTTATTGCAACTAGTGTAATCTTATTAATTATTTGTGCAGCTTCATCTTTTGGCTATTATTTAACATGGGAGAGAATTCCTATAATATTAGCAGAATTTATGACAAAACTATCATCAAATCCACTAGCAATATTACTTGTCATAAATATTTTTTTATTAATTCTTGGTATGTTTGTTGAAGGAACAGCTGCATTAATTTTACTAACACCAATTTTGGTACCAATTACAAACTCTTATGGAATAGATCCAGTACACTTTGGTATTGTTTTTATTCTAAACTTGTCAATAGCAGGGGCTACTCCACCTGTCGGAACTTTAATGTTCACTACTTGCTCAATAAGCAATGTCAAGATTGAAGATTATGTTAAGGAAGGTTACCCATTTATACTAGCAACTATTTTCACTCTACTTTGTATTACATATTTTCCAATAATAACATTATTACTTCCAAACTTATTGATGTAATATAATTTCAAAAAATGTACTCCAAATCAAAAAAAAAATTTAAAGAAGCAAAAAAATATCTAGCTGGGGGCGTAAGTAGTCATTTTAGAATGATATATCATCCCGTTCCACTAACTTATAAAAAAGCAGAAGGAAGTAAGCTTACTGACATAGACGGTAACACTTATATTGATTATGCTTTAGCTGGCGGACCAGTTGTATTAGGCCATGCACCAAAAGAGGTATTAAAAGCTGTTAAACTTTCTCTTTCAAATGGTCAATTGTATTATGGTCAACATGAAACTGAAATTAAATTAGCAAAACAAATTACCAAAATAATACCAAGTGCGGATCGTGTACGCTTTGCATCATCAGGATCTGAAGCTGTTCATGCGGCTATAAGATTGGCACGTGGATATACAAATAAAAAGATAATTTTAAAATTTCATGGTCAATATCATGGATGGTTTGATAATCAATTAGTAGGTATTAACCCTCTTAATAATAAATCCCATAACTCATATGGAACAAATATGGAATCAATGGGTCAAATACCAAGTTCTGCTGAAGACATAGTCTCAATACCTTGGAATAATATTAATGTTTTTAAAAAAACTATAAAAAAATATAAAAATGATTTAGCTTCAGTTATCATGGAGCCCATCATGTGTAATACATGTGTTATTCTTCCAAAAAAAAATTATTTAGAAGAAATTAGAAAAATTTGTACTCAAAATAAAATAATATTAATTTTTGATGAAGTTATTACTGGTTTTCGAATAAAACTTGGTGGGGCTCAAGAATATTTAAATGTAAAACCTGACATAAGTATTTTTGCAAAGGGAATTGCATCAGGTTTTTCTCTAAGCTGTCTAGTTGGGAAAAAGAAAATAATGGATTATTTAGTAATGAATAAAGTTATTCATGGAGGCACATACAATAGCAGTGTTAT